>JACXTT010009149.1_pt1 | contig 13567 bp, 11 predicted proteins | sample 9270951 | NCBI WGS metagenome assembly JACXTT01 (sample SAMN15532306, study PRJNA645909) | rock metagenome | isolation source: weathered quartz diorite | place: Puerto Rico | collected 2017-06-21
GTGTCCAGCAAGGCGCAACACCGCAGACATGCCGGGGCATGGCGAGGATTTGCAACACAGCTGGGCGCCTTTTTCGTGTGCCGAGTGCGCCGTCATGAATTAATCAGTGCTTCCCTAGATGCGATTGCGCCGCTCGCAAAATGTGGCGTGCGCCCCTGAGGCGAACTAAGATCTGAATCGGGGTTGCGTGGACTGAAAAAACCTCGGCTCCGCCGAGGGCTTTTTATCCTGACTAACCCAAACAAAAGTAGGGTTTCACTTTTGTTTGATTGTTTTAATCGCTGCCGCGCACTTGCTGGGGGCTGGCAATGGCAGGGCTGGCGGTCTTATATTGGTAGAGCGGGAGGCGGATCTGGATCGGGCGGATATCCATGCGCACGTTGTAGATCGAATACGCTTCCGAGGCCGCCGACATATAGCCGATGCTGTCGTTGACGCGGCTGAAGCGGAACTCGAAGCCGAGGTCGGGCTGGGTGCTGCGCGGGCTGCCCAGGGTGATGCCGATGGCGTCGGGCTGGTCGCTGTCGATCAGTTTGCTCAGCAGGTCGACCACGGTGGTGTTGCCCAGGATGTCGGCGGCGAACAGGGGTTCGCGGTAATACGGCTTTGCCGGATCGAGCTTGCCCTCGGCCTTGTCCTGGGCCGGGAAAAATTCGCCGCTGGCGATATTGAAACGGTCGCCGCTATCGAGATAGCTGAGCTTGGCGTTGGTCAAATTGAAAGCGCCCGGCTCGGTGGTGGCTTCGTGCAGGTCGATCAGCAGGGCGCCCTTGTAGCCGATCACTTCGACGTCGCGGTTGGGGGAGATGACCATCGCCGTGTTCTCGTCAATGCCCAGGCCCAGCTTGTAGCCTTTTTTCAGCATCACCGGCAGCATACGGGCAAAACGGCCGCGCACCAGCAGGTGCTGGTCCACAAAAACGTCGTCGCCGATGAAGCCCAGACCCGCCGAGATTTCGTGGCCTTCGGCGACGCCCTGTTTCAGCGTGCCCAATACGGTACGGGGTTCGTCGAACATGGTGCTGCTCATGATGGCGGCGCCCGCGCTGGAACCGGCGATCACGCCGCCCTTGCGGTACATATCCCACAAGGCATCGAGCACCAGCGAATTGCTGCCGTCGGGACGGCGCAGCGAGCGGGTGATGCGGGCCTGGTCGCCGCCGGCGAAATAGGCGCCGCCGGCTTTGCGGACGGCCGCGGCCAGTTCCGGATCGTCAGCGGCGGCCAAGTAGTCACTGCCGGCCAGCTTGACGGCGACCGGGATAAAAAAGGAGTCGGCGCCGTACTGGTTCAGCAGGTCCATATTGAACTTGGCGGTCGCTTCCGGGCTGGCCGAGGCGGAGGCGAACACGGCGATGCGGGCACTCTCGCCGCCCGCCAGGCGCACGATTCTCTCCCACACGGCGGCATTATCGGCGCGTAGGGCGCCGCCGACGATGACGAGCGAACCTTTCGGGCCGTTGACGACCGGTTTACCAGACAGCACGGAAGCCTTGTCCGCGGCGGCGCCGCCGATGGTGACGACGGCGGAAATGGGGACGGCGGTGGTCTGCTCGGTGGCGGCAGGCGTCGCGACTTCGTCGTTGGCGGCGGGCGTGGCCAGGCCGGCCGGCGCGGCAGGCGGCACGACGACAGGAGCAGGCGCCGCAGTCTTGGTGGCAGGAGCGATGGCGGGAGGGATGGCGGGAGAAACGACGACAGTTTTCACGGGATCTCCCGCCTGCTCGGCCGTGCTGGCGGAAGCCGCCGCCGGCGCATTCGCCAGGGCGCCGGCAAGGGCTCCCAGCAAGAGCGCCGCGCGGATCAAATAGTTCGACATCTGGCTTCCTTCAAATAAAAAGGGTGAGCAGCTTCGCTCACCCGGCGCTTTCCACTATGCACCGCCGCCGCGCTTCGCGCTGGCGGCCGGTACCGGGCCACGGGTGTCCTGGACTCGCGCGATTTCTTTCACGCCGATCCGCCAATTCGGGTCATAGCCTATGCCCGCATCATACCATTCTCGAGCTTTATACAGATGGCGGCTGAAACCAAGCTTAACCCTAGCGACGATAGCAGATTTGCCGTGCCGCAACTGTTTAGTTCCCAAATCTATGCGTGCGGGATTGTCTGCGGAGTAACACTTATGCCACACTGTCCCTTCCATTTCCGTTACCTCGCCCACAATGCATGCACATCGACATCAAATATCGCGTCCCGAGAGCGGCGGCAATTATCAATTAAGCAGTTTTCACTTCGGCACGCCCGGACGCGGCAAGAAAGTTTATATACAGGCGGCATTACACGCCGATGAAATTCCCGGCATGCTGGTGGCGCAATTTTTACGCACCCGCCTGGCGACCGCCGAAGCGGACGGCAGCCTGCAGGGCGAAGTGGTGCTGGTGCCGGCCGCCAATCCGCTCGGGCTGGCGCAAGCCATCCACGGCGCACCGTTCGGCCGCTTCGATCTGACCACCGGCACCAATTTCAATCGCGCCTACAAGCACGTGGCGGAAGATCTGAAATCGTCGCTGGATGGCAAATTGACCGCGGACGCAGCCGCAAACGTGAGCTTGGTGCGCGAACACGCGCTTGCCTCTGTTGCGAATTGGCAACCATCCACCGATGCCGAGGCCTTGAAGAAAATTCTGCTGGGACTGGCGATCGACGCTGATATCGTTCTCGACCTACACTGCGACAATGAAGCTGTCATGCATATCTATACGGGCACCCCGCTGGCCGACGCCATCGCCCCATTGACGTCCCTGATGGGTGCGCACGCCGTGCTGCTGGCGCTGGAAGCAGGCGAGGAACCGTTCGACGAAGCCTGCAGCCGCCTGTGGTGGGACCTGGACGCGCATTTTGGCGCCGCCACGCCGATCCCGATGGCGTGCCTGTCGACCACCGTCGAACTACGTGGCGAGATGGACGTCAGCTACGAGCTGGCCGAAAAGGATGCCGACGCCTTGATCGCTTTTCTGATCCACAGCGGCGTCATCTCCGGCCCCCTGCCCCCCTTGCCTGCGCCCCTGTGCGAGCCAACCCCGCTGGAAGGCGTCGAACCTTTGAGCGCGCCGCATGCGGGCGTCGTGGTATTCCGCCAGCCGCTGGGTGCGCGCCTGGCTGCGGGCGAGGCGGTGGCCGACCTGATCGACCCGGTCAGCGGCGCCGTCACCACCATCCGCAACACGGTGCCCGGCGTGTTCTTCGCCCGCACCGCCCACCGCCACCTGCTGCGCGGGATGGCCATCGGTAAAATCGCCGGCGCCACCGCTTTCCGCGCCGGCAAACTCCTCAGCTCATAAAGCGATTCACCCATGCGTCTGCGCCTGCCCAACACCTTTGTCCTGCTGTTCGCCATCCTGGCCATGATCGCCGCGGCCACCTGGCTGGTGCCGGGCGGGCAGTACGACACCCACTTGGTCAACGGCCGCCTCTTGATCGATCCGGCCACTTTTCACTATATCGATAGCAACCCGCAAGGCCCGGTGGCGCTGATGATGGCGCCCATCAAGGGCTTCGTGGAGGCGGCGCTGATCATCGGCTTCGTGCTGATCGTCGGTGGCGCCTTCGCCGTGCTGCAAAAAACCGCCGCGGTCGACGCCATGATCGGCGCCGTGGTGCGCGCCCACAGCAAATCGCGCTTCGTGCGCGCCGCCGTGATCCCCGTTTTCATCACCCTGTTTTCGCTGGGCGGCGCCACCTTCGGCATGGCCGAGGAAGCGATCCCGTTCATCCTGATCTTCGTGCCGCTGGCCCTCGCCCTGGGCTACGACTCGATCGTCGGCGTGTCGATTCCCTTTGTCGGCTCGCAGGTCGGCTTCGCCGCCGCCTTCATCAACCCGTTCAACGTCGGCGTCGCCCAGGGCATCGCCGGCATCCCGCTGTTTTCGGGCATGGGCTACCGCATCATCGTCTGGGCCACCGCCACCCTGGTCACCATCGCCTTCATGATGTGGTACGCCGCCCGCATCAAGCGCCACCCGCAGTCCAGCCCCACCTGGGCGCTCGACGAAGTCAAACGCACCGAATCGACCGGCGACGCTTTTCTCATCTCGATGACGGGCCGCCACGCCGCCGTGCTGGCCCTGTTCGTCGGTAGCCTGGCGGTGATGGTGGTCGGCGTGGTCTATTACAAATGGGACATCGACCAGATCGGCGCCCTGTTCCTGACCATGGCGATCGTCATCGGCGTGGTCGGCAAGCTCGATCCCGATACCTTCGTGGCCGCCTTTTTGCAGGGCGCGCGCGACCTGGTCTCCACCGCGCTGGTGATCGCCCTGGCGCGCGGCACCGTGGTGCTGGCCCGCGAAGCCCACATCATCGACACCATGCTGCATGCATTGACGCCGCTGGTGCAATCGGCTTCTCCCATCATCGCCGCGCAAAAAATGTTCGTGATTCAGTCGGTGATCAATTTTTTCATCCACTCCGGCACCGGCCAGGCCGCGCTGACCATGCCGATCATGGCGCCGCTGGCCGATCTGGTCGGCGTGTCGCGACAGACCGCCGTGCTGGCGTTTCAGTTCGGCGAATTGACCACGCCGATGATTCCGACCTCGGGCATCACGGTGGGCGTGCTGGCGCTGGCCAGGATTCCCTGGCTGACGTGGGCGAAGTGGATGGTGCCGCTGCAGGTGATTTATCTAATTATGGCGCTGGCGCTACTGGCACCGCCTGTTCTCATCAACTGGCAATAGCAGCATCGGGGTCTGGCACCGCAGGTGCCTGACCCCATTCTGAACCCTTAAGCGAATCGACACCTGCCCCTGTTTTGAAGCCGCTACCACTGACGAATTTGGTGGCAGCAGATCCAATGGGGTCAGGCACCGAGTGCCAGACCCCGATGCTGCGGGCGCCTGCTCTAAGACAAATATATATTCGGGAAATACCGCTCCATCAAGGTCTCCGGCCGCTGCGGCGCCGTGAAGCCGAATTTTTCGTACAAGCCGCCTGCCTCGCTGGTCGCCAGCGTCAAGCGCCGTAAGCCCTTCAGGCTGGGATGAGCGAGGATGACCTTCAACATCTCGCCCGCGTAACCGCGCCCGCGGTATTCGGGCAGCACGAACATGTCGACCAGGTTGCCGAAGGTGGCGTAGTCGGTGACGACCCGGGCGAAGGCGACCTGGCGGCCGTCGACGTAGCCGCCGAAGCACATCGAGTTTTCGATCGCGCGGTCGACCACGCTGCGCGAAATGCCTACTGCCCAGCTCGATTGCTCGCTCAAAAAGCGGTAAATCATCGGAACGTCCAGTTCCGTCCTGTCGGTGCTGATCTTCAGACTGGTCATACGCTTCAATCCCGTAAGACTGCAAAAGGTGAATTCTACAGAGTTTGCCGCAATGAAGAGCAGCCTCGGCCAAATGATTTCAGGGCTTTTTCAGGTACTTCCCGGGCAAGGGCTGCTTGTCCGTTTCGGCCCGCCATACCAGGCTGGCGATCCACCAGCGGCGGCCGTCGAAGGTCAGCTGGATGCTGTTGATCCCCCGCTGAAACGGTTTCGCGTCGGCCGGCGCATGGCGCGATTCGTAGGTGCTGAACACGTGCATGATGGGGCCGAAGGCTTCGCTGGTGCGTGCCAGTTCGGTCTCGTAAAAGCCGGCATCGTTGAACGGTTTCGTCACGCGGCCGATGTAGTCGTCCACCGTCATCACCGCCGCCGGCGACGTGCCGTCCGGGCGGTTGCCGACGGCGAGCATCTTCGCCTGCGGCGCGAACAGCGAGCGCAGACGGTTCCAGTCGCGCGCCTTGCCGGCAGGGCCGGAGATGACGTCGTACAAGGCGGCGACGATGGCGTCGGGCGATGCCACATCAGCCTCGTTCGGCGCCGGCGTTCCATGCTCGACGGCCGGTACCGGCCTGGCCTCCTGCGCCAGCGCCACCGGCGCCGTCAAGGTCATCATCAATGCGCTCAAGGCGCCGGCGCGAAGCGTGTGCCGCATGGGGTCTCCCGTCAATAGTGAATGTTTGCCGGCCAATCATCGGCCAAAGCGGCCCAAAAGTCACGTTCGACACGCTGCCTTGTTTATAATTGATGCAATAAGTATCCACCTCACGCATCGCAGGCACCTCACATGACAGATCAATTTTCCAAAAAAGGCGAGGCCTGGTCGGCCCGCTTCAACGAGCCCGTTTCCGAACTGGTCAAACGGTATACCGCCTCGGTGTTTTTCGATAAACGCCTGGCCCTGTTCGACATCGAAGGCTCGCTGGCCCACGCCGAAATGCTGGCCGCCCAGGGCATCATCACGAACGATGACCGCGCCGCCATCGAAACCGGCATGGCCACCATCAAGGGCGAGATCGACGCCGGCACTTTCACCTGGCTGCTGGACCTGGAAGACGTCCACCTGAATATCGAAAAGCGCCTGACGGAACTGGTGGGCGACGCCGGCAAACGACTGCACACGGGCCGCTCGCGCAACGACCAGGTGGCCACCGACATCCGCCTATATGTGCGATCCGCCATCGACGACATCGTCGCCCTGCTGCAGGCGCTGCGCGGCGCTTTGACCGACCTGGCCGAGCAGCACGCCGACGTCATCCTGCCCGGCTTCACCCACATGCAGGTGGCGCAGCCGATCACCTTCGGCCACCATATGCTGGCCTACGTCGAAATGTTCGGCCGCGACGTCGAGCGCATGCAGGACACCCGCAAGCGCGTCAATCGCCTGCCGCTGGGCGCCGCCGCGCTGGCCGGCACGACATTTCCAATCGACCGCCTGCGCGTGGCCAAGACCCTGGGCTTCGACGACGTCTGCCACAATTCGCTCGATGCCGTCTCCGACCGCGACTTCGCCATCGAGTTCTGCGCCGCCTCCTCCGTGCTGATGATGCACGTCTCGCGCATGGCGGAAGAACTGATCATCTGGATGAGCCCCCGGGTCGGCTTCATCGACATCGCCGACCGCTTCTGCACCGGTTCGTCGATCATGCCGCAAAAGAAAAACCCGGATGTGCCGGAACTGGCGCGCGGTAAGACCGGCCGCGTCTACGGCCACCTGACCGCCCTGCTCACTTTGATGAAGGGGCAACCGCTGGCCTACAACAAGGACAACCAGGAAGACAAGGAACCGCTGTTCGACACCGTCGATACCGTCACCGACACCCTGCGCATCTTCGCCGACATGGCCGGCGGCATCACGGTCAAACCCGAGAATATGCGCGCCGCTGCCCTGCAGGGCTACGCCACCGCCACCGACCTGGCCGACTACCTGGTCAAGAAGGGCCTGCCCTTCCGCGATGCCCACGAAGCGGTGGCACGCGCCGTGCGCGCCTGCGACACCACCAGGCTCGATCTGTCCGAGATGGCGCTGGCTGACCTGCAAGCCTTCTCGCCGCTGATCGAGGACGACGTGTTCGCCGTGCTGACGCTGGAGGGCTCGGTGGCCGCCCGCGATCACGTCGGCGGCACCGCGCCGAACCAGGTGCGCGCGGCGATTGCCCGCGTGCGCAGCCAGTTGACTTCTTAAATCACCGGAGCCGCCATGTTCATGTCCCTCTCGCGCGCCATCGATCTCTTGAATGAAAAAATCGCCGGCGCCGTCAGCTGGGCCCTGTTATTGGCGGTGATCGTCTGCGCGGTCAACGCGCTGGTGCGCTACACCCTCAAAATGAGCTCGAACGCCTGGCTGGAAATCCAGTGGTATCTGTTCGCCGCCGTCTTCATGCTGGCCAGCGCCTACACCCTCAAACGCGACGAGCACGTGCGCATCGACGTCATCACCGGGCGCTTCAGCAAACGCACCCAGGTGTGGATCGACCTGTTCGGCTATGTCGTGTTCCTGCTGCCCGTCTGCCTGCTGATTTTTTATTACGGCATTCCCTTCTTCCGTTACTCCCTGCTGACCGGCGAGAGCTCGAGCAGCGCCGGCGGCCTGATCGTCTGGCCGGCCAAGCTGCTGGTGCCGGTCGGCTTTTTCCTGTTGTTCCTGCAAGGCATCTCCGAGATCATCAAGCGCGTCGCGTTTTTGACGGGCCGCAGCGACGGCAGCGATTTCGCCAGACATGCCAGCACGCCGCAGGATGAAATCGACGCCATCAAGGCCGCCAACCAGATCAACTGAAACAAGCGGCGATGACCGTACGGCAGCACCCAACTATAAAAACAAGCAATTCGGGGACTTAATGGAACAATTTATTATCGCGAACATCGCGCCGATCATGTTCGGCACCTTGGTCATCTTTTTGCTGTCCGGCTTTCCGGTGGCCTTTTCGCTGGCCGCCAACGGCCTGTTTTTCGGCTTCGTCGGCATCGAGCTGGGCCTGCTGAAACCGGAATTGCTGCAAGCCCTGCCGAACCGCATCTACGGCATCATGGGCAACGACACCCTGCTGGCCATCCCCTTCTTCACCTTCATGGGCCTGATTCTCGAGCGCTCCGGCATGGCCGAGGATTTATTGGACACGATCGGCCAGCTGTTCGGCCCCATCCGCGGCGGCGTCGCTTACGCCGTGATTTTCGTCGGCGCCCTGCTGGCCGCCACCACCGGCGTGGTGGCCGCCTCCGTCATCTCGATGGGCCTGATTTCGCTGCCCGTGATGCTGCGCTATGGCTACGACAAGCGCCTGGCTTCCGGCGTCATCGCCGCCTCCGGCACCCTGGCGCAGATCATTCCGCCATCCGTCGTGCTGATCGTCATGGCCGACCAGCTGGGCCGCTCGGTCGGCGACATGTACCGCGCCGCTTTCGTGCCCGGCCTGCTGTTGACGGCCATGTACGCCGGCTATGTGCTGGCCGTTTCGCTGATCAAGCCGGCCTATGTGCCGGCGCTGCCGCTGGAAGCGCGCAATTTGCGCCAGGCCAACGGCGACAGCGGCGTACCCTCGCTGTTCGTGCTGCTGCTGCTCACCATCGGCGTCGGCTACGGCTTCGACAAGGCCTGGGGCGCCAGCCATCCGGCCCTGGCCTCCGACGAACTGGCGATCTTTTCCACCGCCGCCGCCATCGTGTTCGCCTTTGTCGCCGCCGTCGCCAACCGCAAACTGAAACTGGGCCTGCTCTCGCGCATGGCCGAAAAAGTCGTGTTCGTGCTGATCCCGCCGCTGGCCCTGATCTTCCTGGTGCTCGGCACCATTTTCATCGGTATGGCCACCCCGACCGAGGGCGGCGGCATGGGCGCGGCCGGCGCCATCATTCTCGCCATCGCCAACCGCCGCCTGTCCTGGAGCCTGCTGCGCCAGGCCATGCACTCGACGACCAGGTTGTCCGCCTTCGTGATTTTTATCCTGATCGGCTCGACCGTGTTCTCGCTGGTGTTCCGCGGTGTCAACGGCGACCTGTGGGTCGAGCACCTGCTCACCAGTCTGCCGGGCGGCGTCAACGGCTTTTTGGTCGTGGTCAACCTGATGTTTTTCGTGCTCGCCTTCTTCCTCGATTTCTTCGAGCTGGCCTTCATCCTGGTGCCGCTGGTCGGGCCGGTGGCGAACAAACTCGGCATCGACCTGATCTGGTTCGGTGTGCTGCTGGGGGTGAACATGCAGACCTCCTTCATGCACCCGCCCTTCGGCTTCGCCCTGTTTTATCTGCGCTCGGTGGCGCCGAAAGAGGTCAAGACCAGCGACATTTATTGGGGGGCGATTCCGTTTGTGCTGATCCAGGTGATCATGGTGGCCTTGATCATCGGCTTCCCGCGGCTGGTGTCGATCGAAAAGAAAACCGACATGACGGAGCAGCTGGAATTGAAACTCGATGTGCCTTCGAGCGATATTCCGGCCCCGAGTTACGAGCCGGAAGCAAAATAAGTCTCCCGCGCGGCGCGTCTTGTCAAAGCGCCAGCTGTCGCCCTGTTATCGGTCATTATGTAGAGCACAATGAAGTGTTGTGCGAGCGCCGCATTCGGGGCGATTTCACAGATACTTACAACTTGCCGTTTGGCATCTTGAACACCCTGGCCTAGGATCGCGTTGATTAACTCAACCAATTCAGACAGGTGTGCGCATGGCCGTGATCGAATCGATAATGCCGGAAGAGGCGGAGACCGAGCCGTCTCCCCATCTCCCCGTCCTGCCCGCGGCGCTGGCAATCGGCGCCTTGCTCAGCGCCTGCGGCGGCGGTGGCGGCGGCGGCAGTCCGGGCATCCCTGACGCGCCGGTACCTCCCGTTACGCCTGTTCCTCCCGTCGTTCCCGTTGTCCCGGTTCCAGAAGCCGTCACCCCGGTGACCGCGTCGCGCTTCCTGGCGCAAGCCTCGATGGGCGCCACCCGCGATCAGATCGCCCGCGTGCAAGCGATCGGCTACGCCGGCTGGATCGACGAACAGATGGCCCTGCCCGCCTCCACCACGCGCTGGGACTGGATGGTCTCGAAGGGTTATGACGCCATCGCCAATAAAAACAGCGAAACAGGCGCCGATGCCGCCATCTGGCGCAAGATGCTCTCCTCACCCGACACCCTGCGCCAGCGCGTCACTTTTGCCCTGTCCGAAATCCTGGTGGCGTCGATCGCCGGTTTCAGCGGCGGCTGGAATGCCTTCTCGGCCGCAGCTTGGCTGGATCTACTGGAAGCGCAAGCCTTCGGCAACTACCGCACCCTGCTCCAGCAAGTGTCGACTAGCGCGCCGATGGGCGAATATCTCACCTTCCGCGGCAACGTCAAATTCAACGCGAGCACCGGCGCCATGCCGGACGAAAACTACGCGCGCGAGCTGATGCAGCTGTTCACCATCGGCCTGGTCCAGCTGAACGCCGACGGCACGCCCAAGCTTACGGGCGGCGTGGCGCAGGAAACGTATACGCTCGACGACATCGGCGGCCTGGCACGCGTGTTCACCGGCTGGAACTACGATTTGACGGGCACCACCACCGACGTGCCCGAATTCAAACGCAAGCCGATGACGGTAACGGCCAGCCGCCATGAGACCGGCATCAAGACCTTTCTGGGCACCAGCATCCCCGCCGGCACCAGCGGCGAAGACAGTTTGAAGATGGCGCTGGACACCCTGTTTGCCCACCCGAATCTGGCGCCCAACATCAGCCGCCAGTTGATCCTGCGCCTGGTCACCAGCAACCCCAGTCCCGCCTACGTGGCCCGCATCGGCGCCGTGTTCAACAACGACGGCACTGGCGTCAAGGGCAATCTGAAAGCCGTCGTCAAGGCGATTTTATTGGACGACGAAGCCCGCAGCAGCGCCAAGCTGAGCGATGCATCCTTCGGCAAGCAGCGCGAACCCGTCCTGCGCCTCGCCGCCTGGGCACGCTTTACGGGCGCCACCTCGACGGCCGACGCCTGGACCGTGGGTAACACCTCGGATCCCGCCAGCCGGCTGGCGCAAAGCCCGCTGCGCTCGGGCAGCGTGTTCAACTTTTTCCGGCCCGGCTACGTGCCGCCCAACAGCGCCGTCGGCAGCGCCGGCCTGGTCGCGCCCGAATTCCAGATCACCAATGAATCGAGCGTGGTCGGCTATCTGAACTACATGCAGGGCGTGGTCAAGAATGGCGCCGGCGATGTCAAATCGACCTACGCGGCCCTGCTGCCGATGGCCGATACGGCCGCCACCCTGGTCGACGAGATCAACGTGGTACTGGCGGCCGGCCAGTTATCGGCCGCCACCGTCACCCTGATCACCGGCGCCGTCAACGGCATGGCCGCCGGCACCGATGCCGCCCGCCTGAACCGCATCTACACCGCCCTGGTGCTGGTGCTGGCCGCGCCCGAATTCATCATCCTGAAGTGATCACGCCATGAGCAAATCCGACACCAATCCTTCGCGCCGCGCCTTTCTGAAACGCGCTTCCGCCCTGTCGATGGCCGGCGTGGCCGCGCCGTGGGCCATCAACCTGGCCGCCATGGCCGAAGCCAGCGCCGCCGGCGCCACCGATTACAAGGCCATGGTCTGCATTTTTCTGTATGGCGGCAACGACTACGCCAACACGGTGGTCCCTTACGACACCGCCAGCTACAACGCCTACCAGGCCATGCGCCCCAGCTTCGCCCACGCGCGCGCCAACCTGGCGGCGACGATCTTGAACCCTGTGACGGCGCCGCTCGACAGCGCCGGCGTGGCGCACCAGTACGCGCTGGCGCCGAATTTATCTCCCCTGATGCCGCTGTTCGACGGCGGCCAGCTGGGCGTGCTGCTCAATATCGGCACCCTGATCCAGCCCACCACCAAGCTGCAGTACACGAATAAATCGGTCAAACTGCCGGCCAAGCTGTTTTCGCACAACGACCAGCAATCGACCTGGCAATCGTCCGCGCCCGAAGGCGCCTTGTCCGGCTGGGGCGGCCGCATCGGCGACCTGTTCGAGTCCGGTAACGGCAATGCGACCTTCACCTGCGTGAACGTGTCGGGCAACGCGGTGTTCATGTCCGGTAAATCGGCGGTGCAGTACCAGGTATCGACCAATGGCTCGGTGCCGCTGGCCGGTTTGAAATCGCCCCTGTTCGGCTCCAGCGCGGCCACCGAAGCCTTGCGCACCCTGATCACCCAGCCGCGCACCCACCTGCTCGAATCCGAATACAACCGGGTGGCGAAGCGCTCGGTCGATGCGGACAGCGTGCTCACTACTGCACTTGCGTCCAACCCGGCGCTGAGCACCGTTTTCCCGACCCCGAACAGCCTGGGCGACCAGCTCAAGATGGTGGCGCGCATGATCGCCGCCGCCCCCAAGCTGGGCGCCAAGCGCCAGGTGTTCTTTGTGTCGCTGGGCGGCTTCGACACCCACGACTCGGTGGCCACCGCCCACCCGACCCTGATGAAGACGGTGGCCGACGCCATGGCCGCCTTTTATAAAAGCACCGTCGAACTGGGCGTGGCCAACAGCGTCACCGCTTTTACAGCATCCGACTTCGGCCGTACAATGGTCGGCAACAACGACGGCTCCGACCACGGCTGGGGCAGCATGCACTTCGTGATGGGCGGCGCCGTCAAGGGCAAAAGCCTATACGGCACGGCGCCGGTGGTGGCCAACAATGGCCCCGACGACGTCGGCCAGGGCCGCCTGCTGCCGACCACCTCGGTCGACCAGCTGGCGGCGACTCTGGGCAAATGGATGGGCGTGTCGGACAGCGATTTGCTGACCATGCTGCCGACCCTGTCGAACTACAACGCCGGCGCAAGGACGCTGGGTTTTATTTGAGGATGAGTTACATGATGCGTCGTTTGCTGCTCGCCGGTCTGGTTTGTTCGAATCTCGCGTCGGCGCAAACGCCGCAGCGCCCCGCGCCCGAGGAGATGCTACGCATGGCCGATTCATCGACGGCGGCCAACCTGGCCTTGTTGGAGCGCACCACCGAGGCGCAGCTCAATGCGCAATTGAAAACGGCCGAGCGGCCGGAAAGCGCCGAGCGCATCGCCAGTTTTAAAAAGAACCTGTTCGATGCCCTGCGCAAGAAGGGGTTTACGGCGGAGCAGAGTTTGCAGATCGTGGTGGCGACGCCGGTTCCGGGCCAGGGACGCTGAAAGTACCGGGGACAGGCTCTCGAGCCTGTCCCCCGCTTTTAATCAAGCGTCTTTAACTCCGGCCAGGAACGCTGGGGACAGCAACTGTCTTGATCAACTTTCTGCAGCTGCCTCCCAATGTGTGTTTTTCTGGACCATAACGTTCATGGTGGTGAGCAGCTTTCGCATACAAGCGACCAGTGCCACCTT
>JACXTT010009150.1_pt1 | contig 13566 bp, 9 predicted proteins | sample 9270951 | NCBI WGS metagenome assembly JACXTT01 (sample SAMN15532306, study PRJNA645909) | rock metagenome | isolation source: weathered quartz diorite | place: Puerto Rico | collected 2017-06-21
CACTTCTGATCTGCTCTTTAGGAAGTTGGAAAGCGGGATGTTTCTCCGGCACCGGCAGGATCTTCTCCGCGAACAGCTTGACGCTGCGCTCCAACTTAGAATAAGGTAGACCGCCGAAGGCAAAGGTGCCGACCATGTGTTCCAGCGGCACCGTGTGATGGATATAGCGGATCTTCTCCAGCACCTGCGCAGGAGTCCCGGCCGCGTGCAAGCTACGATAGAACTCTACGGCCTTGGCCTTGGCCTGCTCATCGGCAGTCAGTTTCGTGTAGGTCTTCGCCAGTTTGGCGTAAAACTCGTAGCCCTTCACCCCTGTTAAATGACCGTCGGAAAAGTGATAGTGCCGGTCGATCGAATCGAACATCGCGCCCATGTGGACTGCGGCCAACTCCTCAGCCTCACGCGCCTCGTCAGCCACCAGCACATTGAACAACGAGATTGGGGCGCGCGGCTGATAGCCGCTGGCCTGGGCGATATCGCAGTAACGTTGGTAACCCACCGCCGTATCATCCCAACTACTCTGGGCGATAATTAACACTCCTAAGCCCAGCTTAGCCATGATCTCAGCTGACTCTGGACTGACCGAAGAGGCGTAGAAACGGTTCTCAGGATGGGAAAGGGCGCGTGGGCGAATCTGGATTTCTGGTACTTGGTAATACTTTCCGTCAAATGAGAAACTTTCCTGCGTCAGGCCTTTACGGATAATCAGCAGGCTTTCAACGAAACGGTCGCGCGACTCTTCCATGGGAATGCGGAACCCAGCGTACTCGATCGAGGCGGCCCCGCGGCCAAAGCCAAAGATGGTGCGCCCGCCCGAGACCAGGTCGAGCAAGGCGATTTTCTCGGCCACTTCGACCGGGTCGTGCCACGGCAGCACAATGACCGCCGTGCCAAGCTGCACGCGCTTCGTCCGAGCAGCGACGTACATCAACAACGCCGTAGGGTCGGGCGACATCACATAGCCGGTGAAATGATGGTCCAGGGTCCAGACAGAGTCGAAGCCCAAGCCCTCGGCCATGTCGCCTACCGTCAGCTCCTCCTGATAGGTCTGCTGGTCCGGCTTACCGCCGAAACTTGTCAACTGTAGTGTCATTCCTACTTTCATACACGCCTCCTTTTAAATTCTCCTCAGGTTCTCCGCCGTGAAATAAATTGATAGCATGAGTTTTACCTCGCTCACTACCCCGTCGCGTTGCATTCTTGTAGAAGCCGTCCGTAGTATCGACCCAGTGCATGATTCGACCGCACTGCGACCAGCGAGCGGAACAGAATCCTATACACCTGCAGTCGGGCAATTTTGACGCGGACGGTAGGGTCGAGCAGGCGTTGCTCATGCTTGACCAACGCGAGCGTCGTCACGCCAATGAGCAATGGCCAGGCGCAGGCTAAACGCAACCGCCACTCCCACGCCGGAATCGCCAAGGTGTACGCCCAACCATCTTGATAAAAGGCGAGCGTGTCATTGAGCAAGGTATCGAGCAACGGTCTGATGCGTGCAAGCGTCTCGGGCCGGCGCAAATCCTCCGGCTGGACGCCAAGGGCGTTCAAGTCAACACGCGGCGCATAACAACGACCAATGCGTAGATCGTGCGCCATGTCACGAAGGATATTGGTGAGTTGCAACCCTTTACCAAACCGCACCCCACGAGCCGCCATTTCAGTCACATCCCAGTGTCGCAGAGAAGGAAGATGGGCAACCGCAACTTTCGTCCAAAACTCTCCTACACAGCCAGCGACAAAATAGGTGTAACGATCAAGATCCGCCCTCGTCTCAAGCGCACCCACACCTCCCTCGTGCTCCTGAGGAAACACCTGGAGATCCATCTGCATGCCCTGCGTCAGGGTCAGCACAAGTTCTCGAATGTAGCGCTGATCTTCAGTAGACAAAGTGGCAAGTAGGGCAAAACAATCCGGGATACGTGAAAGCAACTCGCGCTCGGCGGGATTTTGTTGGGATTCGCTTAGCTGTCGTTGAAAAAAGACAACCGCAGAAGGATCCTCCTCGAATGCCGCACGATATCGCTCCAGATAGGTGAGGCGTTGCTGAGGAGGGAAGACCACGGTATCTGCAATGGTGTCTGCAGCGCGACAAAAGAGATACGCCAACCCAATAGGCTGTCGTACACTTTGTGGAAGCACACGCAGGCTAAGATAAAATGAACGACTGACCCGAGGAAGAATCTGAGTCAGCAAATCTTGAGCGGTGTTGACGAACATGTGGCTCAAGAAATATGCCGTCGCCATCAGACCGTCAACCCGACAGACAGCAACAGCACCCTAAAGAGAACGTTACCAGTCGGAACAAGTCAACCAGTGAGTAGCCCGGAATCACGCAGTTGTGCTAACGCTCGACGACGCATTGAGAACTCGTCTTTCTCTGCAGGTGTCATCTCTGCGAAGGTTCGCGCACTGCTAAGCGGTTGAAAAATCGCATCCCAGCCAAACCCTACCGAGCCGCGGGGCGTTAGCGGAATCATTCCCTGCACCTCGCCGCTGAAGACCCGCAGCTCTTTGCCATCATAATGGGCGAACATCGTCGTCGCCGTTGCATCTCGATTCTTTTCTGATGCGAGCAAGCGACAGATACCCTCGACGCCGAGAGTGATTAAAAACCATTTAATCAGAGCGCCAGGAAGACCATTCCAAGCGGCAAAAGCCAATCCCGTGTCTTCCACTAACACAGGGCGACCGAGCGTTGCATACGCCTGTTGGGCCTTGTGACGAACAACCGGTTCAAGAGCAACTGCTTGGATCTCTTCCAAGGCGACGCATTCACGAGCAAGAGGATGCCCGAGTAGACGCTCAACCTCGGCAAGCTTCTGCTCGTTACTGGTAATAAACGTCAGCACTTTCTAGGCTTTCAACCAGTAGCGTTGCCACTCGGTCAGGTGGGCCAAGGTATCCAGGGACGGCATACGATCGAGATAGACCTTCCCCTGCAAATGATCATATTCATGCTGGATCACCCGAGCGTGAAAATCTTTGGCGATCAAATCAAGCGGATTGCCATGCCGGTCCAGCGCTTCAACACGCAGTTCACTATAGCGAGGAACAACGCCGCGTAGTTCTGGAATACTCAAACACCCTTCCCAGCCATCCACCGTTGTTTCCGCCAAAAACGTCAATCGAGGGTTGATGAGCACGGTCAGCGGCACCGAGGGAGCGTCTGGATAGCGCGGATGTTTTGTCACTTCGAGCACAGCAATCTGTTGAGAGACATGCACCTGCGGCGCGGCCAACCCAACGCCGTCATACTCATGCATGGTTTCAATCATGTCGTCGATGAATTGTTGGAATTCTGGACGCGCGATCCTTTCAGGAGCGACAATTTCCGCCACTTGGCGGAGGACGGGATGCCCTAAACGAGTAACTTTGAGAATCGCCATTAGACCTCACTTTCTGCGACGCAATCCAGTCTTCTCCGTACGTGGGAAAGCGAACACACGGTGCCCTCGTCGATATTGCGTAACCAGGTGAGCCAGACGATCACGATTGATAACGATGCATCCCTCTCGACGCAGCCGATACCAAGATCTCAGGGTCACCCGTTGCGAGGAAAGCAACATGACACGCCATCCTTCATTCGCCTGGAGTGCGGCAGCGGCTTCAGCAATCATTTTCACCTCAACAGAATGACGCTCATGCTGAATCCAACAGGCAACGTGCATCTTTCCTCTTGATAATAAGAGAGCGGCCTGGTGAGGACTAAGATTGTCATTCTGAAGCACGTTATAGCCTTGTATCCGCAACAATTCGCTCGCATAGAGCAGAAACTCTCGATAAGGCATAGCATCCACATCTTCGAGAATCTCTCGCCACTCGCAGCGTCGCTGCCAGAGCTCATCGAGCCACCAGAACCCCAGGCCGCCACAAGTCAACGCCAAAGCCAACGGCCAATGTCCATGGAGAGAAACCGTAATGAAGATAACCAACAACAGAGTGGCAGTGGTCCGTACGGTTAACGTCCAGAGCTTCTGCCTCTGCCATTTCTTGCGAGGCGGAGTGACAATGATCGCACGAGGAGCTTCACGCATAGGCGCTACCTACGAGATAAAGGTCTTTCTTCTCATGAGGTGAGGGCAAAAGCAAGAGCAAACAAAAAAATGGGACAAAGAATATGGAGTAAGCGCGAGAAAGCGAGGCTGATAAGCTTTCATTAAAAGCCAAAATCGAAAAAAGGAAACTGCTGAAAAACCCGCGAGAAAAATTCCACGTGCAACCCGAAGTGAGCAAACACGCTGACAAGGACGACAACCAAGCCAATGAAAAAATGGGTTTGTATCCGGTCGAAGAGGCCGGAGAAATTAAAGAAGGCCGACCATACTCCTAAAAGTCCAAGGTTCGCCGCTAAGGCCCCAACCCAGAGTTGAGTAGGGCTGAACTGGATATGGAAGCCGACGCCAACCAGACATATAACCAACATACCAGGAATGCAAAGAGCGAAGAGTACCGCTTTCGTAAAGAGTTGCCACAGCAACCCAATGGCCTTGAGCAGGCCGTCGTATGAATTCACCTTCGTCTCTCTTCTATATTTGAGGCCCACCGTAGCTCAATCTGACAATAACGCCTCCCTGAACGTAACATGAGTATCGATAAAAGCAACAATAATCCTTAGATCGTACACGACGAAGACTCATTCTACTTTGTCCGATGCCTTATCTGTCTGTTTTATTCACTTTTCGTGAGGACTTGCTTACATTGGCCGATGCTTTACTCTACCTGCCCTATTCACTTTTCGTGATGCTTTGTCAGTAAAGTATTTTTTAGTCCTGCTTTTTTCTTTGTTTGCTGCCTCCCCAAAACATTAAATATATTCTTGGAAGCACTAGCATAAGAAAAAAAAAGTTTTAGTATGCTTGCGGCAGAAAAATAAACGCGTGGATTGCCCCTTCCTGGTAGAGGCAACCCTGCTGCGGGGCATGGACGCAAAGCAGTTCAGGTTACAAGTCGAGCGCTCAGGGAACAAAGGGAAGGCGCTAGGCTCCTGCTAGGGCGCAAGGGATTTCCACAATTAAGGAGATACTTTATGGGTCTTTTGGGGACGCGGTCTTTACTCTTTGCATCAGCTATGGTGTTCAAAGCAAAGACTGCACCTTCTAGTCTAACACGGACTACGTCTCAGACTGCATCACATACAAAAAGAGCGTGCGCTTTTTCCAGGCAGCAGAGACCATCTTCTCGCGTCGCAAAATCCTGCTGTTACTTCCTTCTTACCTTGCTCGGTTTCATTTCAGGTTCCCTTTCAGCCGCGTATGCAACAACCTATTACGTCAACAACCAGGGGAATGACGGGTGGCCTGGCACTTCCCAATCACAACCATGGCGCTCAATTGACAGAGTCAACAAGCAAGACCTCAATGCCGGCGACCAGGTGCTCTTCAAAGGAGGACAAACCTTTTCCGGGAGCTTGTATCTATGGCGGGGAGATAATGGGACCCGCACGAACCCCGTGCTTATTAGCTCCTATGGCGCCGGGCCAGCCTGGATCTCTTCCGGCGGTCAAGAGGGCATCTTTGGCTACAACGTTACGGGCGTTACTGTCTCCAACCTCAAATTCATCGGCAGTGGATCTACCTCGAACAGCGCCGATGGCGTCCGTTTCTTCACCGACTCCTCGAGCGGCGCGGAGGGCATCACGCTCTCCTCGTTAGACGTCAGCGGCTATGGAGGGGACGGCATCGTTTTCGGCTCCTGGAATACTCTCTATGGCTATCACCACGTGAAGATCACGTCATCGATTAGCCACTATAACGGCCATGGCGGCGTTTCATTCTATGCGCAATACCCCACCAGTCATGTGGATGTCTACTTGTGGAAAGTCACCGCTTCGTACAACTCCGGCAAAGCTGGAGAGGCTAGTCCCTCCGGCAATGGGATTACCCTTAGTGGAGTCTCCGGCGGCACTGTGGAATACTCTCAGGCCTACGAGAATGGCTGGCTCTGCGACTCGGGAACGGGCCCCTCAGGGATCTGGGCTCATGACGCCGCCAATATCTTGTTCCAATACAATACTTCCCACCACAACCGCACCCCCAAAGCTGATGGGAATGGCTTCGATTTCGATCAGAATGTCTCGTACTCCACGATGCAGTACAACACGTCGTACGAGAACGACGGGGCAGGCTATTTGCTAGCTCACGCTCCCGGCAACGCCAATCACACCGGCAACGTCATCCAATACAATAAGAGCACCAATGACGCCCGCAAACTTAATTACGGAGCCATTCAGGCGTGGGGTCGTATTCGCAACGCCACCATTCGCGGCAACACGGTCACGCTCACGCCCGGAGCCAAGAGCTACATCGCGGATATCACGCTGGCTAATTGGTCGATTCCCTCTAACTGCATAGAAAACTTGCTGGTCGCGTCGAACACTTTCACCGCGACTGCGGGGCCCAACTTAGTCATAGCTACCTCCGCCATTCTTCAATGTTCAACAGGGGTGAAATTTAAAGGGAACACTTACATAGGCAATCCATTCTCTATCTGGGCGGGAAACAAGCAATATACCACATTGGCAAACTGGATCCCTGCCCCCGAACTCCATTAGTTTGACCGGGATACGCCTGAGGAAGGGTTGGCGTCTCTCTCGCCCCTTTCCTCAGTCTCTGCCCTGCGGGAGCAAAAAGCGGCAAAGAGTATTTTAAACAGTACATTAGTTTTGGAGGTCTCGATAGAAACATATTAACAAAGCCCCCATTCTGGGAGAGCACACTTGTTGCGGGGCATGGATGCACACCTAAGTCTCCGAAGGAACGGATGTGACATTCCTCCCAGGCTCGAAGGAGCTTAACCACAAGGAGTTCCCCATGCGTTTCCGGAGCCTGTTTTCTTCTCTCCTTTCATCCGCCGCTACTTCATCACCAACGCGAGCCACTGCCTCGGTCTCGGAGCATGGTGACTCTTTTCTACAGAAGAAAGGATTTCCCCTCGGTGCGGAGTCTTCTCGCCATCTCCTCACTAGCTTTGGATTCTTCTGCCTTAGCTTGATCGTCTCAGTCCCTTCCTATGCGACAATCTATTACGTCAACAACCAAGGAAATGACGGGTGGCCTGGCGCCTCCCAATCACAACCATGGCGGTCAATTGACAGAGTCAACAAGCAAGACCTCAATGCCGGCGACCAGGTGCTCTTCAAGGGAGGACAGACCTTTACCGGCAGCCTGTATCTTCCCAAGGGGGATAGCGGGACCCAGACGAACCCCGTGCTTATTAGCTCCTACGGCATAGGAGCCGCCTGGATTTCCTCTGGCGGCCAAGCAGGCCTCTTCGGCTACAACGTCACCGGCGTCACCGTCTCCAACCTCAAATTCCTCGGCAGTGGTTCCACTTCGAACACCACCGCCGGCGTGAGTTTCTTCACCGATGCCTCGATTGGCGCAGAAGGGGTCACGCTCTCCTCCTTAGATGTCAGCGGCTACGGCGGGAATGGCATCGTTTTTGGCGCCTGGAATACTGTCAATGGCTATCACCACGTGCAGATTACCTCTTCCACTAGTCATTATAATGGCGAGGACGGCGTCCAGTTCTATGCGCAATATCCTGGCAGTCATGCAGATGTCTACATGTGGCAAGTCACCGCTTCGTACAACTCCGGCAAGGCTGGAGGAGCTAACCCTTCCGGTAATGGGATCACCCTCGGAGGCGTCTCCGGCGGCACTGTGGAATACTCTCAGGCCTACGAGAATGGCTGGCTCTGCGACTCGGGAACGGGCCCCTCAGGGATCTGGGCTCATGACGCCTCCAACATCTTGTTTCAATACAATACCTCTTATCACAATCACACGGCCAAAGCTGACGGGAATGGCTTCGATTTCGATCAGAATGTCTCGTACTCCACGATGCAATACAACACTTCGTACGAGAATGACGGGGCAGGCTATTTGCTGGCTCATGCCCCCGCCAACGCCAATCACACCGGCAACGTCATCCAATACAACAAGAGCACCAATGACGCACGCAAACTCAGTTACGGCGCCATTCAGACATGGGGTCGCATTCGCAACGCCACCATCCGCGGCAACACGGTCTCTCTTACGCCCGGCGCCAAGAGCTACATCGCGGATATCACGTTGGCCAATTGGGGGATTCCTTCCAACTGCATAGAAAACTTGCTGGTCACATCGAACACTTTCACCGCGACTTTAGGACCCAACTTAATCATTGGCACCACTGCGATACTGCAATGCTCGACTGGCATAACCTTCTCATGGAACACCTATCTCGGGAATCCCTTCTCCGTTTGGTGGGGGCCAAACCATTACACCACCCTCACAGCCTGGAACCTAGGCCACTGATCGCAAGGATAACCTTCTGTGCTAGGGACAAACCACTACACCACTCTCACGGCCTGGAACAACGCCCTGAGATAAAGTTGACTTAACCTCCCGTCTTAGGTTCCTCCCCATAACCCTACACGACACGCCTGAAGGTTGTGGACAGGCGTGTCGCAATCTCTCCTGCCGTAAGCTTTCCCTACCCCAACCGTATTCACACATTCCCGCGTCGCTCAGCCAAAGACTCTCCATCGCTTCCCTTAAAAGTTAAAGACTTTTGGAACACCTCCGATAAGAAGAGCACATTAGCAAAGCCCCCATCCTGGAAGAGCGCACTTGTTGCGGGGCACGGACGCATAGCTACGGGTCAGGCATTGTTTCTGATCTCTAGGTCTCCGAAGGAACGGATGTAGTATTCCTCCCAGGATAGAAGGGCTTTACACCTAAGGAGTTCCTCTATGCCTCTCAGGAGCCTGTTTTCTTCTCTCTTTTCGTCCGCATTTCTTTCTTCACAAACCTCAATCTCCATACCAACCCAAGGCAGGTCTACGTTAAGGAAGAAAGGCTTTTCTTTCGGAACAAAGTCCCCTCGCCGTCTCCTCAGTAGCTTTGCACTCTTCTGCCTTAGCTTGGGGGTCTCAGTCCCTTCCTATGCGACAACCTATTACGTCGACAACCAAGGCAATGATAAAGCGTCTGGGACCTCGCAGTCCAAGCCCTGGCAGTCAATTGACAGAGTCAACAGTCAAGACCTCAACGCTGGCGATCAAGTGCTCTTCCGGGGCGGGCAGACCTTTCTAGGAAGTCTGTATCTACCGAAGAGCGATAGCGGGACCCGGACGAACCCCGTGCTCATTAGCTCCTACGGCACAGGAGCCTCCTGGATTTCCTCCGGTGGCCAAGCAGGCCTCTTCGGTTATAACGTCACCGGCGTCACCGTCTCCAACCTCAAATTCCTTGGCAGTGGTTCCACCTCGAACACCACCGATGGCGTGAGTTTCTACACCGACGCCTCGAGCGGCGCGGAGGGCGTCACGCTCTCCTCTTTAGACGTCAGCGGCTATGGCGGAGACGGTATCGTCTTTGGCTCCTGGAATACCTACTATGGCTATCATCATGTGAAAATCACCTCGTCGATCAGCCACTATAATGCCGATGGCGGCGTCCAGTTCTATGCGCAATATACTGGCAGTCATGCGGATGTCTACCTGTGGCAAGTCACCGCTTCGTACAATTCCGGTAAGGCTGGAGGAACCAAACCCTCCGGTAGCGGCATTACCCTCGGAGGCGTCTCGGGCGGCACCGTGGAATACTCTCAGGCCTACGAGAATGGCTGGCTCTGCGACTCGAGCCAGGGTCCCGTAGGAATCTGGGCTCACGACTCCACCAATATCTGGCTCCAATATAACACTTCCCATCACAACCACACCGCCAAAGGGGATGGAGACGGGTTCGACCTTGATCAGAATGTCTCGTATTCTACGATGCAATACAATACTTCGTACCAGAATGATGGGGCGGGTTATTTGTTGGCCCATGCTCCAGCCAACGCCAATCACACGGGCAACACCGTCCAATACAACACCAGCACTGACGACAGCCGTAAACTTGCCTACGGAGCCATTCAGGCGTGGGGCCGCATTCGCAACACCACCATACGCGGCAACACGGTCTCTCTATCGCCCGGCGTCAAGAGCTACATCGCTAATATCACGCTCGCCAATTGGTCGATTCCCTCCAACTGCCTAGAGAATGTGACGATCAGCGGCAACAATTTTACGGCCACCTCCGGACCGAACTTTGTCATTGCCACCTCGGCGATACTACAATGCTCGACTGGCCTGAGTTTTAAGGCGAACACCTATCTCGGAAGTCCCATCTCTCTTTGGTGGGGGCCAACCCAATACACCAACCTCGTAACATGGACCACCGCCACGGGACAAAATTAACTCGCTCTCACTCCTCAGGTTCCTCTCGGTAGACCCGTGCGACGCGCCTGGCAACAACCCACAGGCGCGTCGCAGGTTCTCCTGCCGTAGTCTCCTCCTCTCCCGACCGCTTTCGCAAATCACCGCGCCGCACAGACAAAGACCTACACCGGTCTCTCCCAAAAATTAAAGATTTTTAGAAAATCTCCGATAAGGAAAACACATTAACAACGTCCCCATTCTGGGAAAGCACACTTGTTGCGGGGCACAGGCGTCTCGCTACAGGTCAGGAAATTTAGCTACTCTCTTGGTCTCCAAAGGGACAGAGACGCCATTCCTCCTAGACGAGAAGGGGCTTACACAAAAGGAGTTCCTTTATGCGTCTGCAGCACGCGTGTACCCCTTCACAGGGGAGACGTCGTTTAGTGAAGTCCGCGTTTCGCGTTCTGTCCGGTCTGCTCCTCCTCTCTCTCACCTCCGGCGCGTTCTCACCAGCATCGGCTCGGCCTTCAGGAGGAGGGTCCACATCAACAGCTCCCAAAACCTATTACGTCAGCAACCAAGGCAATGACAAGTGGGCTGGGACCTCTTCGTCTCAACCTTGGAAGACGATTGATAGAGTAAACAAACAAGACTTAAATCCTGGCGACCAAGTACTTTTCGCGGGCGGGCAAACTTTTGTGGGCAGCCTATCTCTGGTGGCGGGGGATAGCGGAACGATCGCAAGCCCCATCGTCATCAGCTCCTATGGCACGGGGACCGCCTGGATCTCCTCAGGCGCGCAAGCCGGGCTCTTTGGCTATAACGTCAGCGGCGTCACCGTATCCAACCTCAATTTTATCGGAGGGGGCTCAACGAACACCACAAGCGGCGTGAGTTTCTATACTGACTCTACTGCAGGGGCGGATGGCATCACCCTCTCATCGTTGGATGTCAGCGGCTATCAGCAGATTGGCATCGAAGTGGGATCCTGGAACGCTACGGTCAGCGGCTATCGGCACATAAAAGTGACGGGTTCAAAATCGCATCATAATGCCGACAACGGCTTCCTCATTTATTCTCAATATCCTAACGTTAACCAGGTTGTGTATATTGGACAAGTCACGGCGTCGTACAACGCGGGCCATGGTATTTCCTTCGGCGGCGTCTCCGGCGGCACGATTGAATCCTCTCAAGCCTACGAGAACGGAACAACCACCGACACCACGAAGGGTCCTGTGGGGGTCATGGTCTATGACTCGACCCAGGTTGTAGTCCAGAACAATACCGCCTACCGTAACCATACCGTAGGCTCTGATGGTGATGGGTTTGATCTGGACAAGAACGTCTCGTATTCAACGCTGCAGAATAACACCTCATACGAGAATGATGGAGCGGGTTATCTGTTGGCCCACGCCCCAGCCAATAGCACCCACACCGGCAACATCGTGCAATATAACACTAGCACTAACGATAGCCGCAAACTCGGTTACGGGGCCATTCAAGCGTGGGGACGCGTCCGTAACGCCACCATTCGCAACAACACAGTCACCTTGAATCCCGGTACGAGCAGTTCGATTACAGCTATCTCACTGGTGAATTGGTCTATTCCGTCTAACTGTATCGAGAATATAACGATCAGTGCGAATAACTTCACCGCTGCCTCTGGACCCAAGTTGGTCAATGCCAGTTCATCAATACTGCAGTGCTCAACAGGGATCAGCTTTCAAGTGAACACCTACCAAGGGAATCCATTCTCAATCCTCTGGGGGTCAACGACCTACACTAGTCTTACAGCGTGGACTACCGCCACTGGACAAAATTAAACTTGAAGCGGTAGGAAGTGAACACGCCGATAAGCAAATCTACAAGCCACGTACGGTCGGCAACGCACCGGCGTGGCTCAACGCTAAAAGCTCTCTAGAAATTTTATTTTTAGGCTGGGTGTTTTTCGTTCAAGAAGCTTGCTATAAAAAACTGTCATGAGCGCATGGGGGCGAAGTAAGTTTTTCTTTGTTGTCGCACCGCGAGTGTCCCGTTTAAAGCTCAGCTCTACCCTCACAAACTTACTGGTTTTTTTTCTCTCACTAGGCAGCCACCAAGCAAACGAGCATTCGTCGTGGCGCCATTCACTGGCCACTCTGCAAACGTCAGTACTTATCCTCTCTCTGCTTAGCTTTTCTTTGCTTTTCATGAGCTGTAGCGTTTTGTCTATTGCGCCGGTCCCCTCCCTGATGGTTCAACCAATCGACGAGAGTCAGGTCGGAGCTTCCCTCTCTTCCTATGATGACCTCCAAGCCGACACCGGCGGGCCCGGAACCTCTCGCGCTTATTATGTTGCTCAACAAGGCGACGATGCATGGGATGGAACCTCACCGACCCGACCTTGGCAAACTATTGACAGAGTCAACAAACAAGACTTCGAGCCCGGCAATAAGGTGCTCTTCAAAGGCGGACAAACCTTTGTGGGCAGTGTATTGCTAAACCAAAATGACAGTGGCGCGAAATCGAATCCCGTGGTCCTGAGTTCCTATGGCGACGGACCGGCATTGATCTCTTCCGGAGAGGAAGCTGGGCTCTTTGGTTATAACGTCAGCAATATTACGGTCACTAACCTCCATTTTCGAGGAGGCGGCGCCGCAACCAACGACACACACGGAGTCGATTTTTTCGTTGATGCGCCCGAGGGAGGCGAGGGCATCCGACTCTCGTCACTTGATGTTAGCGGCTATGGGAAGAACGGTATCGTCATTGGCTCCTGGCATACCGCTAATGGCTATCGCGGTGTCAGGATCACCTCCTCCGCAACACACCACAACGCTGACGGTGGTCTTCTTGTCTACGCTCAAGCACCCAATACCCACCGCGATGTGTATATTGGACGAGTGACGGCGTCGTACAATTCCTGCGTTGGCAGGAATAGGCGCCATTCTGGGAATGGAATTGTTCTCGGTGGAGTAAAGAACGGAATGATTGAGTCCTCCCGGGCCTTCGAAAATGGGCGGCGCTGCGTCAGCCTCTACGGACCGGTAGGAATCTGGGCGTATGATGCAACCAATGTGACGATCCAAAATAATCAGTCCTTCCGCAACGGGACGGGCAAAACTGACGGAGATGGATTTGATTTAGACAATAACGTCTCGTACTCACTAATGCAAAACAACACTTCATACGAGAACGACGGAGCCGGCTATTTGTTAGCTCAGTTTTTAAATAGCAACCAACACACGAACAACATCATTCAAAACAACACAAGCATCAACGACGGTCGTAAACTCACGTATGGGGGAATTCTCGTGTGGGGACGCGTGCGCAATGCAATTATTCGCAACAATACCGTTACGATGAGTCCGGTTTTGAGCACGTATGTTTCCGCAATTATG
>JACXTT010009151.1_pt1 | contig 13565 bp, 8 predicted proteins | sample 9270951 | NCBI WGS metagenome assembly JACXTT01 (sample SAMN15532306, study PRJNA645909) | rock metagenome | isolation source: weathered quartz diorite | place: Puerto Rico | collected 2017-06-21
CTGCCCGACGTGTTTCGCTTTGCCCGCGCGCCCCAGGGAGCGTTCACCGGCATGGCCGCCGCCGATTACGACAACGACGGACGCCTGGACCTATATCTCTGCACCTACGTCTACTTTCAGAGCGAGGACCGCTACCGGTATCCCGTCCCCTATCACGACGCGCAGAACGGTCCGCCCAACTTTCTGTTTCACAACCGGCTGACGCCGGAAGCCGGCGGCTTCTTTGAGGACGTCACCGTCCCCTCCGGCATCGATCAAAACAACAACCGCTTCAGCTTCGCCGCCTCCTGGTGCGACGCTGATGGCGACGGCCGCCCGGAGCTTTACGTCGCCAACGACTTCGGGCGCAAGAATCTCTACAAGTTCGACGGCACACGCTTTCACGACGTCGCCGCCGAAGCCGGCGTCGAAGACATCGGCCCAGGCATGAGCGCCGCGTGGTTCGACTACGACCTGGACGGGAAGCCCGATCTCTACGTCGCGAACATGTGGTCCGCCGCCGGCCAGCGGCTGGCATCGCGGGAGGATTTCCCGCCCCTGAAAGCCGGCGCGCCCGCGGACGCCTATCGGCGGCACGCAAAAGGGAACTCGCTCTACCGCAATCTCGGTGGCGGGCGTTTCGAGGAAACCGGCGCTTCGCAAGTCGTCGAAGTGGGACGTTGGGCCTGGTCGAGCGACGGCTTCGACTTCGACAACGACGGAACGCCGGAGATCTATGTCACCTGCGGCATGATCACTAATAGCTCACCTGCCGACCTGATGAGCTTCTTCTGGCGTCAAGTTGTCTCGCGCTCTCCCGCTTCGGCCGCGCCCGCCCCGGAATACGAGAAGGGCTGGGACGCCCTCAATCAGTGGATCCGCGAGGACTTCAGTTGGAACGGGGATGAACCTAATGTGTTCTACGCCAGGCGCGAGGGACGCTACTTCGATTGCTCCGGCGTCAGCGGTCTGGATTTCGCGGACGACAGCCGCGCCTTCGCCGTCACCGATTTCGACGGAGACGGATGCGCGGACATCCTGCTGAAGAGCCGCCTGGGCCCGCAGGTGCGCGCGCTGCGCAACCAATGCGGTCAGGCGCGCAACCGCCTGGCGATCGACTTGACCGGCGTGAAGTCGAATCGCGACGCGGTCGGTGCGCGGGTGGAAATCGAGGTTGCCGGGCGCCTGCTGGTGCGCCTCGTGCAAGCGGGTAGCGGCTTCCTTTCGCAGCATACCAAGCGCGTTCAGGCCGGGCTCGGCGACGCGTCCAAGGCGGATCGGGTCACCGTGCGCTGGCCTTCCGGCGCGGTGCAGCAGTTTCGCGACTGGCCCGCGGGCTTCCGCTATCGCGTCTCGGAGGGCTCGGCGGAGGTGGGCCGGACGCCCCTGCTGAAACCCCCGGCCGCAAAAACAGCCGCCCCCGTCGCAGGTGACAACACGCAGGCGCTAGGCGACTCCTGGCTGCTGGACCCGGTGCCGCTGCCGGACCGTCGCGGCGGGCCAGGTTTCGTGCTCCTGTCGAGCGGCCCGGCGACCGCCTTCCCGCCGGGCGTTCCCGTCGAGCATCTGGACATCACCGCGTCTCCGCCGGATACCGCGGCCGCTTACGCGATCCTGCGCCGCTATCTGTTCGACTGGCGCGGTCCCCTCGAACTCCCCTGGCTCCTGCTGATCGACGGCGAGTCCCGCATCCACAAATCCTACGCTCGAATCCCCGCCGCAGCCGCGTTGAAGGCCGACCTCTCTGCTCTCGGCGACTCCGGCCGCGTGGCTCGCCGGCTCCCCTTCCCCGGACGCTACTTCCGCCAGAAGCCCGAGCGCAACCACTACCGCTTCGGCGCGGCCTACCTCGGCGCGGGTTACCCTCAGCAGGCGCTGCCCTACCTCGATGCCGCTGTCAAAGCTTGGCCGGACAATTTCAAAGCCCATCTCGCCCTCGGTCAGCTACACCTGGACGCGGGCCGCCTGGCGGAAGCCCGCCGATCCCTGGAACTGGCCGCCGCGCTCCAGCCTACATCGCCCGACGTCTGGAACAACCTCGGCGGCGTCGAAATGGCCCGCAACCGCTTCGCCGAAGCGGTCGCCCTGTTCGACCAAGCTCTGGCTCTCGACGCGACGCGCCCCTACCTGCTGGCGAACGCCGCGCAGGCGCGCGCCCGGCTGGGACAGAACAAGGAGGCAGAGGACCTGTTCCGCCGCGCGCTGGCGGGAAACCCCGAAGACGCCGACGTCGCCGACCAACTCGGCCTGCTGCTGGCGCAGCAGGGACGCCTCGACGAGGCAAAGACGCTGTTCCAGCAGGCCATCAAGATCCAGCCCGCCCACGCCTCGGCCATCAACAATATCGCCGTGCTCTATCTGCAATCCGGGCAGCGCGACGAAGCCGTCGCGGCCCTGGAATACGGCATCCGAGTGGCGCCGGACAACGAATTGCTCTACCTCAATCTCGCCCGGCTGTGGGTAAGCGCGCAGAACCGGCAGCGCGCCCGCGACGTGCTGAACCGGCTGCTGGAGCGCAAGCCGTCGAGCCAGGTGGCCGCGCGGGCGCTTCAGCAACTGGGGGAGCCGTGACTCCTACCCTGCCGTCTTCCGCTCGGCGTGGGCGAGCACTTCCAGCACCGGCTTCACCATTTTCTGGAGCTCCCCGAAAGCGTGCAGATAGTCCTGGAATTTGCGGTTCAGCTCCAGCGCCTGGTCCGGAGTCAGCCGCGACCGCACGATCATGTCGCGCAGCCGGACCGGATGCGGCAGCAGCGCCTCGTCGTTCAGTTCGTCCAGCGCCGCTTGCGGATCATAATGATACATGTCTCAATTATAGGTTTCGCCAATGAGCCAAGCTTTGCCGATCGAACAGCCGCCGCCAAACATCCGGATCACGGATGTCAAAACCGTGATCGTCCACGCCGAGATGCGCAACTGGGTTTTCGTCAAAGTCGAAACCAACCAGGACGGTCTCTGCGGATGGGGCGAAGCCTCGCTGGAATGGAAGACGCGCGCGGTCGCGGGCGCCGTTGAAGATTTCAAGCCGATGGTGGCCGGCGAGGACCCGCGCCGCATCGAGCACCTGTATCAGAAGATGTACCGCCAGTCCTTCTGGCGGCTGGGCGTCATCGGGATGAGCGCCATCTCCGGCATTGAGCAGGCTTGCTGGGACATTCTCGGCAAGTCCCTCGGTGTCCCCGTCTACCAGTTGCTGGGCGGCGCGGTGCGGGACCGCGTCCGCATGTACACTCACCTCGGCGGCGGCAACATGCGCGCCGTCTATGAAACCTTCGATCCCGCGCCGCTCATCGACCTGGCGCAGAAGGTGGTCGCCGACGGCTACACCGCGGTGAAGGTCGTGTTTGTGCCGTACTCCGAGCCCCTGATGGGGATCGGCCCCGTCAAGCACTTCGCGTCGCTGATGGAAAAGCTGCGCCTCGCACTCGGTGAGAAGATCGACATCATGGTCGACTTCCACGGCCGGGCCTATCCTGCCATGGCCATCGAGTACATCCGCGCCATCTCGGAGTACCGGCCGTTCTTTTGCGAGGAGCCGGTGCCGCCCGAGAACGTTGCCGCGTTGAAGCAGGTGACCGACGCCGTGTCGGTGCCCATCGCCACCGGCGAAAGGCTGGTGACCCGCTTCGGCTTCCGCGAGGTCTTCGAGAAGAACGCCTGCCACGTCATCCAGCCGGACCTCTGCCATTGCGGCGGGCTGGCCGAGGGCCGCAAGATCGCGGCCATGGCCGAGACCTACTACATGGGCGTGGCCCCGCACAATCCGCTGGGCCCCGTGGCCAACGCGGTCGCGCTGCACTTCGACCTGGCTACGCCGAATTTCGTGATCCAGGAGGACATGTTCAGCGACGTGCCCTGGCGCTGGGACGTGGTCAAGCACTCGCTCACCACTAAAGACGGTTACTGGCAGATCGCCGACGCGCCCGGCCTGGGTATTGAGGTGGACGAGAAGGAAGCGGCCAAACACCCCTTCCAGCAGGAGTACATGCACTCGACGACCATCCGCGCCGCCGACGGAGCGGTGCTCGACTGGTAATGCCGCTCCTGGCTCTTGCCGCCGGCCTGGCCCCGCCTTTCATCGCCTGGGCATTCGGCCGCGCCTGCCTGCGCCGCGCCGAGATACCCCACTCCATCGCCCTAGCGGTAGGGACGATCATCGAAAGCATCCTGATCTTCCTCCTTCTCACTGTCGGCCTCGTTAATGTTTGGACCATCCTTGGATTGCTCGTGGTGGCCGCCGGGCTTGCATCCCGACGTGGCGCACGCTCTCAGCCTGCCCAGTCGAGACTCGTCTCGACGCTCCCCTGGCTCGCACTCCCCTACGCCCTCCTCTATCTCACCCAAGCCCTCACCCCCGAAATCCAGCCCGACGGCGTCACCTACCACCTCGGCCTGGTCACTGAGTACGCCCGCCTCGGACGCTTCACGGACCGCATCGACTTCTACTCCGTCCTCCCTCAAGGCATGGAGATGCTCTTCCTCGCCGCCTTCCTGATAGGCAAACACTCCGCCGCCAAAGTAACCCATCTCGTGTTCCTGGCCGCCACTATCCCGTTGCTCCTTGCTATCGCCAAAAAGCTGGACATCCCCCGCTACGCCGCCATCTGCGCCGCGACGCTCTACTGCTGCGCCCCCATCGCCGGACTCACCGGCTCCAGCAGCTACACCGACGCCGCCCTGGTCTTTTTCACATTGGCCGCGTTCTGGCTGGTGCTGGACCAGCGATTGCCGCTGGCCGGACTAGTTGCCGGCTTCTGCTACTCCATCAAAGTCAGCGGCGCGCTGATCCCGGTGCTGGTTGTGCTTTTCGCCCTCTTCACCAGACGCTTCCTCCCGGCCCTGGCAGCAGCAGCCGCAGCCGCTGTCACCATGCTGCCGTGGACGCTGCGCGTCTACCTGCTCACCGGCAGCCCCACCGCGCCGCTGCTCAACCGCTGGCTTCCGAATCCCTACTTTCACGCCTCCATGGAGCAGACACTCAGCGCAAGCTGGCGCAGCTATGAAGGCTTCTCCTGGCTGGACGCCCCCTGGGACCTGGCCGTCACCGGCCGTTTGCAAGGCATCTTCGGACCGGCTTTTCTGCTGCTGCCCATCGGCCTCCTGGCGCTGCGCAAGCGCTCCGGCCGCTGGTGCTGGGCCGCCGGCGCACTGGCCGGCCTTCCCTGGCTGGCCAACGTGGGCTCGCGCTTCCTGATGCCGTCGCTTCCCTTCTTCTCGCTCGCGCTTGCGATGAGCCTTCCCCGCCCCGCCGCCCTGGCTCTCGCCGCGGCGCATGCCGTCTCGGTCTGGCCGCCGGTGCTGTCTCTCTATTGCGGCCGCGACGCCTGGCGCCTGCGCGAGATCCCATGGCGCGCCGCCCTCGGGCTGGAACCGGAACGCTCGTATCTCAAGCGCAACCTCTGGCAATGGGAAGTGGCCGATATGATCAACGAGTCTCTCCCGCCCAACACCAAGGTCTTACTCCTGATGGACGCCCCGCGCGCCTACTGCCACGCCTCGCTCACCGATTTCTGGCAATCCGGCCTGGCCGAGCGCCTGGTCGACACACTGCGCGTCGCCAGCGCCTACTCGTCCACACCGCTTTACGACCTCCGAGCGGAGTGGCCGGAAGAGCCCGTGCTCGGCCTGCGATACCGCCTCCGCGAAGCCAACAAAGGCGAATGGTGCGCTCACGAAATCCGCCTCTTCCTGCAGGAGAACCGCATCTACTCGAGCCCGCAATGGCAGTTGCGCGCCTGGCCGAATCCATGGGAGATGCCATCCGCCTTGGATGACAACCTGGCTTCGCGCTGGCGCACCTGGGAGCCGATGCGCCCTGGCATGCTGCTGGAAGCCCGCTTCGACCGCCCGCATCGGGCCACGTCGGCCGTGCTGGTGTCCCACACGCCGCTGCTCCACGTGCCGATTGAGCTGTACACGCTCGGCACGGACGGCAAGTGGCGGCTGCGGTCGGACGCGCTGCCCGCCATCCCCCGGCCGTCTGAGAACCTGCGCCGCGACGCCATCCGGCACATCAAATCGGCCGGCTTCAATCATATCGTCGCGCCGTCGGAATACGAAGGCGTCTTTAACGTGGGCCGCGACCTGAAGGAACGTGGCGCCGAATGGGGCGTCGAGAAGATCAATGAACGCGGCTTTGTAACGCTGTATAAGATACCGTAAGGGCGCATGCTCACCGTCTTCCAAAACGGCACGCTGGTCACCGACTCCGGCCTGATCGCCGACGGCATGGTCGTGGCGCGCGACGGCGTCATCGAATATGCCGGCCCTCGCGACGCGGCCCACACTCCCCCCGGCGCCGCGGCCGAGGACGCTGGCGGCCTCTACATCGCGCCCGGCTTCGTCGACATCCACATCCACGGCGGCGCGGGCAGCGACTTCATGGATGCCACTCTCGGCGAGATCGACGCCGTCTGCCGCTACCACTTCGAGCACGGAACCACGTCGCTCTGCCCCACTACGGCCACGGCCAGAATCGACGAGATCCTCGCCGCGCTGGACGCCATCGACCTCTACCGCAACCGCCCGCCCCGCTACTCGCGGCTTCTCGGGGCGCATATCGAAGGCCCGTATCTGGCCATATCCAAGCGCGGCTGCCACCTGCCGGAGTACGTCCGCAATCCCAACGAAGCGGAGTGGAAGCAGATCCTGGAGCGGACACCGATCGCCTCCATGACGCTGGCGCCGGAGCTGCCCGGCGCGCGCCCGTTGATCGAGGCGCTGCAGGCGCAGGGCGCCAACGCTAACGCCGGCCACAGCGAAGCGCTGTATCACGAGATGGATGAGGCCGTGGCCTGGGGCGTCAGCCATGTGACCCACCTCTACTGCGCCATGACCGACGCGATGAACAACCGATGGCGCGGCACGCCCAATCCGCGCGCCGCCGGCATCGTGGAAGCCGTCTACCTGGACGACCGCCTTTCGAGCGAGCTGATCACCGACGGCAAGCACCTCTCGCGCGAGATGCTGAAGCTGGCCTGGCGCAGCAAAGGCTACGAGAAGCTGGCCATCATCACCGACGCCATGCGCGGCGCCGGCATGCCCGACGGCGACTATACCTTCGGACCGCGGAACGGCATGATGGCGCACGTACGCAACCGGGAAGCCCGCATCCCCGACGGCACTGCGCTCGCATCCTCGGTCTTCGCAATGGACGAGATGGTGCGCGTATTCCGCGACCTGGTTGGATGCCCGCTCTGGCAGGCCATCCGCATGGCATCGATGACGCCCGCCGAGATCGTGGGCGCGGCCGATCGCATAGGCAGCCTCGCGCCCGGCAAGCTCGCCGACATTCTGTTCCTCGACGAGACCGTCAACGTCCAGCGAGTCTTCCTCGGCGGCGTCTTATGAACCGCCGCGATTTCCTGGCCTCCGCGGCGGGCCTGGCGTCAGCCGGCGCACAGACGAAGCGGCCGAACATCGTCCTGATCCTCGCCGACGACCTCGGCTACGGCGATCTCGGATGCTACGGCCAGCAGCGCATACTAACGCCAAACATCGACCGCCTGGCAGCCGAAGGCACGCGCTTCACCCAAGCTTACGCCGGTTCCACGGTGTGCGCGCCGTCACGCTGCGCATTGATGACTGGACTGCACACCGGCCACTGCCGGACGCGAGGGAACGTGTTCCCCGACCTCCCGCTGCGCCCACGCGACCTGACCGTATCCGAGGTGCTCCAGAAGGCCGGCTACCGCAACGGCCTCTTCGGAAAGTGGCCGCTGGGTGGCATCGGGACCGACGGCTACCCGCTGCGGAAAGGCTTCGAGGAATGGTTCGGCTTCTTCAGCCAGACCCACGCCCACAACTACTACCCGGAGCACCTGCTCCACAACAACCGCGAATACCTGCTGAAGGGAAACATGGGTACGCGCCGCACCGAGTACGCGCACGACCTGATCCACCAGTTCGGCATGGACTTCCTGGCGAAGAAAGACGCGCGGCCTTTCTTTCTGCATCTGGCTTACACCATTCCGCACGCCAACAACGAAATGGGCCGCGACACCGGCAACGGCATGGAGGTCCCGGACGATTCGCCGTACAGCAACCGCGACTGGCCGCAGCCCGAACGCAACATGGCGGCCATGATCACACGCCTCGACCGCTCCGTGGGCGAGGTGATGGCGGCGCTGAAGGCATCCGGCCGCGACCGCGACACGCTGGTGATCCTCACGAGCGACAACGGACCGCACAAAGAAGGCGGCCACGATCCCGCCTTCTTCGGATCCGCGGGCCCGTTGCGCGGCATCAAACGCGACCTCTACGAAGGCGGCATCCGCGTGCCCTACGTCGCGCGCTGGCCCGGCAGCATACCCGCTGGCCGCGAAAGCACGCACGTGACGGCGTTCTGGGATTTCCTGCCGACGTGCGCCGCGCTGGCCGGAGCGCCGGCACCCGCCGGGATCGACGGCATCTCGATGCTCCCCGCGCTAGTGGGCCAAAAGCAGAAGAGCCACGACTACCTGTATTGGGAATTCCATGAGCGCGGCTTCCATCAAGCCGTCCGCATGGGCGACTGGAAAGCCGTCCGCTTCGGCCGGAGCCGGCCCGTAGAGCTATTCAACCTGCAATCCGACCTTTCCGAACGCAACAACGTCGCCGCCGCCAACCCCGACGTCGTCCGCCGCATCGAGCAGATCCTCGCAACTGCCCGCACCGACTCTCCCGAATGGCCAGTCGGCGACAAGCCAAACCAATGATCGCGGGCTGCCTATGACCGCGTGAAATGGCTACCAGCGTTGATCCGAGCCAAGCTTCGTGGGTGTGTTGGAAACCGGCGTCGGACAGAACGGCTCCCCATCTTCATCCGGCTGGTTTGTAGTACTTGGGAGTTCCGCTTGTCTCACGGCAACAACCACATCGCTTAACTTGCCTCGGTAGATCACGTGTAGATTCTGCTTCTCGATGAAGCCTTCAGCAAGGGGATAGTACAGCACGTAAGCGGGCTTGTCCGGCACCGGCGGGTCGGTCCAACCAAATGGACCGATTTCCAGGTCGTGGAAATATTCGCGGTAGAAATTCAAAGTGGAAGAGTATCTCCAATCGGTGCCAAACTCTCGAATTCCATAGCGTCGATGGACGCTCTGGAGCACACCGAACACGTCCTTCACTTCGGCATCAAACTTCCATTCTTTGAAATAGGTAAGCCGCAGGCAGCCTATGAAATAAGCGGCACACATGATGAGCGCCGCGATGCTCATGAGGCATGGCCAGGCGCCGAATCGGGAACCGGACGGAAGCGCAGCGCCAATCCCGATTAGGAGAAACGCCAGCGGTACGAAAAAGATCGCCGTACGAGCCATTGGCAAGGGAATCCCCACCAGACGGAACGCCAACCAGTGGAGCAATAGGGCAATGCCCATCGCTCGAGCCAGAATCAGGCCAAGCGGCTGTCCGGTTCGGAGGATCCTTAGCGTCTGCCAGATCAATACGGCAGCCACAAAGTACGGAAGCACTGCGCCCAACCCTTCGAGGCTGGCGGCGAGTAATGGATTCACGATAAAAGGATTCAACTCGTCGAATGAGGCCGAGACGATGCTCTGCCACATCTGAGTCAGGTGCGGAGCGCCATAGTAAAGTTGGCCCTTCGGCCATGTCCACACTGTTGACCCGCAGATCACAAATGCAGTTACGCCGCCGGGAATCAAACAGGGGGACAGCGTTCGCCAGTTCTTTGTCTGGCCCGTTGCCCAAACAGTGAAGATCAGCATCACGGCTGCGGCAATATATGCGAACGAGAAATTGGCGCAAAATGAAAGTCCTGCGCAAATCGACGCCGTGGCGAAGCGGGAATCCGAGATTGCCCACACCGCCGCGATCAGGAACCCGAGCGCAAGTCCGTATCCGCGCGCTGCGACCATATAATCCATGATGAACGGGTTGTAAACCAGGCACAGGAAAAGTGGACAGCGGACCGAGAGCTGGCTGCTGATGCGCCAGCATAATGCGTACGAGGCAACTATGTAGATTGCACCCCCGACCAAGGCGGGCGCGCGCATCGACAGATGCGACAATCCGAATACTGCGGTGAACGCACGTTCAAGAATCGTGTTCAATACATGATTGCCCGAACTCGGGTACCAATGCGCCGGCCAGTCCTGCGCGGCGAACCCGAGATACGAGTTTGCTTCATCCAGAGTGGCAGACTGGAGGAAAGCACGAGCGATCGCCCAGGCGAGCGCGAAACATGCTGGGACCAGCAACGGAAGATGTTCTTCAAGACCTCGCCTGCGTTGTGAAAGAAATTGCCACTCATGCAACCGAGGCCTCCCTTTGATCTCCGGAATGAAGTCCGCAAACCTCGTTACATGGCAAAGACCACTGTAGGATCGTTTTTACTACACGTCAGCCGGCGTTCGTATTAAGTACTTCCCGCACCCTTTCCGGAACCTCGCCCGGCGTCTTCACCTGGACAAAGTCAAAGCCCGCCGCCTTCGCGCTGGCCACGCCGGCGTTTGAATCTTCGACAACGAGGGGACGCTTCGCGTTAACCAGCGACGCGGCGTGCAGGTACGGGTCCGGCGCGGGCTTCAATCGCTTCACCACCTCCGTGCCGTACACCGCCCCCGCCAACGCAGGCAGAATCCCGCATGCCTCCAGCACCGGCTCCACTTCCAACCGGCCGCTCGACGTCACCACGGCCAGCCGGTAGCCCTCCAGCGAGCGCACGAACTCCACCGTCTCGCGCGAGCAAGGGTTCTTCTCCAGCACTCGCTGACGGAACAACTCTCGCTTGATCGTGTACCGCGGCGTGAGCGAAGCCGGATCCACGGGATGGTCCGCCACCGAAGCCAGAAACTCCAGCATGGCGTAGTCCGAAACGCCGATGCAGTGTCGAGAATAAAGGTCCCAGTCCAGCCGGATGCCTTCGGGGCGCAGCACCTCCGCCCAGCAGGCGCAGTGCACTGGCTCAGTATCGGCCAGCACCCCGTCGAAGTCAAAAAGGATGGCGTCGTAACGGTGATTCGTCAATTGCTGAACCGGAGCGAGCGGATCATGTCGTCGAAGGTCTTCTGGTAATTCCTGAAATCTTTCTCAGGCGTAACGAAGATCAAGTAGAACAGCCCTTCCGGACGCGCCACCGTCAGCAGCATATCGGTCTCGTTCCCGCCGAACGGCGACTCGCTGGTCAGGGGCGTCATCAAGCCCGGGTTGTTGTCGATGCTCACATTCCGCGCCTCACCGGAAACCCGCATGCCTGCGTTCGACCGGCTCATCTGCTTGATCAGGTCGCTGGTCTCATGCCGCAGGTCGCCGTGGGAGTTGTCCTCATCAAGCGCGAAGCTGGCGATCACTCCATAGCCCACCGCGCCCGCCTGGCCCTTCTGCACGACGCCCTGGCGCGGCGCCACGGTCACCGCGCCGGAGTCGGACGAGCCGAACACTTCCCATGAATCGGGGTGAACAAAGGTGTAATGCTTCCCGTTAAACTGCTTGAAATTTCCCGACGGAGGCGCGGGCGGCTGCGCCTGCACTCCCTGTGCGCCCTGCTGGCTCGAAGGAGGATTCTGCTTCACATAAGTCGCCTGAAGCTGCTTCACCTGGTTCTTCACGCTCGCGAAGTCGCCCGCCGACGCGTTGTAATTGGTTCGCGGAAACGCCGTGATCTCCTGCTCCACGGCCTTCACCCGGTTGCCGGGATTCGGATGGTCAGACAGAAATTGCGGCGCACGCGAGCTGCCCTCGGCTTCCAGCTTCTCGAAGAAACGCGCCATCTCGATGGGGTTGTAACCAGCCTGCGACATAATCTTGGCCCCCGTCAGGTCGGCCTGCGTCTCGGCGTTGCGGGAGAACTTCAGCATGAAGCCCGTGGCGCCGAGCTGCGTCAACTGGGCCAGTATGTTGCTCCCCGTAACCACGCCCGCCAGGATCGCCGGCAATTGCAGAAAATTAGCCTTCGACATCTGGTTGGTGCCGTGCCGCAGCGCCACATGAGAGATCTCGTGCGCCAGTACGCCGGCGACTTGCGCTTCGTTGTCGGCCGCGAGAATCAAGCCAGTGTGGATGAACGTCGGCCCGCCCGGCAGTGCGAACGCGTTGATGCTCGGATCGTATACCAGCGTGAACGTGTAAGGATACTTGTCCGCTTCCGGAACCGCGGCCAGCTTCTTGCCGATGCGCGTCACGTAGTCTTGCAGCTCCCGGTTGTCAACTACTTTGTACTTCTGCCGGACTTCGCCGGCGGCCTGCAAGCCCAGTTGAACGTCCTGGTCTTTCGAGAACAGATTGATGCCGGGCTTGAAGGGCTCACCCGGCTTCCGGGCGTAACCGTTCACGAGTGTAAAAGCTATCGTAAGCGTTGCGGCAATCAGTCGTTTTCTCAACATCTGTCACTCCCTTCCAACAGGATACGTCAGCCCGGGCCGATTCGTTCCCGCCTCACCAAACCGCGGGCGTCGCGTCTAACTGCCAAAGGCCGGTTCCCAAAAATACCAGGTGGTCTCCAGGGAGAACACAGATGACGGGAAGCGTGTCCCTCGTTGTGGCGGCGCTTTTAACTCTGCAGCCGGCGGCTGCGGACCGCTGGCAGACCCTCACCGACACCGGCAAAAAGGCATATAGCGCCTCCAATTACGCCGCCGCGGCAACGGCCTTCGCGGCCGCGCGTAGGGAATCCGAATCGTTCGCCGCAACCGATCCGCGCCGCGCGGCCAGCCTGGCGAATCTGGGCGCGGCGTTCCAAGCCCAGGGGCGGTTCGCAGAAGCCGAGGAGATTTACAAGAAGTCGATCCAGCACTGGGAAGCGATGCCCGCGCCGGACGCCGTCCAGCACGCCTCCACGCTGAACAATCTCGCCGGGCTCTACCGCGCCACAGGCCGCGCCGCCCAAGCCGAAGCCCTCTATCGTCGGGCGGTGGACATGCAGCAGGCGACGCTTGGGGACCATCCGCAGCTCGCCTCCACGCTCACCAACTACGCCCTTCTGCTGCGCGGCCTTGCCCGGTACGACGAAGCCGAGCGCATGTACCGCCGTTCCCTCGCGATCCAGGAAACCGTCCTGGGCGAGGAGAATCCAAATACGGCCACGACGCTGAATAACCTTGGCGAGATGTATCTCACCATGGGACGCTATGCCGAAGCCGGCCCGCTGTTGGAGCAGTCGCTCGCGATCCGCGAGAAGATCCTGGGCGCGAATCATTTCTCCACCGCCATCAGCCTGAACAACCTCGGACAGTGGCATCAGGCGATGGGCCGGGCGCCTGCCGCCGTGGCGTTGTTCGAGCGCGCCATCGCCATTGGCGAGGCCACTTTGGGAAGGCGTCACCCGGACGTGGCTCCGCTGCTCAACAATCTGGCCCAGGTTTATAACATCGAGGGCGAATTCCGCAAAGCGCTTCCGCTCTACCGCGAGGCCCTCGCGAACTGGGAGAAACTGGGTCCCAATCACCCGTCGGTCGCGTCCGGACTCGGCAACCTGGGCGGACTTCTCACGCGGCAGAAGAAATACCGGGACGCCGAACCGCTCTCCCAGCGGGCGCTGGACATCGCCCGGAACACCTTCGGCCAGCGTCATCCCGCCGGGGCGAGGGCCCTCGCGAACCTGGGCGATCTCTCCCGGCTCACCCGCCGCTACGAGGAATCTGAGAAGC
>JACXTT010009152.1_pt1 | contig 13563 bp, 13 predicted proteins | sample 9270951 | NCBI WGS metagenome assembly JACXTT01 (sample SAMN15532306, study PRJNA645909) | rock metagenome | isolation source: weathered quartz diorite | place: Puerto Rico | collected 2017-06-21
GAGCCCGGCTTCACGCTGCGGCGCGTGGCCAACCCGCGCTACCGGCCGCCCACGATCGGCGCGCCGCAGATCGTGCCCGACGCGCGCAGCGAGCTGCGCGCGCTCGATCACTTTCGGGCCCAGCTCCAGCGCCAGGATCCGGTCTCGACCCGCGGCCTGACCCATTGGGAATTCGCGGGCGGCGAGCAGTACCGCCGCGACGACGCCATCGACGTCGTGGCGGCCGGCAGCGATCGCCCCGGCGATCCGCGGCTCGACGCGCTGCGCATCGCCGCTCGCCACCGCACGCTCGACGGAAGCCTGATCGACGCCGAGCCCATCACCATCGATCGGGACCTGGTCCTCAGTCGGCTACGCGGCGGCGTCCTGCGTTACAGCGACCCACGCGACGGACGCTGGATCGCGCTCGGCGGCGTGCCCACGCCGATCCCGACCGCGCCCACGCCGCGGCTCGCGCTCGGCGGGATGGCGGTCGACAACGTCCGTTTCGACCAGGCCACACTCTCGGCCAGTGGCTTTGCTTTCTGGCGCCGTGGCTCGCGCCTGGCGCCGGGAGTGGCGTCCGACTCCGACACGCTGCCCGGCCACGGATTGGCGGGAACGCTGGGCTGGCGCGCGCCGCTCGCCGGTGGCGCGCTGGGCGGCCGGCTCCAGGCGCAGCTCCACAGCCTCGACGGCGCGCGTGCGCTCGCGGCGCAGCAGGAGCTGGAGTGGTCGTACCGATCCTCGAGCTGGATGGCATCGCTCAGCGACCAGCGCGGCACGCGGCGCCTGCTCGTGCTCGGCACCGACCGCATCGCACCCGCGCCGCGGCGCGAGGAGCGCTGGAACATCCAGAACCGTTTCGCCGCCGGCCGCGCCGAGGCGCACGCGATCGGCGTCGTGCGTGACGGCGGCGATCTGGCGCTGGCCACGCGCACCATGCAGCTCGGCGCTTCGGGCAGCTTCGGCCGCTCGTCGTGGTACGGAGGCAGCGACGCCGTGTGGGACTGGCGCGCGCTGACCGGTCACCAGGAGCGGCGTCTCTCGCTCTACGGCGGCGGGCCGCTGGGCCGCGGCGACGCCATGCTCGCCCGGCTCGAGCACGCGACGCGCCCCGGCGAACCCGATCTGCTCACCGCATCGGCGGAAGCGTCGCTGACCCTGCCGCGCGGCGCGAGCCTCGGGCTCGGGCCACGCCTGGGTTGGGCGGGCGGGCTCGAGCGCGCCGACCTCGAGACGCGTTTTTCCTGGCCGCTGGCCTGGGGCTCGTCGCGCATCACCGCATCGCTCACCACCGGCGCGACGCGCGACCAGGGCTTCCGCGGCCGGCTGCGCGAAGCCGCGCTGGCGGTGGCCTTCACGCCACGCCCACGCGACCGCGGCGACTTCGAGCTGCGCCGCATCGACCAGGACGGGCGCCCGTCGCTCGAGTCCTCGCTCGAGTACGAGACCCAGATGGAGCGCTACGACACGCCCGGCCAGAGCTGGTTCGCCGGCCGCGACACCGGCCGCGTGGTGGTGCGCGTGTCGCACACCGGTAACGGCAGCGGCGCGCCCGACATCCTGGTCTCGCTCGACGGCAAGGACCTGCGCTTCACCGACGCCGACGGCCTCGCGCGCTTCGACCGCGTTCCACCTGGCGTCCACGTGGTGGCGATCGAGGAGCGCTCGCTCCCCGAGCACTACGAGGTGACCTTCGCCAGCCGCGTGTTCGTCACCGTCGAGCCGGGACGCGCGCCCGAGCTGGTGCAGTTCGCGATCGCGCGCAGCGAGCGGCGCACTCAGTTCTGACCGTGCCGCGATCGTCGCGATCGACTGGCATCGCGCCCGGCCGGGCCGCTATAGTGCCCGCGCTCCCCGAGCCTTCACGGGCCCGGTCACGGATCGCTTCGCGGGCCGCTCATGGAAAGAGGTTCGATCATGCGCCCACTCGCACGGATGCTGCTCGCCGCGCTCGCCCTGCCGCTCCTGCTGCCGCTGGCCGCGCCCACATCTGCGCGCGCCGCCGCGGCCACCACGCCCGCCGCCTCGCCCGCGCCCGCTCCGACCTCGAGCGTCAACGCCAAGGCCGTCGAAGGCGTCACCTCGACCATCTTCCAGCAGCACCAGAGCTCGTTCTCCGGCATCGGCCTGCGCATGCGCGTACAGCTACCGCAGCTCATCACCGGCTTCTCGGTCATGCCGATGGTCGAGTACTGGCGCAACACCAGCACGCTGTCGGACTTCAACCTCGAGACCACGCGCAAGGACGCGACGCTCGGCGGGCTGTTCCGCTTCGACCTGAAGCGCGACACCTGGTCGCCCTACGGCGGCGTTGGGCTCGGCATGCACTTTCTGTCGAGCCACGTCGACGCGCCCAGCCTCGGCCTCGTCGATCGCTCGGAGTCGGTCGTGCGCGGCGGCGTCATGCTCCTCGGCGGGATCAAGTTCGGATTGGCCGGCAAGCTCGGCAACCTGGTCGAGCTCGAGTACCACGCCGTCGGCGCCGACAGTCAGCTCAAGTTCAATTGGGGCCTGAGCTACGACTTCTGAGGTTTCGGCGCGGCGATCCCGGGGCTAGCGAGGAGCGGGTGACGCGATCGCCACGCTGTCACTGTCCGCCGAGCTGCGCGCGTTCTGCGTCCGGTTGGCGGTCTCGTGATTGCTCCCAGCCACGACGTCGAACACCGGAGTCTGCGCGCTGCCGGCGCGGGTCGCATGCGACACGACGTGCTTGACCCGATGTGGCGCGCTCGGGTGCACCTCCGGCGTCCACAGATCGACTTTGCTGGGCCCTGGATTCTGAGGTTTCGGGAGCGGGGAATAAGGGCCGAGCACCCAGTACCCGGCTGCCGCGACGATGCAAATTGGCACGAGCAGCTTGCTAATTACACTTCCGAACATGATGAGCCTATTGCCTTGTTTGAGCCTGCGAGCGGCGCTTTGAACCCGTGGCACAAATGCACCCCTCGTGCCAGGTATTGCCGCGGAGGAGACGGTTTGGGCCGCCTACGCGCGTGACTTCGCCGGGAGCCCGAGCGTTCCGTTGAGCCAGCGGATCAGCGGCAGCATGCCCTTGAAGTCGCTAGCTAGCGTGGCCGTGAGCTCGGCGCTCGTGACCTGCGCATCGCTGAGCCGCCGCCCCATCGTGAACGACTGAAAGCGCAGCCAGCGCGCCGCCGGATGATCGTCGGAGTATCCGCGCGGCATGCCCTTCAATACTTCTTCATCGTCCAAGCCGCCGAAGCGCCGCTTCAGCGCCGGCGAGTTCGCGGCGCGCTCGAAGGCACGCGGATCGCTCGCGATCGCGGCGCGGAACTTCTTGAGCGCCGGCTGCGGCGGCATCCAACACCCGCCGCCCACCGCCGACTTGCCCGGCTCGAGATGGAAATAGAAGCCCGCCCCGCCGCCATGCGCCTCGCGTCCCACCTTCGACGATCCCCCGGCGTGGAAGAACCAGCACGCCGCGTGGGTCTTGTAGGGTGATTTGTCGCGCGAGAAGCGCACGTCGCGATAGATGCGGAACACGGAACGCTTCGGATCGCCGGTGATCTCCGGAGCGAAGCCCGCCATGCGCAGGGCCATCTCCTCGACCAGACCCTCCATCGGCTGCTTCACGTTCTCCTCGTACTCCGCGCGATGCGCCTCGAACCAGGGCTTGGCGTTGTGGCGCGTGAGACCGCGCAGGAAGTCGAGCGAACGGCGGGTGAAGTAAGGCACGAGAGTCTCCGTAGCGGGGGCGGAAGGGGGCGAACGGTCGGGAGGATAGCGCTGTCGCGGGGAGGTGCCCAAGGGAGACTGCGTCATGTGCGGTCAGTGAGGTTGTTCGGTGGCTCTCCGACAGTGTCGCCCTGACAGCGCCTTGGCTGAGACATCTTAGTGATCTGCCGCGATTGGCTGAAGGGCGCTCGTTCCAGCGCTTCTCGAACTCCTCGAGGCCGACACCGAAGTCGTCGAGCTTCTGGGTGAAAACGGTCCCAGCAAACCCAGCGCCTTAGAGCGATTGCCTCTGCCGTGAATCAGATGGGGAACGGGGACCTTGACGGAGGTAGGACGCGGGATGAACATGCATGCTCTTACTAAGAGCGATCGGCTGCCGACCAGGGAGGGTCGAATATGCGTTCCACCTACGCCGTCTTGTTAGGTGTCGCGGCGATCTTGTCGATCTCGAGTTGCGCCGATCATCGGCCTGCGCGCATAGCCTCCAACGGCCCGTCGACGCCTATCCTCGATGCCCAGCCGTTCTCGCTGCACGCCGCCGTCGTCAATCAGGCGGGTCAGTCGTTGCCCGATCAGCACCTCACGTACTCGTCAAATCCTGCGGACGTGGTGAGTATCTCCCCCGAAGGCGCGTGTCGATGTTTGCGGAGCGGCGATGCGACAGTGCTCGTCGCCGGCGCCGGACAGAGTGCGCTCGTGGGCGTGAAGTGCAGGCTGGTGCTCGGCGTGGACGCTCCGCGCGAGGCGCGCTTCGAGGTTGGGCACGAGGGGAGCGGGTTCCACGCCTCAGCCGTCGGAGCGGACGACACGCCGCTTTCGGATGTGGCCGTCACGGTCGCCTCCTCGGATGCGGCAGTCCTGCGCGTCGCCAACCAGACCATCGTGCCGGTGGCGGTCGGGAAGGCGACGCTGCGCTCATCCGCCGGACCGTACACCACGACGACCGAGGCCAGCGTGGTGGAGACAATCAAATCCGAGCCAATCCTCCTCAACGACGGCCAGCGCCAGTCCTGGAGTCTGCCAGCAGGCACATACGAAGTGGATATCCAGGTGGCGCCGAACCTGAAAGTTCACGACGGAGTGACGGTCACTTGGCTCGGCTCGGATTGTCCCAATCAAGTGGAACGCCAAGTCCACCACCTCCGTGGCCACGTGGCGGACACCTCGGCGCTGACGATCGAGAACCCAGCGATCTTGGGGCTGGGTGCGGCCATGAATGGTTTCATCAAGATCGTCCGCGTCCCGTAGCTGTCGAGAGTTGCGAAGAGCGACAGAGCACGGCTAGCCATCTGTCGCCTTGCCGGCAGGGTCCATGAAATACAGCTGCACCGTTGCTTCGCCAGATCTTTCGGCATGCTCGCGTAGTTCAGCCGCTCGTCTAAACCCACCGTCCGCTCGTAGATGTGAGCCGGCTCGGGCGCTGCGCGACATGCTCGCTGTCCGCATCGCTTTCCTCCAGAAACCTTAGAGGCCATCAGGGCGATCCGCCCACCATCATTTCGGCAAGCCTTGGATAGACCACGTCCACTCTCTGATACGGCTGGAGCGGATCGATCAGGTCGTGTCCGAGCCGGAGCCGCGCGGGGAACTGGTACGACGAGATGTGTTCTCCGGCGTGCGCGCGCCACGCGCGCTCGACGTCGAAAGCTGCGGGGTTGCTGATGGCGTGATCGCCATCGATGGTCACCAGAGTGATCGATCGAGCTCGCGGCGTGGCCAGCCGAGCAGACATTCCGACCGCGTCGGCGAGCCGCAGCGCTTCGCCGAGCGCCCGCGTCGAGAAGCCGGGATAGACGTAAGGCGGTCCGGGGATGCGCTCCCGGAGTTGGTCGTTCCACCACACGAACTGGTTCGGCATCCACAGGAAGAACCGAGTCAGCCCGGGCGTGAGTGGCGCCCATAGCTGAGGCACCCCGAACAGCGGTGCGATCACGATCGCGCGGTCGACGTCGCTCCTCTCCTCGGCCAGCCACGCCACCACCACGGCGCCGAGCGACAGTCCCGCCACCGTGACGCTGTCCCCGAGGCCGTGGCCGATGTCCATGACCTCCTCGCCGAATCGCGCCAGCTCCTCGGCCGTGAGCCGCGACAGATCGGTCGTGAGTCGATCGCTGAGGCCGTGATGAGGAATGCGCGCGATCAGCACGTTGGCGCCACGGTCGCACAGAATTTGCCCCAGCGCCTCGAACTGCCGCGGGCAATTGGTGAGCCCATGCAGCAGGACCACAACGCGCCCAGTGCGGCGGCCGTGGCTCATGAGCACGGTGCGGCACAGAGGGTTGATGTCAGCGCCATCGCCTGCGCGGAGCACGTCGACCCGGCGCACCGCCTCTTCGAAAGAGGCGGCGGGATGCGAGTGGGATTCGAAGCGGCCGAGCGGCGGCACGAACAGGAACCACGCGAGCGCAGCCAGCGCGGCCCCGCCGATGGCGAACGCGAGGCGCGAGGCGCGCCGCGGGCGGTCAGCGGGCGCTGGCGAGGGCGCGCCCTCCGTCGATGGCGTAGGTAGCACCCGTGATCCAGGGCGTTTGGTCGCTCAAGAGAAACAGGATCAGCGCCGCCACCTCTTCGGCATTGCCGACCCGACCGAGCGGATGCGTGGACTTGGAGCGCTCGAGGAAGCCGGCGTAATCGGGTATCACGTTGGTCACGGTGTGCAGCTCGGTCACGACGACGCCGGGATTGACGGCGTTCACGCGCACGCCGTGCGGCGCCAGGTCGAGCGCGACGCAGCGCGTGAGCTGGTCGACCCCCGCCTTGCTGACGCAGTAGGCCAGCAAGTTCCCGTACGGGCGCGGCCCCGCCACCGAAGACAGATTGACGATGCTGCCCTTGCGCGCGATCAGGGCCGGCGCCGCCGCCTTGGTCACCAGGAACAGCGAGCGCAGGTTGCTGTCCATCACGCGATCCCATTCGGCCGCGTCGACGTCGAGCAGCCCGCCAGCCCCGATCACGCCCGCCGCGTTGACCAGACCGTCGAGTCCGCCGAAGCGCTCGACCGCGGCGGCGACCCACGCCTTGGCGGTGGCCTCGTCGCGCGCGTCGCCGGTCACGATCTCGCATTCGCCGCCGGCGTCGCGGATGGCCTTAGCGGTCTCCTCGAGGCGCTGAACGCGGCGGCCGGCGGCCACCACCTTGGCGCCTTCACGACCCAGCGCGTGCGCGCACGCGCGCCCGATGCCGCTGGACCCGCCAGTGACGAGGACAGTCTTGTTCACGAAACGCCGTTCCGGCATGAGACCCTCCGCGAGTAGTCGGGCGACGTTAGTCGCGCGGTCGCCCTTCGTCCAGTCGCCGCAGCATCGCGCGTGCGCTGTCGGCCACGGCTCCGGTCGGGGTCAGTGCGAGCGTGGCGCGACATTCGTCGGCCGCGGTGGCGGGATCGCGTAACCCCAGCGCCAGCGCGGCGCGTGCTGCGTGAAGACGTGGGTCAGCGGGGTAGGCGAGCTCGGCGGCCTTCAGGTCTTCGCCCGCCTGGCGCGGCAGGCGGAAGTGCCGGAGCTTGGCGGCCAGCGCGAGGTGGGCGTCGGGACCGCGCCCCAGGTGATCGACGTAGCCGTCGACGCTGCCCGCGAACAGGTCGAAGTCGCGATATTGCGCCGTCCATTGCGACACGAACGCCACCGAGTCGACGCTTGGGCACACCGCGCGCAGCCCGCGGCCCTGGTCGAGCACGTTGCGCAGCAGATTCGAGAAGAAGAGGTTCTCCTGCCCGATCTCGGGGATGTAGAAGACGACGTTGGCGTGGCGCGCGCCGAGCGCGGTGGTCACCCGCGTCGACACGCGGCGCGCCAGCTCCATCTTGCGCACCACCGGATCGAGCGGGATGTCGGCGTAGCTCAGGCGGCTGCTCTGTTTCAGCTCGAGCAGCGTCGCCGAGAGTCGCGCGTACGAGATCAGCCCGAGCGCAGCGACGGCCCAGGTCGCGGCGACGAGGATCGGGAAGCGGCGAGCGGGTCGCGGGGGCTTCCCCTTCGCCCGCCGCGCGGCGGCCGGAGCCGGCGCGGGCTTACCGCCGCGAATCGGGAGCGCCTCGATCATCCCGCCGATCGCGAGCGCCAGACCGGCCGAAGGCGCGTACATGTAATTGAGATAGCGCTGCCACAGCAGCGGCAGCACCGGCATGAGCCCCAGCAGCCACCATGCGGCGCCCACCGCACAGGCCGAAGTCTTACGTCGCGTAAGCCACGCGGCCGCCGCGATCAGCGCGATCAGGCCGATCCCCCACGCCCACGGCACCGGCGTCGCGGCTCCGTAGTAATCGGGCGTGAGGCTCTCGAGATCCAACGACCACGCCGCGTAGAGCACGAGCGCGCTCGGCAGATTCGAGCCGAAGCCGGTCTGGTAGGCGCGCCCGGCCAGAACCGTCTGGTGGACGCCGACGAACGCGAGGTAGACGGCGAGCGTGAAGCTCGCGGCCAGCAGCGGCAGCGCGCGCTGCACCCGCTCGCGGACGGTCGCTCCCACGGCCGGAGAGAGCAGCAATGCGATCGGCAGCAACGCCACGCTCTCCTTCGAGAGCAACGCCAGGACGAAGAGCGGCAGCGCCGCATATCGCACTCGGTGCGAATGCGACGAGAGCGTCAGGCAAGCGGCCAGCACGAACGCCAACGCCAGCAGCTCACCCACGCCGACCACTTGAGAGACCACGCCATAGAACAGGCGCGATGCGCCGAACAAGCCCGCTGCGACCACGGCGCCGAGCCGGCCCACATGACGGCGTGCCCAGAAGTAGAGCAGCGCCACGCACGCGCCGTGCAGCAGCCAGTTGACCAGCATGTAGGGACGCGGATCGACGCCGAACAGTGGCGTCACCAGATCGAAATAGAGCTGCCCCGACACGAAGCGCCACGCGTTCGTGAGCCGCGGCGTGAGCCCGTGCGCGCGCTCGAGCAGGATCAGGTCGTCGGGCGAGAAGTAGGCGCCGAGCGCGGAGCGGTAGACCCAGAGCGAGAAGGCGACACCTGCGGCGGCGAGCAGGAGATCGGGCCACGGCCGGGACCGATCGCGGGTCACGCTCGCGGCTCCTGTCCGCGCAGACCTAGTGGAATTGCCCGAAGCCGCGCGCCATGAAGGCGGCGACGAAGACGATCCCCACCACCAGGCCCATCTCGGCGTGGCTCAGGCGGCGGTAGAGCTGTGCCCGCGACAGGTCGGGCGCCTCGCCGCGCTTGAGCGCAATGCGCCAGCGCATGAAGCCGACCATCGGCATGACCTCGAGCCCGAAGATCAGCAGGAACAGGTCGAGCTTGAGATGGAAGAGCCAGGTGTGGAAGTAGAACCCTGCGCCCTTCTCGAACGGCCCGAAGGCGCCCAGCGGTCCGGTGGCGAGCCACAACAGCGCCGCGATGCCCCAGCAAGTGTCGGCGGCGAGCACGCGCTGCACGCCGGCGGCATCGAGCGGACCATTGAGCGCCCGGGCGCGGGCGTAGATCGAAGGCAGGCCGATCGCCAGCGCCAGCAAATGGAGCGCCGACAGGATCGCGGCCAGGACGCTCATCGAATCAGTAAGAGAATCCGAGCAGCCCGGGATCCGGCATCATCTCGGGACTCCACGCGTCGGGCATGATCTCGACTTCGCACTCCTGTGGCAGCACGCTCTGGGTCGCCGACTTGACGTCGGCGATCATCTGCGGGGCGTAGGGGCAGAAGGGCGTGGTCAGGAGCATCCGCACCAGCGTCTTCTCGGGCTGGATCACGACCTCGCGGATCAAGCCGAGATCGATCACCGACAGCCCGATCTCGGGATCCATCACCGTCTCGAGCGCGGAGCGCACCGCCATCTCCTGCTGACTCGGCGCGGCGGTCGGCGTGGCTCCGGCCTCGGCGGCGGGCGTCGCCGATGCCTCGGCGGCGGGCTTGGACTCGGCGCTCGGCGCGCTCGGATTCTCGGGCTGCTTCTCGTCGTTCATGGCCAGGCCACCTGGATCTCGTCGCCCATCACCTTCACCTCGTACTTCGGCACCGGAGCCACTGCGGGGGGCGACAGCACCGCGCCGGTCCTGACGTCGAAGCGCGCACCGTGGCGCGGACACTCGATGACGTGGCCGTCGAGGATGCCCTCGGCCAGCGGCCCGCCGTCGTGCGTGCACACGTCCGCGATGGCGTGATATTCGCCCGCGACGTGGAAGATCGCCAGCTCCTGGTCGCCGACCCGCACGATCTTGATGCCGCCGTCCGGAATCTCTCCTACCTTCGCGACCGTGACGAAGGTCGTGCTGGTCTCCTTCACGACCGGTCCCCCTCGTCCTCGCCCGGCCACTGCGTCATGCCGTAGGCGCCGGCCTTGAGCGTCTTGAGCGCGAGCAGCCCGCACTTGAGACGCACCGGGCCGAGCTCGATGCCGAGCATTTCGAGCACGTCGTCGCGGCCGAGCTTCTTGACCTCGTCGAGCGACTTGCCTTCCACCGCCTCGCACAGCATCGAGGCCGCGGCCTGGCTGATCGAGCAGCCGTGCCCCGAGAAGCGAATCTGATCGATGCGCCCGTCGCGAATCGCGAGGTCCATGCGAATGCGGTCGCCGCACAGCGGATTGGCGTCCTCGTAGCTGACGTCGGGATGCTCGAGCGTGCCGTGATTGCGCGGGTGGCGGTAGTGCTCGAGGATGTTCTCGCGATAGAGATCGTCCATGCCGCTCATCGCCGGAACACCTTCAGGGCGCGGTGAAGCCCCTTCACCAAAGCGTCGATCTCGTCCGGCACCGAGTAGCAGTGGAACGAGGCCCGCGCGCTGGCCGGAATCCCGAGCGCCTCGTGGAGCGGCATCGCGCAGTGGTGCCCGGCTCGCACGCACACCCCTTCGGCGTCGAGCACGGTGGCCACGTCGTGGGGATGGATGTCGGCGAGCGTGAACGCCACCACGCCGCCGCGGCGGTCGGCCGGCGGGCCGAGGATCTCGATCTCCGGGATCGCTGCGAGCCGTTCGTAGGTGAGCTGCGCCAGCTCGCGGTCGTGCGCGAACACGTTCTCCATTCCCAGGCCTTGCAAGTAATCGACCGCGGCGCCGAGACCCACGGCCTCGGCGATCGCCATCGTGCCGGCCTCGAACTTCCACGGCAGCTCGTTCCACTTGGAGCCGCTGAGCTTGACCTCGCGGATCATCTCGCCGCCGCCAAGGAACGGCGGCATGGCCTCGAGCAGCTCGCGCCGCGCCCACAGTGCGCCGATGCCGGTCGGGCCGAGCATCTTGTGGCTCGTGAACGCGACGAAGTCGGCGCCCAGGGCGCGCACGTCGACCGGGCAGTGCGGCACGCTCTGCGACGCATCCACCAGCACCAGCGCGCCAGCGTCGTGCGCGGCGCGGGCGATGTCGGCGATGGGATTGATCGTGCCGAGCACGTTGGAGATGTGCACCACGCCCATCAGCTTGACCTTGCCGTCGGCCAGCAGTCGCGGCAGCGCCTCGAGATCGAGCTCGCCCGCGCCGGTGACCGGCACGTAGCGCAGCTCGACCTGGCGCTCGGCGGCCAGGATCTGCCACGGCACCAGGTTCGAGTGGTGCTCCATCTCGGTCAGCAGGACGGCGTCGCCGGCGCGCAGGTTGGCGCGGCCCCAGGCGTAGGCCACAAGGTTGATCGCCTCGGTGCTGTTGCGGGTGAACACGATCTCGCGCGGCGAGGGCGCGTTCACGAACGCCGCCAGCTTGCGGCGCGCGTCCTCGTAGGCGGCGGTGGCGCGCTCGGCGATGGCGTAGATGCCGCGATGGATGTTGGCGTTGTACTCGGCGTAATACCGGTTCATCGCCTCCAGCACGGCGTCCGGCTTCTGCGACGTGGCGGCGCTGTCGAGGTACGCGAGCGGCTTGTCGCGCGGCGTGCGGAAGATGGGGAAGTCGGCGCGCACCCGGCGCGCGTCGAAGCTCGTGGCGGCGGGACGAGCCGCGGTCGCGTCCGTTCCTCGGCCCGGCACCTGCGCCACCGACTTCATCGCGCTACCCGATCTTGGTTTCGATCGCCTGGCGCAACTGCTCGCGCACCGCCTCGAGCGGGATGCGATCCAGCACCGGCGCGAAGAACCCCTCGACGATCAGCCGCTGTGCCGCCGAGCGCGACAGCCCGCGCGCCATGAGATAGAAGAGCTGCTCCTCGTCGACCTGGCCGATCGTGGCGCCGTGGGTGCAGCGCACGTCGTTGGCCAGGATCTCGAGCCCCGGAATGCTGTCGGCGCGCGCGGTGTCGGAGAGCAGCAGGTTGCGGTTGGCCTGGTAGGCGTCGGTGCGCTGGGCGCCTTCGCTGACCTGGATCAGCCCCTGATAGACGCTGCGCGCGTGATCCTTGAGGCAGCCCTTGATCAGCAGGTCGCTGGTGCCGTGATCCTTCAGGTGGCGCTGCAGCGTGTGCAGGTGGAAGTGCTGGCGATCGTCGCCGAACATGAAGCCGTGCACGTACACGCGCGCACCCGGGCCATCGAGATCGAAGTACGAATTGGTCTTGGTGATGCGGCCGCCGAGCAGGGTCTGGATCCACTGCAGCTCGCCTTCGCGCCCGACCTGCGCGCGCTGGTTCGAGTAGTGGTAGACGTTGCGCCCCCAGTCCTGCAGCGTGCCGAAGACGAGCTTCGCCCCCTCGCCGACGAACACCTCGGTGCCGCCCAGGTGCGCGGCGATGCCGTCCACCGTCTCGGAGAGCTGCTCCTCGATGACCGTCCCGCTGGCGCCCGGCTCGAGCACGATCAGGTTGCGCGGCGCCGTCACGCGGCCCGCGCCGCCCAGCCACTGGAACAACCGCACCGGCACCTTGGCGTGGACGCCCTGGGGCACGTGCACGAACGCGCCGCCGGTGCACAGCGCCGCGCCGAAGGCGGTGTACCAGTCGTAGTCGTCGTGCAACAGCGCGCCGTAGCGCTCGCGTAGCGTGGCCTCGTGCTCGCGGAACGCGCGCGCCAGCGAGCACACCACCACGCCCTGGCGCTCCAGCTCGGGATGGGTCTGCTCCAGCACCACGTCGGCGTCGTGCTGCACCACCAGCGCGTAGGCCGAGGTCGCGCCGGCCAGGGCGCCGATCACCGGCGCGGGAAGGTCGTCGAGATTGCGGGCGCGCGGACCGGCTGCGAGCGAATCGAGCCCGGGCAGCGCCGCCTCGAGGGTGCGGAAGTCGGTGCGCCGCCACAGCTCGTCCAAGCGGCTCGGGAAGTTGAGCGTGGCCAGCGTGGCGGCCGCGGCGCGCCGGCGCTCGAGCGCCCAGCCGCTCTCACGCCGCTCGATCGCGCGCGCCTCGGCCCGCGCCGCGGCGTCGCTCTGGAATGCGGTGCCCGGCAGGTTCGTCGTCGTCATCCGACCGAGCCCTCCATCTGGAGCTGGATCAGGCGATTCATCTCGACCGCGTACTCCATCGGCAGCTCCTTGACGATCGGCTCGATGAAGCCCGACACGATCATCGCCGCGGCCTCGTCCTTGTCGATGCCGCGGCTCTGCAGGTAGAAGAGCTGCTCGTCGCCGATCTTGGACACCGTGGCCTCGTGGCCGATCGTGACCTTGTCTTCCTCGATCTCCATGTAGGGATAGGTGTCGGAGCGCGACTGCTCGTCGAGGATCAGCGCGTCGCAGTTCACGGTGCTCTTGCAGTCGACCGCGCCCTTCACCACCTTGACCAGGCCGCGGTAGCCGGCGCGCCCGCCATCCTTGCTGATCGACTTGGAGACCACCTTGCTCGAGGTGCGCGGCGCGGCGTGCACCACCTTGCCGCCGGCGTCCTGGTGCTGGCCCTTGCCCGCGAAGGCGATCGAAAGGATCTCCGCCTTGGCGCCGGGCTCCATCATGTAGACGCTCGGGTACTTCATGGTTCGCTTGGAGCCGAGATTCCCGTCGATCCACTCCATGGTGGCGTCGCGATAGGCCATGGCCCGCTTGGTGACCAAGTTGTAGACGTTGTTGGACCAGTTCTGG
>JACXTT010009153.1_pt1 | contig 13563 bp, 8 predicted proteins | sample 9270951 | NCBI WGS metagenome assembly JACXTT01 (sample SAMN15532306, study PRJNA645909) | rock metagenome | isolation source: weathered quartz diorite | place: Puerto Rico | collected 2017-06-21
CGGTCCAGCAAACCCCAGCCTCGACTGACCCTCCCGCTGTGTCTACGACTGCCAGCCGTTTCTTATGGGCCGCAGGACATCGCGTTTTGTGATCGCACTTGCCGCCGCGCTTGTCTCTTTCGGTGGCAGCGCAATGGCGCAGTCGGTCTCATTCCTGCCGCCCGCGTCCTACAACGCCGGGCCCAACCCCAGCTCGGTCGTCATCGCTGATTTCAATGGTGACGGCCGTCCTGATGTTGCCGTCGCCAACACCAACGGCACCAACAGCAACGATGTTGTAACGGTCTTCCTTGGCGGCCCTTCCGGCACGCTGCTGAATGGAGCGAGCTTCCCCGCCGGCAGGAGCCCCTACGCGCTGGCGGTGGGAGACTTCAACCGCGACGGCAAGCTTGACCTCGCGGTCACCAGCAACAGCCTTTCCGGCTCGGTCAGCATCCTGCTGAGTAATGGAGATGGCACCTTCCAGTCCCCGGTCAGCTACGCCACCGGCTCCCAATCCGTTGGCATCACGGTTGGGGATTTCGATTCCGACGGCAAGCTGGACCTGGCAGTCACGAACGGCAACAGTAACAGCGTCAGCGTCCTGCTGGGCAACGGTGATGGGACGTTCAAGCCAGCGGTGAATTATCCCGTCGCTGCCGCGCCCACCTCGATCGCTGCCGGCGACTTCAACCGCGATGGCAAAGTCGATCTGGCGGTCCTGAATTTCAGCTCCCCGCATCTCAACATCCTGCTGGGCAACGGCGACGGCACATTTCAAAATGCGGTCACCTATCCTTTTATTACCGGCGCCTCCCTGCCCCAGGCGATGGCTCTTGCAGATGTCAACGGCGACGGCGTCCTCGATGTCGTCGCGGGCAACTCGCCCGCCGGCACCGTGACTGTCTTTCTTGGCAACAGCAACGGGAGCTTCCAGCCAGCCGCGGACTACCCCGCCGGCAATGCTCCCTCCGCCATTCTGATGGGCGATTTCGACCGTGACGGTAAGCTCGACGTCGTCACCGCCGACCCGGCCGGCACGGTTCGTTTTCTCCGCGGAAACGGCGATGGCACCTTTGCTGCTTCAATTTCATTGGGTGACATCCCCAATGCCTTGCGGCTTGCTTCTGCGGATCTGGACGGCGACGGCCGCGCTGACATCTTTGTCGCCGGCGCGAACCTTGTCTCGGTGCTGCTGAATTCGACCGGTGCTCCGCCCTTCGGCTGCTACGCGCCCCGCGTCAGCTACAACGTCGGCATTGATCCGGCCATGGTGGCGGTGGGCGACTTCAATCGTGATGGCAAGCTCGACCTTGCAGTCGGCAACAACGGCGGCACCGACGTCAGCATCCTGCTGGGCAACGGCGACGGGACCTTTCAGCCCGCGCAGAGTTTCCAGGCCGGTACGCACCCTGCCTACATCGCAGTCGCCGATTTCAACCGCGACGGCAAACTCGACCTCGCAGTGGAGAACTTCGATAGCGACAACGTGAGCGTGCTGATGGGAAACGGTGATGGCACCTTCCAGAACGCCGTTAACTATGCTGTAGGAGCAAAACCGCGCGCGCTGGTGGAGGGCGACTTCAACCGTGACGGCCACACCGATCTGGCGGTCACCAGCTCATCCGGCGTGGTCAGCGTGCTGCTCGGAATCGGTAACGGGACCTTCCAACCCCGCGTGGACTACGCCGCCGGCACCGGCCCGTTCTCCGTGGTCCAGGGTGATTTCAATCGCGATGGCAAGCTCGACCTCGCGGTCACCAACGACGGCGGCAACAATCTCAGCCTGCTCCTCGGGCGCGGCGACGGGACCTTTCAGCCCCAGGTCACCTTCCCGACAGGATTGAACCCGCGCTGGTCTGAGGCCGCCGACTTTAATCACGACGGCAAGCTGGACTTGGTGGTTCCCGATTTTAGTGCCGGGAACGTCGGCGTTCTCCTCGGTAATGGGACGGGGTCGTTCCAAGGTATCGCGACCTACCCTGCAGGGACCGGCATCTATTCGGTCACCACGCTTGACGCGGACGGCGACGGCCGCCTCGATATCGCCGCTGCCGACTACGTCGGCAACCGCGTATTTCTCCTGACCGGCAACGGAGACGGTACCTTTCAGCCTGCGCGCGCGCTTCCCTCCGGAGTGAACCCGCAGTTCATCGCGGTGGGCGACTTCAACCGCGACGACCGGCCGGACTTGGCCGTGGTCAACCGCAACGACGAGACCGTCAGCATCTACATCAATCAACCCTGCCCGGGTGGCGCAACGCACTTCAGCGTCGCTGTACCCAACAATGCTGACGCCGGCACGCCTTTCCCATTCACGGTCACGGCGCTCGACCGGTTCAATCTCACCGCTACGAGTTATCGCGGCGCGGCCCGCTTCAGCACGACGGACCCCGTCGCGACCTTGCCCACCGACTACCCATTCACCGCCGGCGACAGCGGACAGCACGTTTTCTCGGCCGCCCTTCGCACATCCGGAGCGCAGACCATCTCAAGCTCCGACACGCTCACCACCGTCGAAGGCATCAGCAGCCCCATCAACGTCATCCCCGGTGCCGCCGTCAGTTACACTCTCAGCAGCCCCGCAAGTGTCGCCCAGGGCGTGTCGTTCAATCTGACGTTGTCGGCACGGGACGTCTTCGGCAACCTCGATCCCAGCTATCAAGGTACGGCGCACTTCACCAGCAGTGACCTTGCCGCATCGCTCCCCGCGGACTTCACCTTTGCGGCTCCCGACGGGGGCGCGCACGTCTTCCCCATCACGCTGAACACCTTGGGCAATGTGATGGTCGCCGCCGCGGATACGGTCGCGACCTCGATCACCGGGTCTAAGAGCATAGATGTCGCAATGTTTGCCAGCTCGGCCTCCCTCGCTCTCACGCCCCTGCCCGACGCACGCTCCCGCCAGAGTGTTGCCTTGGACATCACCGTTTCTGCCAGCTCCGGCACACCGGGGGGGAACGTTACTCTCCTCGACTTGGGCCGGACCGTCTGTGTGCTCTCCCAATGCAGTTTTCCGCTTACCAACGGCCAGCTCTCCCTCTCCATCACAGGCTGGAGCATCGGCCGGCACGTGATCACCGCCAGCTATCCCGGCAATGCCAGCTACGCGGCCAGCACCTCGAACGTTGTCACCTTCTATCAGTCGCCTCGGCCGCGCTGACTAGCGCTGCGCCGGCATCGCGCTGTGCATCGGAAGGTTGGTCTCTCGGACGGGCCGGTCAATCTCGCCCGGCGCCGCGGGCGCCTCCAGTCCGTCAGTAAGCAGATACCCCTGAAGCGCGATCGAACTGCCCCACATCCTTTCCAGCGCCGCAACATATCCGATCCGCAACCGGAACAGGCTTCGCTCCGCCATCAGCACCTGCGGATACGACGCTGCGATCCCCCGGTATTTCTCCTGCGTCAGCTTGTAAGCTTCCTCGGACCGCGGGATTATTCCCTTGCGGTAGCGTTCCACCGCAGCGCGCGCCGATTCATAGCCTTCCGCCGTGGCCGCCGCCCGCTCCCGCAGCAGCAGTTCCACGCGCCGCATCTCCATATTTGCGCGGTCCACGTCCGCTTTGGCTGCCGCGACGTTCCCCTGGTTACGGTTGAACAACGGGATGCGCACGCCGATCTCCGCGAACCCTTGCATGCCCACCGGCTTCCCGGAGCTGTCGCGCAGCTCATTGTTCTGCTCCAGTCCGCCGCGCAGTTGCAGGTCAGGCATGGGCTCTTTGCCCGCGCGTGTCGCCTCGGCTTCGGCCCGCGCCACGCCGATCTGCGCGATCTTTACCGCCGGACTCTCGCGCGCCAGCTTCTCCTGCCACTCCGCGCTGTCGAGATCAGGCACCGCCTCCAGGTCCCCTTGCAGTTGCGCCGTCTCCAGCTGAGGATTTCCGACCACGGCGGCCAGCGCTCGCCGTCTACTCTTCTGCGTCTCCCTGGCCTCGATGAGCGCCAGCGCCTCCTTCTCGGACTCCACCTCCGCCTCGAGCACGTCCGTGCGCTCCGCCTGCCCGATGTTGTACAACCGGCGCGCCGTCGCCGCTCCGTCCACCGCGATCTTCTCCAGCTCGCCGTGCAGTCGCACCATTTCCTGCGCCGCCAGCGACTGGTAGAACGCCAGGCGGACGTTGTTCTGCACGCGCAGCCGCTGCTCTTCGCGTTCCGCCTCGGCCTGTCGCTGCTCCTGCTCCATCACCCGCCGCTGAGCCCCCAGCTTCCCGCCCAGCACGATCTCCTGCTGCAGGAAGCCGCCCTGCTCGCCTCCGCGCGACGCCCCGCCGCGGATCTCCTCCCCGCGGTAACTGACGATAGGATTGGGATAGAGCCCCGCCTGCCGCGCCCGCCCCGCCGCTGCGCGCACCTGTGCATCCGCCTGCTTGAGTGTCGGATTGCGCTCCATCGCCATCTGCTCGAGTTGCTCGAGCGTCATCGCCGGACCGGATGCCGGCGGCGCATCCGCCCGATGCGTCTGTGCCCCTGCAACGGTCAGCAACGCCGCAAAGATGATGAGTAAAGATAGTTTCGCTGGATTCATGGCCTCTCCTCGACTGCTTGCTGAACGACTGCATGCTGACTGCTGGCAGCCGGCTCGCGTCTTGTCATCACTTCGTCATAAAGCGCCGGTGGAAGGACGCGCACCAGCGTCATCATTCCTTGCATGTAGCGGCTCCATCCCGCGGGCAGCCGGTGCGTCTCCGGCTTTTCCAGCTCGCTCTCCGCCACGTGGACGTGTTGCTGCATGTAGGCGTCCTGCGGAAACCCGGGCACGGACTCCGCGTTCTCCGCCACATCCATCTCCATTTCGTTGTGCATCTCCATCTTGTGGTACATCAGTTGCCGCGCCTGCGCTGGCGAGAGCGGCCCATTGGTGATGAGTTCGCGTCCCACGCGCGACGACATCTGGTTCATCATGTGGTGCGGCAGATGGCAGTGGAACATCCACTCCCCGGGATAGCGGGCGGTGAACTCGATGTCGCGCGCCTGCGCCACCCCCACCAGCACCGTGTTGGCCGGCGCCCACGTGGATTGCGGCTGCCGCCCCGCCTCGCTCCCCGTGACCGTGAAGGTATGCCCGTGCAGGTGCATGGGATGGTGGTCCATGCCCATGTTGATGAGCCGTATGCGGACGCGGTCGCCCAGCCGGACGATCAGCGGCGTCGCCGCCGGCGCAGCGCGCCCGTTCATCGTCAGCCAGTTGAACTCCATCTCCATGGTGTTGGGGATGGTGTTGTTCGCCAGCACCGCATACTCCTGCAGCATCAGGACGAAGTCGCGCTCCACCGGCGGATCGTAGGGCGTCTCCGGATGCAGGATGAACGCGCCTAACAGCCCCATCATCTCCTGCATCGCCATGTGGGTGTGGTAGAAGAACGTGCCCTCCTGGTGCAGCGTGAACTCGTAGACGAACCGCCCGCCCGGCGTGATCGGTTTCTGGCTCGTTCCCGGCGTGCCGTCCATCTCGAACGGCACCTCGAGCCCGTGCCAGTGCATGGAGAAAGGCTCCGGCAGACGGTTCTCGACGATGATGCGTACCCGCTCCCCCTGCCGCGCCTGGATGGTCGGGCCGGGCGCGTTCCCGTTGAAGCCCCACAGGTCGAGCGTCCGGCCAGGCAGGACCGTCTGCTTCACCGGCTCGGCGACCAGATGGAACTCCTTGACGTTGCCGTCCCTCCGCCACGCCAATTGCGGCACGTCAGGCGACTCGACGCTCGGCGACGCCTTCGCGCCCGCGCGCTTCGGCTGCGCACCCCCCGCCGCCCGGCTTGGATTGGGTTCCGCCGAAGCCTTGGCGGATGCCCATATGCCCGCTCCCATCGTCACCGCTGCTTTCAAGAAACTCCGCCTGCTCTCCATGATTTCTCTCCGTTTGTTCGCTTCAGGCAACCGTCGCTCCCACAATCGTCGACCAGCGAGGCTCTCGGTAACGTTGAACAGATGGTGATTTTCTAGGGCTATCTTCAGGATTCGGAGGGGCACGGCTTCAGCCGTGCCGTATGAAGCGATCAGATCCCGGGCTTTAGCCCTGAGGAAAGGCTAGATTCGAAGCAGGACCGGGTGGGGACTTACTCTCAGGTCAGGAAGATTCGGCATGAAGGAGATCGGGGGCCTGCGAGCGCGCAGAACAGCCGCCGGCGAAACTTCTCGCGCCAGCACCTTGGTTCTCGTGCCGCTGCTCTGTTCGGATGCCCGCCTTGCCACATTTGTTATCTCGCGGCATTTCGTCATCGCCACCATGGCGGTACCATTGCAACACGCTTCCGGGGCCATCATGGAGTCGTGCGCAAGGTTGGTGCCGGCAAAGGAACGGTGATGTGTTGCCTCATGCACGGACCCTTGTGCGACTGCAGCCGGGGGTTGGGCGCACGCGGCCTCGCACAACGCCGCAAATCCTGAGAGCGGCATCATGCCTGTCAGCAAAACCAGCGCCATCACGGATCGGGGCGACATGCTGAGCCAATAGTAACCCCATGCGGCTGCAAGCCGCAACGGGGCCGCACCACTCGCTGCGTTATACTCGCTGCCGCGGAAACCTCCCATGGCTGACACCTCTCGTGGCACCCTGCGCCGCATCGGCGCTGTTGCTACCCGGAACGCGGGCCCGGCCTTCGGTCCCCACTGGTATCCGATCGCCCTCATCGTTACCGCTCTTCCCACCGCCTGGCTGGGCGGAAAACTGCGCGTCATGCAGTTGGGCACGTCATAGACATGGCGACGCCCCGCTTCTTCAGCGAAACCGAGGTCCGCGCCCGGCTGCGCATGCCCGATCTCATCGAGGCCATGCAGCGTGCCCTGGTGGAGTTCTCCGCCGGACGCGTCGAGCAGCCTGTCCGCTCCGTGCTGCAATACGGCGCGCAACGCTCCTACTTCGGCCTCATGCCGTCGTACATCCCGGCGCTTCCCGCGCTGGGCGCAAAGCTTGTCACCGTCTGCGCCGGTAACACCGCCTTCGGACTGGGCACGCACCAGGCCATCATCGTCATGCTCGACCCTGAAACCGGCGTGCCCCGGGCCGTTCTTGATGGCCGCTTTATCACCGAAGCTCGGACCGCAGCGGTCTCAGCCGTCTCCGCCCGCCAGCTCGCCCGCAAGGATGCGCGCGTACTCGGGATCCTGGGCTCCGGAGTGCAGGCCCACAGCCATGTCGAGGCTTTAAAGCTGGTTCGCGATTTCCACGAGGTGCGCGCTTGGAGCCCCAATGCCGGCCGCCTGAAGCGATTCACCGACGAGACCGGCGTGCGCGCCATGCCGAGCGCGGAAGCCGCGGTGCGCGGCGCCGATGTTGTTGTGGCGGTCACTGCATCACCCGCTCCTGTGGTCCAGAGCGAATGGGTCGCGGACGGCGCCCACATCATCGGCGTCGGCGCGTGCGTGCCCACCCAGCGCGAGCTCGACCCGGCTCTGGTTGCACGTTCCCGCCTGGTGGTTGACTCGCGTGCCGCCGCGCTCAAGGAATCAGGCGACGTTGTGATGGGCATCGCCGAGGGCCGCTGGACCGCCTCGCATATCGCCGCAGAGCTCGGCGAGCTGCCTTTGCGCCACAACGACCGCGAGATAACCGTGTTTAAGTCCCTTGGCCTCGCTGTAGAGGACCTCTACGCAGCGCATCTGGTCATGACGAAGGACGGGGCAAAATAGCATGTTCGTGCACAGCCTGGGCCGACAAACTCCGCCGACCGTGCTCGTGCTGCTGGCGCTGGTCGTTGCGCCGCTTCGGGCGGCATCTTCAGCGCAAGCGCCGCCTTCACCCGCCCTCGTCGTGGCGGACCAAGCTGCGCCGCTGGACCCAACCCCGCCCCCGGCCCAGACCGGCGCCGGCGATGCTTCTTCACCCGCTCAGGATGATTCCCTGCCCGCGATGTTGCCGCACGTCCATGACACCCGCTTCTGGCTTACCGGGCAGGCGAACTTCATCTTCCAGACCCACCCTCCCTTTCGCGCCCCCTACAGCGGGAGCAACAGCCTGGCTCCCAACTATGAGAAGGCGACCTCCCGCGTCCTCACGCTCTACACCGGCGTGCGTCTTAACAGCTCGACCGAGCTGCTGTTCGATCTTGAGGAAGCCGGCGGAGAGGCGCTGAGCACCGGCCTTGGGCTGGCCGGGTCCCCGAACCTGGATATCGTGCGCAATCCTCTGTTGAGCAAGGCCCCCTACATCGCGCGCGCCATGGTCCACAAGGTGTTCGCGTTGAGCAAGGACAAGGTCGAGAGCCAGCGCAGCTACCTCTACCTCTTTGACCAGCTGCCGCGACGCCGCCTGGAGCTCCGCTTCGGCAAGTTCAGCACCCCCGATTTCTTCGACCAGAACGCCGTGGGCTCAGACACCCATCTGCAGTTCACCAACTGGACCGTAGACAACAACGGCGCCTGGGATTACGCCGCCGACACGCGCGGCTACACCGTCGGTCTGGTCGCCGACTTCGAAGACCGGGACTGGGGATTCCGTTTTGCCGAAGCCTTGATGCCGAAGGTCGCCAATGGCATCGACCTGGTGTGGCGTCCCTGGCAGGTCCATTCCGAGAACTTCGAATACGAGCTGCGCCGCGGCGTGCTTCCCGGGAAAACCGGCGTCTTGCGCGTCCTGGCCTACACCAACTATGCCAACATGGGGATCTACCGCCAGGCGGTGGCCGAGTTCGAAGCCGGCCTCGTCCCCGCGCCGGATATCACCCACCACCCCTGGCACATCACGCGCAAGTACGGCTTCGGTGCCAACTGGGAGCAGCATCTCGCGGCCAACCTCACGGCCTTTGCGCGCTTCGGTTGGAACAACGGCAAGACCGAATCGTTCGCCTATACCGAGGTGGATCAGACCTTCAGTGGCGGCCTGGGGGCCGGCGGCAGCCTTTGGCATCGTCGCTACGATCGCGCCGGCGTGGCCTTGGTCACCAACGCGATCGCGCGGGACCATCAGAATTATCTTGCCCGGGGTGGATACGGCTTTCTTATCGGCGACGGTGCCCTTCGCTACGGGCGGGAGAACATCGTTGAGATCTACTACACGGCGCACCTCTGGCGCGGGATCTACGCGGCCCCGGGCCTGCAGCATTTCGTGAACCCCGGTTACAATCGTGACCGGGGCCCTGTGCTGGTGCCTTCGTTCCGGCTCCACGTTGAACTCTAGATCGCGGCTGCCCATTCCAGAGAGGAGGCGCACCATGCACCCTACCGTCAAAGCCGCACGCATTGCAGGAGCTCTGTATCTGCTGCTGGGCGTGGTCGCGCCCCTCCGCCTTCTCTACATCCCCACCACGCTGTTCGTGCATGGGAACGCGGCCGCGACCGCCGGTAACATCGCCGCGCATGAATGGCTCTTCCGCCTTGGGATTCTCAGCGACCTGCTCACCGGGACCATCGTCATCTTCGTCACCCTGGCCTTGTACCGCTTGCTCAAGGCCGTGGACCAGGGCCTCGCCGCGCTGATGGTCATCCTGGGAAGCCTGATGGTCACCCCCATCTACTTTCTCAACACATTGAACGATGCCGCTGCCCTGCTGCTCGTCCGCGGCGCCGACTTCCTCTCTGTCTTCGACAAGCCCCAGCGCGATGCCCTCGCCATGCTCTTCCTCCAGCTGCATCACCACGGCGTCGTTGCCAATGAGATCTTCTGGGGCCTGTGGCTGTTTCCCCTGGCCGTTCTCATCTACCGCTCTGGTTTTCTGCCGCGGTTTCTGGGCGTCTGGCTCATCATCAACGGCGTCGCCTATCTCGTGCTGAGTTTTGTCGGGTTGCTCGCGTCGCAATACGAAGCCACGGTCTCGAACGTCGTCTTCCCCGCCCAGCTCGGCGAAGTCGTGACCATTTTTTGGCTCGTGATTGTCGGCGCCAGGGTGCGGCCTGGTCCTGGGCCATCTTAAGAGTAATGGCGTCGCAATCGAAAAGGTCGCGGCCTATCCATACGGGAACTTTGCGTGGGTCAGAGATCCAGATGGCAATCAGATCGAGCTTTGGGAGCCGTCCGAGAGTGTATCGAGATCCCTGATTGGTGAGGCCCCAAGGGCCGTCCTCCAGGGCGCGTGGCCCACGCAAGCCTTCCTCTGGCTTGGGTGGCTATTTGCCGCGGGGTGCCCCGTCCAAGCTCCGCTTGGGCGGGGTTTTTGAGTTACGCGATCTGCTAACCGCGACGATTCGGCGATGCTTGCGCCTCCCGTCGTTTCGCAAGGGGCAAGAACAAGAGGTTTTGATGGTTCTTTTCAACCCCGAACTGGACTAGAATGCCTCTGCTTCTACGGAGGAGCTTCCATGTCATTCAGGAGCGCGTTGTCATATCTGCTTCTTGTGCTGGCATTTTCGGGCATGATGCTCGCCCAGACCCAGATCACCTCAGGCGTGGTCCAGGGGACAGTGCTCGACCAGGCCGGCGCGGTGGTCTCCGGCGCCGGCATCACGGCCAAGAACCTTGATACCCAGGTGGAAACCACGCAGCAGACCGGTGACGACGGCCGCTTTGCCTTTCTATCACTGGCGCCCGGGCGTTACTCGGTCACCGCCTCCAAGTCAGGCTTCACCAAGGTGATCCAAAAGGACTTGGATCTGACGGTGGGGCAGGCTGTCACTCTTAAACTCACCATGAAGGTCTCCGCGACTAATGAGGTCGTCGAAGTCACAGATACCTCTGTCGTCGACGTGACCCAGGTCCAGTCCGCCTCCACCTTGAATGAGATCGCGGTCAGCAATACCCCCATCCTGGGCCGGAAGTTCGAGGATTTCCTCACGCTGACGCCGGGCGTGAGCATCGTCCAGGGGCCGGATGGTGACGAGATCAGCTTCTCCGGGCAGCGCGGCATCTTCAACAACATCAGCCTCGATGGCGGCGACTACAACAATGGCTTCTTCGGAGAGCAGGTGGGCGGCCAGCGGGCGGCCATAGATATCACCCTGGATGCCGTCAAGGAATTCCAGGTCGTGGCCAGCGGAGCCAACGCTGAGTTCGGACGCACTGCCGGGGGCGTGGTCAACGTTGTGACCAAATCGGGCACCGACGAGCTGCATGGCACCATCTTCTACTTCCAGCGGCTGGAGGGGCTCACCGCCAACACCTCCGATGGCAAACCGCTCAAAGACTTCTTCCGCTCGCAGTACGGCGCCACCATCGGCGGCCCCATCATCAAGCAGAAGATGTTCTTCTTCGCGGCATTCGAGCAGATCTACGAGACCCTCACCCGCCCCAACCTCAGCGTGCAGCAGGGACCGACGGCCTGTCCCGTGCCGGCGCCCGCCTTCCCCGCCGATTCCGCGTTCATCGGCGCCAATGCCGATTGCCAGCGCCTGGCGCTGCTCAGCTTCTTCCAGACCACCCGCGGCCAGGTCGAAGGATTGCCGGTCAAACATCCCATCCACAATTCGGCGTTTCTGGGGAAATACGACTGGAACATCAACCCGGCCAACAAACTGAGCGCCTCTTACAATTTCGACCGGTCCAACAACCAGAACCAGACCTTTGACGTGCCCACCTACGGCGATTCTGCCAACGGCATCGAGGGCGCTTCCACCATCAACACCGTGAACCTCAATGTGTTCACCACCGTCGGCCCCAAGAAGGTGAACGAAGGGCATTTCACCTTCTCCCGCGAAGAGCGCCCGCGCTCCGCCGTCAAGTCCAACGTGCCGGCGGACACCGCCATGGGCTTCGCCACCACCTTCCGCTTCGGCCAGCCCTTTTTCCTGGAGCCGAAGATCGATGAGGTCTTCAAGCGCTACCAGCTGAGGGACAGCTTCTCGATCCTCACCGGCAAGCACACCATCAAGTTCGGCGGGGAGTACATCCACAGCAACAATACGCAGGTTTTCCGCGGGTTCTTCACCGGCCGCTACATCTTCGATTCCGTCCTGGGCTTTCTGCACTATGCGTCGCCGGCGAGCATGGGGCCCGGCTTTGGGCCTGCCACCGGTGAATGTTCCAACGGGACCTTCGTCACCCTGTCGCCGACGGCGTGCCCGGGCGGCACGCCTGCCACCAGTCCGCTGCTGCTCTATCTGCAGCACGCCGGTACCAACGGCGCCACCACCGATGCCGCCGGAGCTTCCGACATCAACAACCACAACATCGCGCTCTTCGTGCAGGACCAGTGGCAGGTCCTCCCCAATCTCATCCTGAACTACGGATTGCGCTGGGAGGCGCAGCTGTTTCCCGACCCCGTGATCGCTCCTTCACGGACCGCATATGGGGTGAACCTCTCCGACCCGCGCTTCCCTTCCACCGGCAGGATTCCGAATGCAGACAAAATGTTTCAGCCGCGCATCGGCGTGGCCTGGGACGTCTTTAGCAATGGAAAATCGGTAGGGCGGGCGAGTTTCGGGATCTACAACGCGTATCAGAACATGCTCACCCAGGTGGGCGCCATCACCACCAATGGTGTGCAGCAGCAGACCATTTTCTCCGGTGATGTTCCGGGAGGCTTCATCGGCGCCACCGGGTTTGACACCGCCGGCCCGACCTGGCCGGGAGTCATCACTCCTCCCGCCCTCCCGCCGGGGACCTTTCCCTTCCAGCCCGGCGTCACGGTTTTTGACAGGAACTATGCCAACCCGCGAATCTACACCGCGAACTTTGGCTTCACCCAGGAAGTGGCCCCCGACTTGGCGGCTTATATCGATCTCACCTGGTCTAAAGGCGTGCATCTCACCCGCTTTGTGGATCCTAACAACGGCTCCCAGCTCTTTGGCCCGGCAGGAGCAACGGCCTGCGCGGCGATCGGCGCCACTCTGTCCTCCGTCGGCACCTGCATTCCTGCGAATGGCGATACCGTCAGCTACCCGGGGCCATCCGCCTTCACCAACCTGGGTTCGGTCACCGATACCCAGAGCTCGGCGCACTCGCTGTATCGCGGCCTGACCATAGGGCTGCGCAAGCGCTTCAGCCACAAGTTTCAGCTGGAGGCCAACTATACCCTGTCGGAAGATCTCGACGACGACTCCAACGAGCGCGACCCGTTTACCTTCCGCTATTTCGACCGCTTCAACTTCCGCAAGGACTACTCCTTCTCGGACCGCGACAGCCGGCACAAGTTCAACCTCTATACCTTCATCAAGCTGCCTGCGGGATTCGAATTCAGCGGGAGGATGCAGGCGCACACCGCCCAGCCCATCACCGACAATCCTCTCGGCGCCGGTACGGGCCCTGCCTGCAGCAGCAACAACTCCAAGACGCGGGTCGTCAACGGGGTGGATTGCGGGCGCAACCATCTGCGCAAGGACAACGGCTACTTCAGCTTCGACTGGCGCGCCATCAGGCCCTTCCGCTTCGGCGACCGCTATGCCTTGATCCCCATGGTGGAAGTGTTCAACAGCTTCAACAACAAGAACAATGTCAACCCCCTGGTTTCGCCCGGGCTGTTCAATTTCGACGGCTTCCTGCGCCAGGGCGTGGGCGATCCCCTGCAGGCCCAGCTTGCCTTGAAGTTCACGTTCTAAGCCTTTAGCGATTGCTGGGCATTACGATAGGCAAGAGAGGCAAAAAAGGGAGGGGGAAGAGAGGGCAAAGAGGAAAGAGAAAAAGACATGGCGGGGACGACGGGAACTCGAACCCGCGGCCTCTGCCGTGACAGCGCTGCGTGAATGGGTTTTACATCAACTTACAAGACACGCGAGGACTGC
>JACXTT010009154.1_pt1 | contig 13561 bp, 11 predicted proteins | sample 9270951 | NCBI WGS metagenome assembly JACXTT01 (sample SAMN15532306, study PRJNA645909) | rock metagenome | isolation source: weathered quartz diorite | place: Puerto Rico | collected 2017-06-21
GATCCCGAGGGACATCCTGTCCATTGCATATCTACCGGAGAACTATCCTCAAACTGTGATTAGGAGTTATCCCATGCAGTTAATCCCTAAAAAGTTTTTTACCTCGGCTGTACTTAGTCTTGGCATGCTCGCTACTTCGTCGACAAATGCCAATCCATCGGCGCTACCAGTAAATCCGCAGGTGCAAACGCCGGCGACACAGTCCGTACAACCCAAAGTCGATAGCAAAGCGGGAGAGCTTGCTACAGAAAAGCGTAAGAAGCTCGCAGAGGATGCCCTCGCCGCATTGGCTGAGACCAATCATGCTCTAAAGCTGCTTGATGAGAAAAAGAAGGACGAGGCGTTAAAAGCACTGGCGACGGTCACTGGCAAGCTCGAGTTGATTGTTGCACGTGATCCAAAGCTCGCATTGGCGCCGGTTGATGTGAAGGTCATTTCTAAGGATCTGATAGCGAGTACGGACACAGTCAAGGCTGTCACGAAGGAGGCGAAGGAATTCCTGGATGATGGTGAGATTCAGAAAGCCCGTCCCTTATTGAGTGCTTTGGCGAGCGAAATTGTGATCAGCACCACCAATATTCCATTGGCCACTTATCCGGCGGCCATCAAGGAAGTGACGCCAATGATCGACGCGGGCAAGATTGATGAGGCTAAAACTGCACTGCAGGCGGCACTTAATACGCTTGTGATTACGAATGAAGTAATCCCGCTGCCGGTTGTGCGAGCGGACGCGTTAATCAAAGACGCGGAAAAACTCGCGCAGAAAAAGAACCGCGCGCCTAAGGAGAATGAATCTCTATCAAATCTATTGGCCGATGCACGTGACCAACTGAATCTGGCCCAAGCATTCGGATACGGTCAAAAGGATGCGTTTAAGGCCATGTATGAGCGGATTGAAAAAATTGAAAAACAAACGGCCGATGGCAAGAGTGGTGCCGGGTGGTTCGACACGATCAAGCAACAAATATCCAAATTTATCAAGTAACTTCAATTTCCAGACGAATAATGAGCCTCCTCTAACCGAGGAGGCTCATTCGCATGTGCGGTCCTTATTAAAGGGCAGTTCCGAAAGGCTCATACTTGTTGCAACTTTCGCAAACTCACCTTTATCAATGGCTTCGTAGAGGCATGGCGCAAGGTGATGAATCTGGATCGGTTTGATCTCACTTGATGTTACGAGGACTGAGATGCGGGCGCTCAACTCAACGATCTGACTAAACCTTCAGTAGCGCAGCAGAACGAATGTTGCGCTACTGAAGGTTTTTTGTTTTAGCGGGAGTTATTAAATGAGCGGTGTAGCCGAAACATCTTCAGCGCGTGGATGCCGGATCTCGTGATCCTCAATTCGTCGATGAGGCGATTTGCGGCCTCGCCGAGATTCTTGCGCGCTGGAAAGGAGGCAGCAAAGCCTTCTTCACGACTCACCCAGAGGACAGGGGCCGCCATGCAGGCCCAAGTCAGATCGGCGGCCGTGAAAAAGGCCGACGAAAAATAATTTTTGCCCTTCAAGCATTCATCGGCATAAGCGAATTCGGAACGGATTCTTTGCAGGGAATCATTGATGGCGCTCGGGGTTAGACAGAAACTCGTGCGCATCGACTCCCGGATTCTGGGCCAGACCAGTCGATAGGCTGCCGACTGAATCGAGCTTGAATTTCTTTTGAAGAGTTCATTCATGACTACATTTTGGTCGATGATCCATGAATAGGCGATACGCCGAGTATGGGCGCCCAGCGCATCGCTGAATCGAGATTCAAAACTTAATGCGGTTGGGCTCATGAAGGGCTTCTTCCACGAGCTCGCAGAGGAATCTGAAGCCCAGCGCATGATGCGTGTGGAGTCACAAATCTTTTGGCCAGAGGCCGTGATTAAAACCGGGGCCGAGTAGGGACTCGAGACCCGGTCTGCCTTGTTGTCGGCGTTCCGAAGTGTGGCCAGTGCAGTTACAGGCATGTGAAAACCTGGCAACACACGCATCTCTCGATACGAGAGGCCGAAGAAATCCAAGGCCCAACGCGCCTTCTCGTTGTAATGCGAAAACGGAATAGTGATGAGCGTATTCATGGTGCAGCTAGATTTACTTTCTCCAGGAGATGAGGTGCTCATGGATCGAATGCAGGTCAGGAAGATGAGAAACCCCCGCTATGGGCTGACGAAGCCATCGAGCTCCTTCTCCACCAATCCACAATTCGGTTTTAGGGTGAAGCAAATCACGGAGTCCTTTCACTCCTTGTGTGACAAAAGAAGGGCTGCGTGCGCGACTGAAAGATATAGCGACAACATCACATAGATGGGCATCAGACGCGGTCGAGATTTCATTCAAGGGAACTTCCGTGCCCAATGAAATCGGCGTAGCGCCAATCGCTGAAATGACGCTCTCTACCATCAAAAGCCCAAGTCCGTGTTGCTCGCCGGGGAGGGTTGCCAATAGCACTCGGGGGCCGGCGAGATTCACACGCAGGTTCTGCAGGTAGGCCCTCAGAATTTTCTGCACGGCTTCGGTGTAGAGATGCTCCTGAGCAATGCTGATCCTGCCTTGAGCCCAAGACTGCCCAATCATGCGATTCATGATGGCTAATTCGTCTTGGATAAATCGCATGAGTCCATGAGACGCGAGATTCTGCGTGAGCAAATTGACCAACTCGGGGTGATTCGAGGCTCTCAGCAGTTCGATGACTTTTTCCGCGAGGGGGCTAACCACTGCATCGGGGGTCTCAGAGTTGTCGGCGAGTAAGGCGTTTAACTGGGCCATCGACATCGGGACCAGCTTGGCCGGGCGATTGCCTTTACCCATTAATTGCTTGATCAGCTTGAGTTTTTCGACCTGATCGGGGGCATAGCAACGATCCCCGTGCTCGTCACGATGGGGTTCCGGGAAGCCATAACGGCGCTCCCAGGCCCGCAAGGCGTCTTTGGAAATGCCGGATTCACGCTCCACCATCGCGATCGGTAATTTTTTCACTTTGTCTTGGACAATATATTGACTTTCACGAATCATATCGCGATATTCTGCAGAGTTAAAGTATCTGTCTAAGACAAATTAATATGCGTATGAAATCTAAATCTCAGTTTTTTCTGGCTCTTTTTCTGGCTGCTATCGCCTCCCCACTGGCGGCCTACGTCTATCCCGCTGCCGCCATTCACCCAATGGCCGCAGCCCTTTTATCGGCCGCCAGTTCTTTTTTCGCTCCCTCGGTCTATGTGGCACCGTCTGTTGATATTGCTCCGGGCATTGTTGGGCCCGGAGCCATGATTCGCTAAACAGCTCATGCAAACCCTGTTGGTGACCGGGGCTACCGGGGGCGTCGGGCAAGCCGTCCTGAAGGCGGCGCAGGGCGACTGGAAAACGGTCGCGATAAGCCGGCAATCGATGTCTGAAGTGGATCTAGATCCTAGCTGTCGCTGGATTCAGATCCATAGTTATGACGCTGGCTACCTCAACGGCCTTATGTCCGACATTCAGCCGGATGCGCTCATTCATAGCGTCGGGTCGACCTTGGTGGGGCCCATGGCTTCGATATCTCCCGAACAGTTTCTGGGCTTATTGCAGACCAATCTGGTGTGCGCCTATGCCGTGTTACAGGCGTTTATTGCTCAATTGAAGGCCCGACGAGTGCCGGGGAGTGCGGTGCTGTTCTCATCAGTTGTTGCGCAGATCGGCGTTGCTCACCACGAAGCGATTAGTGCGGCCAAAGCTGGGATCGATGGGCTGGTCCGCTCTTCTGCAGCGAGTAGTGCTGCATCGGGCATACGCATCAATGCCCTTGCTCCGGGAATGACAGAAACCCCGCTCACAAAACCCATGCTCACCAGTGAAGCCAGCCGGGCAGCAGCTATTAAGCAGTATCCACTGTCGGGAATTAATCAGCCGGATGACCTCGCGCAATCCGCCCTGTGGCTGGTATCGCCTGCAGCCTCGCGAATCACAGGACAAATTCTCCCTGTCGATGGGGGGTTCACCGCTGTACGACCCCTGGTGCGATAACCAATGTACACGACCCGTCTCAAAGAAAGCATTGAAGTGGACCGGAATGCGAGTGATGTCTATCGCTATCTGAATGACTTTTCGACAATTGAGCAGTGGGATCCTGGAGTGTATAGAGCTCACAAGATCACACCGGGCCCCGTACAAATCGGATCTGAGTTTCACCTTGTCTTGAACACCATGGGACGCCATACCCCCATGACCTACCGAATGGTCGAGATGATTCCTGATCGGTCAATCTGTCTGGTGGGTCGGGCTGACGGCCTAAAGGCCGAAGATCGGATCGAGATTCAGCCCTTGGGTCAAAATCGTTGCCGTATCGACTACGAAGCTCAATTGACCTTCGACCCGCTGCCTTCAATGGCGGGATTTCTGATTAAGCCGGCACTCGTAAAGGTCGGGAAAAAAGCAGTGCAGGGGCTAAAGACAGCTTTAACTCAAGGCCCTGTCACGCCGCAAAAGTCGGGCCCAGCCAAGCTTTCTGAGCGTCTGCTATTGCCGGCAGCAGTTCAATTTACTGAGCGGGGCTATCTGTCGATGCCCGTCAAGGCGCACAGCCGTTACCTGGATGGACAGACCATCGTCATTACCGGTCCGACCTCCGGCATCGGTCTGGCTGCGGCCTGTGAGTTAGCCCGATTGGGCGCACGGTTGGTGTTGGTAGGGCGTGGCCAAGACCGTTTAGAACGAGCGGCTGAAGTCATCAGGGATTTTTCGGGAGAACCCAGCGCCCTTCGACTGATCGAGGCGGATCTCGCGCATGCCGACGAGATTGATCACGCCACCCAATCGATCCTTGAGATAGAGCCCCGCATCGATATTCTGATTAACAACGCGGGCGCCTTATTTGGCGAGCGGCAAGTGACGAGCGAGGGGTACGAGCGTTCTTTCTCGATTAACTTGCTGGCCCCCATGCGTATGACCTTTCGCCTCTTGCCGGCGCTAAAGGAGTCTCGTGGACGTGTCATCAACGTCTCCTCCGGTGGGCAGTATATGCAGCCGCTCAAGGTTGACGACCTTCAATATGAGCACGAAGACTACGAGGGCTCCAAGGCTTACGCACGTGCCAAACGCGGTCTGGTGGCGCTCACGCGTGCCATGGCGAATCAGTATCGGACCGTCGGCTTTCATTCCATGCATCCGGGTTGGGTGGCGACCCCCGGAGTCAGTAAATCGTTGCCAGCCTTTGATCGGGTGATGAAACCGTTCCTGCGAGACTCAAGGATGGGCGCCGACACCATCGTGTGGCTCTGTTCCGAAAACGCCAAAGTTTTGGGCAGCGGCAATTTCTGGTTCGACCGAAAGGCGCAACCCTACGACGTCTTGCCCAAGACGTCTGTCACCGATCTGCAGCTTGAGCAACTGATCCGGCAGATACAACCGATCTATGCCGCATAACAAGACAAATATCTAGTGATCTGTACACGAGATTCTCATGGACGATAAAGCCACAGCATTGGAATTGATGAATAGTCTCTTGGCGGCCGTCGGAAAAGGCGATCAGCGGGCTTTTCGAAGACTGTATGACTCACTAAGCCCAATGCTGCTGGGGTTGTTGATCAAGATTGTCGAACGGCATGCGATCGCCGAAGAGCTTCTTCAGGAATGCTTCGTGAAGATTTGGCAGAAGGCGACAGTATTTGATCCTGAGCGGGGGCATCCGATGGCATGGATCACGACGCTGGTCCGAAATCATGCCCTGGATTTCTTGCGAGCCCGCCGCCCCGACCATGCGAGCCTGGATTGGAACGAGTTTATGGAGCGCTGGATCGATGAGCTGGCGGATCCGTATAGAGATGCATTAACGGCACAACAATTGGCGGCCGCAAATGATTCAATCGAAACGCTGCCACCTCAGATGCGGACGTGTGTCCTGATGAACTATTACCAAGGGCATTCTCAAACCGACAGCGCTGCGCTTCTCAAGGCGCCGATGGGAACGGTCAAATCCTGGGCGCGCCGAGGGCTCGAGAAAGTAAAGAATGACATGGTGATGCTCGGGTACGAAGCTGATCTGGCTTGATTGAAACTTTGTCGTCGTTGTGGGGGGATTTGGTATGAACATGCCATTCAAAGCAGATTCAATCACACCAGAAGAAGAGTGTCTGGCGGCAAATATTGAAGCCGTTCTCCCTGATATCCGGGCGCGTTCCCATCAAGCCAAAGTGGAACGTCGCTTGCCGATCGAGACGGTGTCAGATCTGAAGTCGACCGGTATTTTTCGGGCGTTGCTGCCCAGGCGCCTCGGGGGCCTCGAAATCAGGCCTTCTGTGTTTTTCAAATTGCAGGAACTGATTGGGGAGGCGTGCACGTCGACAGGATGGGCCGGGGGTATCATTGCCGTTCATCCGTTTCAGATTGCATTGATGGATCGCAGAGCTCAAGAGTGTGTTTATGGGGCCGATCCCGACACCTTGGTCTCTTCAGCTTATGCGCCAATGGGGCGCGTTATCCCGGTTGATCGTGGTTTTCAGTTGTCGGGACGCTGGGCCTGGTCGAGTGGGTCGGATCACTGCACCTGGGCCTTATTGGGTGCGATCGTTCCAGGCGAAGGGTATCGGACCTTTCTGGTCCCTCGGAGTGATTATCAAGTCGAGGACACATGGCGGTCTGTTGGTTTGGAGGGTACCGGCAGCAACGATATCGTCGTCGAAAATGCGTTTGTTCCGGACTATTGCACCCATCGTCAGATGGACGGTTTCCGATTGAGCAATCCAGGAATCACTGCCGACTCGAACCCGATGTACAGAATCCCTTGGGGCCAGCTTTTTGTGAGAACGGTGTCCTGTGCAGCTGTAGGAGGATGCAAGGCAGCGCTGTCTTTTTTTATCGAGAGCGTAAAGGGTCCTTCCTCGAACGATCCCACCAAGCTGGCCGCGGATGTCGATGTACAGCGACGCATCGCCGAAGCTGCGAACACACTCGATGAAATCGATGTGGTCATGCAGCGCAATCTGGAGCGTCTGGAGAGATTGACATCCGCCGGCCTCGAAGTTCCGATTATTGAGCGAGTCCAATACCGATATCAAGCTTCGCTGGTGATTGAAAAATGCTTGTCGGTTATCGATAGCCTGTACTCGGTGGCGGGTGGACGTTCGGTTTATCTCGGGAGCGCGATACAACAGTGCTTTTTGGATATTCATGTGGCCCGCGCCCATATCGCAAATCATCCGGTTCCTTTTGAGCGTAACTTTGGAAGCATGTTGTTAGGCGGACAAAACCAAGATTACTTTGTATAAACAGCTACGATGAAGCGCGTGTCACCAGAAAAGCAATGCGCACTATGCCAGCGATCTTTCTTGTGGCGTCGAAAGTGGGCCAGATGCTGGGATGAAGTGCGGTATTGCAGCAACGCATGTCGGTGCGCACGCCATAGAAATCATTTTCGTCCTCGCGCATGAGAGTCGTTCGAAATCTCGTCGTCATTTTGGGCGATCACTTGGATGACGCCTCTCTAGCTTTGGAGGGTTTTGATCCGCTCCAAGATCTTGTTTGGATGTGTGAAGCCCCCGCTGAAGCCCAATACGTTTGGAGTCATAAAGCACGTATAGCGTTATTCCTCTCAGCGATGCGTCATTTTGCAATCGGCCTACGTGCAAAAAAATACCCAATCTCTTATCGAACTTCTGAGGATCAATTACTTCCGACTTTAGTTGAAAATCTTGAGCGTGACATTGAAAGCATTAAACCTGCGCGAATAGTAATGACGGAGCCAGGAGAATGGCGATTAAGAAAAGATTTTGAGTCAATATCATCAGATTTGAGTATTCCGTTAGAGATTCGTGAGGATACGCATTTTCTATGCAGCCTGAGTGATTTTGAAAAATGGAGCCGTAAACGTTCCGTTTTCCGTCTCGAGCACTTTTATCGCTGGATGCGAATGCGAACGGGCTTTTTGATGCTTTCCAATGGAAAACCGGCCGGCGATCGATGGAACTATGATGCAGAAAATCGATCTGGGTTTGGTTCTGCGGGCCCTAATAAGGTGCCAATTACGATTAGGTTTGAGCCGGATGAAGTGACACGCGCTGTGATCCAAGAGGTAGAAGAGCGTTACAGTGATCACCCTGGAAGCCTCGATAAATTCGATTGGCCGGTCACAAGAGAACAAGCTCTCTTAGCGCTCGATGACTTCGTGAAAAATCGCCTAGCTGAGTTCGGTCAATGGCAAGATGCGATGTGGGAACATGAGTCTTACTTGTGGCATTCGCGTCTTTCTGCTGCATTAAATCTTCATTTAATTAATCCACGTGAAGTCTGCGAGTCGGCAGAAAATGCCTGGCGGCTAGGTCATGCCTCTCTACCCAGCGTTGAAGGGTTTATTCGGCAAATCTTAGGGTGGCGGGAATATGTTCGAGGCCTGTATTGGCAGCACATGCCAGCAGCGCTGAATGAGAATGCTCTGGGCGCTGATCGGCCTTTGCCCAAGTTCTATTGGTCTGCTGATACCTCGATGAACTGTCTGAAGCAGTGTATCGAAGGCACACTTCGTACGGGTTATGCCCACCATATTCAAAGACTCATGGTAACGGGCCTTTACGCCTTGCTAATGGGAGTCAGACCTAGGGAAGTGCACGAATGGTATTTAGCGGTCTATGTTGATGCCGTGGAATGGGTGGAGCTGCCAAACACTTTAGGTATGAGCCAATATGCCGATGGGGGGCGAATGGCTAGCAAACCCTACATTGCATCCGGTCGTTACATAGATCGGATGTCAAACTACTGCAGTAATTGTATCTATAAGCCCAATCAAGCCACGGGAGCGCAGGCCTGCCCGGTTACCATTCTATATTGGGACTTTCTGGATCGTCATTCAGAACGATTTGCAACTCATCCCCGTCTTGGGCAGCAAGTCAAAAACTGGCAACGCAAATCAGAAGCTGATATGGATTACATTCGAAGAGCGGCTTCGCTATTGCGTGCTTGTAGTTAATTTTTGAGGACAGCCAAAGATTCGTCGAGTCGATCGGCTGACACCGCCATGGCCGCCAGGCTTTGAGTCACTTCAGAAGGCCTTTTTAGGGCCCCGTTGACATCGGATTCTTCCTCCAAATTGCGCACCTTGTTGGATTTTCTGATCGAAGCGCTTTCTTCCACGCCTTTAAGACTTGGAAGGGATTAACCTTAGAGAAAGAAAAAATAAAGCGGAGATTGCTATTAGTAGGGCGAATACTTTTTTTGATAGTGTTCTCAATCGGTGTCCAACCGATGTTGATCAACAGAATCAGTAGTCTTTTCCGGTTGTATTGCTCGCTTAAGGCACTTTCTTTTACCAGCGAAGTGCAAATCAGTAATGCCTTAATCCACTATAACTAGACGGTATGAGACGACTAAGTGCTAGCCACTAGGATGCAAACAACGAGTGCCATCGCTTCTGATACGATTGCATCTGCAGTTTGTATAAAGCGTACAAGAGTTTAGCCTGGAGAGTCCTATGAAGAAGATACTTCCGTTCCTAATGCTTATTTCCATGGCTCAGCTTGCAATCGCTCAGACACTCCCGGTGACAGTGAGCCCTTCGAGCCTTGGGTCACTTACTTCGAGCGTCCAAAGCACTTCGCTCCCAACGCTTCTAAGCCCCTTAAATGCGGTGCCCACCAATCTGGGAACGACCAGTGGTCTGCCCTCTGTGAAACAACTGACGCTAAGTCAGTGCACGAAGCCCGGCGGAGACTCTGATGCTTCACAGGCTAATCTGCCTGCTGCGTCATGCGACAACCTGGAAGGGCTTCAAAGCTCAAGCTTCGCGCCGTAAATCGCGCGTCGGCACATGGCCATTGGGTGGGCAATGCGTCCTAATGATAAGTGCCGCCTAGTGCGACTCATCCTTTGGATATGGTCCGTCCATCAACTTAGTCCTGAAAGAGCCGGTCAGGTCATAAGCGCTTTCCCACGTTTATTAAGTAGTGCTGTCAATTCATTCACTGAAAGCGCTGGACTGAAATAGAAACCTTGGATGATGTCGCATCCACTTGCCTTCAAAAAATCAAGTTGTTCTTGGGTTTCCACACCTTCGGCAACGGTCTTCATATTGAGAGACTTTGCCATCGCAATGATGGCTCGGATAATCGATGCAGCATTAGGGTTATTGGCAAGGTCTGTAATGAAAGACTGGTCTATCTTAATAATTTCGATCGGGAAACGGCTGAGATAACTCAGGCTTGAATAGCCAGTGCCGAAGTCATCCATCGCCAGTACGATCCCCATGGCCTTCAATTTCTGAAGTGTTTCAATCGCCACATTGGTATGTTGAAGGATCGCACTCTCGGTCAGTTCAAGATGGATATACATAGCTTGTATGCCGGTGTCTTCGAGAATCCGGCGCAGGAGTTGCGGGACATCGTAATGATGGAATTGCAGAGCAGAGATGTTGATAGCCATCGTCAGCTTCGTATATCCAGCTTTATGCCAGGCCTTGAGCTGCGTGCATGCTGTTCTCAATGCCCATTCCCCTATGGGAATAATGAGCCCAGTTTCCTCGGCTAGAGCAATGAAGCGGACAGGTGACACCATGCCTAGTTTTGGGTGCTGCCAACGGATCAGCGCTTCTACTGAACAGATTGTCTTGGTTTTGAGATGAAACTGAGGCTGGTAATGCATCTCAAATTCACCGTTGGCGAGCGCTTGGCGTAATGCCGCCTCAATCTCTACGCGTTCATTTGTCTTGGCGCTCATTTCCTGTGTATAGAACTGCAAACGGTCATGTCCAGCCTCTTTTGCGCAGTACATGGCGATGTCCGCTTGCTGCAAAAGGGTCTCGGCGTTCTGGCCATCCTTAGGGAAGATGCTTATGCCGATACTGCCTGTTACATGAAGGCTGTGCCCGTCGATCAAGTATGGACGCGAGATGGAATACAGAATCTTGCCTGCGACTTCTGCTGCATGGTGATCTATTTCTATATCTCGAAGCATGATCACGAATTCATCGCCGCCCAGTCGTGCCACGGTATCTCCCGATCGAATCTCGTTCTCAAGTCGAACGGCAGTGGCCTTGAGCAAGCTATCTCCAAGGTTATGTCCAAAACTGTCGTTGATGAACTTGAAGCCGTCGAGATCCAGAAAAATCAAAGCCACAGATCTGTCCATGCGAGCAGCCTGAAGCAGTGCTTGTTCAATGTGACTACTGAGAAGGTTTCGGTTGGGTAAGCCAGTCAGATTGTCGTAGTTAGCCAAGTGGGCTATTTGTGCTTCGCGAACTTTGCGTTCAGAAATATCGTGCATAGCGATCACGGCACCCAATTTCTCACCTGCCTTGGAGATAATTGCCTGACCATTACAGACTAGAGAATGCCGCGGGCGATCCTTGGGCGCGACGACGATCTCCACGTCGCGGATGAACTCACCTTGAAATGCGCGAAACAGAGGAATCTGTTCTTGAGACATTTTCGTCTGCCCGTCTGCAAGGAACAGATCGTAGCGTTCGGCCCAATGCTCAGGCGGAAGCGGCTCGTTCGGCAGGCCATGAAATTCCCGCGTGGCACGGTTAAAAAGTGAGAGCATGCCCCTTTCGTCGCAGGCAACGATGCCTTCAGATAGGTTTTCCAACATTGCTTTAAGGAATTCCTGCTCTTTCCCCAGTGCACCTTCAGCCCGCATTCGTGCCATGAATTGGCCGAGAAGATTGCCCAGTGTGTTCGTCATCCTGAGTAGGTCTTCGTCCGGTTTTTGGATTTCTTGAGAGAAAAATTCGACAATCCCCAATACTTCGCTGCCGCTAAAGACCGGAAACGCGAAGGCCCCGTGTAGTCCGCCTAGTGCTGCGTCTTTTGCGCGTGGAAAATTGGTATCTAAGGTCACATCCGCAACCCAAGTGGATTTGTTGCTAGCCCATACCCGGCCAGGCAGGCCAGTGCTTCGAGTAAAGGTTGTTTTTCGGGTGATCTCTTCAAACGCTGAAAAATCCAATCCCTCTTTTTGCCAAAAATAGGTGCAACGCAGTACGGTTGAATCCGGCATCCAAAAGACGCCAACCTGCCACCCCAGGGCTTCGCAGATCGCCTGTAGAACCTTGGGAGCGGCTTCGATCAAGGTGGTGGATTCGACTAGGCACGCTGCTACGGCCTTTTGTGCAGCTAACCGACGCAACGTCTGATGGCGATCGCTGATGTCGTGCAGAAAAGCATTGAATCTGGGTGTTTCTCCTAGGCGAGTGGCCCAAATTGAAAGTTCAACCGGGAACTCATGTCCATCACGATGCAGGGCGGTGATCTCTATGCGCCGGTTCAATATCGGGCCCTCGCCGGTTTGCATGTAACGTTTGAGACCTTGCTGGTGTGCTTGCCTGTATTGTGCGGGGATGATGATTTCCGCCAAAGGTTGTCCAATGACTTCTTCGCGGGACCAGCCGAAGGTTTTTTCGGCCTGGCCGTTCCAGTCTTGCACCAACCCATCCGCATCCATGGCGATGAACGCATCGAAAGCAGTGCCAATGATTGAATTCGCCTGATCCCGACTTTCCTTAAGATTCATCTCGGCTACTTTGCGGTGCGCGATCATGTCGTTGAAGGCATACGCGAGATCCCCAAGCTCGTCTCTGGAGCGAACCTCGATCGGGTGGCTCAAATCCCCTTGCGTCACTTGTATCGCTCCTTGCTTAAGTCTCGTAATTCCGGCACGCAGTTCACGCGAAATCCGCCAGGAGACCCATAATCCGCCGCTGAGGAACAGCATCGTGGTAATAAACATAGTCGCCAGCAAAAAGTCCTGAATTCGGCGCGCTCCCTCACTCAAGGTTTCTGAGAACTCATGTTCCACTGGAGTCAACATGGCGTTGATTTGATCAATATGGTTCAGAAGGTCAGTCTCGCGCCCCTTATCGAGATTGCCGGAGATGATCGCGTCGTGGAGTTCGGTGCCGTAGTGGGCAAGCTCGACGATAAGAGCATCTGCCCGAGTCCATAGGTCGATCGCGCGTACGAGATAGCTAACGTCGTGAAAGTGCCGGAACACAAAGATCAGATTGGGGACGTCTTCCTCAGCATTCTCACCTGCGATAAATCCGCTAGCGACGACGTTGTAGTCGTAGGAGGGTTTCTGCAGTTCGATCCGCGCTTTGTGGTCCCCTATCGGGATCGCGATAGCCCGTTGAAATTCCCTGTAGTCGTTCTCATTGTGGGAATCGGCGTAACGCGTCAGGTAGTTAACAGCGTCTTTTTGACCCTTGGAATACAGGCCTTCACCTCCGACATAGGCGCGTACACCGCTAGAAATCTCAAAGGAAAATGTTGCGACTGCCAGCAACGCGATGCTTGCTGCAGCAAGGGTGATGACAATGACGGCAAGCCTGGTTGCGATCGAGATATTACGTAGCCGCGACCGTAATGTAGCGAAGCTACGATGCGAAACGGACGTCTTGCGACTTTCCTCATAGCTATTAGGTTCTGGCATCTCTCAGTACTTCCGTGCATGCGACGTTGAGTGCTAGGCCGCTTAATCTATATCAGTCTTGAGCACTCACGTCATCCAGTACGACCGTACTTATGACCTGAGTTGACAACTCCAGCGGAAGCGGCATGCGAATCGACGGGTTTCCGGGTTCGATATTTCGATTGGTCAATCGGTAGTGACCTGCCTGAT
>JACXTT010009155.1_pt1 | contig 13560 bp, 7 predicted proteins | sample 9270951 | NCBI WGS metagenome assembly JACXTT01 (sample SAMN15532306, study PRJNA645909) | rock metagenome | isolation source: weathered quartz diorite | place: Puerto Rico | collected 2017-06-21
CGCCCGGCAACGCCCCCGCCGGCGGCCCAGCCGGCCGTCAGCGGGGCCATCTCCGCATCCGAATCCTCCGCCGCCAAACAGGCTGCGTCGGCGGGAGCCGAAACCGCCCAACCCCGCCGAAACTTCGAGCCGCAGAAACTCAAGGTCGCCGTTATCGGATCGCAGGCCGCCAATGAACGGGACCGGCAGGTGGAAGAGCTGCTGGCGAAGAAGCTGGATTCCAGCGGGAACTTTGCCGTCGTCGATCGTAAGGAAGTGGACCGCGCGCGCGAATCGCGCAAGCTCCAGAACAAGCCGATGGACGCCGCGACCGCTGCCAGCATCGGCCGCAGCGTCGGCGCCGACACAGTGATCGTAACCGACACCGAGTCGCTGGACGAGGCCGCTTCCGCCCGCGCCAAGACCGTCGCGCAAGGTTCCGTCGGAGGAGCGGGCGGGGGCGCGGCTGGTCCCGCCGGCTACCGCCTCGGAGCCGCCGCCCCGCGCCGGGAAATGGAGGCGAAGGAGAAGCCTCGCGAAGAGAAAGCTCGCGCTGACAAGGACGCTCGCCAGGATCAGGGCCGCATCGTCGCCCAGGCCATCGACAGCCGGACGGCGGCGAACGTCGGCGTGGCGCGCACCCAAACCGGCTCTCAGGCCGCATTGGGCGACTCTGTCGACCAAGTGGCCTCCCAGCTCAATGTGCAGCTTTCCCGGCAGCAGAATCAGGGGCAGAATAACTCGGCGCCGCCCTTCGAAGGGCTGGTCACCGACGTCAACGCGACCGTGCTGACGATCGATCTGGGCGCGCGCGCAGGAGTCAAAGCCGGCGACCGGCTGGAAATCCGCCGGGACAACAAAGCCATCGGGTTCCTCACCGTGACACGCGCCGAGCCGACCTTTTCCGTCGGCGCCTTCCACGGGACTCCCTCCGCCAGACCGGGCGACAAGGTGCTCAAGTCCCGCTGACGGCCGCTTGGCAGGGTGGGGGCTGCCCCGGCCACGAGTCTGGCCCGCGGCGGCGTGAGAGGCCGCCCCCGCCCTCAAAGCCCCGCACTTAACGCGACCATGTCGTCGTAGTGGTACACATGACGGCCCGGCTCTCGGGCAACAGCAGCCGCGGCCATCGCGCGGGCCACAGTCTCGGCTCGGATCGGCCGGTACTTTCGCAGTCCGGCCACCAGCAGAAATTGCAGCGCTGTCGCAATCGCCATCCCCGTTCGTTCCCCCGGCCGCGATTCTGCCCGCTCGCCGGTCAGGAAACTGGGGCGAAACACGTGCACCGAGCGGAAGGGCAGGGAACTCAAATCGTGCTCCAGTTCCGCTTTCACGCCGAGATAAAAATTCGGGGAGCCGGATGCCGCGCCCACCGACGACACCAGGCTGAACTGCTCGGCGCCGCGGGCAGCCATCCGTTCCGCCAGCAGCATCGGATGGCCATAGTCGATGCGCCGGAACGCCTCGCGGGAACCGGCTTTGCGTATAGTGCTTCCCAGGGCGCAGAACACCACGGAAACCGACGGCAGATCGAACTCATCCAGACGCTCGAAATCTATGACCAGGGGCGCCACTTTGGGAATCGCATTTGCCAGTGGACGGCGAACCAGGGCGAAAACCTGCAATACTGCCGGCAGGGAAGCCAGCGTCCGGATCAGATGGCTGCCCACCAACCCGCTCGCCCCCGCCACCAGCACCCGTTCCACTCGCATATGATACCCAAATAAATCGCCCTCGGACTTGCACTTTGCCCGGCGGCTGATAAGATAAAGAATCTCTCTTCTGGGAGCCCGCTTTGCCGTCCGGATCTTCGTCTGCAAGCTTCGGGAATTATCAGACCATCTCTCTGGTTGGCAAGGGGGAGATGGGTTGAGTTTACCTCGCTGAAGACCGGCGGTTGGGCCGCCGTGTGGCCCTCAACGAGCTTCCTCCCTCTTTTGTCAGCGCTGAAAGCCGCCTCCGCCGGTTCATTCAGGCAGCCCGCGCTGCATCGACCCTGAACCACCCCAACATCGTCACCATCCTGGAAATCGGCGAGAGCGACGGTTCGCACTTCATTGCGATGGAGTATATCGAGGGCCAGACGCTGCGGCAGCGCCTTTTGAGCTCCCCCGCGTTGACGCGGGAGGAAGTCTTCGACATCGTCATACAGGCGGCTACTGCGCTCGAAGCCGCTCACAACGCCGGGGTCATCCATCGCGACCTGAAGCCGGAAAATCTCATGCTGCGGCCGGACGGCTACGTGAAAGTAGTCGACTTCGGGCTGGCGAAGCTGAGCGAATCCGAGATTGCGGGAGTGGCCGCCACCATGACCATGCCCGGGATGGTGATGGGCACCGCGCAGTACATGTCCCCCGAGCAGGCCCGCGGCCTGACCCTCGACCGGCGCAGCGATCTCTTCAGTCTCGGCGCGGTACTGTACGAAGCGCTCACCGGAAAATCGCCATTTGACGGCGAAACCATCAGCCATCAGATCGTAGCTGTTCTCGAGAAGGATCCTCCGGCACTTGTAAACTACCGCACCGACGTGCCGCTTGACCTCGAGTTCATGCTCCGCAAAGCTCTGGCGAAAAAGCCCGAGGAGCGCTACGCGACGGCGCTGGACTTCGCCAACGACCTGAAGAATTTGCGCCGCCGGCTCGACGTGGAAGCAGAGGTGGCGCGGTTGTCCCCTCCGGCCGGCGTGCCTTCAGCTTCCGTGCGCATCAGCAACTCAATCCTGGCGGCCCGGCCGTCCGGACCTGCTCCCATCGCGCCGCCCCCTGGCTTCGACCCGTCGATGGCGCCGACCATGGCTATGCCCGTCGCTCAGCCCTCCGGCTCCGGCCCGGTGGCCGCGCCACCCGCGAAGGAACCGGCGCCCACAGAACCGCCCGTCGCGGAAATCGAAAAACGCCGGCGCCGCGGGCCGATGGTGGGCTTCGGACTGCTGTTCCTGGGGGGGCTGGCCGTCGGTATCCACTTCTCCGGCGTCGGTCGCAACACACTGCCGCAAGTGATCGCGCCGCCGCCCCCGCAAGTGAACATAACGGTCCCGCCGCCCGCGCCCGCAGAGCCTGCTCCCGAGGTCAAGCCCGCCGAAACTCCGCAACAGCCGCCGCCTCAGCAAAAGGCCCAGTCCAAGAAGTCCGCTCCGCCGGCTGCCGCACCAGTGACGCCGCCCGCTCCGCCACCCAAGCCCGCTGAGCCAATCAAGGCCGAGCTTCCCAAAGTCGAGCCGGTCAAAGCGGAAATTCCTAAGGAGATTCCGCCTGCGCCTGTCGTTGCTCCGGAATTTCCGGCCGCTCCGGGCGTCTACTGGTCAGCGGACGGCCGCCGCTGGGCAGGCGTCCATTCCGTCCAGGCTCGCATCGACAAGAAAGGCCGTAAGGTCTTCGGTCTGAAGGTTGGAGAGAAGTCGCGGGCGTTGGTTCCCGGCTCCGCCGCGGCGCTTCGTATAGCCGATAGTAAGCCCCGCATGTTCGTTCGCCTTCCAGACGCGCCGCCGGATCGCCTGCGCCTCGTCCGCCTCTTCCACGTCTCCGACACCGCTTCGCGCGAACTGCGCCAACCATCCGTCCTTTTTGAATCCGGAGCAGCGCCGGAGAAGTTCGAGTTCGACGCCGCGCCGGCCCCGGGAGGCGGGATCTTCCTGACGCCGCGAGGCCTGCTGCCGCCCGGCGAGTACGCGGTGGTCGACGTCGGGGCAAAGGGCTCGGAATCCGAGCTGCTTCGCTTCTGGGATTTTGGCGTGGACCCCAAGCCGGCGGGTAAGTAGTCCCCTGCTTCACACGTGCCCACAGTCAGCGATCGCGGGGAGATCCGCTCCCTTCTCGAAACCGACCGGGGCTGGTCGCTTTACGCGCTCGGCGACCTGGAGCCCGGATACTTCGAGCACTGCGACTGGTTCGCCGCTTCCGGCTCGCTGGCCCTCATCTTCCGGGCCGTGGACCCACCCGTGCTTTTTGCACTGGGTGACTTGGGCGCGCTGCTTCCCGGAATCGCCCCCGATCTTCCGGCCTGCTATCTGCACGTCCAGCCCAAGGCGGTGGCCGCGATTGCCCGGCACTTTCGTATCTCCTGGCAGCGCGACATGTGGCGCATGATCCTGGATCCGGCGCGCTACCTTCCCGCTGCGTCCGGCGAAGTCCTCCGGCTGGGACCGGCCGACCTCGACGACGTGCGGCGGCTCTACACTGAAGGCCAAACTGCCGGCGAAGCGCCCGACTTCTTCTTTGCGCCCATGTTGGAACAGGTGTTTTTCGGCGTGCGCCAGGGCGGGGAACTCGCGGCCGTCGCCGGCACCCACCTGGTCGCGCGCGCCGAAAGCGTCGCCGCCGTGGGTAACGTCTACACCCGGCGCGATTGCCGCGGCCGGGGGCTGGCCGCCGCTTGCACCTCGGCCGTAGTGGACGAATTGCTGCGGCTCGGCATTCGGACCGTGGGACTCAACGTAGTCCAGGCCAATCCAGCCGCGATCCGGATCTACGAGCGGCTCGGCTTCATGCGCCACTGCGCTTTCCGCGAAGGCTTGGCGGTTCAGCCGGACTTCAGAATCTCCTCGGCGTAGAGCGCTCCTTCGGGCGTGTCCTCGTGTTTGAAGAACACGTACACGTCCTTCCCTTCGGAGGTCAGCTCGCGGCAGCGCGACGCGATTTGGCCCCGGTCCTCCGCGCTGTACTCCTGCTTGCGCAGACGCCAATAGGCGAAGTCCGCCGTAATGACGCGCGGGATCTCCAGCCTCTCGGATTCGGCCAGGCACAGCGCCACGTTGTGCTTTCGGAGCAGGCTGTAGACCTCCTCCACCAGCCAGGAAGCGTGCCGGAATTCGAAGGCGCTCCGTACGTCCTGCGGCAACACCGCCAGAAATGCCGACAGCCGCTCCAGGTCGCACTTGAAATTCGGCGGCAACTGGAAAAGGACCGGCCCCAGCCGCCGCGAAGTTCGCAACGGATCCACGGCGCGGAAAAAGACCTCCGTAAACTCCTGCACGTTCTGCAGCCGGCCGAAGTGAGTGATCCGCTGATGAGCCTTAGGGGCGAAGACGAATGTTTCGGGTACCTGGCCGACCCAGCCTTCGAGGGTCGACGCGGAGGGCAGCCGGCGAAATGTGTAATTGATCTCGACCGCGTTGAGCCGCGTAGCGTAGTGCTCCAGAAATTTCTTCGAGGGGAGCTTGGCCGGATAAAAGGCCGGTTTCCATGTCGCATAGGCGAAGCCTGAGGTGCCGGCGTAGAGTCTCGCCATGGCTTAAGAATCCACCTCGCCGGAAACCGGAGCTGGTACCGATTTCCGAGACGCGAACTCGAGGCAGCGGTCGCCGCGCTTTTCTCGCGCCGGTTCCCTATGGGCTGCTTCTGCGGAACAGCGACCGCAGGCGAAAGCCTTCCTTCTGCACGGGTGCGGCGCTGGGGCGAAGATGATCGGGGACAATCGGGCCTCCTGCTGGATTCCCATCCAGTATAGCCGCCGTCCCGCCGTCTTTGACCACCGCCAGCCGCCGTCCCCCCATGCCCAGCGCCGCCGATTGCACGTAGCGGTCCTGCTGCACGCTGCGTAGTTGAATCCCCCGCGTGACGTTCCACAGCTCCACCGATTGACCCGATGTCGCCACCGCCACGCACTGGCCCCCCCGCGTGAAGGTCAATGATTCCACGCGGCCGTTCACGCTCAGTGACTGCACCTCGTCCCCGCTGGCGGCATCCACCACGCGGACTTTGCCGCCGCCCGCCGTCGCCACCAGATTCCCGTCCGGACTGAAGGCCACCAGGCCGGCGTTGTCCGCGCCGCCAATCTTCGACCGGAGCTTGCCCTCCGCCGTCGACCAGAGCCGCGCCGTCTTTTCGCCGGAAACCGAAACCAGCGTCTGGCCGTTGGGACTGAAGGCCAGCCCTTGCGGGTCTTTCATGCGCTCCTTCAACTCCCGGCTCTCGCCGTCCGCGAGGTTCCAGAGCTTGATCTTCTTGTCGTGCGAGCCCGTTGCCAGCCACTTGCCGTCGGGGCTGATTGCCAGCGCGCGAACCGGGTCATTCAACTCGAAGCTGCGACGCTCGGCGCGTCCCGCGACGTCCCAAACACGGGCCGTGCCGTCGCGGCCGCCCGAGGCGAGCGATCGTCCATCCGGACTGAAAGCCAGCGACGTCACGAGTGAGGAGTGTCCCGCCAGCGAAGCCTGCCGCGTCCCGCTTCCGGCATCCCAGATATCCACGGTGTTGCTCTCCGTCGCGACCGCCAGGAGGCGTCCGTCGGGGCTTAACGCGATGACGCGCGACGCGGTGCCGATGGGCACTTCGCGGCCCTGCTGGAATCCGGGTCCGGAGGGCGGTTCGCTCCGCGGCGGCTCGGGTGCGGGCGGAAGCTCTAACTTTTTCACCGCCACCGGCGCTGGATCGCCCTTCGCCGCATCGGGCGTCTTGGCTTTCGGATCGGTCTGGGCCGCCGCCTTGACCTCGGCTTCGGGCTTGACCGGCGCTTTTGCGGAAGAGGCCTCCGGAGGATTGCTATGCCGTAGGGGCTCGGATGCGATCTCGGCCTGCACGGCCGCAGTTGGCGGAGCGCTACCCGGACGAGTCGCCCGAAAGAGTCCGAGTCCCACGCCCAGCAGAGCGGCCAATCCCACGCCCGCGTACAATCCGCGCCTGCCGAAGAGGAGGTAGGCTTCAGCCCGCCCAGCTCTGGCGAAAAGCCGCTGCAGCGGCCAGGTCCTTTCCGGTGCGCCCGATGCCGCGGGCCGGACCGCAGAAGGCGCGGCGGGAAACGCGGCCGCAATCGTCACCCTTTCCAGCGCCTCCTTGAACTCCCCCGCGGACCGGAACCGCCGGGCCGGATCTTTTTCCAGCGCTTTCAGAATGGCGTCACTCAAGGCCTTGGGCAGCGAAGGATCCACCTCCACCGGCGGCTTTGGGCGCTGTTGCACCTGAGCCACCATCAGGGTGAACACGGAGTCACCGTCGAATACCTTGCGTCCCGTCGCCAGCTCATAGAGAACAGCGCCGACCGAGTATATATCCGAGCGGGCGTCGGGCTGATCCTTGGCCTTCACAGCCTCCGGCGACATGTAGTGGAGCGAGCCCACGGCGACGCCGTTCTGCGTGAGCCGCGTGTCTTGTTCCATCCGCGCGAGGCCGAAATCGGTGAGCTTCACCGCGCCGCCGGTCGTGACGATGATGTTGGCGGTGCTGATGTCGCGGTGGATCACTTTGCGGGCGTGGGCGTACTCAAGCGCGGCCAGCGTCTGCCGGGCGTAGCCGAGGGCTTCGTCCAAAGGCAGCCGGCCGCGTTCCAGCTTTTGCGACAGGGCCTCGCCGTCGACCAGTTCCATCACCATCACCAGATCGTCGTCCACCCACATGGCGTTGAGGACGGATGCGATATTGGGATGGTCCAGGCGGGCCTGCACCTGGATCTCGCGGAGGAAGCGCTGGGCCATTTCCTGCTGGTCCGGGCGTCCGGACATCAGGACCTTCATCGCCTCGACGCGGCGGGTGATCTCGTGCTCGACCTTGAAGACCCGGCCTGCGGCGCCGTGTCCCAGCGGCTCCACGATCCGGTAGTCGCCGACACTTTCACCTGGCCGAAAATGGGCAGCCTGCTCGGGAATGGCCTTATCCTCCAAAGGATCGCAGAATGGCGTACATGGTCAGGCCGACCAGCACAAACGCGCCGGTGCCCACGACGACCAGTTTCCAGGTGGGAAGGGGCTCGGAGGGAGCGGCGTCGGCCGCGGCGTTGGGCGGCCGTACATAGCCGCGCGAAGCGGCCACCGACAGGGGGTCCTCCGCCAGCAGCGCTTCGAGGGAAGGCAATTGCTGGGGTGGCAATTCGGGGACCCGTTGGGTCTCCGGGATCTCCGGGATTTCCGGAATGACGTAAGGCTCGTGACGGGACCAGGCGAGCGGCGGAGGTTCCGCCGCGGGAATTTCCGGCGGAGCGTTTTCGAGGGCCTTTTGCTGCTCCTCGATCTCTTCTTCCGACTTTGGCCGCCAGGTGAAGGCGCTGGCCGCCGCCGGCTTTGGCTCCTCGACGGCGGGTTGGGCCTCGGCGGCAGGCGGAGGCGCTGGGGCGGTTTCCGGTTCGGGTGTGGTTGCTGGAGACGGTTCCGCTGGCCTGTCCAATGCTTGTGAGGCAAACGCAGGCGGGCGTTCTGAGTCGGCGGGAGTGATCTCTGCTACCGCCGGCTCAACGGCCGAACGCATTGGCTCCACCGCCCAGGATGCGGGCTCAGCGGTCCATGCCTTGGGTTGAATCGCCGCGTGCGCCGGCTCCGCTGCCGGAGACGAGGGTTCGGCCATCGCAGGCGCTGGTTCGACGGTTGAAGGCGTTGATTCGACTGCTGCGGGCGCTGAGTCGACGGCCGCAGGCTCTGATTGGACCGCCGCAGGCTCTGATTGGACCGCCGCAGGCGCTGATTTGACCGCCGCTGGCGCGGGTTCGACTCCTGCGAGCGCCGACGCGACTGCCGCGTGCGCTGGTTCAACTGCCACATGCGCTGGTTCCACGGCAGCGCGCGGCTCCACTGCCGCCTGTGCTGGCTCGACTGTCGCGGAAGCTGACGCTAACGCGGCGGGCGCCAACACTGATACAGCCAGTGCCGCATCGGCTGCAGGGGATGCCACACGTTCGGCGATTGCCGCAGCTTCCGGCGCCGCCTCCGGACGGCTCTCGGCCACCGCCGTGGCTACTGCTCGGACCGATGTCTTCTCCAGTGCCGAGCGAAACGCCTGCGCCGTCTCGAAGCGCTTCTCCGGGTCCTTCTCCAGAGCTTGCAGGATCACCAGGCTCAGGTCGGCCGGCACCTGTGGGTTCAATTCTGCCGGCGGCCGCGGCGTCTCCCGCACGTGCGCCAGCATGACCTCGAACTGGCTGCTGGCCTGGAACGGGACGCGTCCCGTGATCATTTCGTACAGCACGGCTCCGGCCGAATAGATATCGCTGCGGGCGTCCACTCTGGGCAGCCCCTGCACCTGTTCCGGAGACATGTATTCGATCCAGCCCATCACGGTGCCGACGCGAGTCAGCTCCGGATCGTTCAATCCTTTGGCCAAGCCGAAACCGCCCAGTTTGGCTTCTCCGGATTCCGTAATGACAATGTTGGCCGGTGACACTTCGCGATGGACGACGCCGTTGTCGTGAGCGTAGGCCAGCGCGGAAAGGATCTGGCCGGCCCAGGCCACGGCTTCAGCCGTGCCGATTGCGCCCTGCTCGATGCGTCGCGCCAGCGTGACGCCGGGCACGTATTCGGTGGTCATCACCAGGTTGCCGTCGATGTCCAGGGCGCTGTAGAAGGCCACGATGTGCGGGTGCGCCAGGCGCGAATGAACGATGATCTCCCGCAGGAAGCGGTCCACTGACTCGCGGTCGTGGTGAGGGTCCTTCGGCAACAGGCGCAGGATCTCCACCCGGTCCAGCGCCGTGTTCTTGACCATGTATCCGGCGCCGATCCGCAAGTTGTCGAAGTAATCGACGACCTCATAGGGTCCGACCTTCTGTCCGATCTCGAAACTCATTTGCGTGCCGCTCCCAGAAACTCCGCCACTTGCAATCCTACGACGGTACTAAGAAAGCGTCAATCTTAAGAGGTAAGGGAAATTACCCTATATCGGCGGCTAAAGGCTACGCAGGAATCACCTTACGTTTGGTGGTGCATCGCATCCGGACTGCCATGACGATAAGCGCAAAATCGAGGTGCAGCCTCTCAGCCTGGCGTCGTCCCGGCTCTTAAGAATGCACCCGGATATGGCGACAATTCGTTGAAAGGAAATAACGCTTATGAAACCCTCAAGCCCTTCTCAGGCAATGATCTTCTTTGCCACTACTCCCGCCACGTCGGTAAGCCGGAAGTCGCGGCCGCTGTAACGGTAAGTGAGCTTCTCATGATCGAAGCCGAGCAGGTGCAGCACCGTCGCGTGGAAGTCGTGAATATGCATCCGATCCTCCACTGCGTGGTACCCGATTTCGTCCGTGGCGCCGTAAACGAAGCCGGCTTTCACGCCCCCGCCCGCCATCCAGATAGAGTACCCATAGGGGTTGTGATCGCGCCCGTCGCCGCCCTGGGAGACCGGAGTCCGCCCGAATTCGCCGGCCCAGATCACCAGCGTGTCCTTGAGCATGCCTCGCGACTTCAAGTCCTTGAGAAGTCCGGCGATGGGTTTGTCGACTTCCTTGGCGTTCTCAGTGTGCTTCACGTAGAGCTGCCCATGCTGGTCCCACTTGTAGCTATGGGTGCATTGGACGTAGCGTACTCCACGCTCGGCCAGACGCCGGGCCAGTAGGCACTGCCAGCCGAAATCCCGAGTGGCCTCCTCGTCCAGCCCATAGAGCTTCTTAGTCGCTTCGGATTCCTCCTCCACCTTGAACGCGGACGGGGCCTCGGTCTGCATGCGGAACGCCAGCTCGAAAGCCGAGATGCGCGCTTCCAACTGCGGATCGTGCTTGCGCAGTTCGGCGTGGCGGCGGTTGATGCTTTGCAGCATCTCCAGCTCGAACTTCTGCTCTTCGGACGAGAACTTGCGATTGATCAGGTATTCGATCGGCTCGCCCACGATATCGTCCACCTTCAGGCCGGCGTGGCCGATGGCCGTACCCTGGTAGGCGCCGGGCAGAAACGCCGACGCCCAGTTCTTCGCGCCGCCGTGTGAGAGCGCCGGTTTGATGGTGATAAAGCCCGGCAGGTTCTGATTCTCCGTGCCCAGGCCGTAAAGCACCCACGACCCCATCGCCGGACGCGTAAAGGTGCTCGAGCCCGTGAACGTCTGGAGCAGCGCCGCGCCGTGATCGACGCCTTCCCCCACCATCGAGCGAACCACACAGAGATCGTCCGCGCAGGTACGGACGTGCGGGAACAGATCGCTGACCGGAATTCCGCTCTGGCCGTATCTCTGGAACGCCCACGGCGACTTCATCAGAGGTCCGGCGTCTTCGTTCGCGAACGCCAGCGGCCGCTTGATCGGCAGCGGCTTGCCGTTGTCGCGGTCCAAGCGCTCCTTGGGATCGAACGTGTCGACCGAGGATGGGCCGCCGTGCATGAACAGGAAGATGACGCGCTTGGCCTTAGGCTCGAACTGCGGCTTGCGCGGTGCCATGGGGTTGGCGGCGGCGTCCGCGGTGGCAGCCTCGGCCATCATTCCGGCTAGGCCCATGAATCCGAATCCGCATCCGGCCGCGCGAAGCCACGCGCGCCGCGATTGCGGATGTTCTGTCCTGCGATAAAGATCAGTCCACATAGACAAACTCGTTGGAAGCGATCAGGGTGCGGCAGAAGCTCTGCCATGCTTTGAGTGAAGTGTCTTTAAGCGAGCTGCCGGATTGCTCGCCGGGAAACCGCTTGCGAAACCGCTCGATGTAAGTGAGGGCGGCGTCAACTTCAGAGGGAGCAGCGGGCCGATTAAGGATTCTGAGGTAAGCTTCGCCCGCGCGCCGGGCCGGATCCAGTTTCTCCAACGACCGGGCAACCGATTCGGCCTGCTCGGCGACGAAGCCCGAATTCAGCATGAACAATGCCTGCGGCGCGACGTTGGTCGGCGACCGCCGGCCCTGCGGCGTGGTGGCGTCGCCGAAATCGAAGAGGTTCAGCAGCGACGGAAGGTTGGAGCGGCGCAGCGGCAGGTAGACAGTACGCCGGCGGACGGTTTCAGGATTGAGGCTGAGGCGCGCGTTGGAATTCTCGCGGTCGGTGCCAAAGCCGGTCTGCAGTGTGCCTCCGACTGTCCAATCGATGTTGCCGCTGATGGCCAGCAGCCCGTCGCGGATTTCCTCCACGTCCAGCCGCCGCCGGTTGAAACGCGAGAACAGCCGGTTTTCCGGGTCAGCTTCGTGCGCCTTGTCGTCTGCTTCGGACGCCATCTGATAGGCGCTGGACAACATGATCGTGCGGTGCAGGGACTTCACCGACCAGCCGCTCTTGATGAATCCACGCGAAAGATAGTCCAGCAGTTCGGGATGGGAGGGGCGCTCTCCGGTTTTGCCGAAGTTGTCCGGAGTGCGGACGAGGCCTTCGCCGAAATGCCACAACCAGATGCGGTTGGTCATCACGCGCGTCGTGAGCGGATGCTCCGGATTGGCCAGCCAGTTGGCCAGCTCCAGCCGTCCGCTGCCTTTTTCTATCTGGGGCTGCTCCGCCCCGGCGAGAATTCGCGGGAAGGCCCTCGGAACAGCCTCACCCTCCGAGTTGTGGTCGCCGCGGATGAACAGGTGCTGTTCCACGGCCGGCGATTTCTCTTCCACCGTGTCGGCCATAGGCGGCTCGGGCATGGCGTTGCGCTCGGCCTCGGCCGCGTCGGCCCGCAATTTCTTCAGCCACTCCTGATACTGCGGAGCAAGGACGGCATTTTCCTCCTCGGCGGTCCAGGCAAAGGGACCGCCGTTAAAGGCCACTTCCGCGAAGAAGGGATCCTCGAAAGTGTCCGGCATGGGACGCGCCGGCGGGGCTTTCTTCTTCTCGACCGACGACTTGACGCGGTTACGCCACTGGGCCAGGCCCCGTTCCCAGCCTTCGATCTTTTTCTCATAGCGTTCCTGGTAGCGGGCGGCGACCTCGGGAGCTTGCCCGGCCGAAGCGCGGTACCAATCCACCAGGTGCTGGCGCGTTTCCTTGCGCGGCTGCAAGTAGTCCACCCAGCGCTTGAGCATGCTTTCCTCAAGAGCCGTTTCGCCGGCGACGGCAGCCGGCTTTTCCCCGCCCGCATAGACGCGGCGTGCGGCCAGCATGTACGCGGCGATGCGCGGCGTCTCCATTTTGTTTTTCAGCTCATAAGCCCGTGCCAGCACGTCTTCCATGGCGACCACGCGGCGGCCGGCGTCAGCGCGATTGGCTTCATAGGCCGCGTATTCTTCCGGCGACACCAGCGGGCGATAGATGAGGGGCGAAACCGTCTTGTCCAACTCATTGCCTTGGAAGTTTTTGGTGTTGGCGAATATCGCCGCGAGCGAATAGTAATCCTTATGCAGAAGCGGATCGAACTTGTGATCGTGACAGCGCGCGCAGGCCACCGTGAGGCCGAGGAAGGTTTTGCCCACGACATCGATCTGCTCGTCGTAGATGTCGTATAGCATCTTCTTCTTGTCCTGCTGAGCGAGCGCTTTCTGCCCCAACGCCAGAAGCCCGGTCGCAACAATCGCGCGGTCGTTGATCCTCTTGCCCGGAGGCGGCGGTAGCAGGTCGCCCGCGAGCTGCTCCCGGATCATCTGGTCGTACGGCACGTCCCGCTGGAAGGCGTCGATGACGTAGTCCCGGTAGCGCCAGGCGTAAGGATAACGATGGTCCTCGTCGTTACCCGTGGAATCGGCGTAGCGCACCACGTCGAGCCAGTGGCGGCCCCACCGCTCGCCGTAGCGCGGCGAGTCGAGGAGGCGGTCGATTATCTTCTTGTATGCGTCCGGTGAGTTGTCGGCGAGAAAACTCTGGATCTCAGCCTCAGTGGGAGGCAGGCCAGTAAGATCGTAGGTAGCGCGCCGCAGCAGGGTGAGCTTGTCGGCCTTAGGCGCGGGCCGGATACCCTTCTCCTCCAGCCGGGCCAGAATAAAGCGGTCGATGGGCGCCTGCACCCAGGACGTATCCTTTACCGCCGGCGGCTCCGGTTTTGCCATCGGCGGGAAGGCCCAGAATTT
>JACXTT010009156.1_pt1 | contig 13560 bp, 14 predicted proteins | sample 9270951 | NCBI WGS metagenome assembly JACXTT01 (sample SAMN15532306, study PRJNA645909) | rock metagenome | isolation source: weathered quartz diorite | place: Puerto Rico | collected 2017-06-21
GCCAGCCTGCGCGAGCAGGAACACATGTTCTTTACCGATTCTCCCAGCCTGTGGCGCCTGTCCGTCCCTTCGTCGACCGGAGCGCTGATCCTTGGCGGCGAACAGCTGATTGAATGGGGTGGGGCGCAGCGCTGGTTGCGCATTAGCGCGGATGCTGCGGGTGCTGAGCGGATCCGCAGCACGGCGGCTGCAGCCGGCGGCCATGCCACCCTGTTCCGCGGCGGAGATAAGTCGGTCGGTGTATTCCATCCCCTGGCGCCAGCCCTTGCACGTATTGAGGCCCGTCTGCGCGCTTCGTTCGACCCGCATGGTGTTTTCCAAACTGGGAGGATGGGCTAATTATGCAGACCACACTCGCCGATTTCATCAAAGGGACAAGCGAAGGCAATGAGGCCGAGGCCATCCTGCGTGCCTGCGTCCATTGCGGCTTCTGTACTGCCACTTGCCCGACCTACCAGGTGCTGGGCGATGAACTCGATGGGCCGCGGGGACGCATCTACCTGATCAAGCAAATGCTGGAAGGGCAGCCGGTTAGCGGGAAAACCCAGACGCACCTGGATCGCTGCCTGACTTGCCGCAGTTGCGAATCAACCTGCCCATCCGGTGTGCAGTATGGCCGCTTGCTCGATATCGGCCGCAAGGTCGTCGAAGAAAAGGTTTCTCGTCCCCTTGGCGAACGTCTTAAGCGCTATGTGCTTAAGCAAGTGCTGCCCCGCCGTGTCCTGTTCAACACTGCCCTGACTGCTGGCCAGCTCTTCCAGCCTTTACTGTCCAAGAAGCTGCAAGACAAGATCCCTTCCATGCAGCGCGCGGGCCATTGGCCAAGCCAGCAGCATCCGCGCAAAATGCTGGCGCTAGCTGGTTGCGTACAGCCAGCGATGGCGCCGAATATCAACAGTGCGACGGCCCGCGTGCTCGACACCTTGGGTGTGCAGTTGATTGAAGCGCCAAAGGCAGGCTGCTGTGGCGCTGTACGGCATCACCTCAATGCGCAAGAGGAAGCACTGGATGACGCGCGGCGCAATATCGACGCCTGGTGGCCACTAATCGAGTCTGTGGAGGCGATCGTCATGACGGCTTCCGGTTGCGGCACCCAGGTCAAGGACTACGGTCATTTGCTAGCGCACGACGCCGCCTATGCAGGCAAGGCGCAGACGATTTCCGCAATGACGCGGGATTTGTCCGAAGTAATGCCGCAGTTCGAAGCGCAATTGGTCGAAAAATTGGCCGGGAAAATCCGGCGCCGCGTTGCCTACCACCCTCCGTGCTCTTTGCAGCATGGCCAGCAGGTGCGCGGCAAAGTTGAGGGCTTGCTGACGGCGATTGGCGTTGACGTCCAACTGTGCGCGGACAGCCACCTGTGCTGCGGTTCCGCAGGCACCTACTCCTTGCTGCAACCGGAAATGGCGCTGGAACTGCGAGACCGAAAACTGGCAAAGCTTGCTGAGACCAATTCAGACAGCATCGTCACTGCCAATATCGGCTGCCAGGCCCACCTGCAGTCAGGGACAGAAACGCCCGTCACGCACTGGATTGAATTGATCGACCGGGCGCTCAAGTAAGCGTGCAAGGAATGCCTTGCATGCAGCTTCGCTAGCCGCCAGTTGCTTGCAGCGATGTCGCGTCTTCTACCTGGCGTGCAGGATCGCCAACATAGACGCGGCCGGAATAGGTCGAATCCAACAGCACGGACCCGGCGCCGACAAAGGTGCGTTCAGCCACTTCCAGCTTGTCCCGCACCACCGCCCCGACACCGATGAACACCTGTTCACCCAGGTGGCAGCGCTGGCCCACACTGGCTTGCGCGGCGATGAAGCTGTGGTTGCCAATCAGGGCGTGGTGGGCGATGTGCGCGCCGTTGCGCACGACGACATTGTCGCCCAGCTTCGCCGACGGTTCGATCACGGCGTGGTCGTACACCATGCAGTTCTCGCCCAGGATCAGGCCAGGCCAGACGACAGCATTGCTGGAGATGTAGTTGGCAAAATGGTAGCCGCGTTCGCGCGCCTGGGTAAATCGCTCGCGCCGCAGGCCATTGATGCGCTGGTAGCCCAAGGGGATCAGCAGGTCTACATACGTTGGGGGATATTTTGCCTCAAGCTCGTCGAAAGGTACGACGGGCAGGCCCTCATGGGTTGGGCTGGTGATGAATTCGCGGTCAACGGTGAAGGCTTCTACCCGGTACGGGCTGTCGTGCGTAATGCAGTACCACGCCAGGCTGGCCAAGCGGCCAGCCCCGAAGATAACGACTGAACCTGTTTTGTTCGTGGCGTGTTCAAACATGTAGGGGGCTTACTCAGCCAGTAGCTTTTCGATGTCGCCCATCAGTTCTTCAGGCGTGGTCGTGGGCGCATAGCGCTTGTAGACGCTGCCGTCCTTTTTGACCAGGAATTTGGTGAAGTTCCATTTGATGCCCTGCGTGCCCATGATCCCTGGCGCTTCCTTCTTCAAGTGCTCGAACAAGGGGTGGGCGCCGCTGCCATTGACATCGATCTTGGCAAACAGGGGGAAAGTGACGCCGAAGTTCTTTTCGCAGAAGGCGCCGATTTCAGCCTCGTTGCCCGGTTCCTGGCCGCCGAACTGGTTGCAGGGGAAGCCCAGCACGGTGGCGCCCTTGTCCTTGAACTGCTCGTACACTTTTTCCAGGCCCTTGTACTGCGGCGTAAAGCCGCAATTGGAGGCCGTGTTCACGATCAGCAGGACCTTGCCCTTGTAGTCGGACAGGTTGACTGGTGCGCCGTTGATGCCATCGGCTTTGAAATCATAGACGTTCATATTAGACGATCCCCAAATGTTCAGTTCCCGCCGACAGGTCGCGGGTCTTGGCTTCTTTGCCTTGCAGTTTGATGGTCAGGCGCAGGTCGTTGACGGAGTCCGCATTGCGCAGCGCGTCTTCGTAAGAAATCTTGTCGGCCTCATACAAGTCGAACAAGGACTGGTCAAAAGTCTGCATGCCCAGCTCGCGCGACTTCTTCATGATCTCTTTGATCTCATGCACCTGGCCTTTGAAGATCAGGTCCGAAATCAGCGGCGAGTTCAGCATGATCTCGATGGCGCAGGCGCGGCCCTTGGATTCCTTGCGCGGAATCAAGCGCTGCGAAATCAGGCCGCGCAGGTTCAGCGACAAGTCCATCAACAGCTGCGGGCGGCGCTCTTCAGGGAAGAAGTTGATGATGCGGTCCAGCGCCTGGTTCGAGCTGTTGGCGTGCAGGGTAGCCAGGCACAGGTGGCCCGTTTCGGCAAAGGCAATGGCGTGTTCCATGGTTTCGCGGTCGCGAATCTCGCCGATCTGGATGACGTCTGGCGCCTGGCGCAGCGTGTTTTTCAGTGCGATCTCAAAGGACTCCGTATCGACCCCCACTTCGCGCTGGGTGATCACGCAGTTCTTGTGCGGGTGGACGTATTCGACCGGGTCTTCAATGGTGATGATGTGGCCGTAGCTGTTCTCATTGCGGTAGCCCAGCATGGCAGCCAGCGTCGTCGACTTGCCGGAGCCCGTTGCGCCCACCATGATGCACAGGCCGCGCTTGGACATGACCACTTCCTTCAGTACGGGCGGCAGGTCCAGGTCCTCCAGCTTGGGGATGGTCGTGGTAATCGTACGCACGACCATACCGACGCTGCTCATTTGCACGAAGGCGGACACGCGGAAGCGGCCCAGGTCGCCGGGGCTGATGGCGAAGTTGGCTTCCTTGGTCAGTTCAAAGCCTGCGGTCTGCTTGTCGTTCATGATTGAACGGGCCAAGTCAGAGGTGTGGTTGGCCGTCAACGCCTGGTTGGAGACGGGCGTCATCTTGCCGTCGATTTTGATCGCAGGCGGGAAACCGGCAGTGATGAACAAGTCCGAGCCGCCTTTGCTGGTCATCAGGCGCAGCAGGTCGAACATGAATTTTGAGGCCTGATCGCGTTCCATTCTTTTCTCCGTCATCCCCGCTTTAATGGGGACCCAATCTTATCGTCATCCCTGGGAGGCGCTTCGTATTCAGCTTACCCTGGGAAGTTTTCCGGGATCTTGGCGTAGGCGCGGGCCGACGACGAAGACACCAGGTTGCGGCGTACCAGGTCGGTCAGGGTCTGGTCCAGCGTCGTCATGCCCATTGAGCTGCCGGTCTGGATCGCCGAATACATCTGTGCGATCTTCGCTTCGCGGATCAGGTTGCGGATCGCCGGTGTGGCCACCATGATTTCGTGGGCCGCCACGCGGCCAGAACCGTCCTTGGTCTTGAGCAGGGTCTGCGAAATCACCGCCTGCAGCGATTCGGACAGCATCGCGCGCACCATCTCTTTTTCGTCGGCAGGGAACACATCGACGATACGGTCGATGGTCTTCGCAGCGGAAGAGGTGTGCAAGGTACCGAACACCAGGTGGCCCGTTTCTGCAGCGGACAAGGCCAGGCGGATTGTTTCCAGGTCGCGCAATTCGCCCACCAGGATGGCGTCCGGGTCTTCGCGCAGTGCCGAACGCAGCGCGTTATTGAACGACAGGGTATGCGGTCCCACCTCGCGCTGGTTGATCAGGCATTTCTTCGAGTCGTGCACAAATTCGATCGGGTCTTCGATCGTCAGGATGTGGCCATACTCGTTCTCGTTGAGGTGATTGACCATCGCGGCCAAGGTCGTTGATTTGCCGGAGCCGGTCGGCCCCGTTACCAGCACCAGGCCGCGTGGCCGCATTGCCAGGTCGGCAAAAATCTTCGGGCAGTTCAGCTCTTCCAGGCTCATGATCTTGGACGGAATCGTCCGCAACACGGCGGCGGCACCCCGTTCCTGGTTGTAGGCGTTCACGCGGAAACGGGCCAGGCCGGGAATGGCAAAGGAAAAGTCACATTCAAGCACTTCTTCGTAGGCTTTGCGCTGGCCGTCGTTCATGATGTCATAGATCATGCCGTGCACGTCTTTGTGCTCCAGCGGCGGCAAGTTAATGCGACGCACATCTCCATGGACCCGGATCATCGGCGGCAGGCCGGCGGAAAGGTGCAAGTCAGATGCCTTGTTCTTGACCGAGAATGCCAGTAATTCGGAGATGTCCATTTATAATCCCTGTGCCGGTTTGCCTATTGCTCAATGAGAATGATTATGTCCACAATCGCCCCTAAACTGCAAGCAGTCGATGCGTCTATCGTTGCCGCTGCGGCCGCCTGTGGGCGCGACCCAAAAACGGTGCAATTGCTGGCCGTTTCCAAGACCTTTGGCGCCGATGCCGTATTGGAGGCCATCGCGGCCGGCCAGACGGCTTTTGGTGAAAATTACCTGCAAGAGGGCGTCGACAAGATTGCCCAAGTGGCGCAGGCGCTGCCGGGCCGTGCTATTGAATGGCATTTCATTGGCCCCATCCAGAGCAACAAGACCCGCCCCATCGCCGCCAACTTTTCCTGGGTGCATACGGTGGAGCGGCTGAAGATCGCCCAGCGCCTGTCCGAGCAGCGCCCCCCAGAGTTGGGCTCTATCAATATTTGTTTGCAAGTGAACATCAGCGGCGAGGCCAGCAAAAGCGGTGTTTCGCCGGAAGAATTGCCCGAACTGGCGCGCCAGGTGGCGACTTTGCCGAACCTGCGCCTGCGCGGGCTGATGGCCATCCCGGAACCGGAGGATGATCCGGTTCGCCAACGTGCGGCCTTTGCCAGGGTGCGGGGCCTGTTCGAGCAATTGCGCGCCAATGGACTGGACCTCGACACCCTGTCGATGGGCATGTCGGGTGACATGGCGGCCGCCATCGCCGAAGGGGCAACGATTGTACGCATCGGCACTGCCATTTTTGGATCAAGACAGTACAGCGAAGGAAAACGATGAAGATTGCCTTTATTGGCGGCGGCAATATGGCCACTGCCCTGATCGCCGGATTGGCCAACAAACTCACTAGCGGTAGCAATATCCACGTGGTGGATCCGAATTCGTCGGCGCTGGAAAAGCTGCATCAGCAATATGGCGTGACCACGGCGAGCGCCATTGACGATCAGGTCGGTCAATGCGAAGTGATCGTGCTGGCAGTGAAGCCACAGCAGATGAAAGACGTGGCGGCAGCGCTCCTTCCACATTTGGGCCAGCAAGCGGCACCCGCTGGCAGTAGCAAGACCCAGCCTTTGCTTCTGTCTATTGCTGCAGGCATCCGGGCGCAGGACCTGTCGCGCTGGCTGGGCGGCTATGGCGCCATTGTTCGTACGATGCCCAATACGCCAGCCTTGATCGGCATGGGTATCACGGGCATGGTAGCGATGAATAGCGTCAGCGAAACGCAAAAACTTGCCGCCGACAGCATCATGAAAGCTGTTGGCAGCACGGTCTGGTTGGCCGACGAGAGCCTGATCGATCCCGTCACCGCAGTATCGGGCAGCGGGCCAGCCTATGTGTTCTACTTTATCGAAGCGATGCAGCAGGCGGCCCAGGACATGGGACTGACTGCAGAACAAGGCAAGGAACTGGCACTGGCGACCTTTGCCGGCGCTGCACAATTGGCCGTGCAATCGACCGACCCCGTGTCCGTATTGCGCGAGCGTGTCACCTCCAAGGGCGGCACGACGTACGCTGCCTTGCAAAGCATGGAGCAAAGCGGCATTAAGGAAGCCATTGGCAAAGCGATGAAGGCTGCTTGTGCCCGCGGCAAAGAATTGGGTGATGAACTAGGCGCTTGAAGCACAGCACAGGCGCAGGCACCAGGCCAGCGCTGTGACCTGGTGGCGTGCAGCGGAATTAATCGCCGTTTTCCGGGTCGCCCGTGCCTTGCTCGGCGTGTTCGCGCCGCAGCAGTGGCAGCACGGTTTTGAATACGGCCAGCAACGTTGCGCCAATCTGTACGATGGGCACGGCACGGCTGGGCTTGGCGGCGATCAGTCCCAGCAAGACGCCGCCCACCGCCAGCGGCAGTTTTAGCCGGGGCAGCAGGGCGCGCCAGCCCTGGCTGGGCGCCATCGGCGCGACCAAGGTGCGCACTTCGGCTTTAAGCATCAGGCGCTGCATCGTGCATTGCACCAGCAGGGCTTTGCGGCGCAGGGCCAGCGTTTCAGCGGGACTCAGGCTGTTATTGCTCATCGGGCTGGCTCACAGTCTTGAACATGTCCAGGTCTTTGTTCAGTTCGGCGATGCTGTGTTCGAGCAGGCGCGGCTTGTTGGCCATGGCAAGCTTGACCTTGCGGGCAATCAGCGCGCCGGCACCGGCAAACAACAGCGCCATGGCCACCACGGCTTGCAGGCGGTAAGTGTCCCAGAACAGCATGACGACGAAGATGGCCACCATCACCGTGGCGATCCCGAACAGGAATAGGGCCAGCAGCGACAGCACCAGGTAGTTCATCAGCCGCAGGGTTTCCTCTTCCACCTCGACCGCCATGAGCTCCAGGCGCGTTTGCACCAGCGCCAACAAGGTAGCGCCGATGCGGCCGATCGATTCCGTGATCGCCATGGCCGGTTTATTTGCGCGCGATCAGCATGCCGATAACGACACCGATGGCGGTACCCAGGCCAACTGCCTTCCATGGGTTTTCTTTGACGTATTCGTCCGTGGCTTTGGCCGCTTCCTTGGTTTTTTCCACCACGGTTTCTTCCAGGCGGATCAGGTCGGCCTTGGCAGCAACCAGGGTCTTTTCAAACTTGGCTTTGGCCGCAGCGAATTCTTCGCCCGTGACCTGGCCGCCGTGGCGCAGCCATGCTTCGGCGTCGTGGATCACGGCGCGCAGGTCATCCATCAGCTGGTCGCGTGCGCCGCTCAGTTTGCTTGAGCTGGTTGGGATCGGATCCATCATAAAATACCTCATTGATTGATTAAGTAGCGGGAATGTCCAGTGTAGGCAGCCATGCTCGTTTTACTTTGCGCTTACGCAAGAGGCGCTGCCAACTTAACAGAACACTATCGTAGCCCGTAGTCTAACGCGACGCCAGCAAAAATGGCCGCACCCAAGTAATTATTGTGGCGGAAGGCGGCAAAACAGCGCATCCGGTCGCGCTCGCGGATCAGGGTGTAATGGTAGAGGGCAATACCAGCTGCCACCACCACGCCCGCGGCAAACCAGATACCGAGCCCGGATTGCCAGCCGCACAGCAAGATGATGGCGAGGGCGACGCCGTAACACAGCATGACAGCGGCAATATCGAACTGGCCGAAGGTGATGGCCGAAGTGCGGATGCCGATCTTCACATCATCGTCGCGGTCGACCATGGCATATTCCGTGTCGTAGGCCACGGCCCAGAACACATTGGCCAGCAGCAGCCACCATGCGACAGCTGGCACCTTGTCCTGCACGGCAGCAAAGGACATCGGGATGCCGAAGCCGAAAGCAATGCCCAGGTAAGCTTGGGGGATCGCGAAGAAGCGTTTGAAATAGGGATAGCTGCCGGCGATCAGGACGGCGACCACGGACAGCTGCTTGGTCAGCAAGTTCAGCGGCAGGATCAGGGCAAACGACAGCAGGGCCAGCACCGCAGCAACAGCCACCGCCTCCCAGCTCTTGATCTTGCCGCTGGTGAGTGGGCGTTCGGCCGTGCGTTTGACGTGCTTATCAATGTCGCGGTCAGCAAAGTCATTGATGGCGCAGCCGCTTGATCGCATCAGCGCGGTACCGAGGACGAAAATGGCGAGGACACCAGGCTCCGGTTTGCCGTTGGAGGCGATCCATAGTGCGACCAGCGTGGGCCAAAGCAATAGCAAAATGCCGATCGGCTTGTCTAGCCGGACCAGACGGAAATAAAGGGCCAACTTATGCATGGTACGGATGCCAAAGAAAATGAGTAAGGGATTCTACTGGTAATGCGGCACCCTTGTGAATGATGGTCATTGACGTGTTCCGGCGGAGGCAATACGACGCTTTACTTCAAGCGCTTCAAATAGCGGGTCGCTGCAGCGGGGCAGCCAGTAGCATCAAAGCGGAACTTGGTTGACAGGCGTCAATCGAGACCCACTGATTTTCTTCACCCTCGAGCTTATATTTACCATTGGAATTCCACCAAGTGCTAGCCCTATATGCAGTGGCACAAGAATCCTCCATTGCCAAGTCCCATGACTGGACCTGCGAGCGTGCGTCTTGGGATATTCTCTGTTGCGTTACAGCAACGCCATGGTGGACCCGGAAAAGGTGCTCGCGCGCTCCGCCTAAGCTGTCCTGCGGACTGGATGTTGGGTGAGACTTGGAGAGAATTTGGCGTTGACTGTGGCAAGGTCTCAGCCACGAGCAGACCGATTGGCGGATGGATGAGCGAAAAGACGAGCCCTAGCCATGGGTCTTAGGCGAGGCATGGCTCTCGAATTTGCTGGCAAAAATGTGCTGTGATTTTTTGAGAGGATCTCTTCTTAGGCGCTCGAAAAGGTTATTTGAGTTGAATCAATACCATTTTGCGATTCCTATGTCCTACGTGAAATGGCTGAAACGCCTTCCGCGCCGCCAAGTCGACCAATAGAGGCATTCTTCGGATGAAAAATTTTTATGAACCGCTTGGAATGGATAAGATTGAGGCAATTTTCGATTGATGGTTGTTTTAAAAAATTAACTAAAAAGTGATTTTCGCGCAAACTGACGGGCTGGCATTGGCCGAATTCTCAGTCTGTCAGTGAAGTGACAAATGAACTGGGATGTGCATGATGAAGTTTTATATTTCAGGAAAAGAAGATCAGGATCAGTTCAAGATAACCGGGCTCTATGGTGTGCCATTTGCGGACGAGGATCTTGCCGTTGACGCGCGCCCTCGTGCCGCTAAGGAACAGCCTCACCTACTCCGGCAAATTGTCGAACATCTCGACGCGATTACCTATGCGTTCGAAGTGGGCAGCGGCATGCGTTACGTGAGCCCGCAAGCGTCCGCCCTGGGTGAGTCGGCCTCGTCGTGGTTGGGTGATCCAGCGCGCCACGCCGACTTGATCCATCCGGATGACAGGGACGAAGCGCTGGCGTATATCCAGCACAGCCTGGCCACGGGCACACCGGTTTGCTTTGAATACCGCTTACTGAACCCGGACGGCCGCTACACCTGGTACCGCCACCAGACCTGCCTGTCTGACGACATCCACCAGGCGACGTTTACCCTGCTTGGCACCCTCACCAGAATCTCCGGCGACAAGCAAGCCGAGCTGGCTGCCAGCAAGGTGCGCAAGCAGTTGCAAGCAGTGACGACACTGCAGGACGAAGTGAAAAGGCATGAACGCCACCGCATTGCCCAGGACCTCCATGATGAGCTTGGGGGCTTGCTGACCTGCATCAACGCCTGCATCAGCGTTTCGTTGGAGCGCGTCCGCCAACGTGGCGAAACCCCGGACGTCCTTCTGAGCGATGCGTGCCAGATGGCGAAGGATGCGATTGGTGCCGTCCAACAAATCGCCACCAGCTTGCGGCCAGGCGTGCTCGACCGCCTGGGGATTTGGGCCGCGATCGAAGACGCGCTCGACACACTGGAAAAGCACACTGGTATCGATTGCAGTTGCGAGATCGAACCGGCGCTGAATGCGCTGGCGCTCGACGCCAATACTGAGTTGGCGCTGTACCGGATCATGCAGGAGGCGCTGACCAATGTGCGCCGTCATGCCAAGGCCAACCGCGTCCACGTGCAAGCGCGTTGTGGCGCCAACGGACTGCGCCTGACGATCAGCGACAATGGCGTCGGCATCCAACCGGACAGCCAGCGCGAGCGGACCTCGTGGGGCATCATTGGCATGCAGGAACGCGCGGCCCGGCTCAATGGCAGCCTTGCGCTCGTGGCGGGCGAACAAGGTGGCACCAAACTGGTGCTTGACCTGCCGCTGGAGGCAGAAGATGGTGCGTAAGGCGATCAAAGTACTGCTGGTCGACGACCACGAACTGGCGCGTGCCGGCGTGCGCCTGTTGCTCGGAGGTGCCGATGAAATCGTGGTCACCGGGCAGGCGGCCAACGCCACCGAGGCATTGTTCCTGGCGGCGCGCACCAGCATCCATGTCGCGCTGGTCGATATCAACTTGCCGGGCCGCAATGGACTCGACTTGCTCAAGCAGTTGAGGGAGGAATTCCCGCATATCGCGGTCATTATGCTCAGCACGCATTCCGAAGAGATCTATGGCGTGCGCGCCTTGCGGCTTGGGGCAGCTGGCTATCTGAGCAAGAATGTTTCGCCGGTGGAGCTGATTGAAGCCGTGCGCAAGGTCGCGGGCGGCGGCAAGGTGCTGTCCGAAAACCTGATCGACAAGATCGCTGTCCAGGTCAGCGAGGTGGTGTCCGGCCACGAAGCCTTAACGGCACGCGAATTGGAAGTGATGATGCGGCTGGCGGCGGGTGATTCCATCACCGCCATCGGGACCGACCTGTGCCTGAGTCCCAAAACGATCACCACCTACCGGGCCCGGATTTTTGACCGCATGGGATTCAGTAACAACGCCCACCTGACCCGCTATGCCCTTGAACATGGCTTGATGTAGGCTCGCCTCACAGCTTTTCGTCGGATGCTGAAATCCAGCCTACCAGCACTTTGCGGGTGCCGGACACCAGGGGGCGGGCGCGGTGGATGCGATTGCTGGGAAAGATGACCAGGGTTCCTTTTTGGCCCAGCAGGCGCTGTTCTTCTTCAGTGAACGACAGCATGCTTTCGTAGACGGCGCCCGCGTCGGGCGCGCTGGAATGGCCGACATGGTCCGACAGGTCAAAGCCGCCGCCGACGTGCTCGCTGGCGTTTGTCATCGTGATCGTGACGGTCAGACGGCGCGCAGCCAGGTAGTCGACCGCATCGCTGCTGTCGCTGTGCCAGCCGTAGGCGTCACCTGCTTCGTGGTACTCGGTGTACTGGTATTGGTTGCGCAGCGGCCCCAGGTCCCCGATGTGGAAAAGGTCGGCGTTGTGCAAGCGCACCGTCTCGGTAAGCTGATTCGTCAGGTCCTGGAAGTCGGCGTGGTCATGGCCAATCCATGAGACGGTGCAATAGGCGTCCCCGCCGCGGTGCGTACGGTATTCGGCCTTGAGGTTAAGAGCGCTTGCAATGAGCACATCGACTTGTTCCGGCGTGATAAATCCAGGGATGATGACATGCTGTTTCATAATTTGCGTTTGCCGAATTGACTATTACTTTGCCTTGCTGAATTCTACTGGATGTTCAGCGGTGCATTCCTATTGCTGCTTACGAACAAATCCATCAGATCGTCGACATTGCGGTGTCGGCTTTGCTCCGCACAAACCCGCTCTAGTTGCAATGACGCAACAACAGAAGTGCGCTCGCCAGGATGGAATGACGCACCCGCCAGCGCCTGGAGAGACGGGATCATTCGAGACAATTGGCGAGAATTCAAAAAACGAAGGGGGCTGGCGTGGACGCCGCTTTTCCAGGCAAGTAAGGCACGGGCCAACGACTGGTTCCGCCTTTTCCGAAGCAAGGTTGGCCTGAAGCGCAAAACGGATGTGATTGTTTCGCCATGATTGCGGGTGGTATTTGGAGAGTATGCCAATGCTGGGTACCCAGTGACCGTTCATGATCTATATCAATACCTAAAGTTCAACTAAGTGGCCGAATCAATTGGCTTTCGGATGCCTTCAAACTGGCATTGGCCAATCAAATTCCTTTCTTTACGCAAGAAGCCTTTCTCACCGCTCGAAATGGATATGATGGGGCAGTCTCTACTTTTGGTTAACGGTATTGGATAGCTACTTGGGCGGGCCAACGTGCATTCTGACGAGCTTGCATTTGTCGAAACAACGCGGAAACCGAGAATTTCTCAGGATGGTCGGAAAGATCATTGTGTTGAATTCATTCTGACGGTGAGGTGATAAATGAACTGGAATGGATGCAATGGAGCTTTTCGTACCGGGCAAAGAAGATCAGGACCAGTTTAAGATTACTGGACTCTATGGCGTTCCGTTTTCGGACGAACACCATGGCGAGCATGGGGCGAACTCCCGGTTTCGCCAGATCGTCGAGCAACTCGACGCCATCACCTATGTGTTTGAAATTGGTCATTCAGACGGCCTGCGCTACGTCAGCCCGCAAGTTGCTGAGCTCGGGGGCACGCCGTCGAGCTGGCTGGTCGACACAGCCCACTATGCCAACTTGATCTATCCGGAAGACCGCGCCAAGGCACTAGCGAGAATCAAACACAGTCTTGCTAGCGGGAAGCCGCTTTGCCATGAGTACCGCCTGCTGACCGCAAATGGCAGCTATGCCTGGTACCGTCACCAAATGCGCTTGTCGGACGACATCCCTCAGGCGAGCTTCCTTATGCAAGGTAGTTTGGTCAATATTTCCAAGCATAAGGAGGCCGAGCTCGCATTGGCGCAAGCGCAGCAGCAATTGCTCGCCTTGTCGACAATGCAGGACGAAGTGAAAGGGCGGGAGCGCCACCGCATTGCACAAGACGTCCACGACGAGCTGGGCGGGCTGCTGACCTGCATCAATGCTTATATAGATCTCTTTCTTCAACAGGCCAGCCTGCGCGGCGAGCCACCGGATGCCCTTTTGTGCGATGCCCGCCGCCTGGCCGCGGTAGCGATCCATTCAGTGCAGGAGATTGCAACCGCCATGCGGCCCAATGCCCTGGACACGCTGGGCTTATGGCCTGCCATCGCTGCGGCACTGGACCAGTTGGCAGCGCATAGCGGCATGGTGACGAGCTGCGACATCGATCCAGC
>JACXTT010009157.1_pt1 | contig 13560 bp, 13 predicted proteins | sample 9270951 | NCBI WGS metagenome assembly JACXTT01 (sample SAMN15532306, study PRJNA645909) | rock metagenome | isolation source: weathered quartz diorite | place: Puerto Rico | collected 2017-06-21
GAACTTCTCGAGGTCCTCTTTCTTTTGCGCGTTCACATAGACGACGGGGCCGCGCACAACGCCCGGCGTGCTCGGCGACCATCCCGCCGAAGCGATGGTGAGCGCATGACTTGCCGGGGTGACGATGCGCGCCCGCGCCGTCCCGCGCGTCCAGGAGCGCGCAATCGTCCACGGCTCGAGGTGAACGTTTGCGAGGCCGTACTTGCGAAAGGTCTCCGCGGTCCATTCGTTCGCGCGCTTCAGCCGATCCGTTCCCGTTAGGCGCGGACCGATCACGTCGGTCAAGTACTCAAGATTGGCCAACACCTCGCTGTGATCCTGGATTTCGCCGAGGATCTTGGCGTCCGCTTCAACAAACAGGTCCGGCGCCGCTGCGGCCTGTTGCTGTTGACCCGGTGCGCGCGATGCGCCAAGAACGAGCAAGACGAAGACCGCGAGAACCCACACCACTCGCTGTTTCACACAACCTCCTCGGATTTCAGTCCACGCGCCTCGTTCCTTATCGCAGACGCGGCGCGCGTTTGAAAAAACGTCCTAACTTTTGATGCAGATCAGGGCCCGGCAGCCAGTTAGACGTGCCGTTCCGTCGCCTGCGTTACGCGCGGCGGGCGGAGCGACGCCCATGCTTTCGCGCTTCCCGAGGCGGCCGCTGGCACCGCGGGCAGAAATAGCTGCTTCGGCCCGCGACGATAGCGCGTCGAATCTTGGCGCCGCACCGGAAGCAGCGCTTTCCCTCGCGGCCGTACGCCCGATGGTGAAGCTGATACTCTCCCGGCTGTCCCTCGGTGTCGAGAAAGTCGGAAATGGAAGAGCCGCGCAGATCGATCGCCCGTTCGAGCACGCCTCGGATGGCGCGGTGGAGCCGTGACAGTTCCTCACGCGACAGCCGGCTTCCCAGTCGCGCCGGATGAATCCGCGCGCGCCACAAGCTTTCGTCCGCGTAGATGTTGCCGATCCCGCGCAACACGCGCTGGTCGAGAAGCAGCGCCTTGACTCGCACGCGCCGCGCGCCGATCGCGGCCGCGAGAGCGGCTTCCGTGATCTCGAGCGGATCGGAACCAAGTGGGGCAAGCGCCTCCCCAAGCGCCGGTTCACAGAAGAAGGCCATCCGCCCGAATCGCCGCGCGTCCGTGTAGCGCAGCTCGCGGCCGTCGTCGAGCGCAAAAACGGCGTGCGTGTGCTTTGCGAGCGGCTCCTCCGGACGCTTGGGCGCGAGGTGACCCGTCATCCCGAGGTGGACCAACAGTCCCGTGCCGGCGGAATCGCCATTCAATGGGGAGAGCCGCAGCAGGAGGAACTTCCCGTGGCGCGCCACATCTTCGATTCGCCGCCCGGGCAAATCCCGCTCAATGGCCGCGGGATCGTCCATGAAGTCGGTCTTGCCCAAGCGCACGGAGAGGACCGTCCGACCAAGCACGTGCTCCCTCAGGCCCCGCGCAATCGTCTCGACTTCCGGCAGCTCCGGCATGTCGCCTCGCAGCAACAACTTACCACAATCGAATAGCCCCGGGCGCACGCCTACCCGCTGGCCCTTAAGGCGCGCAGAACCTTGCATCTTCACTGCTTCTTGTGGCGTCCCATGTTTAGTACGATTCAGGCGCTGGGGGGTACTGCCGGCGTGAATTTTCTCTTGCTCTTAGGTGTCGGGCTGTTGGCCTTCGCCAACGGCGCGAACGACAACTTCAAGGGTGTTGCGACGCTCTGGGGCGCGAGTCGAACAAGCTATTGGCGCGCGCTGGCGTGGGCCACGCTCTTCACTCTTTTCGGAGCAGTGGGGGCGGCGTGGCTGGCAAAGGGGCTGATTCCAAAGTTCAATGGCTCGGCCCTAGTCAGCGGCGCGGTCGCCGCGGAGTCCGCCTTCTTGGCAGCGATCGTCCTCGGCGCCGCCGTTACAGTGTTGCTCGCTTCCCGATTGGGCCTGCCCATCTCGACCACGCACGCTCTGACCGGTGCACTGGCCGGTACGGGCGTCCTGGCCGCAGGATTCTTCGGCATTCACTGGACTGCCCTGATGCGCGGAGTGGTGCTGCCGCTTCTGCTGTCCCCGGTTCTGGCGCTGATCCTGACGCTTCTCGCGGCTTCAGTGGCGGATCGGCTAGTGCTCGGCCGGGACTGCCTGTGCGTGGACCCGGCCCGGATTGTTGCAATCGCCGGCGCCTCGTCGGCTGCAGCCGTTGCCATCGAACCCCCCAGGGTGCGCCGCGGCACCGTCTCGGAGTGCGCGGCCACAGACACACTCGTGCGCTGGCAAGTGAGCGATGCTCTTCACTGGCTCTCGGCAGCAGCCATCAGTTTTGCCCGAGGCCTGAACGACACTCCGAAGATCGCTGCGGTGCTCTTGGTCGCTCCTTTTTCCCTGACCCCCTTGAGCTGGTTTGCTCTCCCTCAAGCGATTTTTCTGCTTGTGGGCCTGCTTATGGCGGCCGGCGGGGTCGCTGGCGCCTTGCGCGTCGCACAGACAATGAGCAAGAAAATCACATCCATGCCGGTTCCGGACGCCACCGGCGCCAACCTGACAGCGGCTTTGCTGGTGGGAATGGCCAGCGGGTTCTCCCTGCCGGTTTCCACGACTCACGTGACCAGCGGCGGCATTTTCGGCATTGGGCTCCGCCGGCGCCAAGAAACGAATTGGAGCCTAGTTCGAGAAATTCTGCTTGCCTGGCTCGGCACCTTGCCAATCGCAGCAGCCTTCGGGGCGATGTGTTATTTTCTTCTCCATCGCTGAGGGCTGCCGGTCGGCGCTTCGCAGCCTCTTTCTACTTCGTGGGAGGGCGCGATGACTCGCAAAACTGGAATCCTTGATGCCGAAGCCGCTGTCCGCGAGCGCTATGAAAAAGCCGCACGTTGCCCCGAACCACAACTTTGTTGCCCGGCCGCTTATGACCCGAAGTTTCTCGAAGCGATCCCGCAAGAGATTCTCGAGAAGGACTACGGCTGCGGCGACCCCACGCCCTACGTCCAACCTGGCGACACCGTGCTCGACCTAGGCAGCGGTGGCGGAAAAATCTGCTTCATCGCTGCGCAGATTGCTGGCCCAAAGGGGCAGATCATCGGTGTGGACTTCAATCCCGAAATGCTCGCGCTGGCCCGCAAGCACCAGCCGCAGGTGGCGCGCGCGCTCGGCTACGACAACGTCCGGTTCCACCGCGCAAAAATACAGGATCTTGCCTCTCCCCTCGACGAGGTGGACGCCTTCCTGAAAGCAAACCCGGTACGCTCAAGTGACGATCTGCGCCGCCTGGAGGAGTTCCAGGAGCGCTTCCGCCGCTCGGCCCCGCTCATTCCCGATGAATCCATCGACGTGATTCTCTCCAACTGCGTTCTCAACCTCGTTCGGGAGCCGGACCGCGAGCTGCTTTTCCGCGAGATGTTCCGTGTCCTCAAGCGCGGGGGGCGCGCCGCCGTCTGCGACATTGTCTCTGACGAGCCTGTTCCTGAGTCTCTCAAGAACGATGCAGTCCTCTGGAGCGGCTGCGTCGCCGGCGCCTTCCAGGAAGCCGCGTTTGTAGCGGCTTTCGAGCGCGCAGGATTTCACGCAATCAACATCGAAAAATACAGCCAGCGCCCCTGGAAAACGATTCGCGGCATCGAGTTACGTAGCGTCACGGTCACAGCCCGCAAGGGAAAGCAGGGTCCCTGCTGGGAGCGGAATCAAGCCGTCATCTACAAAGGCCCGTGGAAACAAGTTGAGGATGATGACGGCCACGTTCTTGTCCGGGGCCAGCGTGCGGCCGTCTGCGACAAAACCTACCGCATCCTCACGAGCGAGCCGTACGCGGGGCAGGTCATTCCTGTCCCGCCACTGAAGGAAATCCCTCTCAGCAGGGCGAGACCATTTGCTTGCGGTCAGAGCGGCGTGCGTTCACCCGCCGAGACAAAGGGCAAGCGTTACCGCAAAACCCAAAATGCCGCAGCCGAGTGTGCTCCCGGCTCGAACTGCTGCTGAAGGAGATGCCGATGGAAACTTACTACCAGCCGAGCGACCTCGGAAAATTTGCGGAGATCGGCAAGGGGAACAAGGATCTGTGGGAAAAGTTCTCAGCGTATTACGCTGCCGTATTCGCCGAAGGCGCCCTAACCGAGCGCGAAAAGGCCCTGATCGCGCTCGCCGTCGCGCACGCCGTGCAGTGCCCGTACTGCATCGACGCCTGCACGCAGTCCTGCCTCGAGAAAGGCTCGAACATCGAGGAGATGACCGAAGCGGTGCATGTCGCGTGCGCGATCCGTGGCGGCGCGTCACTCGTTCACGGCGTCCAGATGCGCAATGTCGCCCAGAAGCTTTCCATGTGAGGCACGAAGCGCTCAATGGGACTCACTCTCGTCCAAATCGGCAGCCCGCTTGCCTCGAGCGAGGAGCAGCTTCGCATTCTTGGCGGCTCAAACCGCGTCCCGCAATTCGAGGAGAAGCTCGCCGAAGCGAACCTCACTCCCCTCACGGCCACGGGCATCACCGTCTTCCAGATTAATGTAGGGAAGCTGTGCAATCAGACCTGCGGCCATTGTCACGTGGACGCCGGCCCTGGCCGCCGCGAGATCATGTCCCGCGAAACCGCCGAAGCCTGCATCCGCGCCCTCGCGAGGACGGACATACCCACCGTGGACATCACCGGCGGCGCTCCGGAACTGAACCCTAACTTTCGCTGGCTCGTCGAGCAGTCTCGCGCGCTCGGCCGCCACGTCATTGACCGCTGCAATCTGACCGTGCTGCTATTGCCCGGCCAGTCGGATCTCGCCGAATTCCTTGCTCGCCACAATGCCGAGATGATTGCCTCGCTCCCCTATTACCGCGCCGCACAAACCGACGCGCAGCGCGGCGGCGGCGTTTTCGAAAAATCCATCGAAGCCCTGCGCCGCCTAAACGCGCTCGGCTACGGCCGCGAAGGAAGCGGCCTGTTGCTGAACCTCATCCACAACCCCGTGGGCGCGTATCTCCCGCCCAAACAGGACGCCATCGAAGCGCAGTTCAAGCGGGAACTTGCGCGCAACCACGGCGTCGTCTTCAACCGCCTCTACACCATCACCAACATGCCCATTAGCCGCTTTCTCGATTTCCTCCTGCGCACAGGAAACTACGAAGGCTACATGGAGCGCCTGGCAAATGCTTTCAACCCCGCTGCTGCTGCGGGCGTCATGTGCCGCTACACGGTTTCGATCGGTTGGGACGGCACACTTTACGACTGCGACTTTAATCAGATGCTCGATCTGCCCGTCGCTCTCGGCGCGCCGCGCCATATCCGCGAATTCGACCTCGCCGCACTCGCCCGCCGCCGCATCCTCACCGGGAATCACTGCTACGGCTGTACGGCCGGCGCCGGCTCCTCCTGCGGAGGGAGCATCGCCTAACGCGGCAGCCGAGAACCAATGCTAAAGCGTGGGGCGCCAGAGCCCGGCCGCAAGATGGAAATTCCAATGGGCGGATTCAAGTCACGCCGAGCTCTTCTGTGTGCGGCGTTCCTAATTGTTTTTTCCCACCTTGCTCCATCCCTGAGAGCCAAATCACAAACAGGAATTCTGTTTCGGGCCGCGACCGTGGACGGCCGCACATATCGTTATGAAGTTTATGTTCCTCCAACCTGGACACCTCATGAGAGTTGGCCCGTAATTCTTTTCCTCCATGGAATCGGACATCGGGGGCAATACCCGGCGAACAGCAACAGATCCGTGCTGGCTCGTCTTTTCCTCGGCTACCAGAAGCCGCCACAGGCGGTGATCGTGTTTCCTCGCTGCCCCGAGGACGCCACCTGGATTGAGCCGCGGATGGAAAAGCTCGCCCTCACGGCTCTCGACCAATCTCTAAAGGAATTTCATGGAGACCCGCGCCGCGTGTATCTGACGGGGCTTTCCATGGGTGGTTACGGCACTTGGTATATCGCCTCGCGCAATCCCGGCCGCTTCGCTGCCTTGGCGCCCATTTGCGGCGGCATTCGCGCGCCAAAAACCGTGCCGCTTGCCGCTGCTTCGACTGCGCCCGACCCGTATGCCGACGTCGCGAAGAAAATTGGCACGACCCCGGTCTGGATATTTCATGGCTCGGCCGATGCGGTAATCAACGTCGTCGAATCGCGCCGAATGGCCGAGGCGATGAAAGCTGCCGGCGCGGAAGTGCGCTACACCGAATATCCGGGCATCGGGCACAACTCCTGGGACAGAGCCTATGCGGAACGGGACCTGTTTCCCTGGCCGCCTTCGTAAAGCCTTGGAAAAACGGCAAAATAAAAGAAGGGCGGCAGTTTCGCCGGCCTCTTCGCGGTTCTCGCAGGTCGGCTAGTTCTTGTGGTAGCTGGGGATCCCTATTTTGGCCTCGCCGCGCTTGCCGGCGGCCAAAAGCCCGGCGCCGAAATCTCCGTCGTGTCGAGCTGCGTTGCGTACTTCTGCACCGCTGGCTTGATCTCGCTGGCCTTCCCGATCAGCACAAAGACGAGACTGTCGAGCGGAAAATGCTTTTCGATCACGCGCCTCGCCACTTCCGGCGTCACCGCGTCAATCCGCGACTCCAGCTCATTCACCTCAGTGTCGTCGAGTCCATAGAACTCGTTCGTCGCGATCAAGCGCGCCAGTTGCATCGAAGTCTCGATCGACGGAGGAAACTGCCCCTTGATGTAGCTCTTGGCCGAATCCAGTTGCTCCTTCGTCAGCCCGTCTTTGTGCACTTTACCCAGAACTTCGAGCGCGAGGGTAATCGCTTGCGTCGTGGTCTCATTCCGCGTGTACGAGAACATAACGAACGGTCCCGGCACCTTCCGCGAATCGAAAAACGACACGGCGCCGTACGTCAGGCCCGAGCGGATGCGCAACTCATCGTTGAGCATCGACGTGAATCGTCCGCCGAAAATCGTGTTCACCACGCGAATCGCCACCCGGTCCGGGTCCGTCCGCGCAACGCCCACGTTCCCGATGGCGAAAAACGTCTGCGTCGAATCGGGTTTGTCCACCAGCAGCAGCCGCTTCCCCTTCGCCGGCGGCAAAGCCGTCACCGCTGTTGTCGCCGCGCTCTGCCTCGTCCACGCGCCGAATGTTTCTTCGATCTTCTTCTTCATCTCCGCGGTCGAAAAATCCCCAGCCACGGCCAGAATCGTGGTCCCCGGCGTATAGTTCGCTTCGTAGAACTTCACAATCGCGTCGCGCCGGATGCGTCCGAGCGAAACCTCGTCGCCTTCTTCGGGCCGCCCATAGGGATGCGCCCCGAACAAGTAACCGTCGAAATACGTCGTGAGAACCGACTGCGCTTCGTCTTTCGCGGCCTTGATTCCGTCCACGTCCTGGCGGATCACTTTCTCCACTTCTTCCTGCGGAAAATTCGGGTGGAGGAGCGCGTCCGAGAATAAGTCCAGCCCGCGCGCCAGGTCTTTGTTCAGGAATTCCGCCGACACGGTCGTAAAGTCCGGTCCCGCTCCTGCGCCGAACGAACCGCCGATGAAATCCAAGTCGGCGGCAAACTGCTGCGCCGTGCGCGTCTTGGTACCCTTGCGCAGCAGGCTCGCCGTGACCGAAGCCAGCCCCGCCTGCCCTGCGGGATCGGCCGTCGCGCCCGAACGCACGAGCGCAGCAAAGCTCACGAACGGCACTCCGTGCTTCTCCATCAGCAGCACCGTCAGCCCGTTTTTCAGCACCACCTTCTCGTGCGCGGGAAGCCGCAGTGGCGCGGCCTGAACCCCGGCACCCGCAAAAAAAACCAGCGCCGCGGCCAGCAAGATTGCCGTTGGGCACCGCAAAACAACCAAGGCGGAGAATACGGGATGAATTTTGATAGCGCGGTTCATGGCTTCCCCTTCCCCTGGGCTTCCGGCACGAGTGTCGCTACGGTTCGGTTCTTCTCGCCAAAATACGCCCCTGCAGCCCGCCGCACGTCCTCCTTGGTCACCGCTGCGTAGCTCTTCGCCGCGTCGAAGAGCTTCTGGTAGTCGCCGAAGAACACCTCGTACGTGCCGATCGTGTTTGCCCGCGTGTTGATCGTTTGCATCTGGTGGTAGAAGCGCACCAGTTGAATGTTTTTCGCCTTCTCAAGCTCCTGGTCCGTCACCCCGCCTGTCTTCACCCGCTCCAGCTCCTCATAAACTGCTTTCTCCACCTTCTGCGGGTCCGCCTCCTGTTTCGGTTGCGCGGTCACGATCACGAGCGTCGCGTCGAACGCCGGAGCCGTGTCCACCGATACTTCGAGCGCCGTCTGATCCTTGTCCACCAGCCGCTGGTAGAGCCGCGAGCTCTCTCCGCTCGAAAGAATGGTTCGCAGGATCTCGAGCGCGTAGTAGTCCGGGCTGTTCGTCTGCGGCACGTGGTAGCCGATCATCAGCACCGGCAATTGCGCGATCTTCTTCACCTCCAGGCGCCGCTCCCCTTGCTGCTCCGGCTCCACTGTGGTCACCGGAGGCGGCGGCGCGTGCGACGGGATGGGTTCGATATACTTCTGGCACAGCGCGAAGATTTCTTCCGGAGATACGTCGCCGGTCACCACCATCGTCGCATTGCTGGGCGAATAGCCCATCTCGAAGTGGTGCTTCAAGTCCTCCATCGTCCAGTGCTCGATGTCGGACATCCACCCGATCACCGGCCACTGGTACGGATGCGCCGTGTACGCCGTCGCCCAGAGTTGCTCGTCCAGAATTCCGAAGTTGTTCGCGTCCACAGAAGTTCGCCGCTCCGATGCCACCACACCGCGTTCCGACTTGATCTTCTCCGGGTCGAAGCTCAGGTCGCGGATGCGGTCCGCTTCGATGTCAAAAATCAATTCCAGCGCTGACCGCGGGAACCAGTCCTGATAGACGGTGACGTTCTGCGTCGTATAGGCGTTATTCGACCCCCCGTTCGCTTCCATCACCCGGTCCAATTCGCCGGGGCCATACTTTTTTGCCCCGTTGAACATCATGTGCTCGAAAAAGTGCGAGAGTCCTGTGGTCCCCGGCCGTTCGTTTCGCGAGCCGACCCGGTAGAAAATGTACAGCGCCACGTTCGGGATGCTGTGGTCCGGCTGTACCAATACTTTCATCCCGTCTTTCAGCGTTTTAGTTTGCACAGGAAAGGTCTGCGCCCGTGCCGGGGGCGAAAAGCCGCCCACCGCACAGAGCAGAAGAACTGCCGCAGACAACCAGCGAACCCTCATGTTGACGCTCCTCACTCAGACAGAATCTCTCTGGAGAAACGCGACAGACGACGCGAAAGTTCCCCCTCAGGGAAGAATTGCGAACACCCTCACCGGCCCGCCCGAGCCGCCTTCGAGCTTGATCGGCGCGACGATCAGGAATGCTCCCGATTCGGGCAAAGCGCCAAGGTCCGCGAGATTCTCCAGGTGATAAAGCCCCGCTCCGAGCGCAAGCCGGTGCACTGCGAAGTCCTGCGACACGCCGTAGTCCACGCTCATCGTGTCGCAACCGAGTCCGCTCACCTTCCGCTCAATCAGCAGCTTCGCCGCTTCCACCGAAATGCCCGGGAAATGCATCCGCCTCTGTTCGTCCTGATTGCGGTACCGCTTCCCGTCCGGCCACCGCGACGCCCACCCCGTCCGCAAAAGCACGATGGCTCCCACGGGAACCGGGCCGTGCCGCTTCTCCCAAGCTTGGACGCGCGACGCCGGAAGCCGGTAGTCGGGATCCTTCTCCCCGTCGGCGCGCACATCGAGGACCACGGCCGGTCCGAACAGTTGTTTGATGGGGATCTTGTCCACTGGCGTTGTCCCCGGCGGAAAATGAATCGGCGCGTCCATGTGTGTGCCGTAGTGCTCGAGCATCCAGAAGCTGCGCGTGAAGTAGCCGTTCTTTTCGACCGTCGCTTTCACCTGCGCTTCAAACCAGCGGGTGTCCCCCGGCCACGGCACCAGTTTGTCGTTGATGGCGTAGCTCAAGTCGAGAACTCGCGTCTTCCCGGCCGGTATCCCTTCCAGAGAAATCTTCATCTCGGAAGATTTCTGAGGAGGTGTCATTGCGAAGACACCCAGGAAAAGCAAAGCGACGACGAAGCGCAGACCAACGGCCATTTCCCACCCCGATGAAACAAATGTTTCAGTCGCCCGATGATACGCAATCCCGGCCTCAGCAGGAAGGAGCCTCCGCACCGCCACCTGCCTGCGCGCTCAGGGCAGTGGCATTCCGGGGACCGCAACGATCCCCGCCATCCGGAGGATCTCCTGGTATTCCGCTTCGGTGAGCGGTGAAACAACCAAACGCACATTCTTGAGCAGTTTCACTTTTCTGAGCGCCGGATTCGCTCGCAGCTCCGCAAGCGGCACCTGTCGCGGCAAACGTTCCAGCGCGCGCAAATCCGCCACCAGATTCTTCCCCTCTTCCTCGTGCGGGTCGGGATAGGAGTCGCGCGTCACTTCCACCAGCGCGTAGAGCGAGCGCTCCGGCGCCGAGTGGTAGCACAGCACCCGGTCCCCCTTCCGCACCTGTTTGAGTTGGCGGAGCGCGTCGGCCTTTGCGCCCGCCCCATCCCACATCTCTTTGCCCTTCACAAACAGTGTGTCCCAGTGATAGTGGTGCGGGTCGGCGCTGAAGATCCAGTATTGTCTTTGCGGGGCAGAATGGGCCATCGACGAAAAAAGTACGGTGAACTATACACGCGGCTTGCAGCAAAGGGAAACAAAATGTGACCCCTTTAGAGGAACAGGCGCGCGGGATTGGAGCGCCAACTCTGAAGGCATCGCTTATAAAAGACTCATTCTAAACTACTTATGTGCGCAGCGCGGACCAACGCTATCCGCAGTCCACGAAGATATCTTCCCCGCGGACGTCAACGGGGTAGCTATCCACGCCGACCGCAGGGTTTTGCGCGACCTTGCCCGTCGTAACGTCGTATTGCCAGCCGTGCCAAGGGCACGTTACAACCCCACCGTCGATAACGCCCTGACCGAGCGGGCCTCCGCGATGGAGGCAGGTATTGCTGATCGCGTAGAACTTGCCGCCCACGTTCGCCAAGGCGATGGCCTTCCCGTCCACCTGGAACTCGCGGATGGTGCCCGATGGAATCTCAGCAGTTTTCGCAGCGCGTATGAACGCCATTCCGGAACCCTCAGCGCGGCGCGGGCGTCTGCGCCACCATGACGCCGCGCTTGAAATCCTCGACCATGTCGGGCCGCAGGTGCACTTCCGTGGGCCGCTTCGCCAGTGACATCTGGTCGATCTTGTCCTGCAGCTTCAGCAGTGCGTAGAAGAGACCCTCAGGCCGCGGCGGGCAGCCAACGACGTAGACATCCACGGGCACGATCTTGTCCACCCCCTGCAACACCGAATATGCGTTGAACGGCCCGCCGACGCTCGAGCACGCGCCCATCGAAATGCACCACTTGGGGTCGGGCATTTGATCCCAGACGCGCTTGAGCACCGGACCCATCTTCAGCGTCACCGTACCGGCGACGATCATCAGGTCGGCCTGGCGCGGCGATGGGCGGAAGACTTCGGCGCCGAATCGGGCAATGTCGAACCGTGACGTCGTCGAGGCGATCATCTCGATCGCGCAGCAGGCCAGGCCAAACGTCAGCGGCCAGATGGCGGACTTGCGCGCCCAATTGAAGACGTAGTCCACCGACGTAATCAGGAAGTTCTTCTCGAAGCGCTGATCAAGAACGCCCATTGCGGCTCTATTCCTCTGCAAAGCAAGTGAGTATATCCACGGCTCGAAAGAGAGTCAAAGACCTAGAGAACACGGATAATCCCCTCGGGAGATGCTGTGCCATGCGGCTTCCTGCCATGGATGAGAAGCGCGCCTTCGCGCTTGAAGGCGCGGAGTTGGGCGGCGTCGCGGAACCACCGGCCAGTGTACACGTCGGGTGTGGGCGATGAATCGACGATCCGTTCGTGTGCAACATTGTCGAAGCCTGCGTCACGAAACATCGCGACCCATTCATCGGCGGAGAGCAAGTGCGTCGGCACAGCGAGCTTCTCGCCCCATTGATGGCAATCCGGGTTGTCACGGTAGTAGTTGATGAGGATCCAGGCGGAGCCACCTTCGCTTAGGACGCGGAGGATTTCCTTCAGTGCGGCAGCAGGACTGGGCCAGTAGTAGGCCGACTCGACGGAGACGGCCCGGGTGAAGAAGTTCGCCTCCCACGGAATCTGCGTGACTTCGCCCACAACGAAGAGCAGATTGCCGTGCTCGACCGAGGCGCGGCGGGCGCGGCGGACCATTTCATCGGAAATGTCCATGCCGATGACACGGCCTTCGGGAACGAGCGCCGCGAGGCGGCGGGAGAGCCAGCCGGCGCCACAGCCGACGTCGAGCACGTTGTCGGTGGGCGCTAGCTGCATCTTCTCGATGGCCGGCAGGATGATGGGCAGGTGCTCTTCTTCCATGCCCTCGCCGCGGCCGGCCGTGGCCCAGCGGTTGAATTCGTCGCGGAGAGTCTCGTTGAAGCTTATTTCAGGCATAGGTTTGAAGAGGGAGGGATTCCTCGACTTCGTCCCGACGACCAGGGGCGTCGAGACTTCGCTCGGAATGACGGAAGGTTTGTCATTGCTCAATCCTGGTAAGGAGTTCAGCAAATTTTTGACGGCGCTCGGCTTGGTCGTGGCCGCCTTCGGCCTCGGCGAGCTGGGTGACGTTCATCGAGCAGAACTTCGGGCCGCACATGGAGCAGAACTTGGCTTCCTTGTAGAAATCGTCGGGGAGCGATTCGTCGTGCATGGCGCGCGCCGTGTCCGGGTCGAGCGAGAGCTCGAACTGCTTGTTCCAGTCGAAGAGGAAGCGGGCGTAGGAAAGTGCATCGTCGCGGTCGCGCGCGCCAGGACGGTGTCGCGCCACATCTGCTGCGTGCGCCGCAATCTTGTAGGCGATAACGCCCTGCTTCACGTCATCGGCGTTCGGCAGGCCGAGGTGCTCTTTCGGCGTGACGTAGCAGAGCATCGAAGCGCCGTGCCAGCCAATCATGGCCGCGCCGATGGCGCTGGTGATGTGGTCGTAGCCGGGGGCAATGTCAATCACGAGCGGGCCTAGCGTATAGAACGGCGCTTCGTAGCAAAGTTCCTGCTCCATCTTCACCTGGAGCTCGATCTGGTCCATGGGGATGTGGCCGGGACCCTCGATCATCACCTGAACATCGCGCTCCCAGGCTTTCTTCGTCAGCTCGCCGAGGACTTTCAGCTCGGCAAACTGCGCGTCGTCGCTCGCATCGGCGATGCAGCCGGGACGCAGGCCGTCACCGAGTGAGAAGCTGACGTCGTGCTTCTTGAAAATCTTGCAGAGGTCGTCGAAGCGCTCGTAGAGGAAGTTCTGCTTCTTGTGGTGCTCCATCCACTGGGCCAGCAGCGCGCCGCCGCGGCTGACGATGCCGGTGATGCGGTTGCGGACCAGGGGCACGAACTCGCGGAGGACGCCAGCGTGGATGGTCATGTAGTCCACGCCCTGCTCGGCCTGTTCTTCGATGACTTCGAGCATCAGCTCGGGCGTAAGGTCCTCGGTGCGCCTGACGCGGGTGACGGCTTCATAGATCGGCACGGTGCCGACGGGCACGGGTGAGGCTTCGATGATGGTTTTGCGGATGCGGGGGATGTCACCGCCGGTCGAAAGGTCCATCACAGTGTCGGAGCCGTAGTGGACCGAGTGGTGGAGCTTCTTCAGCTCTTCGTCGATGTT
>JACXTT010009158.1_pt1 | contig 13559 bp, 13 predicted proteins | sample 9270951 | NCBI WGS metagenome assembly JACXTT01 (sample SAMN15532306, study PRJNA645909) | rock metagenome | isolation source: weathered quartz diorite | place: Puerto Rico | collected 2017-06-21
CCAAGCTGCGGGTCGGCACGCGCGGCATCCCGGCCCGCCTCAAGCTGCCGATCCAGTTCGCGTTCGCCATCCCTGTGGCCGCGATTGCACTCGACTACGGGCCGAGCCATCAGCTCTGGCTCGGACCGTCGCTGTGGATCACCTTGCCTCTGGCCGTGGCCGTCATCGTCGCGACCGCCAATGCGGTGAACATCACGGACGGTATGGACGGCCTGGCCGGCGGCCTGGCGATCATCGCGTTCGGCGTGCTCGCTCTCATGCCGCCGCGCTACTCCGGCATTGAAGTGGTGTCGCTCACTCTGTGTGGCGCCCTGGGCGCGTTTCTGGTCTTCAACCGATATCCGGCGCGCGTCTTCATGGGCGACACGGGGTCGCTTGCGCTCGGGTTCGCCCTGGCGGCCATGGCCATTGAGAAGGGGCTTGTGCTCCTGATCCCACTGATCGCCCTGGTGTTTGTGCTCGAGTCGCTGTCTGTCATCATTCAGGTGGCCTACTTCAAGGCCAGCGGCGGACGCCGCGTATTCAAGATGGCCCCGATCCACTACACGTTCCACCACGAGGGTTGGTCTGAGAACCGCATCGCGCTGTCGTTCTGGGGCGCGGGCGTGATCGGAGCTCTGGCCGCATTCGGGGTGGCGCGGCTGGCCTCGTGACCTCCCTGGTGGTTGGCGCGGCGCGCAGTGGCGTCGCGGTCGCCAATCACCTGGCCCGCACCGGTGAGCACGTGATCGTCGCGGACCTCAAACCGGAAAAGGACCTCGCGGACGCGGTCAAGCAGCTGCCGGCCAAAGCCGAGTTGCGACTCGGCGGCTATGACGACAGCGTGCTCGCGGGTGTCGATGTCGTGTACGCGAGCCCGGGCGTTCCCTGGGACACGCAGCTGCTGCAGCGCGCCCGAGAGAAAGACATTCCCGTATCGAGCGAGATCGACCTCTTCTTGAGCTTGAACAAAGGCACCGTTGTCGGCATCACCGGCACCAACGGCAAGACCACCACCACCGCCCTCACTGGCGAGGTGCTGGCGGCGGGCGACCGGCCGGTGATCGTCGGGGGCAACATCGGCGACACAGTGCTCGATCGCGTTGACGAGATCACCGAGAACCATTGGGTGGTCCTCGAGCTCTCGAGCTTCCAGCTCGAGTCGGTCGCGCGACCGCGCCTGCATGTCGGCGTGATCCTGAACATCACGCCCGATCACCTCGACCGGCACGAGACCTTCGAGCGATACATCGGCCTGAAAGCGAAGGCGATCGAGTTCGCCCAGCCGGAGGACTTCGCGGTGCTCAACGGCCGTGACCGCGTCGTGCGTGGCCTCGCGGATCGCACGAAGGCAAACGTGGTGTGGTTCGACGAACACCAGCCGGTCCCGCACATGCCCATCCCCGGCCGGCATAACGTGGACAACGCGCTGGCGGCCGCATCGGTCGGCCGCATCGCCGGCCTGTCCGACGAAGTGATCGACCACGCCATCTCTTCTTTCAAGGGTGTCGAGCACCGGCTCGAGCTCGTCGGCGAGTGGGCCGGGGTGCGCTGGTACAACGACTCAAAGGCAACCAACCCCGACGCCGGCCGCGTCGCGCTCACCTCGTTTCCAGGTGTGCCACTCGTCCTGATCGCCGGTGGCTACGGCAGCGGCTTCGAGCTGGAGGACTGGGTGAAGGATGTGCGCGCGAACGCGGAAGCCGTGGTGCTCATGGGCGCCTCCGCGGACCTGCTTGCGAACGAGCTTGCCCAGCATCCAAAGGTGCGCCGTGCGATCAGCCTCGAGGACGCAGTCGACATCGCCGCGAGTCTCGCCAGACCTGGCGGGATCGTGCTGCTCAGCCCCGCTTACAAGAGCTTCGACATGTTCCGGGATTACGAGGACCGAGGGCGGCGCTTCAAGGCGCTCGTCCGCCAGAGGTTCGCGGCGTGACGACCGCCGCTCGCAGCCAGCCCGACCGGCACCTGCTCTTCGTCACCGTCCTGCTGTGCGGGGCAGGACTGATCATGGTGACCAGCGCGAGCGTCGCATTCGCGTACACGCAGCACCAGTCGGCGTTCTATTACGCGGAGCGCCAGACAATCTGGATGCTCATCGGGTTCTCGGCGCTGCTGCTGTTGAGCCGCATCGATTACCGGCGCCTGCGCCCGATTGCACCGTTCGGCGCCATCGCCGCGGCGCTGTTGATGGTGCTGGTGCTGGTCCCGCACCTGGGCGTGACGGTCAACGGCGCGCGACGCTGGTTCGACGCGGGACCGTTCGGCACATTTGAGCCTTCGGAGCTCGGCAAGCTGGCCTTCGCGGTGTTCCTCGCCCACTGGATCGACCGCCGAGGTGTGCTCGTCAACGACTTCAAGCGTGGCTTCCTGCCCTTCGTCGCGATGCTTGCCGGCGTACTTGTGCTGCTCATGCTGCAGAAAGACCTCGGCACCGCGATCGTGACGGTCACCATATTCGGCGGCGCCTACTGGGCGGGCGGTGGCCGGCTTCGGCATGTGGTGCTGCTCGCCGCTGTGCTCGGGCTCGCGTTCATCGCGTTCACGGTCTTCGAGGAATATCGCTTTGCTCGTCTCACCTCGTGGAGGAACCCGCTCGCCGATCCACTCGGCTCCGGTTTCCAGTCGACGCAGTCGATCTACGGGCTCGCCTCAGGCGGATGGTTCGGCGTCGGCATCGGGCACTCGGTCGAGAAGTACGGCTGGCTCCCTGAGGCGCACACCGACTTCATCTTCGCCATCGTCGGCGAGGAGACCGGCCTGGTCGGGACAACGCTCGTGATGCTCGGCTTCATGTTCTTCGGCTGGCGCGGATATCGAGCCGCGCTGCGCGCGCCCGATACTTTCGGTCTGGTCCTCGCGGTGAGCATCACCACGTGGATCACGTTCGAGGCGCTGCTCAACATGGCGACGGTCACGAGCACCATCCCGGTCACCGGGGTGCCGCTGCCCTTCTTTTCTTACGGCGGCACGGCGCTCGCGACCACGCTGGCCGCGGTCGGCGTCCTGCTGAGCATCGCGCGCCGGGGCACGTCCGGCGGCGGCCAGAAGTCGAAACGGAGGTTTGATGCGCCTTTTGATAGCTGGCGGGGGAACCGGTGGTCACCTGTTCCCCGCGCTCGCCGTGGCGCGAGCGTTCCGCGTTGAGGAACCGGGTGGTGCGCTCCTCCTGGTCGGCCGTGTGGGCGGGCCGGAGGAAAAGCTCGCCCCCGAAGCCGGCTTCGAGCTCGAGACTGTGCGCATCCAGGGCCTCGACCGCGACGCGGTGTGGAAGAACGCTGCCTTGCCCGCGGTCATCCCGGCAGCGCTGCGCTCTGGGCTGCGGATCATCGATCGGTTCCGCCCGGACGTGGTGCTCGGGATGGGCGGCTACGTGATGGCGCCGGCGGTCGCGGCAGCGCGGATCCGCGGCATCCCATATGTGCTGCACGAGAAGGACGTGAGGCCCGGTCTGGCTACGCGCATGTTCGCCGGTGCGGCGGCGGCGGTGTGCACGACCCTGCCCGGGACCGAGAAACGCCTGAAGACCCGCCGGGTCGTGCAAACCGGGGTGCCTCTGCGCGAGGGCTTCCAGCCGCGCCGGCCGCTGGTGCCGCCACGTTCGCTGCTCGTGACGGGCGGCAGCCAGGGAGCGCGGAACCTCAACCTCGCGGTGTGGGGCGCGCTCGAAGAGCTGACCGCGCGATTCGACGAGGTCGTTCACGTCGCGGGCCGGCAGGGCGCCACGGGGATCGCTGAACACCAGCGCGACCGCTATCGCGGGCTGACTTTCACCGGCGACATGGCCTTGCTTATGTCGAGTGCCGATCTCATCGTCAGTCGAGCCGGCGTCGGCACCATCGCAGAAGCGACGGCGGTAGGGCTGCCGATGGTGCTCGTACCGGGCACCTTCGGCGGTGGCCACCAGGAGGAGAACGCCGCGGCGATGGCGGACACGGGGGCGGCCTCTGTGATCAAAGACGCGGATCTCAACCCGCGCACTCTGGTCGCAACGATCGCCGGCCTGGATGGGGCCCGCCTCGATTCGATGGCCAAAGGATCGGCCGCCGCCGGCCGGCGGGACGCCGCGCAGCGCGTGCTCAACGTTCTCCGTGAGGTGGCCTCTCAGAGGAAATGAGGGTGCACCTGATGGGGATCGGTGGGGCGGGCGTGTCTGCGCTGGCACGTGTCTACCTGGCTCGCGGGGACGATGTCAGCGGCTGCGACGCCCAGTCCTCGGACACCACGGCCGAGCTCGAGGATCTGGGCATCACCATCGACGTCGGACATGACCCCGAGCATGTGCTGGGCATCGACCTGCTCGTTTACAGTGGCGCGATCCGGGAGGACGCACCTGAGCTTGTCGCGGCGAGATCAATGGGCGTCGAGGTCAAGACACGGGCCGAAGCGCTCGCCGGGTTCATCGCCGAGTTCGACTCCATCGCGGTCGGCGGCAGTCACGGCAAGACGACGGTTACACATATGACCGGCCACATCCTCACCGAGGCCGGACTCGACCCGACCGTGCTGGTCGGCGATGGCAGTCACTCCCGCGCGGGCCGCTCTCCCTGGCTGGTGGCCGAGGTCGACGAGTCCGACGGTTCGCTGGTGATGCACCACCCCAAGCGCGCGATCGTGACCAACATCGAGCTCGACCACACCGACCATTTCAAAGACGTCAATGCGGTGCGCGACCTGTTCGCGCAGTTCCTCGCGGGACTGCCGGCCGACGGAGTGGCCGTGCTGAGTGGGGATGATGAGCGAACACGCTCGCTGCCGACGCCCGCCAAGAAGATCACCTATGGCTTCAGCGAGTCGGCGGACTACCGCTGCAGCGAAGATCGGCCGTTTACGCTGAGACACGACGGCAGCGAGCTCGGCCGCATCAACTTGCATCAGCGCGGCCGGCATAACATCTCCAACGCGACCGCTGCGGCGGCGATGGCGCTCGAAGTGGGAGTCAGCTTCGCCGAGGTCGCGTCAGCGCTCGAGCACTTCCCCGGGGCGCACCGGCGCATGGAATTCCTGGGCATCTACCAGGGTGCGACCGTTTACGACGACTACGGACATCACCCGACCGAGGTGAGGGCGACGCTGCAGGCCGCACGCGAGCTGCGCCACCGGCGCCTTATCGTCGTCTTCCAGCCGCACCGGTACACGCGGCTGGTCGCGTTCATGGACGCGTTCTCGCGTGCTTTCGACGCAGCCGACCGCGTGATCATGCTGGACGTCTACAGCGCCGGCGAGGACAACCTGGGCCAGGTGAGCTCGCGCGAGCTGGCGGAACGGATTCCTGGCGCGATATACGCCGGCAGCTTCGAGCGCGCGCGCGAGGTGCTCGAACAGCTGGCCGGTCCGGACGATCTGCTGCTGCTCATGGGTGCAGGTGATATTCGCAAGAGGCTTGGCGATGAGCTGGCGCAAAAGATCTAATCTCGACTGGCTGCGCGAGCTGCCGGGCCTCAGCGAGGGCACGCCGCTCGCCACGCACACATCGTTCGGCATCGGCGGACCGGCCGAGTTCTTCGTCGAATCCGGCCGCGTGGATGCGATCCAGCGCATGCTGACCGGTTGCTTCGAGCGGCAGATCCCCTACATGCTGCTCGGCGCCGGGACCAACTTGCTCATTGCAGACGCCGGCATCGAAGGGCTCGTCGTGCGGGTCGTCAACCGCGATCACCACATCGACGGGACGCGAGTGACCGCAGGCGCTGGGCTGAAGATGATGCGCCTTGCGAGGCTCGTCGCCGACGCCAACCTTCGCGGCTTCGAGTTCGCGATCGGCGTCCCGGGCACCGTGGGCGGGGCGGTCTATCAGAACGCCGGCTGCTGGGGCAAGGAGCTCCGCGAGGTCCTGGTCGAGGCGTGTGGTTTTGTGCCCGCCTCCGGCGAGAGGCACACCTGGACTCCGCTGCAGCTGAAGCTCGGTTACCGAACATCCTCGCTGCGCGAGGGAAATTTGAAAGGCGCGCTCGTCATCGAGGCCACTGTCCAGCTCGAGCGCGGCGATGGGGAAGAGGCGAAGCGGCTGATGACCAAGCTCACCACCGAGCGCAACGAAACGCAGCCGATCAAGACCAAGAACTGCGGCAGCGTGTTCAAGAACCCGCCGGGCGACTCGGCGGGGCGGCTCGTGCAAGCCGCGGGGCTGAAGGGCTTGCGCCAGGGCAACGCGGTGGTCTCCACCCTGCACGGCAACTTCATCGTCAACGAGGGCGGCGCGACTGCAAAAGACGTTGCGATGCTCATAGAGCGCGTGCGGACCGAGACGCAGCGCAGGTTCAACGTCACCCTCGAGCCTGAGGTTGAACTGGTGGGGCGGTGGAAGTAACCACCACCCCCAAACGCATCGCCGTGCTGTGCGGTGGCCGGTCGGCCGAGCGCGAGGTCTCGCTGCGGTCCGGCGCGCAGGTGCAGGACGCTTTGAGGTCGCTCGGCCATGATGCGACTGCGGTTGACATCGACGGCCGCACCTGGGACGTGCTGCGCGACGGCGGCTTCGATTGCGTTTTCAACGCCCTGCACGGCCGGCAGGGCGAGGACGGCACGGTGCAGGGCATGCTCGAGCTGCTCGGTCTGCCCTACACAGGCTCAGGCGTGCTCGCGTCCGCCCTGTGCATGGACAAGTCGCGAGCGGGCGAGATCATGGCCGCAGCCGGACTGTTCGTCCCCGACTTCGAAGAGGTCGAGGTCCACGAAGGCCTGGAACCCGGCCTGGTCGATGAGCTGGGCGAGCGTTACAGGCTGCCCCTGGTGATCAAGCCCGTGCGTGAAGGTTCCACCATCGGCCTCACCATCGCCGGCAACGCGGACGAGGTCGCAAGCGGGCTGGTTCTGGCGAGCAAATATGACCGCCGCGTGATCGTGCAGAAGTTCATCGTCGGCACGGAGATCACGGTGGGAGTCCTCGCGACGCCCGATGTCCTCGTGCTGCCGACGCTTGAGATCGTGAGCGAGAACCCGGTCTACGACTACGACGCCAAGTACACGGCGGGCAAGTCGCACCACATCATCCCCGCCCGCGTGTCGAAACAGGCGCAGAAGGACGCCGCCGATGCTGCGGCGCTGGCTTTCATGCGACTCGGGTGTGCGGGCATGGCGCGGGTCGACATCATCGTCGACTCAACCGGCACGCCGTGGGTGCTGGAGGTCAACACGGTTCCCGGCCTCACATCGCTGTCACTGCTCCCAGACGCCGCCCGCGCTGCAGGCATCAGCTTTGAGGAGATGTGCAAACGACTGGTCGAGCACGCGATCGCGCGGCACGGGCTTCGAGTGGGGCCGCGAACCCGATGAAGATGCGCCGCCGCAAGTCCAAGCTGCCGCATTTCAACTGGCGGCAGAGCATCGACTCGAGCGAACCGCTCAAAGGCCAGCTGTGGACGCGTTCGGAGAAAGCTCTGCAGGAACCGGACGTGCACTGGCCGCGGCGCGCGCTGGCGGGGGCGGCCGCGGTGGTGGAACTGGCCGTGCTGCTCTGGCTGTTCTTCGGTCCAGCGCTCGCGGTCCGCAACATCACCGTTTCGGGCGCGCAGCACCTAAGCCCTGCGCAGGTCCTGCAGGCGGCAGGCCTCGACGGCATCGGGTCCGTGCTTTCGGTCGACGGCACGTCTGATCAGCAGAAGCTGCTCGGCCAAACCTGGGTCCGCGCCGCCACGGTGCAGCCGATGCTGGACGGCTCGGTGCACGTGGTCATCAGCGAGTGGCAGCCCGTCGCCGCGTATCACGCCGGGCCCACCGGGAAGATGCTTCTGCTATCCGACCAGGCGGTGGTGCTCGGCACCGCCCCATCCGTCGGCGGCCTCACCAACATCCAGGGGCCAAGCGGAACCGACCCACGGGTGGGTGATCGCCCGCTCGATCCCGTGCTGCTCATCGCGCTGGTCAACATCCAGCGCAGCTTTCCGGCGTATCTCGGTCAGCAGGTCGCGATGTTCGTCATCGATTCGTGCGGCAACCTCACGCTCGTTTCCGGCCGCGGGTGGAATGTCTACTTCGGCCGTGTTCTGACGCCCGAGGAGTTCAGCTCGCTGCGCGACAAGCTGGCGGCCTTGAAAGCGATCCAGGGCCGGCTCAACTACAACTCACCAGACCTCGAGTACGTGAACGTGATGAACCCGAACGAGCCGGCAGCCGGTTTCAAGCCCAAGCCAACGCAGCCGTCGCCGAGCCCGAGCCCCGGCGTGAAACCATCACCATCACCGGCACCGACATGTCAGTGATCGTCATCGCGGTGCTGTTCGTGATTCTCGGGATCCTGCTCGGCCTGCTCTCGCCGGTGACGATCCCCATCACTTACGCGCGCTACACCGCCATCTCATTGCTGGCCGCGCTCGACTCGATCTTCGGCGCGTTCAAGGCCTACCTTGCCGGGTCGTTCGAGCCGCGCGTCTTCTTCAGCGGTCTCCTGACCAACATGGCCTTGGCCGCCGGCCTGACCTTCTTCGGCGACAAGCTGGGGGTCGACCTGTCCATCGCCGCCATAGTCGCTTTCGGGGTCCGGATCTTTAACAATTTGGGCGCGATCCGCAGGCACTATTTGTGATATCGGTCTTAACAACCACACACAAGGCGTGGTCATAGCCCGACCCCGACCCACAAAATCTGGCCCGCAACCGCCTTGGAGCCCTTATAATCGCGCTCAACCCGCCCCATCACTCTCGACGTTCCAGGAGGCATCGCAGCACAAGATTTGGCACGGCGGAAGAAAACCGTCGGTCTCGACCTGGGCACCAGCCGGGTCGCCGTCGTAATCGCCGAGTCCGACGACCCCGCGGGTCCGATCAGCGTCATCGGCGTGGGCGTGGCACCGTCCGACGGTCTCCGCAAGGGCGTGGTCGTCAACCTGGACAAGACCATCGCCTCCATCCAGGGCGCTGCGGTGGCCGCGGAGCGGATGGCCGGCCAGCGCATCGAGTCAGTGGTCGTGTCGATCGCCGGTACGCACCTGTGGTCCCAGAACTCTGCCGGCGTGGTCGCGGTTGCGCGACCAGATCGCGAGATCGGCGAGGACGACGTGCAGCGCGTGGTCGAGGCGTCCCGCGCGGTGAGCATCGCATCCGACCGCCAGGTCATCCACGTCATCCCTCGCGCCTACACCGTCGACGGCCAGGATGGCGTGCGCGACGCCATCGGCATGACCGGTCAGCGCCTGGAGGTCGAGACCAACATCGTCACCGGCGCGCAGACGGCGGTGCAGAACGTGATCAAGTGTGTCCACGGCGCCGGCTTCGACATCGAAGACGTGGTGTGCTCAGGCCTCGCCGCAGGCGAGGGCGTGCTCACGCCGCAAGAGGTCGACCTCGGCGTGTGCCTCGTCGATATCGGCGCGGGCAACACGGCGGTCGTCGTCTACAACGAGGGTTCGGCGCGTCACCTGGCGGTGCTGCCGGTGGGCGGCAACCACGTCACCAGCGACATCGCGATCGGCCTGCGCACGACGCTGGACGAAGCTGAAGCTTTGAAGCTCAACTACGGGCACACGCTGCCCGAGGTCATCGACCACGGTGAAAAGGTCGAGGTGAGGCAAGTCGGGGGCGACCGCATCAATGCGCTGCCGCGGCGGTTCCTGGCTGAGATCATCGGCCCGCGCATGCGCGAGATCTTTCACATGGCCCGTGAAGAGGTCCGCAAGTCCGGCTTTGACGGACTGCTTCCCGCGGGGGTCGTGGTCACCGGCGGCGGCGCTCGATTGATGGGCACGACCGACGCCGCGCAGGCGGTCTTCGACACCTCGGTGCGGCTCGGTCAGCCCACCGGTCTCAGCGGTCTCGCCGACCGCGCGCAGGGACCATCGTTCGCGGTCGCAGTGGGCCTGGTGAAGTGGGGCTCGCGCACTCACGTTCGCGTGCACGCCAACAGTCGACAGCCCCTGACGCTGGAATCGACCTATCAAAAAACAGTGAGGTGGCTTCGAGATTTTTTCTAGAGAACACACCCGCAACCAGCTGGAGCTCGCCATGGCAGCCAGAGAAAGGAAGGAGGACCACGTCATAGTGATGAAAGAAAGCGAATTGCACGAAGGGCGAGCCCGGATCAAGGTCGTGGGCTGTGGCGGTGGAGGCGGCAACGCCGTCAACCGCATGATTTCGAAGGCCCTCAAGGTCCAGTTCATCGCCGTCAACACCGACAAGCAGGCGCTCGAGCGCTGCCAGGCCGACATCAAGGTTCAGATGGGCAGCAAGCTCACGCGCGGCCTGGGCGCGGGGGGGGACTGGACGCGCGGCCGCGACGCGGCCGACGAAAGCCGAGCCGAGCTGTCCGAGGTCGTGAAGGACTCGGACATGGTGTTCATCACCGCCGGTATGGGCGGTGGCACCGGTACCGGTTCTGCATCGATCGTGGCGCAGCAGGCCAAAGAGCAGGGCGCGCTCACCATCGGCGTCGTCACGCGGCCTTTCGCGTTCGAAGGCCGCATCCGCAACGACACCGCGGAGGAGGGGATCCGGGCCCTGCGCAGCCAGGTCGACGCCCTGATCGTCATCCCCAATGACCGACTGGCCCAGGTGGCGAGCTCCAAGACCACGCTCGAGGAGGCGTTCCGCATGGCGGACGACGTCCTCCGCCAGGGCGTGCAAGGCATCTCCGACCTGGTCACGCAGCCGGGCGTGATCAACCTCGACTTCGCCGACGTGAAGGCGATCATGGACAACGCCGGCGAGGCGCTCATGGGCATCGGCCACGGCGCCGGCGACTCCCGCGCGGAGGACGCCGCCAAGCAGGCCGTGTCCAGCCCGTTGCTCGAGACGTCGATCGACGGCGCCAAGGGCATCCTGTTCAACATCACCGCCGGCAAGGACATCACCCTGCAGGAGGTGCAGAAGGCCGCCGAGATCGTACGGGCGGCCGCTGACCCGGGAGCCAACATCATCTTCGGCGTCGTCCGCGACGACACCATGCAGGGCGAGATCAAGATCACGGTCATCGCCACCGGGTTCGCCGGCAAGACGCACAGCGATTCCCGACCAACCGAGGCCCGTAAGCCTGTGGTCGAGCGGCCCGAGTTCGGCGCCGAGGACCTGGGCGACATCAACATCCCGGCGTTTCTCCGGAACCGGATGTAGGAATAGGAAGAACCGGAAGCCATGCGCTGTCCGTACTGCGGTCATCACGACCTGAAGGTGGTCGACTCGCGCGACTCCGAAGTGGGGGAGGCGATTCGCCGCCGCCGTGAGTGCCTGCAGTGCGGGCAGCGCTTCACCACGTACGAACGCATCGAAACCGTCCCCTTCTTCGTCACCAAGAAGGACGGCCGCCGCGAGGACTTCGACCCGCAAAAGCTGTTCAACGGGTTGAAGAAGGCGACCGAGAAGCGCGACATCTCCCCTGAGCGCCTGCGCGCGATCGTCGACGACATCGAGGCCGAGCTCCGCCGGTCAGGCCGCGTCGAGATCCCAAGCGGTGAGATCGGCGAGATGGTCATGGAGCGCCTGCGTGACCTGGACGAGGTCGCGTACATCCGATTCGCCTCCGTGTACCGCGAGTTCATGGACCTGCAGCAGGTCAAGCGGGAGATCGAGCAGGTCCTCAGCTCACGCCGCCCGTAGAGTCACCCAGCCGACATCTCGCTCCGGCGGCACGAACTGGTAATCGCCGCCCACCTTCACGACCTGCCAGCCACCTTCGTGCACCAACCTGTGGTGGAAGTAGCAGAGGGAGAGCAGGTTCGGTAATCGCGTCGGACCGCCGCGTGCCCAGAACACGATGTGGTGCGGACTCGTCCAGCTGCTGGGCCGGTCGCACCCATGCCACCGGCACCGCCGGTCGCGAGCCGCGAGCGCCCGCCTGGTCGGCGGTGACACCGCCCGGGTTGCTCGGCCGACGTCCGTCACCATCGAGTCCGCCAGCATCACCCGCGAGACGGTGCTGTCGCAGCAGATCCGCTCGAAGGTCTTCCGGCTGATCGGAATCTCTGGCTGAATCTCGGCTGCCGGCGCGCCGGCAATGCCGAGCAGGCCGTCAAGCGAGACGGAGACGTTCAGGTGCGGCTTCGCACCACGGGTCGAGGGCAGCTTGCCCGAGTCCAGGGCGTGCAGTGTCATCTCGACCAGCGCATCGGCCATGCGCTGCTCTTTCCCGCGGTGATCTTCGGAACCGCGCCAGTGAGCGAGCGACTCGAGCGCCGACTTCAGCGCCGCGCCACCCTCAGCGTCCAGCACGCCGTCGATGGAATGCATGCCGTCGAGCATCGGGCTGATATGCAGCCACCGCCGCTCGTATGACTTCTCGGAGTCGCGGTCGATGCCATCCGGGTCGGCGACGTAACGCGCATGCCGGCAGAGCAGGCGGAGCTGCGCAACGCGAAACTGCTTTGCGTATCCGACCATCGCATGTTCGTCGAAGCCGGCCGCGTTCTCGCCAAGCTGCTCGTGTAGGTGGCACAGCGCTGACGCCGACTGGTAGCCGATCGCGCCAGACGCTAGAGCTTCCGCCACATGGGGAAGAGACTGGAGCTGCTTGCCGACGCACAGCCGGTCCGCAGCCGAGGTGGACGAAATCTTGCAGTTGTAGGTGAGCCAGGAGACCATGGTCGGTGCGCCATCGGCCAGGTGGCCGCTGCGACGCTGGAATGCATGGACGAGCCGGCTGAAAACACCCTCGCCGGCGTCGAGCGCTGCGCGAAGGTCACGGATGGCATGAGAAAGCTCGCGGTCACTGAGCTGCGACGGGTCGGTGTTGATGAGCTCCTCCCAATTCATGAGACAAGCATACGAACAGTCGTTCGCTATGTCAAGTCCTATTTACACACCCAATTCAACCCAGCGCGTCATTTCGCCCCCCAAGCCCTTTTCCCAGTCCGTCTTCTAACCTTCCCTTAGATGCCCGACGTGCTGCGGATTCCTGAACTCCAGTCCGATGGCCTCACCCACGGCTTCTCGACCCTGGACCTGGGCAGCGTCGGGCTGACCCACGCGGTCGACAGGACCCAGGTGATCGATTCCCGGCGCGCTTTCGCGCAAGCGCTGGGCCTCTCCCTCGACTCACTGGTGGTCGCCGGCGCGGTCCACGGCACCCAGGTCGCGCGCGTCCACCACCCGACCGACGCCATCAACAACGTCGACGCCCTGATCACCGACCAACCCCACGTCGGCCTGTTCGCGACCTTCGCGGACTGCTACCCCATCGTCCTCTGGGACCCGACCCATCGCGCCGCCGGCCTGGTCCACGCCGGCTGGCGGGGCACGGCCGCTGGAGTCGTGCGCGCAGCCATCAAAGGTATGACCGAAGAGTTCGGCTCGTGGCCGGAGGACATGCGCGCCGGCATCGGCCCCGGGATCTGCGGCAAGTGCTACGAGGTCGGGGAGGAGGTCGCGACCCTGTTCGACCCTCGCTTTCTCACCGGGGTGAGGCGCGGCAAGTTCATGCTCGACCTGGCCGCAGCGAACCGCGCTCAGATGAAGGAGCTTGGTCTGCGCGAGATCTTCGACATCGATCTCTGCACCAAGGAATCCGACTTCCTCCCGTCGCACCGCCGAAACGCAGACGGCGTCCGATTCGGCGCCATCGTCGCGATCCGGTGAGCGTCGCCGAGAACCTCCAGGCGGTCCGCGAACGCATCGCGCAGGCCGGCCGCAACCCGGACGAGATCACCATCGTCGCGG
>JACXTT010009159.1_pt1 | contig 13559 bp, 16 predicted proteins | sample 9270951 | NCBI WGS metagenome assembly JACXTT01 (sample SAMN15532306, study PRJNA645909) | rock metagenome | isolation source: weathered quartz diorite | place: Puerto Rico | collected 2017-06-21
TCTGCAGCGCCTCGTCGGGGATCGTGTCGGTCTTGAGCCGGCGCATCGCCCGCTGGGTGGTCACGACGTCGAAGAAGTCCATATGCCCTCCGCGGTATAGTCGAGGTCCTTATAGGAGAAGACCATGCCCGACTACAAGTGCCTCATCTACGAAGTGAAGGATGCCGTCGCGACCCTGACCCTGAACCGCCCCGAGCGCCTGAACGCGCTAGGCGACACCTTGCGCGACGATCTCTATGACGCGGTCCTTCGCGCCAGTCAGGACGCGGAGGTGCGGGTCATGATCGTGACCGGCGCCGGCAAAGGCTTCTGCGCCGGCGGCGACGTGAAGGCGATGAACGACACCAAGGAAGGGCGTGCGCCGGCGCGGCCGCTCGAGGACAAGGTCGCGCCGCTGCGCGACCGCGTGCTCCTGGCGATGCGCGACGCGCCCAAGCCGGTCATCGCCGCCGTCAACGGCGCCGCGGCCGGTGCCGGCATGAACCTCGCGCTCGGTTGCGACATCCGCCTGGCCTCGACCGCCGCGAAGTTCACGCAAGCGTTCGTCAAGCGCGGTCTGCACCCCGACTGGGGCGGCACGTACTTTCTGCCGCGCCTGGTCGGCATGGCCAAGGCGTGCGAGCTCATCTTCACGGGCGAGATCATCGACGCCCAGGAGGCGCTGCGGCTGGGGATCGTGAACGCCGTGTACGCCCCGGAAGAGCTGATGCCGGCTGCGTACGAGCTGGCGCGCACGATCGCGGCCGGTCCGCCGGTGGCCATCCGGCTCGCGAAGCGCGCGCTCTATCACAGCGAGGAGACCGACCTGCGCGGGGCGCTCGAGTTCGAGACGTTCGCGCAGAACGTGTGCTCGGAGACCGAAGACGCGCGCGAGGGCATCCGCGCGTTCGTCGAGAAGCGCACGCCCTCGTTCAAGGGTCGCTGAGCGGTCCGGCGCGCGCCGCCACTCGGGGCGTGGCGGGCGCGGTCGCGTCCGATCAGGGCGTGGCGGCGATCAGATCGATCTCGACGAGCGTGCCCGGCACGAGGAGCCCGGTGGTGCCCACGCTCGTGCGCGGCGGCGGCGCGGGAAAGAACTCGCGCCACGCCTCGTCGAATCCCGCGAAGTTGGCCAGGTCGGTGTGGAACACCTGCGCCTTGACGACCTGGTCGAGCGAGGTGCCCGCGGCCTTGAAGGTCTTGGCCAGGTTCTCGAGCACGTAGCGCGTCTGGCGCTTGACGTCCGAGCCGTAGAACGGAAACGCCGGGTCCACGCGCGCCTCGCGCGGCACGCCGGTCTTGTAGTCGCTCGCGATCTGGCCGGCCGCGAAGACCAGATCGCCGACCCGCGTGGCCGGCGTGTAGTGCGCCAGGGGCCGCGGGATGTCGGGCACCGAGATCGGCTGCACGCGGGCCGACGGCAGCGCCGCGATCAGATCGATCTCGACCAGCGTGTCCTTCACGAGCAGCCCGGTGGTGCCGACCGTCGTCCGCGGCGGCGGGCTCGGAAAGAACTCGCGCCAGACCTCATCGAACGCGAAGAAGTTGTTCAGGTCCGTATGGAACACCTGCGCCTTGACGACGCGGTCGAGTGACGTGCCGGCCGCTTCGAACGTCCGCGCCAGGTTTTCCAGGATGAAGCGGGTCTGGCGCTTGATCTCGGAGCCATAGTACGGAAACGCCGAATCGACCCGCGCCTCGCGGGGCACGCCAGTCTTGAAATCGCTGGCGAGCTGACCGGCGGCGTAGACGAGATCGCCCACCACGACTGCTTCGGAGTAGTTCGCGAGCGGCCGCGGACCGCTCGAGCGGACCACCCGGGCCGGCGACCTCGGCATCGTGGCCGTGAGATCGATCTCGACCAGGCAGCCGGGAACCAGCAGCCCGTTCGTACCGATCGTCGTCCGCGGCGGCGGCGTCGGAAAGAACTCGCGCCAGACCTCGTCGAACCCGTTGAAGTGCGCGAGGTCGGTCAGGAATACCTGCGCCTTCACGACGTGGCTCAGCGAGGTTCCCGCCGCCTCGAACGTGCGCTTCAGGTTTTCGAGCGCATAGCGGGTCTGCTTCTTGATCGCCGAGCCGTAGTACGGAAACGCCGAGTCGAGGCGCGCCTCCGGTGCGACGCCTTGCTTGAAGTCGCTCGCGAGGTGACCGGCCGCGAACACGAGATCGCCCGCGCGCGTCGCCGGCGTGTAGCTCGCCAACGGCTGCGGGATACCGGGCACGGCGACGTCGATTCGCGGCACGCCGGGAGCATAGCCTGTTCGGGCTCGGGTATCTATCCCTCGGCATTGATCGGGCTCAGCCCGCATCGCTATCATGGATCGATGGCGATCGACGACGCGCCGCTCAAGACCCGCCGGTGGACGCGCGTGGAGTACGAGAGGCTCGTCGACCAGGGAATCTTCCAGGGCGACGAGCGCCTCGAATTGCTCGACGGGGTTCTGGTGGTGCGCGAGCCACAGGGTGCCGGGCACAGCGCCGCGGTCGTGGCGCTGTGCGAGGTTCTCGCTCGCGCGTTCGGCACCGGGTACCACGCGCGACCGCAACTGCCGCTCGCGCTGGACGAGATGTCGGAGCCGGAACCCGATATCGTCGTCGTGCTCGGAGGCGCCTGGGACTATGTCGCCGCCCATCCCTCGGCGGCGGCGCTCGTCGTCGAGATCGCTGAAACCTCGCTGAGCATCGATCGCGAGCACAAGACCGGCCTTTACGCGCGTGCGGGAGTCACCGATTACTGGATCGTGAACCTCCGTGAGGCCGCGCTCGAGGTCTATCGCCAGCCGGTGCCGGCGACCTCAGCGCCGTTCGGCTGGCAATACCAGAGCGTGCGACGCCTTGTGCGCGGTGCATCGATCGCGCCTCTGGCGGCGCCGCAAACGGCTATCGCGGTCGCCGACCTGCTGCCGCCGGCGTAGGCGGCACCGGGCTGAGCGGCGCGGCGACCCCTCTAGCGCTCGCGAGATCGATTCAATCCGTGCCGCGCAGGAGCGCCAGGACCCGCTCGACGAGGCGATCCGCGCGCGCGTCGAGCTCCTTCTCCTCCAGGTTGGCGATCGGATGCGGGATGTCGAGGAACCGGTAGCCCGGCATGCCCCAGCTCGACGCCATCGCCTCGCCGGTGGCGCGGAAGGGCTCGGTCACGATGGCGATGGCCGGCACGCCGGCCCGCTCGAAGAGGATCGCGTCGAGCACACTGCTCGACGAGCACGACCCTCAGTCGCCGATTCCCGAGACGACGAAGTCGCTCTGCGCGCGCAGCGCCTCGACCGCGGCTTCGTCGACCTCGTGGCTCGGCGAGCGCTTGCGCACCATGCGGGCGACCGTCATGCCGTAGCGGCGGCCCAGGCGATCGGCGAGCCGCTGGAGCAGCACGTCCGAGTTGAACTTCGTGTTCTCGACGAGCCCGATGCGGAGCCCGTCGAGCCGGAGCGGCCGAGGCGCGATCTTCACCTCGCGCCCAACCGGGCCCGCCGTGGGATCGAAGAGGGGTGTACTCATCGAATCTCTCCTATCGGCGTGGTGACCGCCTTCGTCCACTTGTTGCCCCAGCCCGGGAGACATGCCGACCAGCTCCCCGCCCGACCGCCGGCGCAGACGATCAGGATGTCATCCGGGTTCTGGAGCAAAGAGCGCCACGTGGTCTCGTCGTCGGGCAGCACCTCACCCGGGAGGCGAGCCGCGCGCTTGAGGTCGGCCACGCGACGGCGTGTGTGCTCGATCAGGAACCGCTGGACGTCACGCCGCGCCCATCCGCTCTCGCGCATGATCTCCGTGTGCTCGCCGGCCAGGACGACGAGCACCTGATTGAACCCCTTCACGTTGGGAACGCCGAGATTGGAGAGCGCGTCGGCGAAGCACCGCAGCAAGGGCTCCGGCTCGGCGGCGAGCTGGTTGTAGACCTGGTAGAGGCTGTTCGAGGCGAATACCGTCACCGCGCTCTGCTCGGGACGGAGGCCGCGCGCGACATGGAACGGCTCCCACGGAAGATCGTGCTCACGCTCCGCGAAGCAGAAGGAATACTTGCCCGGGTTGCCGAGCACGGCGCGATCGAGCAGGCCCGGGCGTGTCTGCATCGCGTTCATCATCGTCAGGCGCACCGCTCGCCCGATCGTGGCGTTGGGCCGCCAGCCCTGGCCGAAGGCGTTGTTGCCCGAGTTCAGTCCGATCCGGTGCGCGACGGGGCCGCTGGCGATCAGCACCATCGCCGAGCCGCCCGTGCTCGAGGCCGGGCCGTGATACGAGAAGTCGGGATGACAGAGCCCGCGGATCGCGGCGACGACCACGGGCATGTACTCGGGGCGGCAGCCCGCCAGCACCGCGTTGATCGCGACCTTCTCGGCGACGACCACGGTGTTGCGCCCGGCGATCTCGCCGAGCGCCTCGTCTCCCCGGAGCGCCGCGCCGGCCAGCATCTCGGCGATGGACTTCTCCGTCGGTGGGACGACCGGTAGCCCGTCGGTCCAGCCGCGCTCGAAGTACGCCTCGATCAGGCTGGCGGGATCGGGATCACCGGTGGAGGTCACGGGCGCCATGATACCGCCGCGGCGGCCGACATGCCGCCGCGGTTCGTTAGCGCTTGGACCGGGCGGGGTGCTGGTAAGTCATCCCGGACGCGCGCTCGATCTCGACGCCGTCGGCCGGCCGCGCGAACGGCGCAGGTGCAGGCTCGCCCGGCGTACGCGGCCGGCCGATCGCCTCGAAGAACTTCTCGAGTCCGGCCGGCGAGGTCAGCCAGAGCATGACGAGCTCGTCGTCCGTCTCGTTGATGATCTCGTGCTTGACGTCGCAGCCCAGGAAACACGCCGTGCCCGGCACCAGCGGATGGCTCACGCCGTCGACGACCACGCGGCCTTGTCCGCGGAAGCAGATCTGGAGCTCGATCTGGTCACCGTGCGCATGCTCGCGCACGCGACTCTTCGGCGCGATGGTCTGGAAGCCCATCGACAGATCGCCGTAGCGCGTGTTCGCGGGTGTGAGCTTGGGGTCGGCGTGGCCGTTGGCCGGTACAGGCTGCCAGAACGAATCCCCCTCGTGCGGCTGGATCACGGTCGCGCGCCCTCTCGCGGTCTCCATGGCGCTCATCACTCTTACCCCTTGCTCTCGATCTTGGCCCACGTATCGCGCAGGCCGACGGTGCGATTGAAGACAAGTCGGGCCGGGGACGAATCGCGCTCGTCGACGCAGAAATAGCCCTGGCGCTCGAACTGGAAGCGCGAGCCGCGGTCGGAGCCCGCCAGCGCCGGCTCCAGCCGCGCGCCGCGTACGACCTCGAGCGAGCTCGGGTTGAGCGCGGTGTGCCAGTCTTCGGCGTCGTCGGGCTTGGGCGACGAGAAGAGGTGATCGTAGAGCCGCACCTCGGCCGGGACCGAGTGGGACGCCGACACCCAGTGAATGGTGCCCTTCACGCGCCGCCCGCGAGCATCGCCGCCCTTCGACTCCGGGTCGTAGGTGCACCGCACCTCGGTCACCTGGCCGGCGCTGTCGCGCTCGACGCCCGTGCACTTCACGATGTAAGCGTAGCGCAGCCGCACCTCGGCGCCGGGCGAGAGCCTGAAATACTTCGGCGGTGCCGGGTCGCGGAAGTCGTCCTGCTCTATAGAGAGGACGCGTGAGAACGGCACCTTGCGCGTGCCGGCCCCTGGGTCCTCGGGATTGTTGACCGCCTCCAGGGCCTCCACCTGCCCCTCGGGATAGTTCTCGATCACGAGCTTGAGGGGCCGGAGTACGGCCATGCGCCGCTCGGCCCGGCGGTTGAGGTCTTCGCGCAGGCAATGCTCGAGGAACGCGATGTCCACGACCTTGGCGGCCTTGGCGGTGCCGACGCGCTCGGCGAAATCGCGGACGGCCTCCGGTGTGTAGCCGCGCCGCCGCAACCCGGCCAGGGTGGGCATGCGTGGGTCGTCCCAGCCGGAGACGAGCCCCTGCTGCACCAGCCCGAGCAGCTTTCGCTTGGACATGATCGTGTGCGAGAGGTTCAGGCGCGCGAACTCGATCTGCTGCGGGTGATGCACGCCGAGCTGATCTAGATACCAGTCATAGAGCGGACGATGGTCCTCGTACTCGAGCGTGCAGATCGAGTGCGTGATGCCTTCGATCGAGTCCGACTGCCCGTGCGCCCAGTCGTACATCGGATAGATGCACCAGGCGTCACCGGTACGGTGGTGGGTCGCCTTGCGGATGCGATACATGACCGGGTCGCGCAGATTGATGTTGCCCGATGTCATGTCGATCTTCGCGCGCAGAGTCTTGCTGCCGTCCTCGAACTCGCCGGCGCGCATGCGCGCGAACAGGTCCAGGTTCTCCTCGACCGAGCGAGTGCGATAGGGGCTCTCGCGGCCGGGCTCGGTGAGCGTGCCGCGATATTCCGAGATCTGTTCCTGCGTCAGGTCGTCGACGTACGCGCGGCCCGCCTTGATGAGCTGCACCGCCCACTCATAGAGCTGCTCGAAGTAGTCGCTCGCGTAGTAGAGGTGCTTGCCCCAGTCGTAGCCGAGCCAGCGCACGGTGTCGATGATCGAGTCGACGTACTCCTGGCTCTCCTTGGTCGGGTTCGTGTCGTCGAATCGCAGGTGGCAGCGGCCGCCGAACTCGCGCGCCATCCCGAAATCGATCGAGATCGCCTGGGCGTGGCCGATGTGCAGGTAGCCGTTGGGCTCGGGCGGAAAGCGCGTGATCACCTTGCCGCCGAAGCGCCCGCTGGCGTTGTGCTCCAGGATGATGTCCCGGATGAAGTTCCCGGCCTTCTCTTTCGGCTCTTCGCTCATCTCGATGAGTGTAGCGCAACCGCCGGGCTGATTCCCGCGGTCACGGGACGCGCGCGAACGCGGCGCGCGGACCGCGCCCTTTCAGCAGCGCGAGTCGTCGGTGATGGTGAGGCCGAGCGCGCCGGTGTTCGGATCGTACTCGAAGTCGTTGCCCGGGCACTGGAAGCGCGGCGGCGAGGCGAGCAGGCCGGCGACGGCGGCCTTGTCCGGCGGAAACTGGCCCTTCTCGGCCTGATAGTTCCTCACGAGCCCCTGCACCGACGTCAACGTGGCCTGGTCGGCGGCGAGCTTGGCCCGCGCGAGCGGGCGGTCTTGCTGCATCTTCTCGACTGTCTTGGCGGTCGAGGTGAAGTACTGCATGAGGAGATAGCCCGCGACCGCCACCACCGCCACGACGATGACGATCTCGATGTAGCCAACCCCGCGCTGCTTCACGCATCGATCGTATCATCCGGCCCGGGCAAGGCCGCGAAGATGCGGCGTTCAGCGGGCCTCCAGCCCCGTCGCGTCGGGGCGGCGGAAGCGTGAGACGAATCGCCAGACTTCCAGGGCCGAGTCGATCACGACCGTCTGCGGGCCGATGAGCGTCTCCGGCAGCCGCACGTGCGCGCCCGGCCAGCCGTGCCCCGCGCCGGTGAGCTTCCAGAGCTGCACCTCCGCGCCGCCGGCGCAGGGCGACCACACCAGCAACGTGGCCGTGTGGTCCGCGCTGCCGCGCACGGGCGTCGTGCGCTGCTCGGCCACTCTGAGCTCCGCGGGACAGCGGTCGTGGGCGACCCAGCGCCGGAGCTCCGGCTCGACCGCGCGATGGCTCACGCGGTTCTGCGTGCCCGGAAACGGCGGTCCGAGGCCGCCCGCATACAAGGCGCGAGGGTCATCGACGCTGTGGATATGAAGGACCGGCACGGGGCGCGGCGGCGGGAAGCTCGTCGCCTGCATCGACCCGGCGACGGGCGCGATCGCGGCGATCCGGTCGGAGGCCTCGATCGCCAGACGATAGGCCATCATCGCGCCGTTCGAATGGCCGGTGGCGTAGACGCGCGCCAGATCGATCGACACGTTGCGCGCCACGTCGCGCAGGACGGCGAGCGAGAAGCCCACGTCGTCGACGTTCTGCGCCGAGGCGTAGCCGCAGCATGCGCCGGCGTTCCAGGTGAGCAGGCGACGGCCGAATCGTCCCGAGCCGTCAGGGTAGACGACCACGAATCCCTCGCGGTCGGCCAGCGCGTCCAGACCGGCGTAGGCCCTGAAGCCCGGTGCGTTGCCGCCGCCTCCGTGAAAGGCGATGACGATCGGCAAGGGCCGGCCCTCGCTCACGCGGGGCGGGACGTGCACGACGTACGTCCGGCTGGCGCCGCCTACGGTGAGCGAGCGATCGTGATCTCCGGCCCCGAGGGACACCAGCACCAGGGCGAGCGCGATCACGCCACGATCCTAGCAGACCGATCGAGAACGCTCGGAGGGGCCCGATGAGGTAGGGTATCCGCCATGAGCACACCGCCCCCGACCGGGCCCGAGTTCACAAAAGTCAAGGACTGCGACCTCTGCAAGGCCCTGAAGATGACGCCGTGGTTCTTCGAGGACGACGTCTGCTGGATCGCCGAGTGCGAGATCTGCGAAACGCCGATGGTCGTGTGGCGCTTCCACGGCACCACGCCCCCCGAAGCCCACGTCAAGTACATGCACGACCGGCTGCGCGAGGTCGCGACGGCACAGCTCGGTGAGTTCTGGGTGGACGGTCACATGCGGAACATCCCCGATCACTTCCACGCGCACGCACGACCCAAGGACGGCTTCTTCGGCCGCGACCGCAAGCGCTAGGCGCGCCGCGCCGGCGCGAACACCGACTGGACGGCGGCCTCTGCGAGGAGTCTGATGAAGGCGTGAAGACCGCCGAGATCGAGCCGACGTTCGAGAGCTGGCAGGCGGTGGCGCGCGCGCTTCTCCACGAGGAGGTGCCGCCGGCCCAGGTGCGCTGGCACGAGGGCGCGAAAGCCGGACAGGCCTCCCTGCTCGCCGGAGCGACGCCGGCGGCTGCGATCAAGGTGCCGCGCGAATTCGTGGATCTCGCGCGCCAGGCCGCGTGCGCCGACGATCCCGGTCGATGGCATCTCCTCTACGAGACGCTGTGGCGCCTCACCCACGGCGACCGCGACCTCTTGAAGAACGTCCGCGATCCCGGCATACGGCGGCTTCGTTTGCTGGCCGCGGACAAGGACGACGAGTCTCACGCGGACGGCGCGGCGCCCTTCGTGCCGGCCGGCGGTCATCTTCGCGAGTTGGCCGGGGCCGCCGCGCGCTGCCGGGGCTGCGAGCTCTACCGCCACGCCACCCATACCGTCTTCGGCCGTGGCGCCGAAGACGCGAAGATCGTGTTCGTGGGCGAGCAGCCGGGGGATCAGGAAGACCGCCAGGGCGCACCGTTCGTCGGCCCGGCCGGCGAGGTCCTGGACCGCGCGCTGGCCGAGGCGGGGCTCGTGCGAGAGAAGGTCTACGTCACCAACGCGGTCAAGCACTTCAAGTTCGAGCAGCGCGGCAAGCGGCGGATTCACCAGACTCCGCGCGCGAATGAGCTCAACGCCTGCCGGCCGTGGCTCGAAGCCGAGCTCACCCTGATCGAGCCGGAGGTGCTGGTCTGCCTGGGCGCCACCGCCGCCCGCGCGATCTTCGGGGACAAGTTCAGGATCACCAAGGACCGCGGCCACTTCGCGTCGACGCGCTGGGCGGCAAAGACGATCGCGACGTACCATCCCTCCGCGGTGCTCCGCGGCGAGACCGAGGCGCAGCAGGCCGAGCTCTACGCGATGTTGGTGGAGGATCTCCGGAAGGTTGCGCGCGCCTGAACGGGCGCGCTCACGGCGCGCGGTGCCGGCCGATCGCCTTCGCGTCCCCCAGGAAGAACGAGAAGGCGCCGACCTGATCGTCGTCGACGAAGAGCTCCAGGGTCCACTCGCCCGGGAACGGCTTCAGATCCTTCATCGGGTACACCTGGCTCGTGTCGTACTCGCCGTATGCCCCGCGAACGTAGGCTCGGACCTCTCGCACGAAGCGGTCGTGAAGGGCCCCGTCCGGCCGGCGCAGATCACCCCGCAGAACATACGCGCGATCGAGGAGCGCCATGGCCGAAACGAACGTGACCTGTTCGTCGCTATCAACGTTGAATTCACGAAATGCGACCCTCGAGAAGGGGCTGTGGCGCACCGTGAAGTAGCCGTACCGCACGAGATTCGACAGGCTCCCCTCCCGGTTCGGGGGAAGCGTTTCCCGCAGACCGGCGCACCCGATCAGGAGGGTTCCGACCGCGAGTGGCCACAGAGCAGACGAGAGCCTCGCAACCATGCGTCGCGCTACTGGCTGCGGGCGGGCGGTGCCGGCCGCACCAGCTCGATCGCCGGAGTCGATTTCGACGTCACCGACGGCACCGTCGCTGGATCCGCCGGCAGTCTGATATCGATCACGATCGAAATCGGTCGTTTCTGCTCGTCCCTGCCCCTCAGGCCGAGCTGCCACAACGGAGCCGGCACAGAGGGGCCCGCGCAATTCCCGCCGCCGGTGGAGGGGCAATACAGCGTGACCTGGAGCGGGATGCGCATCAGGCCGTTCGCCCCGAGCCGCCAGACGCCGTTGTACGTCGTCGCCCAGGTGTCGACACGGGGCTGGTAGACCGCGGTTCGAATCTCGTTGAAGACCAGGCTCGTGCCCTGCTGCTCGTGCAGCAGGACGAAGAACGAGTAGGTCCACAGGTCTTGCGTGCCGGAGGTTCGGCGACTCAGATCGAGATCCGTCGCTTGCCAGCTGACTGGCCCCGCGACGCCTTCCGTCTTGACCGCGAACGAGGCGCAGCCGAGGACGGACGCGCCGCAGGCCGCCGCGAGCAGGCCGCGTCGGGCCAGGCGCCGGACGGCGTTCAAGGTTTCGGGAAGACGGTGCAGAGCCAGGCCGAGATGTCGCGGATCTCGTCCAGGCACACGGAGTGCGGCATCCGATACTCGTGCCACTCGATGCGATAGCCAAGCCCCGTCATCACCTCGCGCGCCCGCTGCGCGCGCGCTATCGGGATCATCGGGTCGTGCGTGCCGTGCGCCATGAAGATCGGCACGTCGCGGTTCGCGGGAGCGGCCTCGCCGGCCAGTGCGTCGGCGAGCGGCAGCGAGCACGAGAGCGCCATCACGCCGGCCAGCCGCTCGCCGTGCCGAAGTCCCGTGTGCAGGGCCATCGCGCCCCCCTGCGAGAATCCCGCGAGCACGATCGCGGCGGCCGGGACCCCGCGCGCATGCTCGCGCGCGATCAGCGCCTCGATCGACTTCTGCGAGGCGCGCACGCCGGCCGGGTCCTCGCGGCGCGCACCGCCGTCGTCGCGGATGTCGTACCAGGCGCGCATCACATAGCCGCCGTTGATCGTCACCGGCCGCATCGGCGCATGTGGAAACACGAATCGCACACCCGGACGCGCCGGCAGGCCGAGCTCGGGCACCACGTCCACGAAGTCGTGGCCGTCGGCGCCGAGCCCATGCATCCAGATGATGCTAGCGGTCGGAGATTCGGCGGTTTCGATCTCGATCGTCTCGAGTAGATCGGCCACGTCAAACTCTCCTGGGGCGACGAGTCACGGCAACCCGACCGGCGCGCGCGGTGCCTGCGTGAAGTCGAAGGCCTCGAGCGGCGCGGCCGCTCGCCGATCGCGATCGGTCAGGGGCTCGAGGCCGAAGCGCCACTCAATCAGCTTCAGCACCGAGGCGTGATCGTACTGTCCGTGGCCGACGACACCACGACGCGCGTAGGGCGACACAATCAGGGTCGGCACCCGCGTCCCGAGCCCGAAGCGGTCGACGATGGGCGGCCGCACGTGATCGAACCAGCCGCCGCCCTCGTCGTAGGTGATGATGACGGCGACGCGCGGCCAGTATCGGCTCGCCATCACTTCGCGGATCATGTCGGCGATCCAGCGATCGCCCGCGCCCACCGTGGACGAGACCGCGTGCGCGTTGTCCTTCGCGTGCGGCTTGACGAACGCGACCGCGGGCAGCCCGCCCTGGCGAAGCACGCGGCTGAACTCCGACGCGTCGCGGATGTGGGCGCGACCCTCGGGCGTCTCCATGATTCGTTTGACGTACTGAAACGGGTTGTGGTGGGGCACCAGCCCCTGCTTCACGGCGTCCGCGCCGCCGCCCCAGCCGGTCGCATACCAGGCCCACGTGATTCCCGCGGCATCGAGCCGGTCGGCGATCGTCGGCACGGTCTGCGGCGCGCGCAGGATCGAGTCGACGCGCTGCGGGGGATAGGGCGGGTCGAGATTGTTCACGACCCAGCCGTCGGGATCCACCGCGCCGTCCTTCTCGACCCGACCGTCCGGCCCGACACCGGCCGCGCGCTCCTTGGCCGCCGCATCCGCGTAGCGCGCGAGCGCGGCCGAGATCAGATAGAAGTGGTTGGCGAAGGAGCCGCCGTGGATGCCCTGGAACCAGTGATCGAGCAGCACGAACTCCTCGGCCAGCTTCCACTGCGCCGGGCTCGCGTAGCGATCGAAGTAGCCCATCGTGGTGCCGCCGCTGGTGCCCTCGGCGACCCACTTGCCCATCGGGACGCCGTCGGCGCCGGCGCCGTACTGGCGCTGCATGTGATAGAAGCGGTGGATCGGATTGTTGGTCGGATCGAACGGCGCGAGGAACTTCTGCATCGCGAACGGCGCGTTCGGCATATCGGGCGGGAAGCGCTGGTCGGGCTTGCCGTCGCGCCCGAGCGGCGCCGGCAGGTTGGGGTACGCCACGCCATTCTTGTCGGTCTGCCGTCCGTTGTAGCGCTCGAGCCCGTCGGCGCCTGGATACGTGCCGAAGAGATGATCGAACGAGCGGTTCTCCAGGAACAGCACGACGATGTGATCGATCGGCGCGCGCGGCCCTGGGGGCTTGTCCGCGACGTCTGCTGCACCGGCCGTGCACGCGCCTAGCGCGAGCGCGAGCAGCATCAAGCCGGCGAGTCCTGTACGACGATCGCGCATGGAGTATTCTAACTGACCATGGCGACTCCACGGCTCATGGGCGCGGAAGTGAAGCGGAAGGAAGATCCCCGATTGATCACCGGCACCTCGACGTACGTCGGCGATCTGGCGCTGCCGGGCATGCACTACGTCGCGTTCGTGCGGAGCCCGCACGCGCACGCGCGCATTCGCCGGATCGATGCCGCGCCGGCGCTCCGACACCAGGGCGTCTTCAAGGTGGTCACCGGCCACGACATCAAGAAGCTCTGCGCGCCGCTGCCGATCGCCGGCGCCGGCGAAGGCGGCAGCAGCGACGCCTCCGCGAGCGTCGGGCGCAAGCACTATCCGCTCTCGGTCGATCGCGTGCGCCACGTCGGCGAGGCGGTCGCTGCGGTCATCGCCACCTCGGAAGACGTGGCGGTCGACGCCGCGGCGGACGTCGTCGTCGACTGGGAGCCGCTGCCGGCCGTCACCGATCTCTTCGGGGCGATGACCAACGGCGCCCCGCAGCTCCACGACGATGCGCCGGGCAACATCGAGCATCAGACCACGATCAAGTCCGGCGACCCCGATGCCGTCTTCGCCAAGGCCAAGCGCGTCGTGAAGCAGCGCATGAACAGCCAGCGGCTCAGCGGCGTGCCGATGGAGGGCCGCGCCACGCTGGCGGCGCCCGATCCTACCTCCGGCGGCATCGTCGTGTGGGCGACGAACCAGGCTCCGCACGGGCTGCGCAACGATCTGGCCACCGCGCTCAGCATGCCGCAGAACCTCATCCGCGTGATCGCGCCGGAAGTCGGCGGCGGCTTCGGCGTGAAGTTCGGCTGTTATCCCGAGGA
>JACXTT010009160.1_pt1 | contig 13559 bp, 9 predicted proteins | sample 9270951 | NCBI WGS metagenome assembly JACXTT01 (sample SAMN15532306, study PRJNA645909) | rock metagenome | isolation source: weathered quartz diorite | place: Puerto Rico | collected 2017-06-21
CAGTATTCCGATCGGCCTTCCATCGACGCGGATCGCAGTTGTAAGAATCGACTTTACGCTTCCCGCTTCAAGCCTTGCGCGCAAAGGCGCAAAGCGCGAATCGTTTGCAGGATCGCCAACAGCCACCGGGCCGTCCTGCGAGATTACCGATTGAAGGAAGGGGTTGTTCACCGTTTGGATTTCCTGCAACATTGACGATCGGTCAGAGCAGCACTCAGCCACGTATTCGTGGTTCACGGGTACCATCTCAGGCAGCGGGCTCGGGAATAGAGCCATCCGGCAGCGGCAAACCGACAGCGCCACGCCCAGCTCGTCTACGATCGCGCGCAGCACCGCTTCCGAATCCAGCGAGCGGTGAATTGCTGAGCTGATTTTGCTGATTAGCGCGTCGCGGCTGGCGGCCTCTTGTGCCTCGCGGTACAGCTCCGCCTGGTAGAGCGCTACCGCTGTTTGTTCGGTAACCAATTCCAACAGCTTGATCTCGTCTTTTGAAAACACACGCGTATTTTCAAATTGCTCGAGCGCGATCGTTGCGACGGTGTGCCCGTTGAAGCTGATGGGAGCAAGAGCCATCGCGCGCACACCAAGGCGTACCGACATCGCCCGAACGATGGGGTCGCTCCGGTTGGTGTCGGGTACCTCGATGACGTTACCTGAAAGCAGTTGGGCGAGAAGCGGACTTCCTTCAAGGTCAAGCTCGGTGTCGATCAGACTCGGAACCAGCGCGGTAGATCGGTATTCAGCCCGAGCGGTGAACGAGGAGGTCCTGGTCGCGTCGCCACCGCCGTGCTTGTAGATCACCACACGTGTGACTTTCAAAGTCGTGCCGATGCCCTCGACCGCAACCCTCAGGATCTCATCAACGCCGACTTCGCTCCTGATGGCTGTGAGCAGCCGATTTGTCAGCGCTTCACGGTCAGCCGCGCCTCGGGCAGTATCCTGTGACCGGAAATGGTGTATGCTCAGGCCCAGCGTAGACGCCACCGCGTGAGCGAGATGCTTTTCCTGAGCGGGCCAACGCCGCTTGCTGCCTTTGTAAAGGAGTAGCGTTCCCGCGGTTTCTGAATCGACTACGAGCGGTACAATCAAGATTGATCTGATGGCGGACTTCTCCGCCCGGTTCGCCGCGGGCGCCAGTCGTCGGCTCACTCGCGAGTCGGATCTCGCGTCGGCGATCTCGACCACGGAAGCCTCCCCGCCCAGCTCACGGGTTATATCGAGGTCAAGCTGCCGCAGCTTCTCTCGTTGGACGGGCCCGACCCCCGTCGGGCAATAGTCCCCAGCCAGGCGTGGGCCGCCCTCGCGTTGAAGAAGGATGGCCACTCGTTCCAGACCGAGTATTCGACCGATCTCATCTGCGGCGCTGGGCAACACCATGTTGAGGTCCGCCGACGATTGAGTCAGTGCTGCTATCTTGTCGATGAGCGAACAGCCCTGGGTCTTGTCCTCATCCGCCGGGAAGAATCGCTTTGTGAAAGGAAGTGTCATCAGATTCGCAAAACCCTGAGCGGCAAATGAATGGCAGAGAGGAGCCTCTATCAGTGTGCGTCCTCAAGCAAAAGACGCTTCACTCAGGCGCCGGGGAAAGGCTTGCATCGGCTTCACGCCTTTGCCCATTATTCGCCAGCATCTTCATCTGCTCCATTCGCCGGTCACCGGTTGCCCCCTCACCGTAAGGACCGTGTGGCGGATAGCCAGCGCGGTCCTGGTGTCCTTCAATAGCAACCCGGGTTAGGTTGTGAGTTGGCGTATTTCGCGCCAACCACCGGGCGGTACCGCGGTGAATGCATCAACAACGAACGGATCAAAATGCGCACCCGAGCATCGTATCAGTTCCTCGGCAGCATCGTCAAACGATCGTGCGGCTCGGTAAGGCCTGTCCGAGGTCATCGCATCCACCGCGTCGGCAACCGCGAATATCCGCGCCCCCAGGCATATTTGATCGCCCTCGATCCGGTTGGGATATCCGCTGCCGTTGTAACGCTCGTGGTGCTGAGCCACGATTTCGGAAGCTCCTTCGAGAAAGTCAATTCCTCGAATGATCTGCGCGCCGTACTCCACGTGACGCCGCATATAGCTCCATTCTTCTTCGGTCAGCGCGCCGCGCTTGAGCAATATGCCGTCGGGCACGCCGATCTTCCCTATATCGTGGAGCAGCGCGCCGTTCTCGAGCGTAATCAGCTCGCGGTCATGCAACCCGATCTGCTTGCCTAACCGTAAGCAATAAGAAACCACTCGTTCGGAATGACCCTTAGTCTCGACGTCCCGCGCTTCAAGTGCCGCTGCGAGGGCGCGGAGCGTTGCTCGATAGTTCAGGTATAACTTCTCAAGCGTCGAGTTCAGATTTGTGTTTGCGATCGTGAGCTCGTTTGTGCGCAGATCGACGAGATCCTCGAGGTGGTGCTCGTATTGCTGATTCGCTTTTAGCAGCCAGTGATGTCGAAGCCCTCGGGCAACGGCGGTCTCGACGTCGGAGAGATTGAACGGCTTAGTGACATAGTCGAAAGCGCCGCGGCGCATGGCTTCGATTGCGCTCTGGATATTCAGGTTACCTGAGATGAGGATAACCACTGTATCGCGAGAGAGCATAGTGATTTCCGCCAGCAACTCGAGCCCGCTCATGCCGGGCATCATAATATCGGACAAAACCAGGTCGTACGTCTCCTCCTTCAGATACTCCATAGCCTCGACCGCGCTGGTGGCGGTCTTGCAGTGGTGCATATTACCTAGAAGTGATTGGAGCACCGAGAGTATGCTCGGCTCATCGTCGATGATGAGTATTTTGGCGGCTCGATTAGGGGTGAGGTTTAGCGGCGTGTTGATCTGTCCGGTCATCGGCATAGACCTGAATGGCAAAGTCTTCCTGTTTCCACAGCGAGTCCTGGTCCTTGAGACTGGGGAGTTGGTCGCGGCGACCCGGGTGAAGCTCAGAGCCCAAAACGCCTTCGTGTCGAGATGCCAGAGCATCTGGCTTCGGCTAATCGCTCAACTCAACCTAAGAGGCCTGCGTAAAATTCCCGGTTAGGGGCACAGCCAATTGAAAGAGGCTGCTTTTCTTAAGAAGGGGACTGGATGATATTAGTACAATGAAGGGTTTCGCGCAACACTTATTTGGGCAGACTTATTCCTCAAGGAGCTTGAGGGTACTGACTATTCTGAATCGGTGTAGTCAATCTTGGTGTAGGTTCCGGCATCGCCGACAATGAAAATGAAATCGCGGCCTCCAAACTCGAAGTGCGTGACTCCTTCCGGCGTCATCTGCGGCTCGAGATCGGTCAGTGCGTGCAGTGACTCGGAATCCGACGTTGGGAGATCGCCGCTCCACTGCCACAGTTTGAATCCAAGTTTCTTCTGATGATGCTCCGGCGCTCCCGCAATTATCAGGAATGAATCGAGGCGGCTATCGTACTGAATGTCGCGGATTCCCATTCCCTCGAGCGGAAGCTGGATAGAGTGTCCCTCGACAACTTTTATGTTGCCCACCGAAAACGGACTGCCAGAATTGAGCGCAATTGGCACGATCAGAGCGTTGCCGTCCAACTGAGGCGATCGCAACCCCAGCAACAGCCGGTTGCGCTTCGGGTCCCAGCCGATTCCTTCGATATTGAGCCCGCCATCCTTTCCGTTCTTCTGGCCCTCTCCTTTCAACTCTGGGACGTTTGTCACCAGGAACTCTCTGAAATTCGGTATCACCTCAGTGTCCCTTATGGTCTGGCCACTGGCATCGAATTTGAAGCGTGCGATTGCGTTTTGCTCGCCATCCTTCTTGTCAGATTGCGATCCAATAGCATAGAAGTAGCCGTCACCGTAAGTAATTCCCTCAAGATCTACGACGCTGGCACCCAACGGAATAAGCTTGACGCCGCCTGTCTGCTTGCCAGAATCGTCGACTTGCATCCAAAGGATCTCATCCAGCTTAGTGTCGTCAACGAAGAGAACTCCGTTGGTGCCTGGAACCTGAACAACGCCCGACGCTTCGAATGAGCCCCCCTGAAATGGAGTTCCGGCGGTGGGCTTCGGCAGCCTGAGCTTCGCTTTGCCCTTCTTACTGATCTTGACCTCTTCTTTGTTTGGCGCAGTACCGGATCGCGTGAGGTATAACGTGAGCGCCACGGTCAGCGCCACACTCAACACCGCCGCAAATATGCGGCCGCCAGCACTCACATACGCAGCTCTTAACCGATCATCTTTCTCCTTTTTCTTTTTCTTCTTCTTCTTCTTCTTTTCGTCCTTATCATCTGGCGCATTCTCAACAAGCTCGGCGGCTTCAGCGTTCGGTGCGGGGGCGAGATCTTTCGAGGACAATGGCGAGCCCGGCGCCCCAGGCGATGGATCCTGAACCAAAATGGGTGTTTCGGGCGAGACTGGCTGACCCGTACCGTGCTCCTTCTCTGGTGAGGCGTCCGTTCCGGCGCGTCTTCTCAATTCCTCCAAAGCTTCGCCGGACAACACAGCGGTTAGGTTCGCGGTAGTCTCGGCAGGATTTCTAAATGTGAGCACCGTCTGCCCCAACTGAATCCTGTCGCCGTGTTTGAGGGTATGCGCCTGGGCGCCGAGCCGCTCGCCGTTTACGAACGTTCCATTGCGACTCCCCAGATCGACAATCGAGTAGCCCGCATCGCGAGTGATCACGATCGCGTGTGTATTGCTGACCGTGGGGTCGGTCAGGGTGATGTGGTTGTGCGTCGCTTTACCAATCTCTACCTCGTGTTTGTCAATCAGGTATTCAAGCTTCGCGCCGGACGGCAGCACCCCTATGAGTTTAGGTCCGTAGTGTTGGTCCACCCGTTCGCGGATCTGGCTGGCAGTTGCTAGCCGGATACTCATCGGCGCACCCACATCGCGCCTTAGTTGGTCGACTGAGGCGGTGTTGGTTGGGTCCGCTATGGCCAGAATCAACGAGTCGGCCTCCTTGGCTACCGGGAACACTTGATGCTCACGCGCGAGTCTTGCGGAGAAGCCCGCAACCACCGCCTCATCAATTTGTGAAGCGCTTAAATCCGCAACCGCGATTTGAAACGTCTTGCTCATCAAATCACGCAGACTCTCCTCGCTTGCGAGCCGCTCCTCTATCAACGCCTGATAGAGCCGGCCCTTCGCATTACCGCGGACCCTATCGACATCCGCGCTGGTGGCAAGACCGGCGGTCACAACTGCGGATGCAAGGGATTCCTCGGTCAATGCAGGAGGCGGGACAGGCCTGGCTGCAGCCGCTATCTCGCCAACCTCAATCGCTGTAGTGTCACTGTAGTCGCCCAAACGAAAAGTCAGCTTCGAGAGCCCGATACCGATCACATCACCGTGTAATAGTTGTCGCGGCTCGCTAACTCGTTCGCCGTTTACGAAAGTGCCGTTCCGGCTCCCGATGTCATTAATTGTGTATACGGTACCTTCAAGGCGAATCATCGCATGTGCGGTTGAGACGGCCGGGTCGGCAATCACTATGTCGTTGCGAGGTCCCTTGCCGATTTGAGTTTCGGCGTTTGTCAGTTCTCGATCGAACACATCTCCCGTCGGAAGCAGTATCTTCACGCTAGCCGCCGGCGTGGCCTCTGCCGGAGATTGGTTTGTGTCGAATGCGTGCGCCTCGAGGACCACCGTGTTTACCGGTAGTTTGGGTGTGGCCTGGACAGTCTCCGGAGCGGCCTCAGGATTTTCAGCCACACCCAAGAGCGGGTCGCTAGCTCCAGACGGGCTCACCTTCATCTTTATTGAATCGTAATAGGCGTTTAGCTCGTGCCCGCATCGGTAGCAAAAACGCTGGCCTTCGCGAGCCACAGGAGATTTACAATTGGGGCATTCGAGCGTCATATCAGTGGGGTTACATTTTCACGGCAAAACCGAGCGCAACGAGAATCCCTGCTCGATGAAGCGATTCCTGACCGGTTGCCTCATACGTCGCGCCGGTCACGAGGACTTGGCCTGTATGCGCAAAATATGATAGCGGCTAGCAAAATCAAAAGCAAGAAAAGCCCGAGTCGAGAGGAGATGCGAGCATTCAGAGAGTCAAGCCTTGTCGACGCCGAGAGCCACACCCAACCGTGCACGGTCTTCGAGACTCATACGGTGCGAGAGTTTCTCATTGTTTTATTGAGCAGCTTCTCGAATGCGCAATACACACAGTGTCGCTTGAAATCTCGGAGTATTATGCGTTGGGTTTTCCTTTGTCCTTTCCGTCCCTTCCGCAATTCCAAAATTGACGTCAGGTAGCGGTATACCTAGAATACAAAGCGAACCCCAACGAAGGCTCCGGAGGATCTGATGTCGGAAAAGCGGAAGATGAAGCGAAGGATGCGCGAACTGCTGCTATTCATTCCGAACTTGATGGGATTGTTGATCGGCCTATTGCGGGACGAGCGCGTGTCTCAAACTGATAAAGCGATCCTCGCCGGGATAATCATGTATGTCATCGTTCCGCTTGACATCATCCCGGACTTCATCCCATTCATCGGGCAAGTTGATGATTCTTACCTTCTGGCAATTTCGATACTTAGGCTGCTCAATCGCGCTGATCGCAGAGTTGTTATGGATCACTGGAAGGGTCAGCGTGACATAACGGAGCTGGTCGACAGCATCGCTCGGGTCGCGGAATTCTTCCTGCCGAATCCGATAAAGAATGTGTTGCGCGGACGAATCGAGCCCAAAGGCCGGCTGAGCGTTGTCGCTGATGCGCCGGCCGGAACAAATATCTGAGCCTGGCGAGAACGGTAACTGTCGTCCTCCTTGTCGCGATCGGCAAGGGGGTTTTCTGGGACCACGGATGACGCTAACTAGCGGAATCCCCGTCGGCTGCCCAACAATGAAAGGTGTTAGAACTCACGAAGCGTTCCTAAGTGCGTTGAGCATCTTGTAGTGGATCCCACCGAATGAACCGTTCGACATAATCACCACAACCTCATCGCCTGTAAGCCGCGGGACAAGCTCCGAAACAATCTCATCCGCTGAAGCAATAAAGCGAGCCTCGCGGCCGCGCGCACGAAGGTGCTCGGTAATCTCGGCGGGGGAGATCGCGGTTTCCGAAGAGTATCGCTCAGGGTGAAAGAGACGAGCGATTACTATTTCGTCGGCCTCGCCCAGTGCATCCTCGAACTGCTGCTGGAACAACTTGATCTGGGCGGTGTAAGAGCGCGGCTCAAAGATCGCGACGATGGGACGCCCGGGATATCTTGCGCGCGCTGCGAGAAGCGTTTCGCGAACCGCGGTAGGGTGATGCGCGAAGTCGTCTATCACGGTGACACCGCCAACCTGACCTCGGACCTCCAATCTACGTTTTACGCTCTTGAACTCCGTGATCGCGTCGGCGACAGCGCCTCGATCGAGGCCGACAACGTGGCAGGCCGCGATGACCCCCAGGCAGTTGCGCACATTAAACAAGCCCGCGAGTGGACTCCGATAGCGCCCAAACTCACTCCCCGCGACGCGCACCGTGAACGTGGTCATCTCGGATGAAAACCTGACGTCGTCGGCGTGCCACTGAACTGGGTGACTCGTGCCAAAGCTCTCCACCCGGCAGAATGCCTTCGGCGAAAGTGCCTTCACCAGATCGGAGTCGAATCCGGCTATCAAATGCCCGTTGCCCGGGATGAGATTGATCAACCGGCCGAACGCAAACGACACGGCTTCTATGTCGCGGTAGATGTCTGCATGATCGAACTCTATATTGTTCAATATCACGGTGTCGGGCAGATAGTGCATAAACTTCGGTCCTTTGTCGAAGTAGGCCGTATCATACTCATCGCCTTCGATGACAAAGTAGGGGCTGTCGGTGACTCGGAATGAGGAGTTGAAGTTCTCAGCGACCCCTCCAATAAGAAATGATGGATTTGCGCCTGCCCGCTCCATTGCCCAGGCCATCAAGGAGGTCGTCGTGGTTTTTCCGTGAGTGCCGGCGATGACGATGGAATGACGGCCGCGAATGAAGTTGTCCCTGACCACCGCCGACATGGAAGTGTAATATATCTTTCGGTTTAGTACGTGCTCGAGTTCTGGATTGCCGCGTGTAATCGCATTGCCCACAACTACAATGTCGGGTTGCTCGCCGAGGTTCTCCGGTCTGTAACCGTCGCTCACCGGAATTCCGAGCCGATCCAGTTCCAGCGACATCGGCGGATAGACGTTTTCATCTGATCCGCTGACTCTGTGCCCCTGTTCAGTGAGCATTCCTGCGAGCGATGCCATCGCTGTACCGCAGATGCCTATGAGGTGGTAGTGTTTTTTCTCCAGATGCTCTCCTTCGCGTCGGGTTGAGTTGAGTATAGCCGCGCGAAATCTCTTTGAAAAGTTTCGTCGGCCCTATCACTTGCGCGGGTTCTCTGCGTGTGGAAGAATCTTCGCGTGGTAGGTTTGACTTAGATTGAACGCGCGCGATGCCAGAGATGTCTTGATGTTATACCTGAAGCTCATATTCATATTGATTCTGACGATAGCCGTGTTTGTCGGCCCGGCTTTGTACAGCGAGTCCTTAACCAGAGCCGATGCGGGTCCATCGCTCTTTGAAGTATTGGTCAGCCCGGGCGACGACCCCGATCCTCGCGATGAGACCTCGCTCGCGATCAGTCCGAGGAACGATCGGGTGATAGTAGGGGCATCCAAGGTGATTCGCGGGGCGGGGACCGTTGGACGAGGCGACACCTTGGTCTCCTATTACTTTTCATCTGACGGCGGTCGCTCATGGGGCACTGGCGTGATAGGGCTTGAAACAGCAGAGAAGGTCTGGGGGCGCGCTTCGGATCCGTCGGTCGCTGCCGATCTCGATGGGAATTTCTACCTCTGTGTCCTGATGCTCGACAATGGAAGTTTTGACAATGGAATCTATGTATTCAAGTCCACCGACGGCGGTCAAACGTTTGCGGAACCCACGCGCGTCGTCGCGAATATTGGTTTGGGAACGGCGCCCAAACTTGCTGACAAGTGTTATCTGACTATTGACGTTTCTCCAGCTAGCCCATTCAAGAACACGGTCTACGCGGCGTGGGTGAGCACAGAGCCGGATCGCACTGTGATCCGTACCTCGCACCGGAGGCCTGGCGCTTCGGCCTATTCGGAACCGAAGGCCATCAGCCACAGTGGCGACATGCGGGGGCCGTCGATTGCCACCGGCCCAAACGGTGAGCTCTACGCTGCCTGGTTTGGGATAGGTCATCCCAGAGTCGTTTTGTTCAATGCTTCTACAGACGGTGGCGAGACGTTCCTTCCGCCTGTTGCAGCTCCCAGCACAGATATTCGCATCCATGAATTCGTAGGCTCGCTCTCGGCTCCAGACGCTGCGATTTTGATCAATGGCGTGCAACGAATGAACAGCTTTCCGGTGATTGATGCGGATAGAAGCTCCGGTCCCAATCGCGGGATGATTTACGTCGCGTGGGCTGAATCAACCAATGGGATAGACGCAGATATTTTTGCCGAGAGTCTTACACCGCCGAACGGAGGACGTCCGATCATAAGCTCGCCAGTGCGCGTCAACAATGATGCCGGACTGACCGATCAATTTTTTCCATGGCTGAGCGTTGATTCGGTGAGCGGTGCGGTCGAGCTGGCGTTCTATGATCGCCGAGACGATACGAGCATGGTCCTTATCAACATGTATCTCGCACGCTCGACCGATGGCGGCAATAGTTTTGGAGAGAACACTCGGATCAGCTCGGCACCCTCCGATCCCCGAATTCAGGCAAATGTCACGGGCTCCAATGGTAGCCCTATTGGCTTTGGTGATTACGTAGGTATGGTCGCGGCGGGCGGTAAGGCGCACATAATGTGGGCTGATACGCGTCGCGGGCAACAAGAGATTCGTTATGGACAGCTTGATTTTGGCTCATCGCCTCCGCCACCGCCGCCGCCACCGCCAGACGGATTGCCGAATGACAACTGCCAAAGCCCTCGGACGATCACTACCTTGCCGTACATCGATACCATTAATAGCAGCCCGGCGACGTCTTCACCCGACGACCCGGTGTCGTGCACCGGTGGTCAAGACACAAACACTGTTTGGTATGCGTTCACGCCCGCTGTTAATACGGTGTGCGGCGTAGAAACGAGCTTGAGCAATTACGATACGGTGGGAAGTTTCTATACCGGAGTCTGCGCGTCACTCGCGCGAGTAGCTTGTTCCGATGATTTTGGAAATCCGGCCGACAAGGCGAATCGATCAGTGCTCACATTTTCCGCAAATGCTGGATCGACATACCTGATCGTCGCCAGCGGGAAGGGAACCGGCGGCTCGTTGAAAATCCGTGCCGGCTTTCCGACGATAACCGGCGTTGAGTATACGACCGCGCCGGATGGCAGCGATGTGCTTAAGATAACCGGCGCGGGCTTCATCACCAGCAGCGCCGAAGTCACCGCCCAACTGAACGGCGAGGACATAGCCCTGCCGAACATCTTGTCTTTTGGCCCTCCCCTGCCCGATGGTACAGACTCGACGCTGTACGCGACAAAGAAGAAGCTCCGAAAGCTGGTAAAGCGCGGGAGCCTGCTTGTCCGAGTCGAAAGCCCAGCGGGCAGCGGCAATATCTCGAACAATTTCCTCTTTACACGCTGATCAAGTGTGAAAGCTCTTAAGTTTGACGGCAGCCTCAACCTCGTGCGCGACGCGCCCATTCCGCAGCGCCACGGCGAAGCGTTGGTCCAGGTGATTCTCGCCGGGATCTGCAATACCGATCTTGAAATCGTGAGGGGCTACGCTGGGTTCCGCGGAATACCGGGTCACGAGTTTGTGGGACGCGTGGTCGAGTCACCCGATCGCGAGCTCGTCGGCCGCCGGGTAGTCGGAGAGATCAATGCCGGATGCGGTCATTGCGAATTGTGCCTGCAAGATGACCCGAGACACTGCGGCGAGCGAACGGTGCTGGGTATCAAGGGCCGGGACGGCGCATTCGCAGAGTTCCTTTCGCTACCGGTGGGCAACCTGATCGAGTTGCCGGAGTCGGTGAGCGACGAATCCGCGGTGTTCATCGAGCCGTTGGCTGCTGCCTTAAACGTCCTTGAACAGGTCGGCATCAAGAGCTCCGACAACGTGGTGTTGATAGGGGATGGCAAGCTTGCAAGCCTGTTGATAATGGTGGTGGCGCGAACGGGCTGCTCTCTTTCGGTCATCGGAAGGCATCAGGAGAAGCTTGAGATGGCGCGAAGATTTGGAGCCGACAGCATCTTTCTGGAGGCCCGCGGGCGCTCTCTGGAACGGGATCGGCGGTTTGACCTGGCCATAGACGCAAGCGGATCACCCTCGGGACTCGTGACCGCGTTGGAAATAGTCAAGCCAAGCGGCACGGTTGTGTTGAAATCGACTCATCAAGGAGTGACGACGCTTGAGATGTCCCAGGTCGTTGTCAATGAGCTGACGATCGTCGGATCTCGTTGCGGGCGATTCCAGCCCGCGATAGACATGCTTGCCAGCGGACACCTAGATTTGAACCCGCTGATATCGAGTCGATTGACGTTGGAGGAAGGCTCGCGCGCATTCGAGGAGGCAGCAGCCCCGTCTAGCATGAAGGTCATCTTACAGATGGATTAAGTTCCAAAGACCCGTCACAGAATAACTGGCAGCCTTGAATCCGGCTGCCAGAACCCGTTCCAGGGAATCCCTCCGAAGAAACTTATTGACAGTAGGAAGACCGAATGTTATAAACCCGGCGAAACGGCTACCATATGTTGGGCTAGGTACTGTAATACCCTACGATATTTAGGAGGCGCAATGAACCAGGGGGATTTGATCGAGAAGGTTGCAAAGCGGGCCTCGATCAGCAAGGCCGAGGCAGAGAGGGCGATCAATGCGGTAAAGGAAGCGATTGCCGACAGTCTTCGCAAGAACGACAAGGTTACCCTGGTTGGCTTTGGGACATTCGCCGTGTCACACCGAAAGGCAAGGCGCGGTCACAATCCCCACACCGCAGAACGAATCAAGATTCCCGCAACCAGGGCGGTTCGATTCAGCGCAGGCAAGCAACTAAAAGAAGCCGTCAACAAGCGGAAGAAATAGATTCGATCCGGAACAGAAGAGCCATTGGGCTGGCGATGCCGTCGCCAATCCTTCCTTGCTTCCAAAACCATCGGCAAAGCTCAACAACCAGACTCGCCAAGGCGGGCATCACACTGTGCACTAAAAGGTGTGCGACTTAAACTGAAAGGTTTGAATCGACTGGTAAGAAGTTTCTGGTGTGTGGTCTAAGCCGCGCTATTCGGTAATTTGGCGCATGCGCAAGGTGTGGAATACTGGTTGCGGATATCTTGGCGGAATGCGGACGAGCCTGGATTTGAGGCCGATAAAAGGTGTTTTGCATCAGCAGAGTTGGTGCTATTCTAACGAAGTTGGAAGCGATTGTATGAAGAAGTTCTTCCTCATTGTCAGTCTCTCGATTTTTGGTGTGACCGCAGTAGTCAGCGCTCCGCCGGTTGGTTCCGTCGCGCTCGCGCAAAAGAAGGACAAGGACGACAAGAAGCGGTCCCCGGGACCACCTGTAATAAAGGACAAGGGCAGTCAGGACAAGTCGAAGGGACCTCCCCCAAAGAAAGATAAGAGGCCGTGAGGACTCAGGATTTCTTGTCCTGGAAGCTGGCGAGAGCTTCACTCTCGTCCGAGAAAATCTCGAACACGCCGTCGAGTTTCGAAATCGCGAGAATATTTCTCACCGACTGGGAAGGGGAGAGCAGTTTTACGTGCCCCTTCTTTTTTAGCACCGCACGGTAGGCTTTGATGAGGCTACCCACACCTGTGCTGCTTATGTAAGTTACGCTTCGCAGATCGAGCAAAAAGCTGACTTCCTCTTCCTCCACGAAGCGCTGCACCATCTCGAAAAGCTGATCTGGTCCGTCACCTGGGTCAAGACGCCCGGTTATCTTAATGATCCGAACCGAGTCTGTCTTTCTGCTGATTACTTTAGTGGGGCGTCTCATCATAGCTAATAAACTCGTATCTGAAAATCCTAGCGCAGGCGGGTCTAGTGGGCGCTACTGGACTCGAACCAGTGACCCCTGCGGTGTGAACACAGTGCTCTACCAACTGAGCTAAGCGCCCTTGCGGGGAGAAAGATTAGCAGATGCCGATACACATTTCCACCACGCCGGCATTCTTACTCTTCATCAATTCTCAATTTTGTTGTGTTGTCGCCCGAGAGGCGCGCAGTCTTGCGCTGGCCTTTGCGCACTAAAAGACATACGGCGCGGACCTGTTGTCGCTGTTGATAACGACCACGACGTTTGTTCCTTCCGGGCCGAGGTGGAGTTTCCCTTTTGTAAAGAGCTCTCCACCGGATCCGTCTTGCGAGAAACTTAGAGGCTCAAACACCAGGCCGTTAACCTGGATGAAAGAGTTTGCGCGGAAGTTGTCGCCGAAAACCCACAGCTTCTTTACGCCCTTCACTCTGATTCCAGTGATTGCAGGGAAGCCTCCACCACTCGGATGTATCGTCACCGAAAACCACTTCGAGTCCACGTGAGATGGATTACTCGCGTCTATTACCTGGACAACGAAGGCTGACGAAACTAAAAAGTTAGGAATACCGACAACAGTCCCGTTTATTGAAAGACTACGTCCGGAGGGCAGTGCCCCCCCCACATAGCACCTA
>JACXTT010009161.1_pt1 | contig 13558 bp, 16 predicted proteins | sample 9270951 | NCBI WGS metagenome assembly JACXTT01 (sample SAMN15532306, study PRJNA645909) | rock metagenome | isolation source: weathered quartz diorite | place: Puerto Rico | collected 2017-06-21
ATAAAATTTAACGAGGAGAAAGGGAAAGAGGCTCTCAGCGTGCGTCCCGGATTCGAGGGTCCTCTGTTTCGTGGAAGCCTATTCAACATGAATCCGTTCACGTTGATGCGGCGCTTCACCGAAGACCTGGATCGTGCCTTCGGAACGGTGCCAGATACGGGGGAGACCCTATCTTGGTCGCCTACGATTGAAGTGAAAGAGGTGAACGGCAAATTCTTCGTATCTGCCGAGCTGCCAGGGTTGAAGAAAGGCGACATCAAGGTTCAAGTGACCGAAGATGCGCTGATCCTGGAAGGAGAGCGGAAGCAGGAAAAAGAGGAAAAACGGGAGGGCTACTACCATTCCGAACGCAGCTACGGGCACTTCTATCGCTCGATTCCGCTGCCGGAAGGCGCCAGTCTCGATAAAGCCGCAGCCGAATTCACCAACGGCATCCTGGAGGTCTCCATTCCAGTCGCGGAGACCAAGCAGAAGCCTCGCGAGGTTCCCCTGTACGAAGGCGGGAAGGTTAAGACCGCCGGCGGATAACGTTTGAAGGCGGGGGCCATTCAGAACCCCCGCCGTTTTTACCGCCGCGACCTTTGTTTCGGCCGACTGGACAACCATGATCATTTATCGCATCGCTTCACAGTAATCACGACCTGTTGGTCCAGCAGCCTGGACTGCTGTTCAGCCGTGGCGAGTAAGACGCGGTAGTGGCCTGGTTCGAGGGATCTTGGAATGCTAAACCTGAGGAAATTGCTCTCTTGCTCAACGATGTGAGCCAGCGCCACCAAAACCCCATCACTGAGGAGTACGTCCGCGACATGCGACCAATCCAGGTGATCACCAAACGCGGTCACGATATTCCCTGCCTGCACAACGTCAGGTTCAACCCGATCGACGTGCGGGATGTCGCGTGGTTCACGGCCAATGTTTCCAGGTGAGCAGAGGCTTACGCCGAGTAACGCCACCATACGCAATACGCCGTGTGCTGTCATCGAATCATCACCTCCATCCCAGGCATCATCTGGCTCTCTACCGGCACCGAGGTTATTGCGCGACCAGATGCCAGTGCCCACACCGTGTCTTGGTCCCCTTGCAGTCCCAGCACACGGGTTTGTGGGTGTACAGGACATCGGGAAGTGCTTCGGGACGGACAGCTTCGCATTCCACAACGTTTCCTTCGGGGCTTAGGAGCGCGGGGCGATCAAACAAAGAGAAGTTCCCAAAATGACGGCCGCACAAGACACACTCCTTCCCCGTGTACCAGGAAGTCAACAAATCCCGAATTGGGCACCCAAGCGGAAAGAGGTCGATTTGCCAGACACAATCCTGTGCGAGAGCAATTCTCGATACGTAGTTCCGGTGCGCAATGTTGATGTTCCGGCCAGCCGAACAGTGACGTTATGGCTGCAAGCGGCTCGTCAATTTCCACGGTTGCATATGTTTTTGTCTCGGGGCAGACCACCAGGCGCTTACCGCGATATTCCAGGTACGTGCGCGCCAGTGCTCGGATGATCAGGACAAGTGCGACGATTACGAGTATTCCGACCACAAGGTAAATCGTCAATAAGATCGTTAAGGATCTTCGAAAACCTTCATCGATGGCTGTCAACATGGGCGTCGTACCTCCTTTATCTATCGTTAGCATGAATGAGGCCAACCCTCCGTTCATGAGTCTGGAGCGGATTTTTGACCGGCGGTTCTTCACTCGGGGTTAATTCCCTCAATGCGTGAGTGAAGTCGCACAGTATGGCGGCCGCGCTCAAGCAGTAGTTCATTGTCTTGAATGACGATCCGCTGGCCCCATAATTGCGAGAACCTAGCTAGAAAGAACCAGCGAAAGGAGACGGTGTATGTCCCGAGTCCCGGTGAAAACCGTAAATTCCCCGCGCAGGGTCCTGAATCACCTGGAGCAGTTATGAAGTCCGTGCACGAAAAAATTCGAGCGCGGGCGTTTCAGCGGCAGCATGGGGAGGGACACGAGCTTGAGGACTGGCTGGCAGCCGAGCGCGACGTGCTTTACTTGCCACCGTGCATACTGACCGAAACTCAAGATGAGATTCACCTGCAGGCGGCCGTGCCCTGCGTCGACGCGAAGTCTCTACAGGTGGATGTGATGCCGCACTCCATCACAATCGAAGGGCGAATGCTGAAGACAAAGGAGTGCCGAGGCGAGAGAATCCACCTACGTGAGTTCGGCGGGGAGCAGCTCTTACGGCAGTTTGACTTACCCGCGCGGATAAACCCGCAATACGCCAAAGCCACACTCGAAAATGGAGTCTTAGACATCACCGCCAAGAGAGCTGCCATGACTGCGATGACCCTGGCCTCCTCGATGGTCGAGGAAATCAAGAGCGCGAAGCATTCGGCGGCTTGATATCTCCGTCGGATCGGGCTCTCGTAACGCGTGGAATGCATGACATCCTGCGGCGGTGCTGCGCGAAATCATGATGACGCTGTACTTTCTACTTCAGGTTGTGCTTGGACATCTTATAGCGCATGCGGTCGCGGCTAATGCGCAATATGCGGGCTGCTTGAGACTGATTGCCTCCAGACCTTTCCAGCGCCGACACCAGCAGTAACCGTTCCTGTTCCTCGAGGGACAGGTCCTTCTCCGGTTCGGAAGCGGTGGCGGGGCCGTTGTTCACGGCCGTCGCCATGGGTGCCTGCGCCCGGAGGCTTTCGGGCAGGTCGGTAACATCGATCATTTCGCCCATGACCATCATGCAGGCATTCCCCAGAGCATTTTCCAGCTCGCGCACATTTCCTGGCCACGAATATCGCCCCAAAACAATCTGGGCACGCTGCGTGAGGCCCCGGATCGGTTTCTGGTACTGGTCTGAAAACTTGCGAATGAAGTGGTGCTCGAGAAGCGCGAGGTCCTCTTTTCTTTCAGAGAGTGGGGGCGTCCGGATTTCGACCATCGAGAGCCGGTAGTACAGATCTTCGCGGAAGCGGTTTTGCGCGATGAGCGCCTTCAGATCGTGATTGGTGGCGGCGATCACGCGCGCGTCAACCTTGCGGGGCGTGAGCGAGCCCACACGCTGGACTTCCTGGTTCTGCAGCACTCGGAGCAGCTTTGCCTGTGTGTTCATCGGCATGTCGCCGATCTCATCCAGAAACAGCGTGCCGTTGTGCGCGTACTCGAACAGGCCCATCTTATCCGCGTTTGCGCCGGTAAACGCGCCTTTGACGTAGCCGAACAGCTCGCTTTCAAAAAGGGTTTCCACAACCGCGGAACAGTTGCACACGACATAACGGCCGCCCGAGACGGGGCTCAGCCGGTGCAGGGCTCGCGCCACCAGCTCCTTGCCAGTGCCTGTTGCGCCGGTGATCAGCGCGGTGCGGAAATGCGGCGCCACCCGGCGAATACGGGCGAACATCTCCCACATGACGGGGCTGCGGCCCACCATTTCTTCGAACTGGCATGTGGAAAGCAGTTCACTATCGACCGCCAGCGCGCGCTGCCGTTGACGCGCCTGTTCCATCAGCTTGCGGATGCGATCGCGGAGCAGCGCTATGGATATCGGCTTATTTAGGTAATCGCTGGCGCCCTTTTTGACGGCTTCCACGGCGGATTCGGTGGAGTAGTGAGCCGTCATCAGGATGACTTCAATGCTCGGGTCAAACTCCACGATTCGATCGAGCGCTTCCATTCCGTTCATCTTTGGCATGACCAGGTCGAGCAGAACGATCTGCGGGTGCTCGTGGAAGACGATGTCGAGACCGTTTTCGGGATCGGAGGCGGTAAAGATATCGAGGCCCTCTTGAGACAGGGTTTCAGTAATCAGTTCCAGGCTCTCCGGAGTGTCGTCAATGGCCACCAGTTTGACGTGGGACGTGGGCAGGATCGGCATAGAATTATCTTGATCGAGCGCTAACCGTCGCTCAGTCACTGCCTTTGCCGAGCAACTCGGCGACCTTCACCCGGAAAGCCGGGATGTCAATTGGCTTCGTGATGTAGGTATTGAACCCGAGCGACAGCGCCTTTTCGCGGTCCCCCTGCATGGCGAAGGCGGTCAGGGCGGCGACCGGGAGAGCGGAAAATCGGGGATCGGAGCGGATCTGCTGAATGACCGCGTTCCCGTTCAGCACCGGCATCTGAATGTCGAGAAGCGCCAGGTCAGGATGGTGCTTCCGGATTTGATCCAGCGCTTCGCGTCCATCGCCGGCTTCAATCACTTCGTAATCATCCGTTTCCAGGATTTCCCGGATCAACTCGCGACTGACGGCGTTGTCGTCAGCGACCAGGATCTTCTTCATGAAGTCCGCTGGCATCCCTCGTATTTCGCTGGTCCGAGCCCACCATGCAGCCGCGAATCGCCTCGATCAGATGCTCCTTGGACACCGGCTTCACGAGGTAGTCGGCTGCGCCCATCGCCAGAGCCCTTTTGCTTTCATCCACAACAGAAACAATGATAACCGGAATAGCCGCCGTTGAGGGCCACTGCTTAAGCTCCGCCAGCGTTTGCCACCCGCTTTTTCCGGGCATCAGCAGGTCCAACGTCATGACGTCGGGGTGCAGTTCGCGCGCTATGCGGACGGCTTCAGTTCCTGACCTGACGGTGATCGCGCGAAATCCTGCCTCTTCCAGATGGCTCACTAGCAGTTCCTGCGCGGCGCCTTCATCCTCCACCACCAGAACGAAGGGCGCGTTGGTTTCCGGGTCCGTGGCGCCGCCGTCCCGTTCTTGCGGCTTCAGCGGCATACTGAAACAAAACCGGCTGCCCTTGCCCGGCTCGCTATCCACCGAGATCCGGCCGCCATGCTGCTCGACCAATCTCTTGGTGATTGCCAGGCCCAGACCGGTGCCCTCTCGCACGCCCTTTGTGGTGGTCCCGACTTGGTGAAATGTGCTGAATATGGCTTCGTGCTCCTCCTTCGGAATGCCGATTCCGGTATCTGTGACGCAGAAGCAGGCCGCGCCGGTGGCGCTGCACGTCTCGAACGACACGCATCCGCCCGCGGCCGTGAATTTGATGGCGTTACTCAGCAGATTGTAAAGAACCTGTTTGAATCTTAGCCGGTCGGCGTACAGAAGCAGGCCGTCCGGCACCGTATTCGCGATCTGTATGTTCTTCGCGGTTGCCATGGGCCGGACGGTAGCAAGAATCTCGGCGGCCGCCGCGGAGACATTGAAATCTTCATACTTGAGCTCCAGATGACCGGCCTCAATCTTGGAGAGGTCGAGGATATCGTTGATCAGCTCGAGCAGATGCCGCGCGCCCTGCTGTATGTGCCCGACGAAGCGTTTCTGCTTGCTTGAGAACTGAACGGCGCCCTGTTCGGCGAGTAGATCGGAGAAACCGATGATGGCGTTCAATGGAGTGCGGAGCTCGTGACTCATGCTGGCCAGGAATTCGTCTTTCAGCCGGGTGGCCTTCTCCACTTCGCGATTTTGCAGTTCCAACCCCTGGTTCGCTCCAACTAATTGCTGATTGAGAGTCCGGATTTGTTCCTCGGCCCGCTTTCGTTCTGTGACGTCGCGAACCACGCAGATTACGCGGCCGCCACCCTCGGCCTCATACGGGCTGAGAGTCACATCGACGGCGAATTCGGTGCCGTCGGCGCGCTTGGCATAAAGATCGAGGCCAGTCCCCATGGGTCTCATCACCGGATGGGCGAAGTAATTCGTGCGATGGTCGGGGTGCGGACCCTGAAACCGCTCCGGTATCAGAAATTCGACAGGTTTGCCAAGTAATTCCGAGCGCGCGCAACCAAATAGTTTCTCGGCCTGAACGTTAACCAAGATAATACGACCTGTACCGTCGACTTCGAGAATGGCGTCCGGGGCTGCTTCCAGCAGCTTTCGATATCGCTTTTCCATTCCGCCTTCAGCCTGGGCGGCCTGCTCGCGAGCCAGCAGTTGTGCCCGCTCCTTTTCGGTGCGCTTTCGCTCGGTGATGTCGACGAGCTCGGTCATAATGCCCGTGATGTTGCCCGCGGAGTCGTGGAGGGGTGCGGACCATATGCTCACTTCGATTAACGACCCATCTTTGCGAAGCCGGGTGGTCTCGAAACCGGCCTGGGTCGCGCCCTGCATTCGGGACTGCAATAGGCAACGAAACTCCTCCTCACGACCGGGCGGAATCGTGGGATTCGGATTTCCAATCACCTCGCTCTCGTTCCAGCCGAAGACACGCGCCGCGCTTTGGTTCCACATCTTCACTCGGCCCTCGCCATCGAGGGCGATGATTGCCACCGGTGACGCCTCTACGATAGCGTGCAGGCGCTGGACCGTTTCCCACAAGGTCTGATCTGCGGATTCGGAGGGATTCTGACTCATGAGCGGTGGCGCGAGCGACTGCGCCAGCAAGAGAGTCTTATTATCCCAATTCTTAGACACTGACCACCGGACACGGCGACTGGCGAATGATCGAGTACGCATCAGCGCGCAACCGTTGGGCCGCACAGCGAATAACATGGGCCACCTCCCCGCCGTGGACATGGATCGTGGCTTCGACTCCGCGCGCATCCAGAAATTTTTGTACGGCTTCTTTTCCTTCCGCCTCCAAATTGAGTCGCAACTCGGCATCAAAATAGGATGCCGGCCTGGTCTCATACGCCGGGATGGCGTGCACCACGTGGAGAGCGGCCTGGTATTCGCCCGAGATTTGTTGCGCCCATTCGAGAACCCGCTCGCTGTGAGGTTTCAGGTTCACGGTGCAGACAATGTTTTGGATGCGCAGCGCTTCCAGCGGCGGCGCCTGTTCGAGATGAACGCCGGTCCACACTGGGCAATCGGCATCGTGCAGGACTTTAGCCGTTACCGATCCCAGGATGAACCGGCGGTAGCGGCCAATTCCGCTGGTCGGCATCATGATGAGGTCTACATTCTCGGCGTGACTCACCGTCAGAATCTTTTCCGCAACGTCGTGGGCTTGCTCTACCATCCGCCGAACGCGAAAATATCGGAACTCATCGCGCTGAAACATCGCAAGCCTCGTTTCCGCGGCTTCAACCGTTTCCGGGAGGCCATAGTACCCAGGCGGTTCGATTACGTGGAGCAGCACAAGCTCGGCTTCGAAACGGCCCGTCATGGTCTCGACAAAGCGTGACGCTCCGATAGAATGTTCGGAAAAATCAACGGGAAACAAGATCTTCTTGGGCGGAAACATGGTTTCTCCTTCCCGAAAGCAAACTCAAACGCTGACCACGGGGCAGTGCGCCCCGCGAATGATCGCGTATGCGTTGGTTCGCAGGCGGCCGAGCAAACCGGACTCGGAACTCCGGCCGATAACCAGGACGTCCGCGTCCAACTCTTCCGCCTGGCCACAGATGGTGTGCGGCACATCGCCCGCGACAATCAACTGTTCGGCCTTGGTTCCGACACTCTGCTGGAGCCCGTCCAGTTGATCTCTGGCTCCACTGGCCAGGTCTTCGCGCCAGTCTTGCTGGTAGTAATCTTCCTCAGCCGGCGCGAGGGCCGGGATGGCATGAATCAGGAACAGGCGAGCATCGAATGACCCGGCGAGACGCGCGGCCCAATCCAGGACATTTTTGCTGTGGGCGGCAAGATCTACAGCGCACACAACTTGTGCGATGCGCGCTTGCTGTGATGCCTGCTCGACAGGCGGTACAGCCGGCATATGCGCGCCGGTCCAGACCGGGCAATCGGCGTCATGCAGAACCTTTGCAGTGACCGAACCGACGATGAAACGCCGGAAGCGGCCGTAGCCGTGAGTGGCCATCACGATCAGGTCGGTGCGCTCGGAGTGCGCCTTTTCTACGATTGCTGTTGCCGGGTCACCTTCGAGCACCATGGGGTGTACCTGAAAAGGACCCAACTCCCGCGCGGCGAACTCGGACACATCCTGTTGGGCACGGCGCTGTTGCTCCTCCCAGGCTTCCTCAACCATTAGAGGTCCAGTCTCCAGTGATGCAATGCCAGATGCCGGAGAAGGCAGCACGTGCATTAATGTGATCTCCGGGCGAAAGCGGCAACCCAGGGTTCGGACATACCGGGCGGCGCTGATGGAGCGCTCAGAGAAATCGATTGGAAATACAATCTTGTTCGGCGGCCACATAGCTGCCTCCTACCCACAGTGATGCAAGAGACGGGCCGGAACAGGAGGCGTGTAAGTCATTCAACGCTATACACGGCATTGTCCGGAATCGTATCCAGACGGGTGAAGTGCCCCAGTTGTGGGGCCGAATTCGCAAGCGCTACCTTTCGGCGCTCTGCAAATCCAGGCTCACCCGTTCGCCATTGATCGGCGCAAAGCCTTGATGGACGAGTTGCGGGCGATGCAGTCATATCGTTCGTAGCAAACGAGGTGGCTGCAGGAAAATGACCTCGAACCTTGGGGTCAAGCCACTCGCCTGCTGGCCGTGGGACATAACTCGCGGATCTCTTTGATGCGCGAGGTGCGCACTAGACCGTGAACGGGGTGGAGAAACCATAAGAGGGGAGCCTGGCTGAAGCGGTCGCATCAGATTCACCTCTACGGCTTCCGGGCAATACTGCGGATGTCCCGAGAGCAACGTGTGGCCATCCCTTACCGTTTCCAGGACATAAGTATGATGTCCCGTCTTAACTTCCCGCTTTGCGCTATCCGCCGAGAGGATGTTCATGGGTTGGCTCCTTCCTAACATGACGAAGCATTTGGGCTGCCAGCCGTTTTGGCGAACATTATCTTAATCTTGGCGCCGACCGGGCTACAATTCCACACCTGTTTGGGTGATAGTGCGCAGGCTAAGTGTCGTGCTTGAGGGACGCGGCCTGTAACCTTGACATCGTGAACAGAAGAAACTCAGCGCGAACGTGCGATCATCTTCGGGTGAAGAGAAGCGGCATGATTGCAAATGCCCCGAGCATGACGATGTATACCGTTCCCGCCTCGGGGTCTCGGCTTGCGAAGTACTCATGAATGGTCAAGCCGCGAAACCACAGCACGAGGGTGAGTTCCGCCATAAGCAAAAGAGCAAGTGCGACAATACCGACGCCAAGTCGCTTGGACGGCGTGGGTAGCAGGCCCGGGCGCCGAACTATCCACCTCGCCGCAAGAATGGTCACGGCCAACATGACGGGCATCTCCATGAGTTCGGCTGCCCTGGTACCGAAACGTGGGACTAGCCACATGACGCGAATGGGGCCAAGCACGAAGCCGGCTCCAAACACGACAACGAAATAGAGCACACCAGCTTTTAGAGTTTGCAATTCAGCTTCTGCCTCTAGGTCTATGACCGCTTGAATAGATTCCTTTTATATCCGAACTTGCGGCGCGCAGTTTTACGATCGAAACTTCCAGGCGATCTTGACGCGATCACGATTGATCCGTCGATTCCAAGCCTTCGCTTCCCGGCGCAGAGTCTCGAGATCCGGGATTCTTCGATGAGTCCTGCCCGAATCGTTCGCCCGCGACGCGAAGGGCATGGCGCGTTTCGAGCGCGAAGCCCAGGTCCTGGCATCGCTGAACCACCCGAACATAGCAGCCATTTATGGCCTCGAGGAGTCGAGCGATGTGCGGGCGCTCGCCATGGAGTTAGGGACGGACCGACGCTCGCCGACCGAATTGCGCAAGGGCAGGTGCCGGACCAGCCTCATCAGGATTTCCGGCGATCAATTTTCAACTCCTGAGTAGTCGGCTACCTTAATCTGGCACTGGACATCGCTTGTAGGCATCATGGAGTGGAACCGCGTTTCCCGGGCCGAATCCTCTGGGCAGAAAACATTTGGTAGGGTAAAATCGTCCGACGCCGGAAACTTGATCCGAAAGGCGGAGCTTGCCGCCATGCGCTTCAACCCATCGCAGGATCGAGAGGCTGAGGCCTGTTTCCCCTGACTGCCGAGATGAAAACGGGAACTGAAGAGGCGGGCATATTCAGCGGAAAGAGGATATCGGAATCGGGTGTTTAGATTTGCTCTTAACGTGCTCATCTCTCATATAAGTCCCTTGTTAGCCAACGTTGTGATCGCGCAGCCGCCTTGCGAGATTCAGGCCGGAGAGGCTGATTCCCGCCAAAAGACCGGCCAACGTCCAGCCCTCCCCACCATGGCCATGTCGAAGTAATTCGATGGCTACGAACAGAGCCGCTAGAGTCAAGAGCACCAGGGAGATTCCACGCTGTAGACGCGCGGCCGCTGAACGTACCCAGGGGTCGAGCGGCATCGAAATGGTACGACCGCGTTCGGAATCCGTGCAATGCGCTTTGATGGAACAGACATTGCACGTGTCGGCTGGTGCTCGGTACTGGATAACCCGCAGCTTGTGATCTATTTCGCTCCGTTCGAGCCTTGCGCCTTGCGGACATTCCCACGCATCGCGATCATGATGGAAGCGAAACCCGGCCGTATCGTATTGATCGGAGCGTTTTTGTGAATGCCGCGCCAGCCATTCCAGCAAGATGGCGATGAGAACCAACAGAATGGCGTAGCCGCCTGACAGCAGTGGCTCAACGTGATACTCCCTCATTTCACGCCTTCGACGGTCTCTGTGATCTCTGCAAAGAGAATAGCCTCAGGCTCTTCGAGCGTTGTGACAGAGACAGTGTGCCGGATGCCAAGCCACGTCAAATAAAGGAACGGCAAAATACCACCGATAATGAATACCGCGTCTCTCGGGAACCGCATCCACTCGATGAACGCATTCACAGGGTTCCCCAGGAACTTCAGGGTGCGCGCTTCGAAATATCCGTGATGGACGGATTCATAGAGCTGGAGGATTCCCAGGGGGAACAGGGTTGCGAAAACCATCCATGCGAGCCCCACATTTAGTGACCAGAAGCTGAGCCTGGCAGCTCGGTCGGACCAGCGATTTTCGGGAATCAAATATCGCACGCAGAACAGTGCCAGTCCAACCGCTAACATGCCGTAAACCCCCATCATGGCGGCGTGTCCATGATTCGTAGTCAACGCTGTTCCAATCTCGTAGTAGGAAACGACCGGTAGATTGATGAGGAACCCAAACACGCCGGCACCAAGGAAGTTCCAGAAGCCGACTGCAACCAGAAACATCACCGCCCAGTAGTGGGGAAAAGATGTGCGCGACTTTGATTCCTGACGCGCTCCAAGTTGCAGGAAACTCCACGCCTCTACAGTGAGGAATGTCAGCGGAATACCCTAGCCGGCCGAGAAAAAAGCGCCCAGCGCCATGTGCTCCGCTGGAGTGCCTGAAAAATAGACGTGATGCATGGTGCCCACCACGCCGCCGGCGGAGTAAAGCAGGATGTCGAGATAGATAACCGTCAATGCCACGCGTTCCGCAACCACTCCGAGCAACACGAAGACGCAGGCGACCATGATCGTCGTAAAGAGTTCGAGGAAATCTTCGACCCACAGATGCACAACCCAAAAACGCCAGAAATCCGTTGTGGTGAAGTGCGCCTCCGGCCGGGCCAGTAGACCAACGGCATAAAAGGCCGGAATCGAGAGCGCGGAGAACAAGAATAGCCACGGCATATTGCCTTTGTGTTCCGTGCGCAGCCGGCCGCGCAATCCGAAATATAGCATGGCTACCCAGAATGACAGGCCGATGGTGAGCAGGACTTGCCAGAACCGGCCGAGATCGAGGTACTCGAATCCCTGATTTCCGAACCAGCTCCATCCTTTCTGAATCCAGCCATGGATCCCTGCAAACTCGCCAGCCAAACTGCCGAAGACGACGATTGCCAGCGCCGCGAGCAGCCCGACAGCGAGCCACCTTTGCGCCTTCGGTTCGCGGCCACTCAGCATCGGCGTGAGGAAGATTCCAGCGGCTAGAAAAGAGGTGGACACCCAGAAGATGGCTAATTGCAGGTGCCACGTGCGTGCCAGGTTGAACGGCAAAATGCGGGCCAGGTCGATTCCGAAGAAGTTTTGGGTAGTGGTTCAGTTTGAAACTGAACCACTACCAAGTTTTGAAGGTCCCCTCGATAATGCTGAGAAGCGCCTCCGACCAGCGACTGGATCAGGAACAACAGTACCATCACGAAGAAGAACCAAGCCGTCACGCCCTGCGCCGGAGTCAGGGCCACTTCGCCGGGCGGACGAAATGTCAGCGTCTGGCGTTCCCGTCCGTGCCAGCCCAGGATGTTCCAGCGGCCAAACGCCGCGAACAACAGGCCGATTCCTCCTAACAACGCAACGAGAGAGAGCACGCTCCAGACAACCGTGTCCGCGTCACAGTGTTCGCGACCAGTGGCTCGGGAGGCCAATTGTTCGTATAGAATAATCGTGTCCCGGCCGCAACGCCGCCGAGGTCCATGCCGACCAACTGAAGAAGGCCGTCAATTGGTGCGCGTCTCGCGGGTCGCTGATCGCGTTTGGCCTCAGTCCATTGCGGGTGGACGGCTCCGAAAAGAATCCGCGGTAATAATTCTCGAGATGGGCATACGCGTCCGACTGCGCCGCCGTGAACGCGAGCGTGTCGCTCGCCGGATCATAGCGGTTGACCTTGAATTCCTGAATCGTCTGGCCCCTCGCTTGATCCGATTGCGGACCGCCGTGCGAATTGAGAACGCTGGTTGCAGCGCGGCGCAAATAGTCAGCCGTGAAGTCCGGCCCAAGGTATGCGCCATGGCCAAAAATTGAGCCGTACTCCATCAATCCGTTGCGAAGAAACACCTGCTGGCCGCCGAGAATGTCATCATGCGTGAACAGCACTGCTCGGGCGGGATCAACCACGCGGGCCGGGATCGGCGCTTCTCCGGTATAGGTCCGGTATGCTAGGAAACCCAAAATGAAGAAGCCAAAGAGAATGACTATTGCAACGGCTTGGAGCCATCCCTTGGAAACCAGCAAATCTTGCTTCAGCGCATGTGGGTTGTTCCTATCAGACATGTATATACCCCAGTAGAGCCTTTACATCTTACTTAACGTGCGGCTTCGCCGACTACTCCTCGATGTGCGGACATTTCCGGTGAGGAGCGGGCAAGTGGAGTGTATCGAGCAACGGGGGGCGCGAGCCACATTTGGCGGATCCGGCACCGATAAAAACAGTGGCAAACTGCACGCGCCGACGGACACTGGCGTCGACGGAGCGTACGCGGCGCGCACGGCAAGCAAGGCGTATCGCACCACCCCTCTGCGCACATCGTGGCAGTACCCGCCGTACTTTCATGACGGCAGCGCAGCAACACTCGCGGACGTCGCGGCGCACTACAACCGAGTCCGTACGCTCAGTCTCACCGCGATTCAGCAAAAGACCTCGTCGAGTATTTGAAGTCGCTCTAATCGTCTGGCGCCCGGGTCACGTGACCTTCACGCTGAATTTTCTTCGACGAGTTGCGGCGGAACGTGCCGGTAGGCAAATGACTCGCACGAGCTGGTAGCCGCAGGGCCGCTCGGCGGGATTGTCGGGCAAACGATGCTGGAAAGGGTTACGAGTTTAGATGTCGTTTGATTATCACACAGTGCATAACGTCGTTTTTGATTTTCAAGACCGGATGAACTCGCGCGGTTCGGCCGAAGATTCAATTTCCTCAGCTGCCCTGAGTATGAATGAATTCAGTAAGTTGGCTGGTCGGGTGAGCGGATTCGACGCAGTCAGCCCTGAATTGCAACAAACCGACTTGAACGAAGCCCCGATGGCGACGGACGCCTTCGGGCGTAAAGGGTTGGCCCGATGCGAAGTCCGTAGTACCAAAGAAAAAG
>JACXTT010009162.1_pt1 | contig 13557 bp, 11 predicted proteins | sample 9270951 | NCBI WGS metagenome assembly JACXTT01 (sample SAMN15532306, study PRJNA645909) | rock metagenome | isolation source: weathered quartz diorite | place: Puerto Rico | collected 2017-06-21
CCTCCGGGGCCCGCCCATACTCTGGCCATCCGCCCACCACGTGGGGACCGCCGCGCAGGTGCGCACCGACCAGACGACGGCGTTTGATTTCGCGTTCGACTTCGACTCGCTCGGCGAGCCGGCGCTGTTTCCGCTCGGCACCCTGAATCTGGGCCAGCTGTCCGGCTTGGAGCACGTCACGACGGCGTTCAACGCGCTCACGCTCGCACCGACGTCGCCGTACGTTTACGACAAGCCGTTGGCCCTCGACACCGGCATGGTGGTGCTCGTGCGCTCGCGCCCCACTGTGTGCTCTTTCGGTGCGACGGTGTCGCTGTACGCCAAGCTGCGCGTCCTCGCCGTGGACTCGACCGCGCGCCGCCTGGACATGGAGATTCTCTCCGATCAGAATTGCGGCTACCGCGGCCTCCAGCCCGGCCTCCCCACGCAGTAGCGCGTGATCGATCTCAAGTTGCTTCGCGCCTCGCCACAGCAGGTGCGCGCCGCGCTCGCCCGGCGGGGCGACCCCGCCTTGAAACGCCAACTCGATGAGCTCGAAGCGCTCGACATGAAGCGGCGGGGATTGACGGCCGTGCTCGACAGCATGAACGCCGCGCGCAACGAATCGGCCAAGGCGGACGCGCAACACATCAAGCAGCACGGGACCCTGCCTCCGAACGTGGTAAGGGAGCGGAAGGCGCACAGCACGAAGATCGAAGAGCAGGAGAAGGAGCTGCGTGCGGTCGAGGCCGAGGTCGACCGCAAGTCCCTTTACGTGCCGAACCTGCCGCTGCCCGAGGTCCCCGAGGGGGACGCGTCGCACAATACCATCGTGCGCACGTGGGGCGAGCCCGCCCCCAAGGGCGGGAAACCGCATTGGGAGATCGGGGCGGCGCTCGGTATCCTCGACCTGGAGCGCGGGGCGAAGGTAGCGGGCTCGGGGTTTCCCGTGTTTGTGGGTGCGGGCGCCCGGCTCGCTCGAGGGCTCGTGAACTTCATGCTCGACGTGCACGCACGGGAGCACGGCTACGTCGAGGTCGAGCCCCCGTTCGTCGTGAAGCGCGATACGATGGAGGGCACCGGGCAGGTGCCAAAGTTCGAGGACGACGCCTATAAGACCGAGCCCGACGACCTCTTTCTCGTCCCCACGGCTGAGGTCCCGGTCACGAACCTGCACCGCGATGAGATCCTCGACGGCGCGAAGCTCCCGCTCGGCTACACGGCCTACACGCCGTGCTTCCGGCGCGAGGCTGGCGCGGCGGGCAAGGACACGCGCGGTCTCCTCCGCGTGCATCAGTTCGACAAGGTGGAGCTGGTCCGCTTCGCGCGCCCGGCCGAGTCGGCGGCCGAGCACGAGCGCATGACGGCGCACGCGGAGGCTGTCCTGCAGCGTCTCGAGCTGCCCTATCGCGTTGTCCTGCTGGCGGCGGGCGACTTGGGCTTTGCGAGCGCGAAGACGTACGACCTCGAGGTCTGGGCTCCGGGTGTGGCCCAATGGCTCGAAGTGTCGAGCTCGAGCACGTTCACCGACTTTCAGGCGCGCCGGGCGCGCATCCGCTTCCGATCGGCTCCCGGGGCCAAGCCCGAGCTGGTCCACACGCTGAACGCCTCGGGCGTCGCATTGCCGCGCACGATCGCCGCGCTGCTCGAGACGCACCAGCAGGCGGATGGATCCGTGTCGGTACCGCGAGCCCTCGTCCCCTACGTGGGAACGGAGCGGCTGGCGCCCTCCTCCGGTGCCGCGTAGCGCCGCGCTCCGCCGCATGGGGCCCCCGGCCGTCGTGGGATTGGCCTTGCTCCTCGGCGGGATCACGGTGGGCTACGCGTGGGTCGTGGCGCGCCATCTGCGCGATGACGCACGCCAGACCAGCATTCTGCTCGGCCGCGTGTTCGCGGGGCTCAACGATCCCGGCCCGGACGCCGCCACCGATGCGCTCCTCGATCTGGCCCGTCAGGTGCGGTCGCTCGGGATCGCCATCGTGGTGACCGACACGGCCGGCCACATCACGGCGCTCGACAACGCGCCGGTGAGCATAGGCCGGGACACCGCCCGCCTCCGCGCCTGGATCGCGGACCTGGATGTGGAGAATGCCCCGCTCGTGCAGCCCGGGGTTGGGACCATTCATTATGGAGCCGGCCCCGCCGCCCGCCGTTTCGCGGGCATCGCCGCGCTCGAGGCGACCGTCCTCCTCTGCCTGGCCCTGCTCGCCGCGTGGGCGTACCGCTCGCAGGTGGCCGCGGCGCGCGACCGGCTGTGGGTGGCCATGGCCCGGGAATCGGCGCATCAGCTCGGTACGCCGCTCATGAGCCTCACGGGATGGATTGCCTACCTGCGGGAAAATCCGGGTACCACGGGTGTCGAGCTCGCCGATCACCTTCAGGCAGATGCGGAACGCCTCGAGCGCGTGGCCAAGCGGTTCGAGCGTATCGGCCGACCGGCGCGTCGCGAGCCCGTCGGTCTCGGTGCGCTGGCGGAGCGCGTCGTGAGCTATTTCCGGCCTCGACTCCCCACGCTGGCGAGCCCCGTGACCCTGTCGCTCCGCGCCACCGGGCCGGGACCGACGGCCCTCGGTGACCCGGTGCTGCTCGAGTGGGCCCTCGAAGCCGTGATCAAGAATGCCATCGATGCGCTGTCCGGCCGGGGCGGGCGGATCGATGTGACCGTCGATGCGGCGGGGGGGGGACGCACGGCGCGCGTCAGCGTGCGCGACGATGGCCCCGGTGTGCCCCTCGAGGTGCGGCCCCAGCTGTTCGAGCCTGGCGTATCGACCAAGCCAGGGGGTTGGGGCATCGGTCTGGCGCTGGCGCGCCGCATCGTCGAGCAGCAGCATGGCGGTCGGCTGGTCTACCGGCCGGCGGCGGGAGCGGCCGGTGGCGGTGCCGAAGGCGCCGAGTTCGTGCTGGAGTTGCCTCTGGTCGCTGCCACCGGATCGTGAGCCTCGCCCTCAACCCTCAGCAAGAAGCCGCCGTCCGCCACGCGGCGGGCCCCCTGCTCGTCCTCGCCGGCGCCGGCTCCGGGAAAACGCGCGTGCTGACCGCCCGCATCGCGCATCTGATACGCGAGCAGGGCGTGGCTCCGTGGCGCATTTTCGCTGTCACGTTCACCAACAAGGCCGCGGGCGAGATGCGGGCCCGCGTGGCCTCGCTGCTCGGCGCCGACCCTCGGGGCTTGTGGATCGGCACCTTTCACGCTCTCTCGGCCCGCCTGCTGCGGCGCGAGGCCCCGCTCCTGGGCTTCGGCCCCAATTTCACGATCTACGACCAGGACGACTCCGAGTCCTTCATCAAGCGCATGCTGGAACAGCGCGGGCATTCTCCCAAAGCGAACCCGCCGCGCGTGATCCACGCGATCATCTCCGGGGCTAAGAATCGGATGTTGCTCCCGGAGGAGCTCGGGGCCAACGCGGAAAGTCCGCTCGAGCGCCTGGCGGCGGAGATCTACGCGGCGCTGGGCCCGGCGCTGCGCCAGGCCAACGCCATGGATTTCGACGACCTGCTCCTCTTCCCGCTGAACCTGTTCGCCGAGCACCCGGAGCGCCTCGCGTATTGGCAGCGCCGCTTCGATCACGTGCTGGTGGACGAGTTCCAGGACACCAACGCCGCCCAGTACCGACTGGTGAAGCAGCTGGCCGCCGAGCACCGCAACCTCTGCGTCGTTGGCGACGACGATCAGGCGATCTATGGCTGGCGCGGAGCAGACGTCCGTCACATGCTCTCGTTCCAGAAGGATTTTCCAGGCTCAGCGCTCATCAAGCTCGAGCAGAACTATCGGTCTACGCAGGTGATCCTCGACGCCGCCAACGGCGTCATCGCCGAAAACGCCCAGCGGCTAGGCAAGACCCTGTTCACCGACAAGCAAGGAGGTGAGCCAGTCACGCTGCTCGCGGCGGCCGATGAGCGCGACGAGGCCGAATGGCTCGCGGGAGAGCTGACGCGCCGCGCGAGTGTCGGTGGCGGTGACGTTCCTTATGAGGGGATGGCCATCCTCTATCGGACCAATGCGCAATCGCGTCCCCTCGAAGAGGCCTTCCGGTTCCGGGGGATTCCCTACCGGCTGGTGGGGGCAGTGAGCTTCTACGAGCGCCGGGAAGTGAGGGATGTGCTCGCCTACTTGCGCCTCATCGCCAATCCCGCGGACGACGAGGCGTTCGCGCGGATCGTCAATGTGCCGCGCCGGGGGATTGGGGACGCCTCCTTTGCGTCGCTGGCGCGTGCCGCGGCGCAGTGGCGCCAGCCCCTGCTCGAGGCCGCCCGTGGGGCGGACCGCATCCCCGACCTGCGGCCCAACGTGCGGGACGCGTTCGCCGCCGTGGCGCGAGTGGTCGACGACCTCCGGGCCCGGCATGCGCAATCAGACCCGGCGACCGCGCTCGAGCAGACGATCGAGGCGGTGGGGTACGGGCCGTATCTCGCGGACGAGGGCGCCGAAGGCATCGAGCGCCTCGAGAACGTGCAGGAGCTCATCGCCGGGGCGGCCGAATGGGCGGAAACAGCGGACGAAGCCGGTGACGAGGCCGATCGTGAGGCCGGGGAAGGGGAAAAGGAAAATGCCACCCTCATCGAGCGCTACCTCACTCAGGCGGCGCTCGTCACCTCGGCGGACCAGGGGAGCGGAGATCCCACGGGCGTCACGCTCATGACCGTGCACATGGCCAAAGGGCTCGAGTGGCCGGTGGTGGCGCTCGCGGGGCTCGAAGACGGGTTGTTCCCGTTGGCACGGACGGCGGGCGAGCCCGGGGGCCTCGAAGAGGAACGGCGACTCTGCTACGTGGGTCTCACGCGCGCACGCGAAAAATTGTATCTCTCATGGGCGCGGACGCGCTACCGCAACGGCCGCCTCGAGCTGTCGGCGGCCTCGCGCTTTCTCGACGCCGTACCGGCGGGGGTGCTGGAAGAGCGGAGCACGACGCCACAGTGGGGCAGCGACCGTGCGTCTCGCGACGAGTCGAGTCGCCGCTCGCGCCGGCCGGCGCCCGTTGAGCTCGATTGGGATGTGGAGGTGTCGCAGGACGCGCCCCGGTACGTGACCGGCGAGCGCGTGCGGCATCGGAAGTTCGGCGGCGGTGTGGTGCGGGCAGTGGCGGGCTCGGGACGCGAGCTCAAGGTGACGGTGGAATTCGACGATCAGGACATCGGGACGAAACAGCTGCTCGTGGCCTATGCCGGACTCGAGCGGGAGTGGGAGAGTGCATGAGCGTCACGCATGACGAAGTGCGCAAGATCGCGCGGCTCGCGGAGCTCGACGTCGCCGAAGAGGCGCTGCCGGTGCTGGCCGAGCAGATGTCGCGCATTCTCGAGTACGTCGCGCAGATCAACGCCGTTGCGGCGAGTGAGGGGGTCAAGCCGTTCATCCCGGGACCGGATGCGGTGCGGTTCCGCCCCGACGAAGCGAAACCCAGCGGGCTCGCGTTCGGACCGGCCGAGCTCGCCCCCGCCTTCAAGGACGGGTTCTTCCTCGTGCCCAAGCTCGGGGCATTCGAGGAGCCCGAGCTGTGAGCGATCCGAGCGAAGCGCTCGCGAGCGCCAAGGCGGCGGCCGACCGCATCTCCAAAGCCAAGCGGCTGAATGCCTGCCTGACACCGATCAAGGATCTTCGCAAGTCCCTCGTCGCGCAGGCGCAGGCCGCGCATCCGTCGGGCGTGCTCTACGGCATGCCCGTGGCGGTGAAGGACAACATCTGCACGCTCGAGTTCACCACGAGCTGCGGCTCGAAGATCCTCGGCGGCTACCGGTCGCCGTATGAAGCGACCGCGTGCGCGAAGCTCAAGGCGGCGGGTGCGCTGATCGCGGGCAAGACGAATTGCGACGAGTTCGCCATGGGCTCGTCCACAGAGCACTCCGCGTACGGCCGGTCGCTCCACCCGTTCGACAAGACGCGCGTGCCGGGCGGCTCGTCGGGTGGCTCCGCCGCGTTGGTCGCCGCGGGAACGATCCCCGCCGCCCTCGGCTCGGAGACCGGTGGCTCGGTGCGCCAGCCCGCGTCGCTGTGCGGCGTGGTCGGCATCAAGCCGACGTACGGGCGGGTGAGTCGCTACGGCCTCGTGGCCTTCGGGTCGTCCCTCGATCAGATCGGCGTGCTCGGGCGCAGCGTGCACGACGCGGCGCGCGTGCTCTCCGTGATCAGCGGGCGGGACCCCCGCGATTCGACGTGCGAAGACCGCGATCCCCTGCGGTTGCCCACCGTCCCCGAATCGTTGCAGGGCTTCGTGATCGGCATTCCGAAAGAGTACTTCCCGGCCGACCTGGACCCCGCGGTGCGCCGGGCCTGCGACCGCGCCATTCGCCTGTTGAAGGAGCTCGGCGCCGCGGTCCGCGAGGTGTCGCTGCCGCATACGGCGTACGCCGTGGCCACGTACTACATCGTCGCTCCGGCTGAAGCGTCGTCCAACCTGGCGCGCTACGACGGAGCCCGCTACGGCCCTCGGTTCAATGGCTCGGAGGACGTGCGCGCGCTGTATCGCACGACGCGCGGGGAGGGGTTTGGCGCCGAAGTGCGCCGCCGGGTCATGCTCGGTACGTATGTCCTGTCGTCGGGCTATTACGACGCCTACTATCGCAAGGCACAACAGATGCGCGCGCTGATCGCGCAGGATTTCCGGAATGCGTTCGACCGCGGTGTGGATCTGCTGTTCACGCCCACCACGCCCACCCCGGCGTTCAAGGCCGGCGAGAAGCTCGAGGATCCGGTGGCGATGTATCTCTCGGATATTTTCACGGTGACGGCCAACCTCGCCGGGCTCCCGGCGATCTCCATTCCCATCGGACGCGTCAAAGGCCTGCCGGTGGGCGGGCAGATCGTCGGTCAGGCCTTTCTGGAGGATGAGATGCTCGAGGCGGCGTACGCGCTCGAGCGCGTCGTGCCGGCCACGGAGGAGGCCTAGTGCCCCACGGCGGATCCTGGGAGACCGTCATCGGCCTCGAGACGCACGTGCAGCTGCGCACGGCGTCGAAGATGTTCTGCAGTTGCTCGGCGGCGTTCGGTGCGCCACCCAACACCAATGTCTGCCCGCTCTGCCTCGGGCTGCCCGGGGCGCTTCCCACGCCCAACGAACAGGCGCTCAAGCTCGCCGTGCGCGCGGCGCTTGCTTTGAGCTGCACGGTGCACCCGCGCAGCCTCTTCGCGCGCAAGAACTACTTCTATCCAGACCTGCCGAAGGGCTACCAGATCTCACAGTTCGAGCAGCCGCTCTCGACCAACGGTGCCCTGTCGTACCTCTCGCCTGACCGGGGTGTCGTCACCGCGACGATCGTGCGCCTGCATATCGAAGAGGACGCCGGGAAATCGCTGCACGACCGTTTTCCCAAGCAGACCGCGATCGACCTGAACCGCTGCGGCGTGCCGCTCGTCGAAATCGTGACCGGGCCGGACTTTCGATCGGCGCACGAAGCGCGCGCGTACCTCCAGACCCTCAAGCAGGTACTCGAGTACGCCGGTGTCTCGGACTGCGACATGGAGAAGGGGAGCCTGCGCGTGGACGCGAATATCTCGGTCCGGCGTGCCGGCCAATCCGCGCTCGGCACGAAGACCGAGGTCAAGAACATCAACTCGTTCGCGTACGTCGAAAAAGCGCTCACGGTAGAGCGGGATCGCCAGATTGCCGCCCTCGAGGCGGGGGGCACCGTCACGCAGCAGACCATGCTGTACGACTCCAAGACCAACGCGGTCCGGCCGCAGCGGAGCAAGGAAGAGAGTCACGACTATCGCTACTTTCCCGATCCCGATCTGCCGCCGCTGGTATTGAGCGAGGAGTTCATCGCCGAGCAACAGACGCTCCTGCCCGAGCTGCCGGCCAAGAAGCGCGATCGATTCGTGGCCCAGCACAAGTTGAGTGTGACCGACGCCGCGGTGATCACGGCGGAGCGGGCCGTGGCCGACTACTACGAAAGTGTCGTTCACGCGGGCTCGGACTCGAAGACCGCGGCGAACTGGGTGATGACCGAGGTGCTCGCCGACGCGAAGGATCACGGGGACGCGTTGCGGGTCCCCCCGGGCGCGCTCGCCAACCTGATCGGTCTGGTGCAGGGTGGGTATCTGAGCCATCAGGCGGCGAAGCGTGTGTTCGCACATGTCGCCGAGCGGGGCGGGGAGCCGCGGGTCGTGGCGGAAGCGCTCGGGCTCGTGCAGGTGGGGGATGCCGGCGTGGTGACCGGTTGGGTTAGCGAAGTGCTCGCGGCGAACCCCGCCGAGGTGACGCGTTACAAGAGTGGTGAGGTCAAGCTGCTGCAATTCTTCGTCGGGCAGGTGATGAAGGTGTCGCGCGGGAAGGCCGATCCCAAGCTGGTACAGAGAGTCCTGGAAGAGAAGCTCGCCGCCTAACGGGCTCCGCGACCCGCTCCGTTGCGGTTGCGCCAGGGCCGCTGTGCCGCCGACTGGCGCCAGTAGGCGAGCGGCGGCGTCGGAAGCCCGAAGTGCTGCTCAGCGGTTTCGAGCATCCGCTCGGGATCCTCGCGTCCGCCCTCCTGCAGCGCCTGGCGCCGCATTCGCTTGGCGAGCTTGAGCGCTTGATCGCCCGCCGGATCGAGCCGCCGCGCGGCCGCGTCCTGCTCGCCGAGCATCTCCATCACATACTCGAACGCCACCGCCATGTGGCGCTCGACGTCCTCGTCGGGCAGGTCCCACCGCGTGTTCTCGAGAATCATCTGGAACGCCCAGCGCCAGCTCTCGCTCTCGGTCAGGTGGACCATGCCGCGGAACAGGCGGCGGCTGGTACCGACGCTGAAGAGGGTGGGGGAGATGATCGTGTCGAGGTGAGTGTCGCTCGCCGCGTGATCCTGGAGAATCAGCTCCTTGGCGGTGGTCGCATATGCAGGACCGAGGTGCGTCTCGAAGCGGCTCTCCCAGTAGCTATGGCCGAGCGCCGTGGTGCTCGACGTGAGCACGAGCTGCCGCGGCACGTAGAAATTGTGGGCGACGGCATCGGCGGCGAGATGCGAGAGGTACCCCAGCCCGAACGCGCGAAGTGGGTCGGTGTGGGCGAGGTCGAAGATCTCCTGGCCGACGTGCCACGCGTGACAGTGCCGGCCCACCGGCGCGTACTTCTTGGCGAGCGAAGTGTCGGCCGCGATGTTGCCGTAAAGGAAGTCATACGGGAACGCCCGCAGGAGATCGGCTGCGGCGCCCGTGAGCTGGTGCAGGTTCGCCAGCACGGACTCGCCGAGGTAGACGTGGGTACCAGGTGTCCAGGCATGCGCCACGGCGGGGAACAGCATCACCCCGGCGAAGCCGGCGGCCGCGGCCGCAAGGAGCTTCGTTCCCGTCAGTGCTTTTTCCCCCGCTTGAGCGTTCGCCGGCCCCACTCGAGCAGCGACAGGCCGCGCCGCACCGTGCGGAGCGTCGCCGCCACGTCGAGCACGGTGGTCTCCACCTCCTCCTGCACCACCTCGACCAGCGCATCCAGGTCGGCCAAACGGGCCTGCGCCGCATCGGCCGCCGCGACGATGCGCCCGCGCATCTCGCGCGACGTCCCCACGAGACCGTCCGCCTCCGCGCGGATCGCCCCGATCAGCTGCCGCACGTCGCCCAACGCGGGGCCCGCGAGTTCCCGGAGCACACGCAGAAACTCGCGCACGCCCAGCGCCGCGGCGACCGACGAGAGCGCGATGACGATCGCCGACAGCGCCAGGATCGCGAGGGAAATCCCGGTGACGACGGCGACCCACCCAGGGATCATCGGGGCATTTCCACGGGAACGTTGGCACTAAGCTCTGGTGGTGCCGCCGTCTCTGTCAACGCCGGCGCTCGAGTTTCGGGCCGGAGGGCGAGCGCGAGGAGTGGAGGCGCCGCGACCTGGGCCGCCGCGACGAGGAGCACGATGGTCGTGAGCAGCGGGGCGCCCTCACGGCCGTACACGAGTCCGTAACTCACCCCTAGCGCCATCACGGCGCTGCCTTGGGTGATCGTGGCCAGACCCCAATCGCGCGACAGGTGCGACAGTCCCAACGGAGGGCGCCCGTACCGCACGGCGAGCCACTTGGCCACCGCGCGCAATCCGAAGAGGAGCAGCGCCACGACGAGCAACCATGAGGTCGGCAGCGCGAGCAGCGCGCCGGCCACCACGAGCAACACGACCGACGTGGGACGCTCTCCTCGACTGAGCACGGCGCGGACGGCGTGGCGCCGCGACGACGCGTTGACGATCAGCAACCCGGCCAGGAAGCAGCTCGCGAAGGGGGTGACACCGGCCACGGCCCCGAGTCCCGCGCCGAAGAGCAGCGTCACGAGCACCGCGAAGGCCAGCTCGGGACCGACGAGCTTCGGGCGCAACCGCGCGAGCCACAGGAACGCCGTGCCGCCGAGCGTGCCGGTTCCGATGGCGAGCGCGACCCAGACGACCCACGCCAACGCGGTGCCCCCCCCTCGCCGCTCGAGGCCCAGGGGCACGGTCATCACGAGCACTGCGCAGACGGTTTCAAGGAGTGCGGCGCGGATGATCGGGCGCGCGGCGCGCGGCGCAATGCCCGCGGCGCGCAGCAGCAGCGCGACGACTCCCGGTCCCGACGCCGCCGCGACCGCGCCGAGCGCGAGCATCGCGGGAAGCCGCGGTGCCCAGGCGAGCGCCAGGGCGGGGACGAGGCGGGTCGCGAGCCAGGCGGCGACGGTGACGACGATCAGGGCTGCCAGGCTCGACAGCGCGGCCAGCAGCCAGGCGCTCCGAGGAATACGCCGCACATACCGCCACTCGAACCAGGCGCCGAGCGAGGCGCCGATCCAGCCGATCGCGAGACCGGTCGCGGGCGCGAGCGCCCTGACCGTCGGCCGATCGATGAAATCGATTCCCGGACCCAACACGAGGCCGAGGGCGACGAGCGGCCCTCCGGCGGCGACGAGAACCTCGAGGGTCCGCCCCCGCGGCCATCGGACGCTCGTGAGCTGCGGGATGAGCAGGCCGATCGTGATGAGTCCAGCTAGGGCGAGAATCGGACTCACGTTCACGTGGCGAACGTACGCGAACGCTTGACGCGAGCGCAAGCCGCCGCATAGCTTGCCTCACCCATGCCTCCGTCCTTCGCCGTAACGGGCGGGCGCCCGCTCAAGGGCACCATTCGCCCGGCCGGCAACAAGAACGCCGCGCTCCCGATTCTCGCGGCTACACTGCTCGCCGACGGACCCTGCCAGATCGACAACGTGCCGCACATCCGCGACGTCGAGACGATGCTGGCGTTGCTAGCGCACCTGGGCGCGGCGGTGCAGTGGACCGGGGCGAACAGCGTCGAAGTGGACGCGCGGCGCGCCGAGCCGCGCGAGCTCGATCCGGCGCTGTGTGCCCGGATCCGGGCGTCGATCCTTCTGGCCGGCCCGATGCTCGCTCGCTTCGGACGCGTGAGCCTGCCGCCCCCGGGGGGCGACGTGATCGGCCGGCGGCGCGTGGACACGCACTTCCTTGCGCTCGAGCAGCTCGGCGCGGAGGTCACCGTGGGCACCACGTACAAGCTCGAAGGCAAGGGCCTCCGCGGCGCCGATATTTTCCTGGACGAGCCGAGCGTCACCGCCACCGAAAACGCATTGATGGCCTCCGCCGCGGCCCGCGGCACCACCACCCTCCGCAATGCCGCGTCCGAGCCTCACGTGCAGGACCTGGGGCGATTCCTGGCGGCCATCGGCGCGTCGGTGCAGGGGATCGGCTCGAACACGCTGGTCGTGGAGGGCGGCGGTCCGCTCAGGGGCGGGGCGTTCGCCGTCGGCCCCGATCACATCGAGGTCGGCTCGTTCATCGGCCTGGCGGCGGTGACCAACGGAGCGGTGACCATCGACGGTGTCCGGGGGGATGACCTCCGCTCCATTTTGATGGGATTCGAGCGGCTCAGTGTCCGCCCCAGGCTCGACGGCAGCCGCCTGATCGTCGACGCGGGTCAGGAACGGCGCATCCGCCCGGACCTGGGAGGGCATGTCCCGAAGCTCGAGGACGGGCCCTGGCCCGCGTTTCCGGCCGACCTGATTTCGATCGCCATCGTGGCCGCGTCCCAATGCGATGGGCTGCTGTTGGTGTTCGAGAAGCTGTTCGAGTCCCGCCTGTTCTTCGTGGACAAGCTCATCGGCATGGGTGCCCGCATCGTCCTCTGCGACCCGCACCGCGCCGTGATCGCCGGTCCATCGGCGCTGCACGGCGGCGTGGTGGAAAGCCCCGACATCCGCGCCGGCATGGCCATGCTCCTCGCCGCGCTCGCCGCGCAGGGCGACTCCGTGATCCACAACATCGGTCAGATCGAGCGCGGCTACGAGCGGATCGACGAGCGGCTGCGGGCGCTCGGAGCCCAGATAGAAAGAGTCGATGGCGGCGATAAGGGCGGCATCGGCGGCACGACGGCAAGGAAGGCCGACTGATGACCGACGCACGTGCCGCCCCTGCCGCCCCTGCTCCCGCAGCGGCCCTTCGTGAAGTCCCTCTAGACGACGCCGCCGTCCCCCGCATGGAGCTCGCCGAATGGGCCGACCGCTACGGCGTCGTGGCCGGCGTCACGACACGCGGGCATGGGTTCTCCCTGGGCTTGTGGAGCGAGGAGAACGTGGGCCAGGTGATGAGCCGGTGGCGCGCCGTCGGCGCGGCGTTCCGTCCGCGGTTCCCCGGGCTGGTCCTCGCTCACCAGGTGCACGGCACCGCCCTCGCATGGCATCGCGCAATCCCCCACGGCGGGGACGGGGGCGGGGGCGGGGGCTGGATGATTCTCGACGGACTGGACGGGCATGCGACGAGCGTCCGTGGACTACTCCTCACGGTCACCGTCGCGGACTGTATCCCCGTCTACCTCGCCGTGCCACAGAAGCAGGTCGTCGCGCTGTTGCACGCGGGATGGCGCGGTGTCGCGGGGCGGGTGTTAGAGCGCGGCGTGGAGCTCTTGAAGCGAGAAGGGTTCGCGAGGGCATCTGATATCGTAATGCATTGCGGTGTTGGCATTTGCGGTGCGTGTTATGAAGTAGGTTCTGAAGTCATTGAGCGGCTGACCCCGGGCCGGCGGCCCGGGGTGAATGGAGCCCCTGCCCACGTCGACCTCCGGGAGGTCCTGGTCCGGCAGGCGGGAGAGTTGGGAATCACCGACGTGAGCGTCTCGTCTTGGTGCACCGCGCACGACCGCGATCGGTTTTTCTCGCATCGCGCGTCTGGCGGACGCGACGGGCGGATGATCGCCTACGCCGGTATGCCGCTCGCTTGACACTCGTCCAGGGCCGGCTAGATTCCGGGCCGTGAAGCGGGCGAAGTTCGGCCCGCGCTTTTTTTTATGCTCTCCGACAGCCTCGTCGAGTCGTTCCGGGCCCGGTTGGCGTCGTTGGGTCTGGACTTGGCCGACCTCAAGATCGGCGGCACGTCGCACCGGCCGCTCGTTCAAGTGCGCATCGAATGGCCGCCCAGCGAGCCGCCGCGACGTGTGACGGTGGACGACTGTGCCACGGCGAGCCGCGCGCTGGAGGCGTGGCTCGATGCGGATGGTCCGCTCGGTCGCCGCTACATGCTCGAAGTGTCGAGCCCCGGGCTCGAGCGGCCGCTGCGCTGGCATCGCCACTGGGTGCGATTCGTGGGGCACGAGGTCCAGGCCACGGTCGCAGGACTAGGGCGGGTGCGGGCCCGCATCGTGGCCGTGCCC
>JACXTT010009163.1_pt1 | contig 13557 bp, 8 predicted proteins | sample 9270951 | NCBI WGS metagenome assembly JACXTT01 (sample SAMN15532306, study PRJNA645909) | rock metagenome | isolation source: weathered quartz diorite | place: Puerto Rico | collected 2017-06-21
CCAAAAACCAAGATAGGTCTTGGTTTCCGGTTGCATATAAGTATCAAATACCAGGATGCTGTCGCCTGAAGTATTTCTTTGTGTGAGGCGAAAAGCGAGTTCCTGCCCCGGCTGGTCTGAGCACCAGCTCTGCACTACTATTATTTTAGGGGATAAGGTTTTAAGGAACGTATCGTTATTGGCATCCCGGTTACCATGATGGTTGAGGGTCATCGCTTCTACTTTGCCGATTATTTTGGACATAGGCGTTTCCACATCCTTTCTACCCGGGTAAAAATCGCCTTCATAACCTGTGTTATCGCCGCCTGCATAATAGGTGAAAGAGCCATAAGTTATTTTAATAGCATTGCTTAAAGGGTTTTCATTGAACTTGCCTTTTTCCAATACCTGGCTTTCTGTGAAACAATTCACCGTTTGATCGCCCTGGCCTGACCAGATGGTACCATTGGATTTAATATTGCGAACGGAAAAATCAGGGTACCGGTTGCGGTTGAACAGTAACCTGATCTGCTGGTCACTCCCCGCAATTAAGGCGGCCGCTTTTAACCCACGATGGCTTTGCTGATAATTTAAAAAAGCCAGGTAATTGGCGAAAGTTAAGTTGTTTTTGTAATACTTTTTCAGATCGAGGGGATAACTGTAGTTTGGGTAGCCCCTGTCCAGCATGTTGGTTATCGGTATCTGATCGCCTACATCTGTTAAGCCGGACAAGCGATAGGCACCGTTATTTGCTACCGGACTTCCTGCTTCAATGTTCCCATAATGATCGCCGTGAAAATGTGTGATTAAGGCATAATCAATGGCCGGTTTCCGGCTTGCAGGCATGGTTTGCTTAATGTAGGCAGCGATCCATTGCCCTGGTCTTAAAGAACCATTCGGAAATGCCGGTGAAACCTTCAGCGGGTAATTCATTTTTTCGAATTCGGCAGCATTCATATCGCCCGCATCCAATAACAGCGTCGTGCCATCCGGAAAGACCATGAAGCTGGCATTGCCTCGCCCTGTATTTATAAAATGGATGTCCAGCATACCTTCTTCCCATGGGGGGAGCGCTTGTTGATGGGTTTTGTTTTGCCCAAACACCGGATGGAGACTCAAGGCTAAAAGAAAAACAACTAGTAATTTCATCATCATTTGAAGTAAAAAGCGGGGATCTTCTGAAAAGAAGCCCCCGCTCAAAAATTAATAACCCGGATTTTGCTTGATGGCAGGGTCGGTATTCACCTGAGATTGTGGAACCGGCATCAGTAAATTATGCTGATCGATAGTGATCAGGATATTGTTGTCTTTAAACCATTGGTTCATTACGGTAACTGCCGTTCCTGTGCGTAACAAGTCGAACCAGCGATGGCCTTCGCCAATTAATTCCAGCCTTCGCTCCAGCGCAATGGCATCGCGCAGGGTGGCCTGGTTTGCAGCAGCGGTACCTGCCAAACCGGCCCGTGTCCTGATCGTATTTAAATAAGTAACTGACTGGCTTACGTTACCCAGCTCATTTTCAATTTCAGCCAGCATTAAAATCACATCTGCATAACGCAAGACCACAAAATCACTTGGCCCGTCTGCCAGTACGGTACTTGGCGGCGGGCTGAGTTTATTATCAAATGGAGCACCCGTAGCTGCCAAACTTACATAAACACCTTTACGCAAATCGTTAGCAGCATAAAGGTTATACAAACTTAAGGTGGGCAGGTTATGGCCTTTGGCTCCACTTATCGTAGCTGATGGACTAAACTGCTGATACATTGGGCTGCCTTCTGAATTACCATTGATGCCGGATGTAAACTGCACACTAAAGATGATTTCTTTATTGTTCTCATTGCTTACAGCGAAAACATCCTGTACCCGCGGTAGTAATGCATGTTTCCCTGAATTTACTACAGTCAATAATTGCGTCTCGGCACCGGCATAATCTTTTAGTGTCAGGTAAACCTTTCCTAACAATGTCTCGGCTGCCGTTTTCATCACCCGTCCGGGTTGTGATGGCACATCGGGCAAAAAGTCAACAGCCGCTGTTAAATCGGTTTTGATCTGGGCATAAACCTGGGTGGCTGACTGACGGCCCTGACCGAATGCCTGATTCGGATCAGTTGTTTCGGTAGTAACTAATGGCACATCACCATAAAGCCTGACCAGGTTAAAATACATTAAGGCCCTTATAAATAACATTTCCCCTTTTCTGGCCTGTTTGAGTGTGGCATCGGTATAGCTAATGCCATCTATACGATTTAACACCACATTAGCTTTTTGTATTGCCTGGTACGAATCACGCCAGGTCGTTTCAATGATGTCGTTAGATGGTATGGTTGTAAACTGGTCCAGCTGACCAAAATTTCCGTTATCATTAGAGGGTACCTGATCGAACGTATTATCTGATGGTATTTCGGCAAATGCCGGAAGGTATAAACCATAGAGGCCTGTTGATTGCAAGTTGCCGTAAACGGCATTGATATATTCTTCGGTCTCGGTTTGATTGGTCAGGAATTTACCGATATCCTTTGCCGTAGACGGACTTTGATAAAGCTCCTTTTTGCAGGACATCGTAGTAAAACAAAAAAAGGCTATGATAATAATGAGTTTGTTTTTCATGTTTATAATCGCTTAAAATGTAACATTTGCGCCAAATATAAATGAGCGCGCTACGGGATAGTTGGTATTGGCAAGACCGTCGGTCAACACACTGCTGCTGGTCGCATCCGGGTTATAACCCCTGTATTTCGTCCAGGTAAACAGGTTGTTGGCTGTGGTGTATAAGCGGATATGGCTGATTCTTATTTTCGACGTCCAGGCATCGGGCAGATTATAGGCTATCTGGAGATTGCGTAACCTTAAATAACTGCCGTCATAATAAAAGATACTGGAAGCCCTGGTTAAACGGCGTGCTGAGGATAAGTTGCCCAGGTTTGGCGCGGCGTAAAAACCGTTAGGGTTTGCAACGGGATCATAACGGTTATCAAAATAATACTGGCTTGGCATGGCAAACCCTTCTCCTGAATCATCCAGGGTGGCTAGTCCCCGGTCAAATATTTTGCGCCCGTAGACACCGTTGAAGGAGAAATTTAATTCGAACCTTTTGTAGTTTACATTACCCCCAAACCCATAGCTGAATTTAGGATTGTAGGTACCGAACGCTTTTTGATCGCGGCTGTCGATGATCCCATCATGATTGACATCCTCGACGATATAATCACCGACAAGCGTGCCGGCCAGATGCGGGGTGTTATTGATGGCTGCCTGGTTTTTATAAACACCGGTAATATTGTAGCCATACATTTCCGCTACGGGGCCACCTACCTTAGTTACAAAATTGCTTTCCGCACCCTGGATAATTTGTGTTTGCCCCGGCGCAAGTGCCAGAACCTTGTTGACGTTGGTGGCTATATTGGCGTTAAAGCCCAGTTTAACTGCACCTGCTGTAAAATTGTTCCCGGTTAGTTCCAGTTCAAAGCCTTTGTTGTTTACCTTTCCAATATTTTGGATAGCCGATACAAATCCCGATTGCTCCGGAATAGGTACATTCAGTAGCAGGTTTTTGGTCGTTGCGTTGTAATAATCCACCGCGAGGCTAATGTTCTGGAATAAGCCTAAATCAACACCGAGGTCTGTAGACGTCTTAGTTTCCCAGGTGAGATTATTATTAGCAGTTGTTGTTGCGGCGAAGCCTGGTGAAAGCGTGCTGCCAAAGACATAATTGTAATTGTATTCATTGACACCACCATTTGAAGAAGTAGAACCGACCAGTGCTTTGGAACTGTACGAACCGATCTGGTTGTTACCGGCTGAACCCCAGCTTGCCCTTAATTTGGCAAAGGTTACCACATTATTCTCCGGAAAAAAGGATTCCTTACTGAGCACGTAACCGGCAGTAACCGAAGGGAAATTGCCCCACTTGTTGTTATCTCCAAAACGCGATGAGCCGTCCCGGCGTAAAGTACCGGACAATAAATATTTATCGAGATAGCTATACTGTATACGTGCGAGATAAGAAATCTGCGTCCATTTATATCGGTCTGCTGTGACGGCAAAAGCACTGGCACCTCCGATATTGGCGATATTATCGTCAGGTATGCCGGAACCTGTAATCGATGTAGCTGAACCGGTTTCAGATTGGAAGGTATAACCTGCAAGGACATCTAAAGTATGGTTGCCAATACTCTTGTTGTAATTGACGGTGTTCTCGCTGATATAATTGTAAATATTAACGTCGTTCTCAACGGCCACAGCCGGTTTGGGTGCCGCTTGGCGATATGCCCCAACTGTTGATGGATTATAATAGTCGTAAAAGTTAGTTCTTACATCTGCTCCTGCCAGGGTTTTAAATTTCAGTCCTGTCACCGGCTCAAAGGTCAGGTAGGTATTACCAAACGTGCGGAAATCATTGCGGTTATTCTTGATCAGCTTAGCTAATGCAACCGGGCTTTCAGCCAATGCACCATCCTCGGGAGTATTGGCTTTGATCTGCTGACTGATTGTTGGAGAACCATCCGCGTTGTAAGCAGTAAAGAAGGGGTAATTGATCGTGATATCGCTTACAATGTCATTAGAATTGTTGCTGTTGTTGTTAAAGTACCTATCTTTTGAATAAGAAGGATTAACAGAAACGCCATAAGTGAACATTTTGGATAATTTGGATTCCAGTTTTACCGTACCGCTAAACCGCTCCAGGCCATTATTGATCACAATACCGTCCTGTTTAAAGTAGTTAGCCGAAACATAATAATTAGTTTTACCCGAGCCGCCTGAAACAGAAAAATTATAGCTGCTCATTGGTGCTTTGCGGAAAACCTCGTTAAGCCAATTGGTATTCGTGAGACCCGGTTGGTTATTTAGATAAGGTTGTAAGTAATTTAATCGCAATTCACGTAAACTGGCGCCTTTAGCAACACGTGTCGCGCGGTCGTCCGTAATACTTCTGTTGGCAGGATCTTTAGAGATATATGCGTTATCCCTGGCTTCGGTAAAATATATGGCAGCCTGGTAAGCATCTACATATTTGAGGTTATCGTTTCTTTCCTGGAAACCGGTATAGTCATCAAATGAAACTTTTACTTTATCTGAACTGCCTTTCTTCGTGGTGATCAGGATCACACCGTTCGCGGCCCTTGATCCGTAGATCGCACCGGCTGCTGCGTCCTTCAATACGTCAATGGATTCTATATCCTGTGGATTGATGGAGTTAAAGCTACTCCCCTCTGAGAGCGGAAAACCGTCTACGACGACAAGGGGTGAGCGCCCCGCCGTTAATGTCCCTATGCCACGGATAACGATCTGGGGATCTGTTCCCGGTTGTGCCGAAGCATCATTAATTACCACGCCGGCTGCTTTACCTGCAATCTGCTGTGCAAAACTTGCGCCCGAGTAACGGTTAAGATCAGCCGACTTTACTTTAGATATAGCACTGGTTAGTTTTTCCCTGGATTGATTGCCATAACCGATAACCACCACATCATTGAGCTGTGATTGACCAAGTTCGAGCGAGACGCTGATTTCCTGCTGATCACCGACAGTGATTTCTTTTCTTTTAAAACCGATAAAGGAAAACACAATAACCTGGTCTTTTTCCACGGCTAAGCTATATGCCCCGTTTTTATCTGTTACCGTGCCTTTTTGAGTTCCTTTGATCAATACGCTTACGCCCGGAAGCGGGATTCCTTTATCATCCGTCACCTTACCCGTGATTGTGAGCAGTAATTGGATTGGCTTTGAGATAGCCGGTTTTTCATTGATCACTACCGTATTATCCACAATACTGTAAACGAACGGCTGATCTTTGACCAATAAGTCAAGCGCTTGTTTAATCGTACCGTTTTGCAGGTTGATACTTTCTATGGAGGCCTGCTTCAATAATTTGCTTTCGTACCAGAATAAGAAGTTGCTTTGCTTTTTGATCTGGCCGATCACCTTTTCCATAGAAACATTCTTCTCAGACAGCGTGATATTCTGCGCATAAGTAGCTGCCGACGAATTCAGGCACAGGATAGCTATTAAAAATACGGTGATCTTCATAACCAGAAATGTTTTAATTAATTGTCTTCGATTGATACGCCAAAGACGGAGGAGCGTATAAAAATTCATACTTTTGTTTTGTTAGGGTTAAACGTGTTAATTTCTGTCGCAAGATTTTTTGTTCCGATCTGATCGGGAAGGTTTGCCCAGCATTGCCGGCAGTGTTCCACCACTTCCGGCTTTTTTATGGATAGCCTTGAATAAAGATTTTACTGTTTCATATCAAATCATTTAGTGGTTAATCATTAGGTTATTATTTCACAATCAGTTTATTGCCCGCTATAGCAAATTGAATATGGTTAAGGGCCAATATTTTTAACAGGGCGGAAAGATTAGACTGTCGTGATAAGGCACCGGTAAATAAGCGGTCAGGCACAGCGCCCTGGTACTCCACATCGACATCATACCACCTGGAAACTTTGCGCATAATGGTTTTAATATCAGCATCGTTGAAGGATGTTACCCCATTTTTCCAGGCTACCGCATCGTTAATGTCGGCATTGACTACTTTAATGCCGTCATTGACTAAGGCCTGTTCACCAGGTTTTATCATTTTACTTTGATTACCCCGGGTAACTTTTACAGAACCTTCCAGTAGCGTGGTAACCATATGGTCTTCGTCCGGATAGGCCATGATGTTAAAGTGCGTGCCCAGCACAGTTACTTTTTGGTCCCCGGATGTTACGATAAATGGTTTACGCTTGTCTTTAGCTACCTCAAAATAAACTTCTCCGGTGGTTTCCACCTCGCGGCGATTACCATTGAAAGCGACCGGAAAACGGATAGAAGAAACGGAGTTAAGCCAAACCTTTGTACCGTCAGGAAGGATGATTTGATACTCACCGCCACGTGGTGTGGTTACGGTATTGAAACTATCCGGGACATGGATTCCTGCGCTATAATTACCTGAGCCGATGTAGTACGCAACCAGGCCGTTGTTGGATTTATGTATGGCGGTGGAACCTTGCCGGGCGAGATTACCGTTGCGCGCATTATTTAAAATGATCTGCTTGCCGTTACTCAGGGTTAGTACGGCTTTATTACTGCCAGGAGCGAAATCTTTTTTTGTTGCCTGAGACAGTAGAGGCTGGAGTTTCTGGGGTTTGAGATAGCGGTAAGCCCCTATGAAGGCGCATATCAACAGAGCCACCGCAGCAGCATAGCGGATGGTGGATCTGTACGTTTTACGCATTGGGGTAATCAATGCTTCCCGGCGGGGTACATTAATGCTGCTGTTTTGTTGTTCTGCAACTACTTTGATAGCCTGAACAGCAGCTTCAAGGGATGCCCTGTCTATTTCTTCTGCCGGTGGCAGCGGGTAACCGTTCTCTTCAAAATCATCGTACCATGCTTTAATTTGTTCAACCTCTTCAGCTGTACATAAACCGGCTTTATATTTTTCAGCCAGTTGCTTCAGTATATTGTCTTGTATTGCCATTCACCAGTATAATCCTTAAAACAGCTTACTGGTACTATTAAATAAATGCCATTAAATTGTTAATAGAATATTAACCCGCGCATAGATGTGAACTGAGCCTTTGGTTACTTAATTTGTTTGAATAAACAAGCGGAAGCTATAGCCCATACGAATGACAGATTATCCTTCACCAAATACCCGCGGAGGACTTGAAGAGCTGATGAAATATAATTTTTGACGGTCTGTTCGGAAAGGTTGAGTGTTGCGGCAATCTCTTTTATAGATAGACCTTCGGTTCTGCTGAGCCTGAAAACCTGTTGCACTGTAGCGGGCATTTTCAGTAGTTCACGTTCGAACTCTTGCTTTAAATCGTCCGCCAGGATGCTATCTTCCACAGGTAAATAAGAAGGCTCATCCAACAGGGCCAGTGAAACTTCGAGTGCGGTTCTTTTCTTTCTGAAAAGGTATTGATCTACGATGGTATAATGTGCTGCGCGTGATAAATACGGCAGGAAGGACTCCTTGATGACGATGGACGACCTGTTATTCCATAAAGACAAATAAATATCCTGAAGCAGGTCCTTGGTGTCATCCTCAGAACCCAGCCGTTTATAGATCTGCCGGTATAATTGTTTCCGATAGCGATGTACAACCACTGCAAATGCCTGCTCGTCGTTATTACGCATTAAATCAAGCAGGATATGATCTGGTAAATTGTCCACAGCAACAAAGTTAGGCGTCTTAAGTTAATTTGTTATTAATTTGAAAATTTGTTTAATAAAAGACGCAAAAAGATGAGAATAATATGTCCAGGCACTGTTTGCTATTGCGAGGTTATTGAGAAAGGCCTGTTGGCCGGTTTACCATCGCCTTTGAATTTTATTTGCAAGGTCGCAAATTGTCTTCTTAAGTTTTAAAGTCGCATTTTAAGACCTCAAAACTTTACAATCCCGGTGGTCCTTGGCACCTATCTTTTGATGAGCAGACAGGCAACAAAAAGATTCGGAACCCATCATAACCGCGCAAAAACTTTTTCGGCAAATTTCCTGTGTAAGTTAAACCCTAACTGAAGTTGCCCCGCCCGAAGCCCGCTCGCTTTTGATTTTCTCCCGGTGCTGTATTCCCCATTTAGTCATCGCGCCCACAAGTTCTTCAAGCATATGGCTATAGGGTAACAATTGATATTCAATCGTTACAGGATATCCTACTGTGACCTTTTTTTCAATAAAGCCATTTATTTCCAGTTCCTTGAGTTCACTGGAAAGTACCCTGGCGGAAATCCCCGTAATCTGCCTTTGAAGTTCAGTAAACCTGTTATTGCCTCTAGCCATAGCGATAATGATCATCAGCTTCCATTTGCCGCCAATAACATATAAAGCATCGCTCACCGCCGTTAAAACCTTGTTACATTCCTCGGTAAACGCTTTATTGATTTCCGGTTGCCCTTTTTCTTTTGCCATTCGTTTAAGTCCCAAATTATTAGTCACTAACCTTTAGGTAACAAATAATAAAATGTAAGCGAATATAGCCTGGTTTTAGCGTCATAGTTAAAATATTATTTAATTATTAAAAACGATAAAATGACAGCAGAAATTTTAAAAACGAAAGAAGCGTTAAGGAATTTAATTGATGACTACGCCTATTTAGGTGATGAGAAAAGGATTTCGGAAAAGCTTGATATTATTATCACTTAAAAAAGTCCTTAGACGGCACCGCCCGCTGTTGCTTGGTAACAGCGGGCGGTTTTTGACTTTAACTATATTTCTTCTATTAATTTGCCCTGCCAATTGGCTGATCCTTTTTAGCTGGTCAGAACCTTCGAACTGAAATCAAGGGGATAGTTACTGTATTGAAGTCAAAATCGGGCGCAGGGTAATTGGCTTTAAGGGCGCAGTTTTCTTGATGCTAAGTAATTAAGTAAATCTTTGGGCCTGTCTGTTTGTATAATATTAGCGCCATGCTGTGCCAGCCAACCCCATGTTTCATCGGGTTTGTTTTCTTCAACAGCTTTATCGTCATCATGCCCGCCATTTTGTTCGGGCCATAAAGCATTGAACCAGATCGGGTAGCTTTTCTTTAAGGCAGGTACTTTGCCCAGGATAGTATCTGTGTCATTGCTAAAAATGATCTGTATAATGGTTTTAGGGTGGTTTTTATAGGAGTTGATGATATTTTCCGAATTTGGATCTTTAGGGTTTACGATTACCTGTAAGGTCAAGTCTTCCGGGATGTTTTGATGGTGTGCTTTCACACTGTCCAAAGGCAGTCCATAGATATTAAAAATAGCCTGATCAAACATTTTAGCTGAGTCAAGTTTTTCAATGATCTCATCATAATAATCATAGCCCTTGTCTATATCTATAATGATCTTTCCCTTAGCGGTTTCGAGCATTTCATTAAATGTAGGGATAGTATGTATAGTGGGGTGCCCAGTGCCGCTTTTTAATTTGAATTTCCTGATCTCTGCCAAGGTATAATCTTCAGGTTTTCCTTTTCCGTTAGTACTGCGGTCGATGGTTTTATCATGCATAATGATCAGCTGCCCATCCTTTGTTTTACCCAGGTCAAATTCGGTAATATCAACGCCCATAGAAATACAATTCTGTAGAGCTTGTACAGAGTTTTCGGGCGAATTTCTCCAGTCGCAGCGATGCGCGGTAACTAAAACAGATTTTGAATTTTTATTATTAAGCTGATGAATAGCCCATTGATAATGCTGTTCAATATTGCTGTTGCCTTTTAACTGGCAAAACCCCGCGAGCGGCATCAGTCCGCAGAATATATACAGCAGATTTTTAATAGTACTCATAGTAAGTTTTTAAGTATCAGATGTCGTGACCGACATCTGATATAGGTTAACGGATAGTTTTAATAGCCGGGATTTTGTGTGTATCCTGCCAGGTCTTTTTCTGTTTGGGGGATTGGATAGTATAAAAGATATGTACGCCCGTTTAAGGTCGTCAACAAATCTGTGCGGCCTGTTCTTTTGATATCATACCACCAATGCCCCTCAGCAAAAAACTCACGGCGTAATTCATTCAGGATCAGGTCCTGGTATTGTGAGGTTGTTAATGCTGCAACTGAGGCTGCGCTGGGTGCAGCTTTATACCGGTTGTTAAGGTAAGAGGTAAGTGTAACTGCGCCTGCTGATACACCCTGTGCTTCAGCTTTGATCAGGTACATTTCCGCCAATCGTGATATGATGATTGGGGTAGCGATAGGGTTGGAGGATACAGCCAGCTGCTGCCCGGCTTTGCCATTCGGAAATTTAATGATCCGGGTAGGATCAGATGAAAATACCGCAGCTTTTCTTTTGTCTCCCGTTTTAATTAATGGTGTAACCGCATCACTATATAAATTTTTATAAGTAAAGGTACTGGGCGAGTATGGCCAGGTTGCCTTGGTATCGTTCACCTGGCTCAAAAAAGAATGTGTATTGGCTGTGCTGTTGTTAGCCAGCGCAAATATGATCTCTTTGCTTGCTGAGCCGGCAGTAAACATGGTAGAATAAGAGATGGAGTCTGTTGATAAGGCAAATTTACTGCTGCTGTAATTGATGAGAGAATCAGCATAAGTTATGGCATTGGCATTATCGCCTGTAGCGAGGTAAACCCTTGCCATTAACGCTTTCACCGCCTGTTCGGATACATAAAGATTATTGCTGAAAGTTCCTATGAGTGACCGGGCAGCTACCAGGTCGCTTTTTATCTGTGCCCAAACCTGTGCCTCGGTTGAACGTTGAACGGCATCGGTTGTGCTTTTCAAAAGGATAGGTACACCGCCATACCTGGCTGCCAAATTATAGTAGATAAGTGCCCTGAAGTACAATGCCTCGCCTTTATAAGATAGCTGTGCTGTGGTAGCAGTTGTACCTAAATTATCAACATTCTGGATTAAAATATTGGCGGTGTTAATCCCTTTATAGGCACCCCGCCAGTAACTGGTTATATCAGCATCAGAGGCGTTCATACTTACCGGGTCAACTACATTATATCCGGGGCCGCCTGTCAGGTTTTCGCCTCTTTTATCAAAATCGAACCAAAAATTGAACAGCACATCCTCCATAGTTGCATACATGCCAGTCCTTAGCTGTGGTATATCATTTACACTCAGTGAACTTACGGGTATAGCATTCTGTGGCGCCAGGTCTAACTGCTTTGAGCAACCGCATAGCATCAAACTGATACACGATAGCATCATAAATCTTTTTAAGTTTTTCATCATCTTATATTTATGCATGATTAAAATTTTAAATTAAATCCAAAAAGGATGGTTCTCAGAGACGATTGTAAGCCAAAATCAACGCCGTAATTAGGGTCTCCGGGGTTGGTGACATAGGATTGTTCAGGATCGTAGCCGTCATATTTAGTAAACGTATACAGGTTATCGACCGAAGCGAAGATCCTGAGTGCGTTGATATGGTATCGCTTTAAAACGGCAGGAGTGAGGTCGTAGCCCAGGGTTAATGTTTTTAACCGCAGGTATGATCCGTTTTCTAAAAAGTGAGTAGAGGGTTCTTCATTGTAACCATTGGTGTAACCCGTAAACACGCCGCCCCTTACTGCTCTCGGCATAAAATTACTCGTGCCCGGGCCTGTCCAATAATGAGTTGCAGCATATGCGTCTACGTTATAAAACTGTTCCGTTTTGCTGCCATCATTTAATGTCGCGGTTGAAAAAGCGTTACCTAACGACTCAATTCCCTCAGGGCTGCCGCCTTTATAAGATGCATATACCTTGGCTCCTACAGAATATTGCGCAAATAAGCTCAGGTCAAAACCTTTATAGCTCAGGTTAGTGGTAAAGCCACCGTAATAATCCGGGGTTGCTTTTCCTGCATATTGCCTGTCGGCAGCGGTGATATCCCCATCTCTGTTTGCATCATCATATTTCATATCCCCGGCCCTTATACCCTTAGCGTATAATTTGGCCGGTACCTCACTGTCCTGCTGGTAAATACCGGTTTGCTTTAATAAATAAAAAGCGCTGATAGATTGGCCGTTGATCAGGGCATGAATCCCTGTTCCACCTCCTAATAAATTGCTGCCCGTAGCTGGGATTATGTATTGACTGCTGCCATCATATAACGAAAGCAGTTTGTTTTTAACAAAGGTGATATTGGCTGATGCATCCCATTTAAATTCGCCGGTAAGTATTTTGGCGTTTAAGGCAAGCTCTATACCCTTGTTGTTTAATGCCCCGATATTGGCAGCTACCGAAGTAAAGCCGGTTGTGGCATAAACCGGTTTATTATATAGCAGGTTAGTTGTTTTCTGATAGAAAAAATCTGTTGTAAACCCGATACGCCCGTTCCACAATTCGGCATCAAGCCCAATATCAAACTGAGCGGCTTTTTCCCATGTAAGGTTCTGGGCATTTTGTGTAATGACCAGACCGCCCTGGTTATTGTATGAATTACCACCCGAAACTAACGACTGATTGGCGTAGTTACCAATGCCTGCCAAACTCCCCGTTACACCATAACTTGTTCTTAATTTAAGCTGTGAAAGTGTGTTGGCCACGGAGGTTTCTTTCATAAAAGATTCATTCATTACCTGCCAGCCCAAAGAAACCGAAGGAAATGTGCCATATCTTTTATTTGACGAAAATCGTGAAGAACCATCGGAACGTAAACTCGCGTTCAGAATATAACGGTTATCATAATCCAGTGTCAATCGCCCAAAATAGCTTTCTAAAGCGTATGAATCATAACCGATCACATCCGGGTAAATATTGGTGCCCGCGTTAACAGCATTCAGGTTTGTTGACGGATAGGCGGCGTTCGCATAATTGCTGCTGTATACGCCCAATTGATCATTGGTGTACTTTTCAAAGGAATGCCCTGCCAGTACGTTATAGTCTAATTTGCCTGCGTTGTTTTTATAGCTCAGCACGTTATCCAGCACAAAGCGGTAGGCAATGTTCCTGTCCTGCAAAATGGCGCCGTTACCTGCTGTTACATTCCTGGCCACCATTTTATCGGTTAACTTTTTATTGTTATTGAATAATGAACCATACGCGCTGACAGAGGGTGTAAAGGTTAACCCTTTGATTGGGGTAAAATCCAGGCTGATCCTTCCTATTCCTTCAGTAGTATTCGTTTTCCAGATCTCTTCATTGATGAGCATTACAGG
>JACXTT010009164.1_pt1 | contig 13555 bp, 11 predicted proteins | sample 9270951 | NCBI WGS metagenome assembly JACXTT01 (sample SAMN15532306, study PRJNA645909) | rock metagenome | isolation source: weathered quartz diorite | place: Puerto Rico | collected 2017-06-21
GCCTTTCCGAACTTGTCTCCGGTCAATTGGCGCTGGAGCAGGCCATTCGCCCGGTAGGCGATGCGGAAAACCTGCACTTCATCAGCCGCGGCAAGGTGCCACCGAACCCGTCCGAGCTGTTGATGCATGCGAACTTTGTCAGTTTGCTGGAGAAACTGAAGCCGCTATACGACCTGATCATCATCGACACGCCGCCGATTCTCGCGGTGACCGACGCCGCCATCATGGGGCATCACGTCGGTACTAGTCTGCTGGTGGTTCGATTTGGCTTGAACCAGGCGCGCGAGATTGCCCTGGCCAAGCAGCGCTTCGAGCAGAACGGCGTGCAGATCAAGGGTGCGGTGTTCAATGCTGTGGAGCGAAGGAGTACCGGCTACTACTCGTACGGCTATTACGAATACGGCAGCAATCCGGCTTGAGCGGATCTGCCTCCTGCTCGTGGAACACGTTGTTTTCTTAAATGGGGCGGTGGTCCCGACTAGTACGAACAGTCTATTGGTTGCTTGACGCGGGATCGTGATGATTCCGCGGCTCTTTCACCAGGGGGGAGTGAATGAGAGGCAATGAAAGAAGGGAGGGCTGTCCACGGGAGGGGCGGCCCTGCGCAAGTGCGTTGTGGTGGTGTCGAAAGTGGCGCGACTACAGGTGCGAGGGCGCAAACAAGGGCAAGGACGGAGCACGTTAATGTTATCCATTCCAGGCGTTCCGCAGCTAAAGCGCGCGGAGTCCCATTTCTTTTCCAAGCACGCGGCATTGCTCGACATCGTCCTACGCGTCAGTGACGTATTGGTCATCGCCGCAGTCGCACTGGCTATCTATCGCATCCAGTTCGGAGACCTCGAGCTCGAGCTTCCCTATACGTCCGGACTAATTCGAACTGTGCTGTTGGTGCTCGTGGTTTTTCCGGCCGCGGGCATTTACCGCAGCTGGCGCGGAGAAAGCAGTCAGCTTGAGATCGGCCGGTTGTGGCTGGCTTGGGCTGGCGTCATGGTGGTGCAGCTTCTCATTGCCTGGGCTCTGAAGACGACTGAACATTACTCGCGGGTGGCAGCAAGTACCTGGTTTGTCTCCGCGGGTGTCGTCTTGACTATAGACCGCCTCGTGCTGCGTTGGATTCTCGGATACATCCGTGCTCGTGGAATGGATTCGCGCCGTGTACTCCTCATTGGCGGTACGCAGGCCGGCCAGCGCATTCTGGCGGCGGCGCGAAGCAGCGCCTGGATGGGGCTGGACGTGCTTGGTTATGTCGGCACGCCTTACGATCAAGTTGAGATTGTGGATTCGCCCATTCTGGGTGATCTGTCGTGTCTTCCGAAAATTGTCGAGGAATATGCACCCGACCAGATCTGGATTGCCTTGCCCATGCGTGCAGAGGAAACGATCCAGAAAGTTCTTCAGCTGACGCTCGATACTCCTGCCACCGTGCGCTTTGTCCCAGACTTCTTTGGGTACGAACTCATCAATCACCACGCAGTGGCGCTGGCGGGAGTGCCCGTCATCACCCTGCGATCGAGCCGTGTTGAAGGACATGCAGGGCTGATAAAAGCGATCGAGGATCGATCGATTGCATTCCTCCTGCTCGTACTCCTCGGTCCGCTGATGGTTCTCATCGGACTTGGTGTGAAGCTGAGCTCTTCCGGTCCCGTGCTCTTCAAGCAGAAACGCCACGGTTTGGGGGGCAAGGAGTTCAACGTGCTGAAGTTTCGTTCGATGCATCGGCACGGTGAGGGGCAAGGCGAAATCACGCAGGCCAAGCGCAACGATACGCGGGTGACGCCCTTTGGACGTTTCCTGCGCTCGACCAGCCTTGACGAGTTGCCGCAGCTGATAAATGTGCTTCGGGGCGATATGTCCATCGTCGGTCCAAGGCCGCATGCGGTCGAGCACAATCAGCATTTCTCAGAAAGGCTTCGGGGTTACATGCAGCGCCATGGCATGAAGCCTGGCATGACGGGCTTGGCGCAAATCAATGGTTTTCGCGGCGAGACGGATACCCTGGACAAGATGGCCAGGCGTGTTGAATGCGATATCTCATACATAAAGCATTGGTCGCTATGGCTCGATATCAGCATCATCCTGATGACGCCGTACGTGCTCCTAAAGCGTACCAATGCGTACTAGCAAGAGTGAGTCAGCTGGGCTTGCCTTGCTGACTTAACCCCACTGTATTTCATTTATCGCGACGTCATTCCCGCCTGCGGGGAGGGCGTACGGGATGGATGTGAGTGATGTATGCAGCAAAATAGTCACAACCTTCCGATTGAATGCAACAAGAAATTGGGTGCGCCTGCTGGGGTCGCCTGCGTCGAATTTGGTGGGATTTCGGTTCAATGCCTTTCTAGGGCGGATTTAGTCAATTTGGCACTATCCGACTGTCGGGTCCCTTTAGGGCGGCCGCGCCTCGTCTTCGACCTGAACGGCCATGGGCTATCTCTTGCCAAGTCGGACCCCGCCTATTACGCCGACGTTATTGCCGCCGATCTTGTCCATGCCGACGGAGGCTTCTTGGTGACCCTTTCGAGCCTACTAGGGCTGCCGAAGATCCCTGAGCGGAGCGCGACAACTGACATGCTCCACGACTTCGCGTCGACGTTCGCTCGCTCCGGTCACAGCTTCTATCTACTTGGAGGGGAAGAGCGAGTGAATCGATCTTGCTCCGCGATTCTTCAGGAGAAATACACAGGGCTGCGGATAGCCGGTCGTCGCCATGGGTACTTTGGTGATGATCAAGAGGAGCAGATTGTCGAAGAGATTAACGCCGTTGACCCCGATGTCCTCTGGGTGGGTCTTGGCAAGCCTCGCGAGCAAGCTTTCTGCGTTCGCTGGCGCAACAAGCTGAGTGCACGATGGATCATCACCTGCGGTGGCTGCTTCAACTATGTAACCGGTGACTACAGCCGAGCACCGGAGTGGATGCAGCGATCGAATGTTGAGTGGATGCACCGCATGGTGACCAATCCGAGAAAACTGTTCTGGCGCTACTTTCTCACAACGCCGCGCGCGCTTTGGATTGCGTTGCGCCAGCATGGCTCCGGTCGTCCATGAAGCCCAACATTTCCATTTGGTTGGACGTGGTGCGATTTGTGGCAGCCGTGGCTGTGCTTCTAGGGCACTGCCGGCGCTTCATCGCTCCAGCGTTGCCAAAAATCGTGGCTGTGCACGGGTCCGAGGCTGTCGCCATTTTCTTTGTTCTTTCCGGGTTTGTAATCAGCCATGTGGTGTCGCGGAAGGAGGCATCGGTCTCCGATTATCTGGTCGCGAGGGTGACCCGGATACTGTCCGTCGCGATTCCGGCACTCGCTCTCACTGCCTTATGCGATCTGATTGGCAATCGCTACAACCCTTCCTATTACGCCAATCTTGAATTCTGGGGTGGTCATCTCTCGGCGCACGGAGTGATGGTTTGCTTGAGCTTCTTGAACGAAGCTTGGGGATGGCATTTTGTGCCTGGCTCGAACGAAGCCTATTGGTCACTCGGTTACGAGGTTCCCTACTACATCGCGTTTGCGGCAACGTTCATCACATCCACTCGTTGGAGGCTGGTTGCTTGGACGTTATGGGGGCTTCTGTTTGGCCCGTACGTCGCCGCCTACGCGGCTCTCTGGGGGATGGGAGTGGCTTTGTATGGACAGGTCGAGAAAATCGGTAATCGCGCTCCGGGCGCGGGTAAAGCGGGCGGTTGGCTGTTACTCCTCGCGCCGGTGCTCTATCCCTTGCTCAAGTACGGTTTATTTCCCCCGCTCGGAACGTTGATGCGGCACGAGTCTTTGGGGATGTTCATTGTCTCCTGGACCTACTACATGCTCATTGGTGCCCTTTTCGCGGCGCACCTCTTGGGGTTCGCTTGGCTTTCCTCACGTCGTTCGCTGTTTCCCTCGGCCTTCGTCCGAGTCACTCGCTGGTTTGCGGGCGCAACTTTTAGCGTCTACTTGATGCATATGCCGCTTATCGTGCTTCTAGGCGCGCTGGGCGACCATTGGGGCGGCGGGGCAGTTCGTGGCGTCATCGGTACCGTGCTGGTGTTCGCAATCACACTGTTGTTGGCAGAGTTCGGGGAGCGGCGGAAGGATTTGCTCAAGCGTTTGGTCGCATGGTTCTTCGGTCGGCTCTATCAGAACGGTACGATGGGGCGCAGTGATGCAAGTTGAGCGGACCGCGATTGGCCGGGGGGCGACGTCGCCGCTCAGCAAGCTTCGGTCTGCCTCCGTTCGCCATCTAGGCTTGATTGGTGCGTTTGCCTCTTCGGCGGCTAACTTCCTCTTGGCCTTTACGCTGCAACGTCACGCGGCCCCTGATCAATTTGGCACGTACGCTCTATTGCAGGTGATGGTTCAATTTGGCATCAGTGTGTCGAACGCTCTCTTTTGTTCGCCGGTCGTCGTCGCGATCGGGGGGGAGGATAGAGATGGTGTCTTACCCAGTTTTGCGAAAGCGAATACTGCGTTCTGCCTGTTCGCTACCGTTCTCGTTTGCTTGGCGGCATCGAGGCTGGACAGCGATCCGTGCCTCATCGCGTCCGTTGGTACGTTGTGCCTCCTTTCTTGGATGCGGTGGTTCTTCAGGGCGATGGAGCTTGCTGGGTGCAACTTCAGATCCCCAGCCTTGGCAGATCTGATCTATGCACTGTTCGTAGGCGTTCCTGCGATCTGCATGATGGCTGGCTACGGCGAAGGGGTCACATACGCTCTTGCTGTCCAGGCAGTAGGCTGCGCGGCGGCCTTCCTTGCCTTGAATCGCACTGCTTTAGCCAGCGCCAGGGGGGTCGCGAGAGCCCCTTGGTCTCCATTTGCAAAATCATTGCGTACACATGGGAGCTGGGCTCTGATTGGCGTCGTGACGACGGAGGCCACGGCCAATGCACATTCGTGGGTGGTCGGATTTCTGCTTGGCCCGGCGGTCTTGGCACCGATTGCTGCAGTGAATCTCTTCTTTCGACCTGTAGTGATCCTCACTCAAGCATTAACTCAATACGAACGCCCTCGCATGGCAATGGCCATTGGTGCCGCAAATCATCATGATCTTGAATGCCACCGGCTGAACTTCACCGGGTTGTCCCTGCTTTGCTGGGGATGCAATACCGCTATCGTCGCAGCCATTCTCTATTTGATGCCCTCTGCGCTTGGTGATGGCCAATATCCGTTGCGTACTTTGTGGGTACTTGCAGGAGTCATCGTCGCAACTTATCTGGCTCGTACGCTGCGCAGCGCAGAAAGTGCCGCTTTGCAGGCAGCAGGACTGTTTCGGCCTCTGGCGGTGGTAACGATGATCACCGCCCCGTTCACGATGCTCGCGGCCGTAGGCGCCGCACTTCTATTTCCTACGAGCCAGCCCATGGTGATGGCCGGAGTCCTGCTGGGGGAGGTGGCGACCTGCGCCCTAATTCGAAGGGTGTATCGCTACCAACTTCCTTCTGGAAAAAGGAGCCGGCTGTGACGTCGGTTGCGATGTATCCAGCCGCAGTAAAGGCGGAGGACAACCCGTTCATAACGATCCTCGCCGAGGGGATAGGCGACTCCGGAGTGTCGGTAGTACCGTTTCTCCCATTGGCACCGTTCCGCCAGGCGGACGCGTTGCATATTCATTGGTTGGAGAAGGTCTTCTGGAGCAGTCTCGCTCGACGCTCGACGGGCGTGCAACGGCTTATCGCTAGAGGGATCATTCGCCAGGCAAGGCTTTACCGGGCAAGCGGAAAGCCGGTTGTCTGGACGGCGCACAACCTCCGTCCTCACGAGGAGCTCAGTTCGGCGCAGCGCAGCATTTTCGATGAGCTTCGGAAGTCGTTTTTGCCACTGGTCAGCGACGTCGTGGTCATGAGCGAGGCAGTCGAGACAGCAATCGGCGTCGAATACCCGGAGCTGCAGTTCGCAACAAGGCGACGAATTGCGCATCCACATTTTCGCGACTTCTATAAGAAATTCGAGGGATTGAATCAGTCAATGCAAAGTCGCTGGCCGTCGGCTGGCGGGCCGCGTCTGGCCGTGATAGGTCAGATCCGGTTCTATAAAAAGATCCCTGATCTCATAAGAACGGCAAGGGAGAGCGCGGCGACGTTCTCCATGCTTGTCGCAGGCGACGGTTCCTCCAACATCTGTGCTGATATCAGGTCGAGCATAGGTCATGACCCAAGGTTCCAGTTCGAGAACAGGCGCCTGTCGCACGCGGAAATCTCCGCGGTGCTCGCGAGCGCGGATGCTGCCGTCTTCAACTTTGGAAGCATCCTCAATTCGGGGAGCGTACTAGCCGCACTATCGATGTCCACGCATGTACTTTGCCCGCAAGAAGGGAGTCTTGCCATCCTGGAAGCTGAGCTTGGTCGAAGGTGGATCCAAGGTTTCAACTCTCCTCTAACGGTCGAATCCTTCGAGCACATGATCGCCAACGTACCCCATGGCCTACGTGAAACCTGCCCACTTGAAGGGTACTCGCCGGTCGTCATTGGTCGTCTGCATAAGCACATATATGAAAACCCGGTGTCGGTAAGATGATAAGGCTCACCTATCAGAGATACTTCTCTGCGGTCCTCTACCTGTTTGTGCTTCTGTCATTCGTTACGGTCTCTGGTGCTTGGGTGCCAAGAAGCGCATATGCCGCCGCCGAGGACACCGGGGGCGCTGACCTTATACGCCAAATTGTCTACGTCGCATTTGCAGTGGCTGCGCTGGCTCCGGTCTTCAAGCGTTGGTTTCATCGCATGGTCAGAAGCGTTCCTCCGTCTCTCTGGCTGCTGTTTGTCTGGTGCGCCATCACTTTGACCTGGTCACCGGTGCCATCAATTGGACTGCGCCGGTTGCTGCTAACGGTGGTGATTTCCTTTTGCTGCATGGCTACAACTATGCAGCTGTCGGCGTTGGGTGCGTTGAGAACCATTTGGCGCGGCCTGGCACTGCTGGTAATGCTAAGTCTTGCTACTGCTGCCCTCGTGCCGTCGCTAGGGATTCACCAGCCTGGTGATCCCGAGGCGCTCGTTGTTGGAGACTGGCGAGGCATCTTCTATCACAAGAACATTCTCGGATCGGTCGCTTCCTTCTCGGCGCTCATTTCACTTCATTTTGCTACGCAGCGCACCAACTCTCCCGCCGAACGACGCACTCGTTGGCAGGCGAGATGTGTATTTGTGGTTGCCATATTCCTGTTGGTCATGTCTAGGTCAAAGACTTCCTTGGGCATGGTTCTTCTATGTAGCAGCATGTACTTCATCCTCGCCGCTTTCCGGTCGCACTCGCGGAAGCTCATCGTCTACAGCGCGGCACTGGCCTTCATCCTTGTGGGGTTGGCTTTGGTCTTTCTACCAGTGATTGGTGTGAGCCTAGAGTTCATATTCTTGAATCCTGCAGCCTTCACGGGCAGAGGATTTATCTGGGACATGTTGCTTGAGGCAGTAAAGAAGAAGTCTCTGGGCGGAATTGGCTATCAATCGGTTTTCCAAGTTGGCAACGCTGGCGCTCTAGTGGGTATGACGCGAAATAGCTTTTACGACACACTTGCGCATGCGCATAACGCATATCTTGAGATATACGTCTCGATTGGCCTGATTGGATTGTTGTTGGCGTTGCTCGTAATCGTTGTCCTGCCGATCAGGCAGGTCTATCGGATGGGCCCCCAGTTCAGCGACTTGCGTCCGGTGCTATTCACGATCCTGGCGTTTGTGTACATGCACGACATCCTCGAGAGTGGCCTGCTCGATAGAGATCGACCAACTTGGTTGATGTTGCTTATGGTCTACGGAATAGCTCGTGCCGCGACCACGAAAGTTTCTGTTCACTTGCCACGCGCTTCATTGATGGGGCAAAGGAGCGAAATTGTGGGAACGCGTCGACTGGACAGGAGTCTGGATGCGACGACGAGCGCATTACCGATCCGAGACCGTCCCAGTGCATCAGTCACCTGAGAAGACAATTGTCTTTTTGGCTCTAACAGTGGTGCGGTTGAGCTGATCCAGACGCAGTTGGTGCGAGTTGAGAATCGAGAGTGGAATTGGGAATGAAGAGTCCAGCATTTACGGTAATCGTGCCGTGCTACAACCGTGCGGATACCGTCCTGCCTACACTCGAGTCCGTGCGTTCTCAGACCTTTGGGGCGTTCGAGTGTTTAGTTGTTGATGATGGTTCATCAGACGTCGAGCGCCTGGTGAGCATTGTCGATGGACTTCACGATCCGAGGTTTCGTCTCATCAGGCGGACAAATGGTGGAGGAGGGGCGGCCAGAAACACCGGCATTTTGGCTGCACGCGCGCCCTACGTAGCGTTCCTGGATAGCGACGATCTCTTCTTGAGTGAGAAGTTACGGGAAGCACACGAAGTCTTGAGTCAATCTGAAAGTGGTGATCAGGTCATCTTCTCCCAGATACTTGTCGATCGTGGCGTCGGTAGGTTCTGGGTCAAGCCTTCGCGTGGGCCGCTGCATGGTGAGCGAATTGACGAATACCTCATCCTACATGGGGGGTTCATTCAGACGTCTACGTTGATCGTCCCTACAGTGATGGCTCAAGACGTGATGTTTGATGAGCTTCTTCCGTTTGGGCAGGACACCGATTTTTGCATCAGGCTTGCCGCACATGGAGCACAGTTTAAGATGACTGGCTCGGCGCTGGTTGTTTGGAAGGACACTTGGAGCGCGCTCAGGGTATCCAGCAACCCAAAGTACTTGGCCATGATTTCTTGGACCGAGCGAATTCGACCAGTCATTAGTCGCCGGTCATTCTTCGCGTACCGTGGGTGGCACATTGCAAAGGCGGCAAAGCCTCACAGCCTTTCCGTCGCTCTTCGCCTTTACCTCTCCGCCTTGTTGCGGGGCGCCTTCTCGCCGAAATTGGCAATCAAGGTGGCACTTCAGCTGCTTCTTCCCAGATCTCTATATAGGAGCATTGCCGATCAGGTTGTTTCACATCTTGGAGGGCGCGCGCCTTGAGTACGGTTCTCTCTGGTACACGTGCTTCCTCAAATAAGATCGAATCACTGCAGATCCTGCGGGCGGTCGCCGCGATGCTCGTGGTGGTCAATCACGTTTGGGGCCTGATTGAGAGACACGCTGAAGGCTGGCAGCTGTTCAATGCGTTACGGCTGGATGCCATTGGCGGCTTCGGCGTCGACATATTCTTCTGCCTGAGCGGATTCATCATGGTCATGTGTCTCAAGCCTGGGCCGTCGTCGCTCCGGGCTGGCATTGCCTTCATTGCGGCTCGCGTGAGGCGCATCTACCCAATTTATTGGTTCTGGCTTCTTCTGACAGCACCCATTTTATGGTGGGTCGGAAGGCATGCGCCACACTTGGCGCGTTCCCATTCTGCGGTTGTCGATGGCTGGGTGATTTTGCGAAATGCTCTACTCGTTCCATCCTTGCCGTCGGAGATCGACTATAGGATGTTGCTGCCGCAAACCTGGACGCTGGTATACGAGATGTACTTCTACGTCCTATTTGCAGCGTGCCTAGCTGTACTGCCAAGACGGCACCTCGTCCCCGGTTTGACGGCCCTGATGTTTGGAATCCTTCTTGGTGCGCACCTGCTCATTGGAACTTCAGAGCGCAATGGCTGGGTCAATCTGACCTATATGGTTGGTGACCCGTTGACGCTCAATTTCCTCGCTGGCGCCGTCTACGCGACAGTCTTTTGGCGAATCAGATCATCGTCACTGTGTGAGCGTTCTTGGTTCTCGCCCGTAATGCTTGCTACTTGCATCGTACTTTTCGTGGTTGCCTACTACGGCCTCGAGGGTCCGCGGATCGTGAAATTTGGACTTCCCTCGGTTGGAATACTTGTCGCCGCGTCCCTATGCTCGATGGGTGACCATCGGCTTTCGAGGTGGCTGGTCCGCTTGGGGGACGCCTCCTACAGCATCTACATCAGTCACATTCTTGTTGCTTGGGCAGCTGCAGTCATTGCCCCGCGATTGCCGGTGCCTATGTGGGTGTCTTTTCTCATGTTTGTGACGGCGTCCGTCATCTTGGGCTTGATTTCATATTCTCTCATTGAGAGTCCAATCAGCGGTTGGCTAAATCGCCGGCGTCGGGGACCTGGGGCCTTGCCTCTCGAGACGGTTGGCTCCGGCGCAGTACTATCCGCGAAGACAGTTGGTGATGCGCTCTGAGTTTTCTAGTTAGTCTGACTTCGTAAGTTAGGAAACACATATGGACGCCCGGCAAAAGAACCTGGTTTTGGGTGGTGTGTTTTGCTACGCGCTCTTTGCTTCGATGGCTTCAGTGGGCGCCGGGTCGACGCAAGAGCAGGGAAGGGTTAAGTGGTGGTGTTCTGTGTCACCGTTATCGTCAGGAGGGGCGAACTCTCCTGTGGAAATCTCAACTCTCAAGGTTGCAGCCAACGACCTGGGACGTTCGCCAAACGCAGTGGCGCACATTCATGTAGAAGGCTTACTACCCCACCAAGATTCGTATGATGAGGGAATCAAGGCCCAAGATGACTGGCGGATCATGAGGAATGCGGCGCTTGCCTGGCGAATCAGTGGCGATCGGCGTTATCTTCAGCAAGTTGACGACTTCCTTCTGGCGTGGGCGGATACTTATCAACCTGACTTCAATCCGATTGACGAAACAAATCTCGATGACCTGATTTATGCATACGCGCTGACCAGCGAAGCCATCTCGGATGAAGCACGTGATGCCGCTCAGAGGTTTTTGCGCAGCCTCGGCCATGGCTACATCGAGCAAGTCAGGCGTATTGGGGGAAATCTGCCGGGATCGAACAATAACTGGCAGAGTCATCGAGTCAAATTGATCACGATGGCCGCTGCTGCATTAGCTGATCGGAAGATGCTCGACAGCGCGTTTGATATCTACAAGCGTCAAATTGCTTCCAATATTGCAAGCGATGGAGAGGTTGTTGATTTTCAACAGCGAGATGCGCTCCATTACGTCGTATATGATCTCTTGCCACTGACCCAGGCCGCAGTAGCGGCAGAGCCTTATGGGGACGCAGGGAGTTGGCTTCGCTACGTGGCTCCTGGTGGCAGCTCTCTCAGCAAGGCGCTCGACTGGCTACTTCCGTTTGCAAATGGCGAGGTTGGCCATGAGGAGTTCGTTCACAGCAAAGTCTCCTTCGATGAAGTACGCAGGAAGGCTGGAGTGTCCGGACTCGGTGGCAAGTGGGATCCGACTTCAAGCCGCACTTTGTATTGGGTCGCTGCCAAATTGGACGCCAAGTACCAACCATTGGCGGTGAAGCTTGGGGCATATCCAGTCAACTGGGTAGCGCTGTGCAATTGAGATCGTAGACGGCTCAGCTTCGGCCCGGCCCGTCCCCGCGATGGGAGCTAGAGCAGTCGTCCGTTCGCCGATGCTGAACTCTTAAGCTACGAGCCTTCCGTAGTCGACGCCATTTAAGTGCCGCGCGGCCAATGAGGGGCGAAGTGGGCAGAAATCGATGTCGCCGCCATGGGCGCTGCCGTGATAGGTAGCTTGTATCATTCGCGTCACGTTCCCTGCTGAGTAGTATGGAGAGGATCAGCATGCGTGTTCTGCTTTGTGGTGGTGCGGGTTATGTGGGTAGCCATATGGCCATGTGGTTGGCAGGCCGAGGCGTTGAACTCACGATCGTGGACAACTTGTCAACGGGACATCGTGAAGCTGTCAGATGGGGGGAGCTGATCGAGGTAGACCTTCTCGATAGCGACGGCGTCGAGAAGGTATTTCGTGGCCGCCGATTCGATACAGTGATGCACTTCAGTGCGCGATCGCTCGTGGGTGAGTCGGTCGCGAAGCCCTACGACTACTATCTCAACAACGTAACCGGCACATTGAACTTGTTGCAGGCGATGCGGCGTCATGGTGTCAATCGATTCGTGTTCTCTTCCACTGCGGCGGTGTATGGGCATCCTATCTCCGCAATAATCGATGAGAATCATCCCAAGGCTCCGATCAATCCCTATGGCATGAGCAAGCTCATGGCTGAACGCATGCTCGCTGACGCTGCGGCTGCCTATGGGTTGAGGTCCGTTTCACTCCGGTATTTCAATGCGGCTGGCGCTAGTGCGACGGCTGAGATCGGTGAGGCGCATCAGCTGGAGACGCACCTGATCCCGAACGTACTGAAGGCTGTGCTCGGTCAAAACAATCGCCTCAAGGTTTTTGGCGACGACTACCCGACGCCCGACGGTACCTGCATACGCGACTATGTTCATGTCGAGGACCTGGCGCAGGCCCATGAGCTTGCTCTTGACTACATGGAGCATCAAGAAGGTGCTCATGCCTTCAATCTTGGGAGTGGGCAGGGTTTCTCGGTGCGGGGCGTCATCGATGCGGCCGAACGGGTAACGGGGCGACCAGTGCCTTACGAGCTGGCTCCGCGTCGTACCGGCGACCCTGCCGTACTTGTTGCGTCCAGCGAACGCGCAAGGCGCGAACTGGGCTGGCAGCCCAAATACAACGACTTGCGTTCGATCATCGAGAGCGCCTGGCGATGGCATTCGGATCAAAAGTTCTGATGCGGCTCAAGCGAGTGGCGCGCTCTTTCAGGTTGGACTCCAACAGGCGGCCGGATTGACGATGCAGCCCTGGATGTCGATCACTGTCTTTGGCGACTCCGCCGTGCTCATCCCTTGCGCGGCCCTCATGTTGCTCTGGCTGCTTGTATCACCAGGCACGCGTGGTCTTGCCTGGCGCTGGTGCGCCCTGGTCTTGGGCATCGCGGGATTGGTGGCCGCCAGCAAGCTGGTCTTCATGGCCTGGGGATGGGGCATCCGGAGGCTCGACTTCATCGGGCTCAGCGGGCATTCGGCCATGGCTGCACTGGTGTGGCCTGCCTTGCTCACTCTGGTTTTCGGAGACGCCTCCCGGCGTTGGCGATGGATGGCTATGGCGGGTGGCCTGCTGCTTGCGCTGTTGGTCGCTGTTTCTCGCCTGATGCTGCATGTGCATTCGGCAGCCGAAGTGGTGTCGGGCTTCCTGGTCGGTGCGGTGGCGGCGCTGTTCTTTCTGTTCCGTTACGGCAAGCGCTGGCATTTGCCGCGACGCGGGTGGCTGCTGGCTATGTCAGTCGCGTTGGTGTTGCCGCTGGTATATGGCCATCGCTTTCCGACCGAACGGATCTTGCGCTTCGTCGCTCAGCAACTGAGCCTGGACAACACGGTGTATACGCGACGCTATTTCCGCGATCAACGTGAATGACGCGAGTTGGTCGCGCGTTGTATCAGCGGTACATCAAATTGATCGCCACCAGCGTCAACACCAGCACAATGCCGGTCAGCGGCAGGCCGACGCGCAGGAAGTCCTTGCCGCGATAACCGCCGGGGCCCGCCACCATCATCAGCGCCGGGTGGCCCGAGCTGAGCAGGAAGGTATTGGACGAGGAGACGGCCACGATCAGCGCATAGGCCGACGGATTGCCACCGGTGGCGACGGCGACGCTGATGGCGATGGGCACCATCATCACGGTGGCGCCGACGTTGGACATCACCTGCGAGAACAGCAGGGTGAGGACGGCCAAGGCCAGCTGAAGGACCCAGTGGGACGTGTGGCCGAGATGCTGCAGCACACCCTGCGCCAGCCACGCGGCCGCGCCGGTGGCGTCCATCGACCAGCCCAGGGGAATCAGGCAGGCGGTGAC
>JACXTT010009165.1_pt1 | contig 13554 bp, 10 predicted proteins | sample 9270951 | NCBI WGS metagenome assembly JACXTT01 (sample SAMN15532306, study PRJNA645909) | rock metagenome | isolation source: weathered quartz diorite | place: Puerto Rico | collected 2017-06-21
GGAGAAAAGGCGGGAACATCGTGGTTGGAGGCAGCGCCTCCCGTGGCGTATCCGGGCGGAAGCCCGCCAACTTCAATCCGTTCAACCGAAGATTTGGGAATGGCGTAGGAAGCGTCGCCGAGGTCATACTCCACGCGCGTGCCCACCTCCCGCACGTGGTCCGCCCAGATGCTGCGGCCATTCTTAAGATGAATGACCTCGGCCGAAGCACGGACTCCGGACAGCATCCACAGCATGAAGAGGAAGGGCGTGACAAGCGTGCGCATTATGGCGCATTCTAGCAACGGAACAGCGAGCCTACGTAGGTGACAAAGGTAATCAAACATGCCAGGAATGCGCTCCCGGCCAGCCTCTATTTGGCAATCAACCTCATTTTCATCACCAGCGTCCAGTCTCAGCCGTCTCCCCCTGCGCAAAGGCCGGCTGAAACTCTCTACCTACAGTTGCGCAGCGTGGGACTGGATCCATCCCGCGTCTACCATGTACGCGAGACCGCCATCGATCGCGCAGCCATCCACATCACTTTGGACGATGGCACAATCGCGTTCACCCAAGATGTCAGCGGACACGTCACTGGGGCTTTTTTTGAGGGGGACGCGGAGGTCCTGCTGACGCCGCCCGATCGCGCAGAGCGGGCCTCCATGGCATTGTTTACAGGCGCTGCCATTCTGGAAGAAAGATTTTCCACCGCCTATTTTCGTTTCGATGACAATACTTTCGCGGCGCTAAAGCCCAGCCTTCAGCCTAGCGGAGGGGCCGCTGAATTCGTCCAGCAATGGGACGAAACGGCCCGCAATCTGTCGCCAATGGACGCACTCCAACTGTTTATGGACCTCAGCAGATTTCTCCCCACGGAAGAAAAACCTCTTCCGGATGCGAGAACTGAAGCCAACGTGCTTTGGCACGCGCGCCTCCAGGGCAGAAAACTGGGGACATTCGACCTCTACTACAACTCGCACGCCGACGAACAAATTCTTGCCGGCCAGAACAAAAGCATGGAGAGCGCCACCTTTTTTGACATTTGGACCTCATTTGCATCGCCGGAACGCCAGAATCCCGAAACGGACGATTTCGACGTCCCGCTTTACAAGATCCGCGCAACCATCAACCCGCCCACGCAACTGAATGCGGAAGCGTGGCTCCAGTTGAACGCTCACCAGGACTGCCCGCGCGCCTTGTTGTTTGAACTCTCCCGTTACTTGCAGGTTAAAGAAGTGGACGTGGATGGACGCCCGGTCGAATTTATCCACAACCAGGCACTCGATGGAACCGAGCTGTCCCGCCTGGGGAACGATCAAATTGCCGTGGTACTGCCAGGCCCTTTGCGCTCGGGAAAGCATGCGCTCCTGCATTTCGTCTACGGGGGCGACGTGCTATCCGATGCAGGTGGAGGGCTTTTGTACGTCGGCGCGCGCGGCACGTGGTATCCCAACCAACGCCCGGCAATGTCCAATTTTGATCTGGAGTTTCACGCTCCGCCAGGATGGACGCTGATCGCGACCGGAAAGCGCGCCGCGGAAAGGGTCCCCAATCGCGCGGAAGAGGAACAAATCACTCACTGGACCACGGAGCGCCCAATTCCCATGGCGGGATTCAATCTGGGCAAATATGAACGGGCGGTCGCGCATGCTGGAAGCGTTTTGGTCGAGACCTATGCCTCCAGGCAAGTGGAAAAGGCGTTTCCTGAAGCGAAAGCGCAAACCGTAACCACGGTTCCTGCGCTCACGGGTGTAAGCCCGGAATCCAGGGTGATTGAAATCGCCCCCTTACCGCCTCCTTCGCCCGCGCGCAATGCTCAAGCCGTGGCCGATGAAGCGGCCCAGGCGATTGATTTCTTCTCCCGCGCCTATGGACCTTACCCTTACGATGCGCTTTCCATGACGCAAAAGCCCGGGTCCGTCAGCCAAGGGTGGCCGGGCCTGATATTCCTGTCCAGTTTTTCTTTCCTCAATGAAGGAGAAAAGTCGCGGCTCAACATGGAGAAGGTCACGCGGACCATGACCAATGCGGTGATCGCGCATGAAACCGCACACCAGTGGTGGGGCGACCTGGTCAGTTGGGATGGATATCGCGATCAGTGGCTGATTGAAGCCTTGGCGGACTACAGCTCGTTGATGCTGTTGAAAACGCAAGATCCGGCGCGGTTTCACGCTGTCCTGGAAGATTACCGTTCCAACCTGCTGCAAAAAAACAAGGACGGCGAACCGCTGATGAGCGCAGGCCCGGTAACGTTGGGCAACCGCTTATCGTCCTCTCATTTTCCCAACGGCTACGAAGTGATCAGTTACGAGCGCGGGGTCTGGCTGCTTTACATGCTCCACAATATGTTGCTCGATGCGGAACGCCTCACCGGCAAATTCTCTCATAGCGCCGGGGCGAGCGACCCTTTCCTCCGGACCCTTCGCCGCGTCAGAAACCAATATGAGGGCCGCATGCTCAGCACACGCCTACTGATGCATGCATTTGAAGAGGACTTAGCAAAGCCACTCTGGTATGAAGGAAGCAAATCGCTCAACTGGTTTTATGACAACTGGCTGAACGGAACCGCGATCCCGCAGATTGAGCTGGATGAGGTCAAGGTGGAAGGCAAAACCGGCGCCAGTGTGATCGTTAGCGGCAAAATCAAGCAAAAGGAAATCCCCGATAACCTGGTCACACTGGTCCCCATCTACGCGGTGGTCGCAGGCAAGGATGTACTGATCGGGCAGGTTTTCGCCGACGACGAAGAAACCCGCTTTCGATTGACGGCGCCTGCGGGCACACGAAAGGTCGTACTCGATCCCCATCACACCCTCTTAACGCGGGAAAAATAGTTCTACCAATTCCGAACAAAACGCCGGGCTCACTCCCAAAACGGCCATGCAAATGGTTCACTGCATGCGTAGCGTCCCGAATATAGGAACCCATCCTTAATTAGAGGCTAGCTTTTGCGGCCACAGACCTTTGATGGTCAGGGGCTTCACGATTGGACGCGGAGCTGCACTCCATCTTTCGGTCGAGGTGTACTGTGAATAACGCAACCATCCCCGCAACACCAACGGACGCACCTACTCCGCCCTTTGGGGCAGATATGCCTCCGTTGCAGGGAAGCATTCTTCTGGTCGAAGACGAGAGTTTTGTGCGCGAGGTCACTGCGGAAATTCTCGAAGCGGCCGGATATCAGGTTCTAAAGGCCCGCAGCGCAGTGGAGGCGATCCGCCAATTTCGTCAACACCCCGGTGAGGTGGAGCTCTTGGTAGTCGATGTGGTGTTGCCGGGAAGAAACGGCTGTGACATGGTCCGGGAGCTGAGGCAGGACGATCCGACCCTAAAAACCATCTTTATTTCCGGTTATCCGCAAAGCCAGACGGCCAGAAACGAAAATATGGGCAAGGCCGCCTATTTGCCAAAGCCCTTCTCTGTCGACTCGCTGATGCGAAAAATCCGGGACGTCGTCATTGCCGGGTAAATACATCCCGGCAAAACTCGCTACGCATTGGAAGCCCTTGCCGCTCCCTTGTAGTGCGCAATCTGCAGGATCTGTTCCGGAATTTTCAAGAGCGGAACGACGCGGTGCAGCACTCCCGCTTCAGCCGCCGAGCGGGGCATGCCATATACCGCACAGCTTGCCTCATCCTGACCCAGGTTGAATCCGCCCTCGCGCTTGATCGTCTCCATTCCCTTGGCCCCGTCGGCGCCCATGCCAGTCATGATGACACCCAAAGTCGAGGCCCGAAAAACTTCCGCGACTGAATTCATCATGACGTCTACCGAGGGCGTGTGCAACAAGCCGGCAGGAGTTTGTCCCAGGCGCAATGCAGCCTTTGACGTACCCCTGCGGTATACCGTCATGTGCTGGCCGGCGGGCGCGATGTATACCACGCCAGGCTGGATCTCCTCCTCCTGAATGGCTTCGCGCACGGCTATCTTGCAGATGCCGTCCAGCCGCTTGGCAAACGGTCCGGTAAATCCCTGGGGCATGTGCTGGACAATCAGAACTGGAACGTTCAGGTCCTCCGGGAGCAAGGGCAACATCTCCTGCAACGCCTTCGGCCCTCCAGTAGAGGTGCCCAGGGCCACGATCGTCGCAGCGCTCTTAGGATTCGCCAGTAGCACTTTGCGCTGCGGGGCCGATTCCTTCAAGCTCCGAGGAAGGGGCCGTTTTTTCCTGCTTTCGGCGGCGGCCTTGATCTTGCTCACCAGGTCTTCGCGGATTTTGACAATATCAAGCGAGACGAACGAATTCTGTTTCGGTACGTAGTCGAACGCGCCGATGTTCAGTGCCTCGAGAGTGACCTCCGCTCCCTCTTGCGTGAGTGAACTCACCATGATTACCGGCGTCGGACACTCTTTCATGATGTGCTCTAGGGTTTCCAGTCCGTTCATCCCCGGCATTTCGACGTCGAGCGTGATCACATCCGGCTTGAGCGCCCTGGCTTTATCCAGAGCTTCCTGCCCGGTTTGCGCGGTGGCGCCGACGCGCAGGTTGGGATCGGACTCGATCATTCGAGTGAGGGCGGTGCGCATGAAAGCACTGTCATCGGCGACCAGCACGCGGATCGATTTCGCAGGGTTGGGCTCTGGAATCATGACGGGCGATAGAGTTGCCGCACTAATTGATGTACGTCTTCCATGTAGGATTCGAGTTCGAAGGTGAAGCGCGCCCAGTCAAGGGTTTGCAGTTCAGGACATTCTTTCAGCAACATGCTGAAGCCGGCTTCTTCCTGAAAATTCACCTGCCGGTCTTCGGTATATCCATATCCCAGGCCGCTCATGCGGCACAGCAGATCGCTGAGCGCCACTACTGCCACCAGGTCGCGGTGCGCCGGAGTATTCTCTAAATCGTGATGGCAGGCCACGACCGCGGTCAGGTCAGGGGGCAGATGCCATTTCTCCGCCACCATCTTTCCTGTCTGGCAATGGGTCACCCCCAACTGGTCGCATTCCACCAAATGTAAAGGGGCGTGCTGGGCTTGGGCAGTCTGCAAAACTTGCTGAAATTCTTCCGGCACCACCCAGAGATGGGCGACGATCCCGATATCGTGAAGCAGTCCGCCCAGATAGGCCTTCTCCGGGTCGGCAAATTTAATCTTGCGGGCGAACTGGCGGCAGACCAGCGCGCAGCCCAGCGAATGCTCCCAAAAAACCACCGGATCAACCTTGCTCGCGGAGGGGACCAAGGTGAGCATCGAACAGGAGACCGCGATGTCGCGCATGCGCTGAAGTCCGAGCGATACCACCGCGCTCTTGATGTTGTCCACGCTCTGCCAGCGGCCAAACAGAGGGGAATTCGCCATTTGCAGGCATTGCGCAGTCAACGACTTGTCCTGTGAAATCAAATCCACGACCTGGCGAACGTCCACGTTCTCCACAGGTTGCTCCAGATAGCGCAACAGGGGCATCAATGTCACCGGCAAGGTGGGCATCTTGTCCATGTTCTCGAGTTTTGTCAGCAGTTTTCCGCGCGTTTCTTGGCTCATAGAGTTTCCTACTTTTGAACTTGCCGGACCTCCGTCTTCACATAGGCGGTGGTGGAGGGCATGTGCACCAGGCGGAAGTCGTCGCTGATTCCGTAGAGCGACTCGGAGTGCCCGAGGAAAAAATGTCCGTGCGGCATCAGATTGTTATAGAAATGTTGGATCACTCTGCGCTTGGAGGTCACATCGAAATAAATCAGGACATTGCAGCAGAAGATAATGTCCATGCCCTTCATAAAAGCCATCCGCGCATTGTCGGAGAGATTGACCCGGCTGAAATTGACCTTGGCTTTTACTTCCGGCGTCACTTGCAGCCCCTCGCCCTTCTCCTGAAAATATTTCTGCTTGAAGTAAGGAGTAAGGTTCCGCGTGCTGTAAGTGCCGTAAACACCGTGCTTGCAATGCGCCAAAGAGCGTTCATTCAAATCGGTGGCATGAATTTCGTAGGTCCACCCCTTCATGCGGTCGGCAATCTCTTCCAGCATGATCATGCTGAGGGTGTATGGCTCCTCGCCGGTGGAACAGCCCGCGCTCCAAATCCGCATATTTTTGACGGGTATCTTGGCGCGGGCTTCAATGATCTTTGGCAGGACGATGTTGTGTAAGGCGTCGAGCTGCGGCTGGTTGCGGAAGAAACAAGTTTCTCCAATCGTGATCTCGTTCAGCAACGCGATCAGTTCCGCCTGCCGGATGGGTTTCACCGTGAGGCAGTCATAATAGTCCTTGAAGCTGGTAACAGCGAGCACCTGCATGCGCTTGGCGACCCGGTCTTCAAACGAGCGCAGTTTATTGTCGGGCTGAAAAATTCCGGCGACCTGATAGACCACATCACGTATCTTGACCAAGTGCGGATTCGGCGGACCACTCGGCTTTTCAGGCAAACGGGCTGGAGTTGCGGCTGTACTCATGAGGCCATTCCCTGTTGTGAAATTCCCTGGGCTGTCAAGAGCAACCCTGCGGGGTCTAAGACCAGGCGGACGCGTCCATCTCCACTGATGGTGGCCCCCGCCAAACTGGAACAATTGTGTAAATAAGAACCCAGCGGCTTGATCACCGTCGATTCCTGGCCAACCAGGTGGTCGACCAGGATGGCGACACGTTGCTGACCGATGCCTAGCACGACCACCTTGTCGTTGGGGCAGTCGCCGTTCGCTGAATTGGAGGCGAACATCTTTCCCAGCCGTACCAAAGGCAAGGTCGCGCCGCGCAGCCGTAAGACCTCGTGGCCTTCGACCAGATGCACTTCGCGGGACTCGATGCGCGCGGTCTCCACCACCGAACGCAGCGGGAGACCATAGATCTCGTGCGCCACCTCAACCAACAGCACGGGGAGGATTGCCAGGGTCAACGGTAAGCGCAGGCGAATGGTTGTACCGAAACCTACGTGGCTTTCAAGGTCCACGGTGCCGTTCATTTTTCGCAAATTGGTCCGCACCACATCCATGCCAACGCCCCGCCCGGAGAGGTCGCTGACTTTTTCGACCGTGCTGAAGCCGGGCAAAAAGATAAATTCAAGAATTTCTTTCTTACTCAGAGATCGCACTCGTTCCGCGGTGGTCAGGCCTTTCTCGACCGCCTTGCGCGCCACCCGGTCGGGGTCGATGCCGGCGCCATCGTCGATCACGCTGATGACAATCTGGTCGCCTTCCTGTTCCGCTTCCAGGCGAATGGTCCCGCTTCGGGGTTTGCCGGCGGCTTCGCGGACGACGGGTTTTTCCAGCCCGTGGTCGAGAGAGTTGCGAACGATGTGAATGAAGGGATCGCCGATGAGCGCCACCATCGTCTTGTCAATTTCCGTGTCCTCGCCCTTGACAATCAACTCAACGTCTTTTTGCACCGCGCGGGCCACGTCGCGCACCAGGCGGGGAAATTTCTTGAACACGGCGTCAATCGGCACCATGCGCGTGCGCAACCCGGCGCCCTGCAATTCTTCGGTGAGAAAGCTCAGCCGCGCGGTGGACAAGCTGAAAGCAGAATCCAGGCTCTCCCCCGAAATTTTCCCGTTAGAAACATCGCGGCTTAACTGCACCAGGCGATTGCGCTCCAGCACCAGCTCGCCCACCAGGTTGATCAGTTCGTCCAGCTTGCGCACATCCACGCGCATGGTGGCCGACTCCGCGGCGGGCGCGGACGTTTTAGTCCCTGTGGACGCTGCCGCGGCCTGCGCCTTCTCTGGCGCTACAGCGAAAGAGGCTTCAACCGGCGCCACCTCAGCGGACTTCCCTTCTTGACTGGGAGTGATGTTGGCGGCGGGAATCACTTCTGGTTCTAAAACAGCCGTATCTTGGATAGATGCAGACGTAGATACAGTTTCCGGCACTGTGGTTGCGGCGTCTGGGGCCTCCGCCTTTTGAACCGACTCTAATTCGTGGACCAGACCATCGATGTCATATTGCTTCAGTCCACCCTGCCGGATGTCGTTCAACATGATGCCCAACTGGTCGCGGGTCTGTAACAATGCGTCCATCATGCGGCGGGAAAGGCTGATTTCCCCGCGCCGCAATTTGTTCAGCACATCTTCCGCGCGATGGCCCAAACGGACGACCGGTTCATATCCCAAAAAGCCAGATGTCCCCTTAATGGTGTGCAGGGCACGGAAGATTCGGTTGAGCAAATCGGCGTCGTTGGGCGTGGACTCCAGCGTGACCATGTCCTGGTCCATCCCCTGGAGCAGTTCCTCGGATTCAATGAGGAAATCCTGCACCAAACTGTCGTCTTGTGAGAACTCGTTGTCCACGATGCTCCGGTGTCAAGCGCGGATTCACACAGGCTTGTCTATGCGGCAACTTCATCGGCATCGGACATCAGCCGGTCTACATCCAGGAGAATCAGCAGGCGGTTGTCCAGCTTGCCGACGCCGGAGACGTACTCCCGCTCCACTTTCCCTAGGCGCGGGGGAGGTTCAACCGTGTCCGCGGGAATGCGCAGGACTTCGGAAACCGAGTCCACGATGAAGCCGAGCACGGTCCCGCGTACCTCGACCACCACAATCCGCGTCTGTTTGTCGTGAGGGATCTCTTCCAGCCCAAAGCGTTTTCGCAACGCGATCACGGGAATCACCTTGCCGCGAAGGTTGATGACGCCGTCTACAAAGTTTGGAGAATTGGGGACCCGGGTCAACTCCTGGATACGAATGATTTCCTGCACGCGAAGAATGTCCAGGCCGAATTCTTCGCCCCCAATATGAAAACTAACGAGTTGCAAAAGTTCACCTCGCCCCTGGCTGGAACTGTGCAGGTTCACTGTGTTGCCGATCGATTCACTTGTCTTAACACCGGTTTCCATAATGTTTTCTCCTCGAACTGGGCTTTAGGGTGCTGATGCGGCATGAGCTTTCCCGGACCCTTCCTGGAAAGGCAATGTCTTGGTTGGGCTGGCCGGCTTGCGTTTTTTCCGGTTCTGACCGTAATTTTCCCTGAGCTGGAAGTTCCCCACCATTTTTTGCAAATCGAACGCCAGCCCGGACAAATCCTGACAGGCTTTCGCAGATTGCTGGGCTCCGTCGGAGGACTCTTTCACCAGACGGGCGATTTGTTCCATGTTCTTGTTTACTTCTTCCGAGGCGCTGGACTGTTCGGTGGCGGCGGTCGCAATGTGGGTGATCATTTCCCCAACTTGCTCGGACATGCGGATGATCTCCTTCAATGCGTCGCCGGCTTGACTGGTCGTGGTCACTCCTTCTTCGACTTGCGCCGTTCCTTCTTTCATGGCGGCGACCGCAACCTTGGTTTCGCTTTGGATGGTCTTGATCATCTGGGCAATTTCTTTGGTCGCGGTGGTGGTGCGCTCCGCCAGCTTGCGCACTTCGTCCGCCACCACCGCGAACCCGCGCCCTTGTTCTCCGGCCCGCGCGGCTTCGATGGCGGCGTTCAGGGCCAACAAGTTCGTTTGATCGGCAATATCGTCGATCACTCCAGCAATGCGGCCGATCTGGTCGGAACTCTTGCCCAACTCCTCCATTTTCCTGGCGGTGCTCTCGACCGAATCCGCGATCACGCGGATTTTGGCCAAGGTTTGCTCCACGATCGAGCCGCCTTTTCGCGCGATTTCCGCCGCCTGGCTGGAGGCCTCGGCCGCCTGATTGGAGTTTTCCGAGACTTGCAGGACGGTCGAGGACATTTCCTGCATCGCGGTTGCGACCTGCGCAGCCTGGTTGTTCTGGGTTTCCGCCCCTTGTGCCTGCTGAGCGGCGGAAGAGGAAAGCTCCTCGCTGGCGCTGGCCACGTGTTCCGCTGTTCCCGCCATCGCCTGGACGGTGTTGGCAATATTTTCGATGGCCTGGTTCAGCGCGCTCCCCATGGCGCCGATCTCATCGGTCGAATCCACGTTCACGCTTTGCGTAAGGTCGTTGGCCGCCAGCGCCTGAAGCCCAAGCATGGTCTGGCGCCGCGGCCCAAGAATGCCTTTCGCCATCATCAGCCCCAGGACAGAAACAACCACACCCACGGCGATGCCGATCCCCAGCAGCATCACGAAGCTGCTGCGCACAGACTGGTCGGCGCGGCCGCTAATCTCCGTTACTAAGTCGGCGCGCAATTTGTCCGCTTCCCTCACCGCCGCCTGGTTCGCCTCGAAGTCGGCTTTCATGGCACCGCGGATCTCTTCGGCTTTCGCTTTGTCGCCGCGAAGCACTGCTGGAATAAAGTCGGTCTCGGCCCGATCCAGATATCGCACCGCCGGCTCGTTTACATTGACGGCAATCAGTTGCCTTAATTTCCCGTCCGGAAGTTCCTTGGTCCACCTATCGTGGGCTTCGAGGTAACCTTTTTTGAATTCGTGGAACTCGTCGGCCTCGGCTTGAAGTTTTTGCGGATCAGTCTCGTCTAACATGCGGTAAACCACCAACCGCCCCAGGCTGATGTCCAAAGTGGCGGGCGAGAGGTCCCCTCCCAGCGCGACGTGCTCGCGGAGCTGGTTCGAAATCGGCCCGCCGACCTTGACTTCGCTGAGCGTCATATAGGAAACCACGCCAAAAATCAGCAGCCCGGCCACAGCCGTGCCGATCAGCATTAAGAGCTTCATTCTGAAGGCGAGATTCTTCATGCAATCCCTTCCCGATCAATGTCCAGGTTTTGGCCCATTCAATCCTGTGCTGAACGGCCCATCAGCGTCTAAAATCTAGGGTGCGCTGGCGGCAAAAGCATGGGTTGCATCCTCTCGCAGGGAAGACCCCATGGCCGCAGCCTTTCTCGCACTGACGGACTTGCCAGCGCGGCGTCCCCCGTTGCGCCCTTCTCCCAGCTTGAAATTGGAAACCATCTTCTGCATGTCCAGCGCGAGACCCGAAAGGTCCTGACAAGCCTTGGCGGATTGCTGCGCTCCATCCGCCGATTCCTTCACCAGCTTGGCAATCTGGTCCATATTGTTGTTCACTTCTTCGGAAGCGCTGGACTGCTCGGTGGCGGCGGTGGCAATGTGGGTGATCATCTCGCCTACCTGCTCGGACATGTGAATAATTTCTTTCAGCGCATCTCCCGCCTGCCCGGTGGTCTTGACCCCGTCTTCCACCTGCTTGGTACCTTCTTCCATCGCGATCACGGCTGCTTTGGTTTCTCCCTGAATGGTCTGGATCATCTGCGCGATTTCCTTGGTAGCGGTGGTCGTGCGTTCCGCCAGTTTGCGGACTTCATCCGCGACCACCGCGAACCCCCGGCCTTGTTCCCCGGCGCGAGCGGCTTCGATGGCGGCGTTGAGCGCAAGCAGGTTGGTCTGGTCGGCGATGTCGTCAATCACCCCGGCAATGCGCCCGATCTGGTCAGAACTCTTGCCCAACTCCTCCATCTTCTTGGCCGTGGCGCTGACCGACTCGGCGATGGTGCGCATCTTGCTCAGAGTTTCTTCCACGATTGCGCCGCCACGCCGCGCCGTGTCTGCCGCCTGGCGGGAAGCTTCCGCGGCCTTATTGGAGTTTTCCGACACCTGCAACACGGTGGAAGACATCTCTTGCATGGCGGTGGCCACCTGGGCAGCCTGGTTGGTTTGCGTCTCCGCTCCCTGCGCCTGTAGCGTGGCCGAGGACGACAGCTCCTCGCTGGCGCTGGCCACGTGCTCGGCCGTGCCCGCGATATTCTGCATGATCTCGCGCAAACTGTTTTTCATACTGTTCAGGGAGAGACCGGCTTGTCCGATTTCATCTTGAGAATTGATCTCCAGGTCATCCACGGTCAGGTTGTTGGCGCCAATTTCCTGGATCACGGCGACCATGCGCGAAATGGCCCCAGTAACGGAGCGGGCCGTCAGGACGGCGACTCCCAGCCCCACTAAAATGCCTACCCCTGCCAAACTCAAAGCAATGGTCCGGGCTTCGGACTCGGTCGCATTTTGTTCGTCGACGATCTCTTTTTTGGCCTTTTCTTCGTGGGCGATATAGTCGTCAATCGCCTTGGCTAATTCTTTGTTTGCGGTTAACGCCGGCCCCGATATGATGGCCATGGCTTGTTTGATCTTGCCGGCGCGATAAAGCGCGATCTCGTTCTCGACAATGGCGAGGAATGCATCGTAAGAGCGCTGTACCTCAGCCAATAGTCTCTTGCCTTCTTCCGAGCGCACAATTCCGGAAAGAGCGTCCATGCTTTCCTTGTACTCGCGTTTACCCTGCTCGTACCGCTCCAGGGTGTCCTCTCTGTGAATAAGGAGAAACCCGCGCGTGCCGGAACTTTCTTTCATCACCGCCAGACTGATGGTTTGGGCCAGGACCACTTTATGGGACCTGTCCTCGACGTCGTCGGAAAGAGTGCCGAGCTTGTCGGTGGTGCGGTAAGCCTCGATGCCCATGGCGGTAAGAATCAACAGCAGCGTACCGAAACCAATGCCCAGTTTCATTCTTAAACTCAGCTGGTTCATGCTTCGCTCCTTATCCGTGACAAAGCGCATTGGCGGGCCGGATGGTTACCCAAGACACTTTATCGGCGCGGCCAGGGCGGGACTTTAATCAAAAATGCCGGGAGGAGCGGAGTTGCTCAGCAGGCTTCATACAAGAGTGGATGGCCAATGCAAGCCCGATCATTGAACGCGCACCACGTCCCCCACATCCAGCTTGTAGACGGGCGCCATGACTGAGAGTTTCCCCAGCCGGACCACTTCTCCGGAGTCCAGTTTGTAAACCGCCTCGATGATTGTGATCTTGCCCTCTTTCAGGGCGTGACGAAGCAGCTCACTGTTGGCGAGTACATCTTTGGCACTCTGATGAACTTTTTCCAGGACGGCCTGGGAGATCAGGTCATCTGGTTTGGCATAACTCTTTGCCTGGGTAACTGCGGGTTCGATCTTGTCAACAATCGCCTGCAAGTTAGGGCTTGGCATCTTGTCGGACGAGCAGGCGGCGGTCACGGCCCCGCACTTCTCATGCCCCAGCACCACGAGCACGCTGCTGCCGAGGTGCTCGACCGCGTACTCAATGCTGCCTAACTCGATGGGATCGGCAATATTCCCAGCAGAACGGACTACGAATAAATCGCCCAGGTTCTTGTCGAACAGCAGCTCAGGGGACAATCGGCTGTCCGAGCAGCCCAGCACTACAACCTTCGGATGTTGGCCAACGGCCAGCGTGTGCCGCAGTGTGGGAAATTCGCGCAGTTTTGTTTTGCCGGATGCAAAGCGCTTGTTTCCCTCCATGAGGTCTGCCCATATTTGCTCCGCGGTGAGTACTCCATTTTCCGTGGACGGGTTGTGGCCGGTTGCCGCAGTTGTGGGGTGCGCTGGCGTAGCGCGTTCCTGGGCGATGCTAAACGCAACCATGAAAAGAAGCAGGACAAACACCCGGCGAAAAGCACACATAAGAATTCTCCCATGAGTCCACAGCTGACCTACTCAATCTATCGGCATTTACTGCCATGAGTTGAGGTGGAAATTTAGCGCAGGATGCGTGATGGACCGTTTATTGAAGGGGGCCCGCCGGCTGTAGCGGTCCCCCCCGGCCTGGCGCGGTGGCCCGTTTTCCCAACACCACTACATCCACCCGGCGGTTCTGGGCCCGGCCTTCATTTCAGTCGCTCGTCGCTACGGGGTGTTACTGACCGTACCCGGCCGCCGAGACGCCCCCCGGCAGACAACGCTCCTCAACCATCAGTGCCCAGACCCGCACGAACCCCGCTCCGGG
>JACXTT010009166.1_pt1 | contig 13554 bp, 15 predicted proteins | sample 9270951 | NCBI WGS metagenome assembly JACXTT01 (sample SAMN15532306, study PRJNA645909) | rock metagenome | isolation source: weathered quartz diorite | place: Puerto Rico | collected 2017-06-21
GGTTCCCGGACTTCCTGGCTAGACTTGGAGTCGGTAAATTCCAAACCCGGCTCCGGGGCCTTGCTGGGAATCGGCTGGTGCGACATGCTTTTACCGTCGTCGCGAACCTCAATAACAATGGAGCCCCCCTGATGCGATGCCGACAAGGTGATGGTTCCGGTCTCAGACTTGCCCGCCGCGACGCGCTCCGCCGGCGATTCCACGCCATGGTCACAACTGTTGCGAACCAAATGTGTTAGCGGGTCGGTGATTTTTTCAACCAGGCCCTTATCCAATTCCGTAGCCTCACCCTGCGTGACAAAATCGACCTTCTTGCCCAGCTTGCTGGCCAGATCGCGCAGCATGCGCGGGAACCGGCTGAACACGATGGACATGGGGATCATGCGGATCGACATCACCGATTCCTGCAAATCGCGTGTGTTGCGGTCCAGATCTGCCAAACCCGACAACAGTTGCTGGTATACAGCAGGATCGAGCGCACGGCTGTTTTGCGCCAGCATGGCCTGCGTGATGACCAGTTCGCCCACTAGATTGATCAACTGGTCCACCTTGCTGATGGCAACACGGATGGTTGCCGCTTCGGGCTGGGCTGCAGCGCCGGCCGCACTCGGCTTGGCAGGCGCTTTGGCCACTGCCTTGGCATCACCCGCTGCGGGGGCCGCAGCCACTGCCGGGGCACCCGGTGCGCCGTCAAAAAATCCATAGCCTGGGAACGCGGCAAGGGGAGCCCCCGGCTGCGGGTCGTCGGCAGCCCCAGCCGTGGCAGCTGCTGGGGCTGCTTCTGGCGGCGGTGCTGCGACGGCTTCTTTTTCCGTGATCTGTATGTAGTCGCGCGACACATGGAAGGCAAACAGGTCCAACAAGTCGTCGTTGGTGGAGGCTGTTTCCACCGCAAAAAATCGTGTATTTTTGACATCCGATGGCAAGGCGGTTATGGCGCCCAGGCCCGGAATATCGCGGAACAATTCCTGAACGGCATCTGCCTGTTCCGGCCGCTCCAGCGGGCCAATGCGTATCTCCAGCGAACGTGTGGATTTGCTTTTCGCCGGCGCAGCCGCCGCAGGTGCCGCAACAGGCGGCGGTGCAACACGTGCCACCGGTGGGGGGGGCGGTGGCGGCGCAGCTTCAGCAGGCCCGTGACCGGCCGCCAACTCACTGATGCGGCGCACCAGATCGCCGGTCGGCGTAACCTCGCCTTCGCCGCCGGCTTGGTGACGGGCCAGCAAACTACGTGACGCATCGGCCGATTCCAGCAAAACGTCCACCATGGACGCATTGGGCTGCAGCTCATGGCGACGCAAGCGATCCAGCAGCGATTCCATCTGGTGGGTCAACTCTGCGACGTCGGCAAAACCAAAGGTTGCCGCGCCACCCTTCACCGAATGGGCGCAACGGAAAATGCCGTTGAGCACCTCATCGTCGGCAGTTTCGAGGTTCAGATTGAGCAACATGTGCTCCATCTGGTCCAGATTCTCCCCGGCTTCTTCGAAGAATATCTGATAGAACTGCGTCAGGTCAAAGTCACCGTTGCCACCACTACTGTCTTGATGCGTCTCGGACATACCGAACTCCTCTATTCAATGGATGCAGGCAATGACCAGGCTCTCAACGGATGACTTTTTTGATGACGTCCAGCAATCTGGCGGGGTCAAACGGTTTGACCAGCCAGCCGGTAGCGCCAGCGGCACGCCCGGCCTGCTTCATCAAATCACTGGATTCCGTCGTCAACATCAGGATAGGGGTTGTCTTGAACTGCGGGTGATCGCGCAGCTTGCGGGTCAGGCCCAGGCCGTCCAGACGCGGCATATTCTGGTCGGTCAGCACCAGATCAAACGACTGTGATTGCGCCTTTTCATAGGCATCTTGCCCGTCCACTGCCTCCACGACTTGGTATCCGGCACCGGTCAAAGTAAAGGACACCATCTTGCGCATGGAGGGTGAATCGTCAACGGCGAGAATTAAAGGCATTTGAAGCTCCGACTATTTCAATGGGGTCTAATAGATAAAAGGCTCAGAACAGCTCAACCGAGCCAGCATCCATTTCGTCTTGCGTAACCGGATTGGGGCGCTCCGGCACCTCTTCTACAAATGGCACGGCCTCACCGTCCTCCGCGCCCATGGATTCGGACGCCAAACGGTAGGCGCAACCTTGCAGAATCTTGGAAGTATGAATGATGAGTTGCGACGCCATGTCCTGGAACTGCAATTCGGTCACGGCGGCGCGCAACGTGCTGCGCACATCATCCAGTTCCTTGGTGTCCATCAGCGCAGGCGTTGCCAGATTGGCACTGGCGCTGGTAAACCGTTCCATCAGGTTTTCCATGGTGTGGGCCAACAGGCCATCGAGTCGTGACAAATCATGCACGACCACCAGCAAGGAATCCTGGACTTCGGCGACGAGCATGACCGGCATTTGCACAGCGGGGACAGTTGGCGTTGTCAATGATGGCTGCATTGTCATATGTCCTATAAACCAATCTCCACATCGGTCGCATGCTCGGTTCTCGTTACCGAGCCATTACATGCTACTAGATTAGCAGGAAACGGAAAGGTTGGGGAACTTTTGCACTCCATGGCTACAATTTACCCCGGCCTGGTACTTGCTCGCCGCATCGTGCGTGGCACATAATCACCCAGGACCGCAGCGCAGAAAATGGACACCAGCAACACGGCAGCACCCCTGCATATTCTTCATCTGGAAGATTCTGCACACGATCACCGCTTGGTCTGCCGTGCATTGGACAAAACGCGGTTCAACTACACCATCACACGGGTGGAGAGCCTGGCCGAGTTTTCAGAACTAGCGGGCAGTGAATCGGTGGACCTGATTCTTGCCGACTACCGATTGCCGGGCTTTACCGCCATTGATGCCTGGTCGGCGCTGGGGGCGCCTGGCAGCCGCCCGCCTTTCATCTTGCTGTCTGGTGCCATTGGCGAAGCGGCTGCCGTGTCGGCCATCCATTTGGGCATCGCGGACTATTTGCACAAGGACGACCTCAGCCGTCTGGAAAGGGTCATCCTGCGCACGCTGGAGGTTCACAGAACCCAGCGCGCCAAAGAGAAGGCCGACCGCGAACTGGCCATATCGGAGCGTCGCCTGTCCGAGTTGACGGGATACCTGCAGACTGCCGTCGAGCGCGAGCGCGCGTCCATTGCCCGCGAGATCCATGACGACATCGGCGGCTCACTGGCGGCCGCCAAACTAGACCTGGCCTGGCTGCAGCGGCACAGCTCAGACCCGTCCATGCAAGCCCATATGCACGCCGCAACCGACATGCTGCAGCATGCACTGGGCGCCAGCCAGCGCATCATGATGAGTCTGCGTCCGTCGATTCTGGACCAGGGCTTGTTTGCTGCAGTGCAGTGGCTGGCCTCCAGTTTCGAGCGGCGCACCGGCATCAAAACCATTCTGCGCGCCAACTCCGAGGTCTTGTGCCCCGAGAAGTCCGTGCAATTGACCGCTTACCGCACGGCGCAAGAAGCGCTGACCAACATCTCTAAATATGCACAATGCAGCCTGGTGCAGATAGAAATTTCCGACGCCGAGGATGTTTTGACGATGGAAATCAGCGACAACGGCATCGGTATCAGCGAGACAGAGATGCAAAAGCCCGAGGCCTTCGGCATTCGCGGACTGCACGAACGAGCAAAAACCGTTGGCGGCTGGCTCGATGTCAGTACCCGCCAAGGGGTTGGAACATCCGTGATACTGTCGGTACCGTTGGCCGCAACCGAGCAGTTGTCTGCGGAGGCACAGTTCAAGTGATCAAGGTGATTCTTTGTGATGACCATGCCATGGTGCGCCGCGGCATTCGCGATACGCTGGCCGACGCGGTCGACATCCAGGTCGTTGGCGAGTCCGGCAGCTACTCCGAGGTGCGTGAGGTGATGCGTACCACGCCTTGCGACGTGCTGATACTGGATTTGAACCTGCCCGGACGAGGCGGCCTGGAAGTGCTGGCCAGCCTGCGCGAGGCCCACTCACCGATCCGCGTGCTCATTGTCTCCATGTTTGCCGAGGACCAGTACGCCATTCGCTGCCTGCGCGCGGGAGCCGATGGTTACTTGAACAAGGCGGGAGACCCCAGCGAACTGATTACTGCGGTACGGGCATTGGCCAGCGGCAGAAAGTACGTAACACCAGAAATATCGGAAATGCTGGTGGACAACCTGGCCTCACCCAGCACCCAGTCGCTGCACGCGACGCTCTCGGAACGGGAACTTCAGACACTGCTGAAGATCGCGTCCGGCAAGCGACTGTCCGACATTGCAGAAGAATTGATGCTCAGCCCCAAGACCGTCAGCGTCTACCGCGCACGCCTGTTGGAAAAGCTCAAGTTGTCGAATAACGCCGAACTGGCGGTCTACGCCATCCGCAACGAATTGGTTTAAGGCAGCGCCCGCGCAGCGGCGCAGCGTGGGGGCAAACAATTCAGCGGCTCGCAAAGACGTCCAGCGACCGTTCCATCAGTGCCATGAACGGCTGGTCCAGCATAGGCAGCGTCACAGCGATACCAACCAGTCCCACCACCAGCGTGATGGGAAAACCCACCGCAAAAATATTCATCTGCGGGGCCACGCGAGACACGATGCCCAGCGCCAAATTGACGAACATCAACATGCCGACCATGGGCAGCGCAATCCACAGGGCACTGGCAAACAAGTCCACACCCAGGTTCTGCAGCTTCATGCGCCCCAGTGTCTCCAGAAAATTCTGGTCCACAGGAAAGGAATGGAAACTGCGATTGATGGCAAACAGCACCGTCAAGTGCCCATTCAAAGCCAGGAACAACAAAGAGGTCATCTGTCCAAAAAACCGGGCAACCGCGCTGGATTGGGCGCCAATGGACGGATCGAAGAAGGAAGCAAAGTTCAGCCCCATCTGAAATCCCACCACCTCCCCGGCCAGCTCTACGGCGGTAAAAACCACCCGCACGGCAAATCCAATGGCCAGCCCCACCCCCACCTGCTGCACAACCAGCGCCAAAGTCTGGGTGTCGGCAAACCCCACGATGGGCATGACTGGCAGACTGGCCTGCGACGCCAAGGCCACAAAAAAAGCCAGCGCGATCTTGGCCCGAATCGGAATTTGGCGCGACGAGAATACAGGGGCCGTGGTAAAGACCGCCAACACCCGCAGAAACGGCCAAAAAATGGGCGACACCCAGGCCGCGAGCTGAGCCTCTGTGATGGAAATCACACGGCGCGCCCTTTCATACCACCGAGGCTGGAATGGCTTCGAGCGTGCGGCGAATGTATTCCACCAGCATGGTCAACATCCAGGGGCCGGCAATGGCAAAGACCGCAATGACCGCCACCAACTTGGGCACAAAAGCCAGCGTTGCCTCATGGATCTGGGTAACGGCCTGGAACAGGCTGACCAACAAGCCGACGACCAAGGCCGTGCCCAGGACCGGTGCCGACACCATCAGCAACATCACCAACGCCTCTTGGCCCATGGTCAGTACGGATTGTGCGTTCATGTTTACTCCACCCCGTCAGGTCACAAAACTGGCGGCCAGGGAGCCAATCAACAGGTTCCAGCCATCAGCCAGCACAAACAACATCAACTTGAACGGCAAGGCGACCAACACCGGCGACAGCATCATCATGCCCAGCGACATCAGCACGCTGGCCACCACAATATCGATGACCAGAAACGGTATGAAAATCATGAAGCCGATCTGAAACGCAGACTTCAACTCGCTGATGACGAAGGATGGCACCAACACCCGCATGGGCGCCGTGTCGGCCTTGACATTGGGCGCCAGCTTGGCCAGCTTGGCAAACAAGGAATAGTCTGATTGCCGGGTCTGCTTCACCATGAAACTCCGAATGGGGGCCTCACCCCGGTCCAGCGCTTGTTCGAAAGTGATCGCGTTCTTGGTCAACGGGACGTAGGCATCGGCGTAAATCTTGTCAAAGGTCGGCCCCATGACGAACAGTGTCAAAAATAGCGACAAGCCAATGATGACCTGGTTGGGTGGCGACGACTGGGTGCCCAGCGCCTGGCGTAGCAGCGACAGGACGATCACAATGCGGGTGAACCCCGTCATCATCAGCAACACGGCGGGCAAAAACGACAGCGCGGTAAAAAACAACAGTGTCTGGATCGGCACCGAAAAGCTCATGTTGGAGCCATTGGCTCCCACCAGCAATGGTAGCTGCCCCGCGGTCTGCGCAGCGGCTACGCCATGCAGCAGCAGTGCCAGCACTGGAACAATGGCCTTGCCCAAAAGACCCCGGCTCTTCGTACGACTATGGTTCACGCATTGACTCCGATCAGCCCTTGGGCGGCGCGTTGTCGTCCTGTGCGACGATGTCACCCATGCCTGGCGACGCTACATCGACACAGTGCAGACAGGATACGTTTTGCGGCGTTACACCCAGAGTCAGCCATACCCGCTGTCCCTGCGGGCCGACCTCCACGGTGACCACCCGCTGCTGCGGCCCCACGGCCAGGGCGGAAATAAAACGGGTTTGCCCATTGGCATCGGTGGCGGTGCCCACATAGCGCTGCTTGAACCATTTCAAGGCCCATGGCAGGCACACCAGCAAGGCTAGAAAAACACCGACGGAATACAGAGAATCGGTCACCACGGCCGCTTAGCTCTTGCTGACCCGGCGCAGCCGCTCGGACGGTGTGACCACGTCGGTCAGCCGAATACCGAATTTGTCATTGACCACCACCACTTCCCCCTGCGCAATCAGATAGCCATTGACCAACACGTCCATCGGCTCGCCGGCCAGTGCGTCCAATTCGACCACCGAGCCTTGCCCCAACTGCAGGATGTGCTTGATAGGCACCTTGGTTCGACCCAGCTCAACCGACAACTGGACCGGAATGTCCAGTACCATATTGATGTCATGCATGGGCGCCTCGGCGCCACCGGTCATGGCGGAAAATGGCTTGGGCGCTTCACCCGCCAGCACGCCACCCTGGCCGTCACTTCCACCCGGTTCCGTCGCCTTTTGTTCCAGCAGCGCCTCGGCCCAATCGGCCATGCCGTCATCGGCGGCCGCTTCATCCGGTTTGTCTTCAGATGCCATTTCGTTCCCCTAACCAGTTTTGGTCATTGCCGCGCAATGCCTTGTCGATGCGTATCGCGTACTTGGCGTTGTGCGTGCCGTATTGGCATTCGAAAATCGGCACACCATCCACTGTGGCCTGAATTTTCGGTTGGCGATCCAGCTCAATGAAATCTCCTTTTTTCATGGCCAACAATTGCTCCACCGTTGCATCCGCCCTGGCCAGTTCCGCAACCAGGGTTATTTCCGCTGCCTGTATCTCCCGGGTCAGCACATTGACCCAGCGCCGGTCCACTTCTATGGAATCACCCTGTGTTGAAGAGTAGAGCACATCCCGTATCGGTTCAAGCGTCGAATAAGGGAAACAAAAGTGGATGGCCCCGGTGATGTCGCCGATTTCCAACTGGAACGATGTGGAAATGACGATTTCACTGGGCGTGGCGATGTTTGCAAACTGCGGCTGCATTTCAGACCGCTGGTAATCCAGCTCCAACGGATAAATGCCCTTCCAGGCCTTTTTGTACTCCGACGTGATCACATCAACTAGGCGGTTGATGACCCGCTGCTCGGTGGCGGAAAAATCTCGCCCTTCGATACGGGTTTGGAACTTGCCAATGCCTCCATACAGCGTGTCGATGACACCAAACACCAAGGCCGGTTCGCACACAATCAGGCCGCTGCCCCGCAGAGGCCGAATGGCAACAATATTGAAATTGGTCGGCACCGCCAGTTCGCGCAAAAAAGCGCTGTAGCGCTGCACCGTGACCGGTCCCACCGAGATTTCCGGGCTGCGGCGTATGAAATTGAACAAGCCCACGCGCAGATTGCGGGTAAACCGCTCGTTGACGATTTCCATCGTCGGCATGCGACCACGAACAATACGTTCCTGGCTGGAAATGTTGTAGGCTCGAACCTCTCCGTGCTCGGCCGCCTCTTCCACGGTCTTCTGGCTCTCGCCCGTAACACCTTCCAGAAGGGCATCAACTTCTTCCTGGGAAAGAAAGGACTCGCTCATAGTAGCTACCTGTTACCCGTTATTGCACGATAAAGCTGGAGAACAACACGCCCATCACCGGGAACTCGCCATGTTCGGACGAGGCCTTCTCCTTTTTCTTCTTGGGCGCAGGTTTCTCGTCATCATGGCCTGCCGGTTCGGCACTACCGCCAAACGGCAAGCTGGTCTCGCGCAAAATGTCCTTGGCAAGCTTTTGCTTGCCTTCCTGTGTCAACAATTCTTCTGCCGTGCGCTGTGAAATGAGCATCAGAATGCCGCTGCGTATGGTGGGCAGGAAGGCCTTGACCGTATCGACAGCGTGCGCATCGGTCACCTCCAGCGTAATGCCCACCTGGGCAACCCGTTCGCCGCCCGGGTCGGCCAAATTCACCACCATGTTTTCCAACGGCAGGTAAGCTGGTGGGGCCTTGGCCTTGGAATGGTCAGCCGCCTTGGAGGTGGGGGCATCCTCACTGTCTTCGGCCGCGGCAGCACGCTGTTTGGCAATGTAATAGAAGGCGCCGCCCGCTACCAGCACCAGGACCACAACGACCCCGACAATAATCAGCAGCAGCTTCTTGCTCTTCGCAGGCCCCTTGCCGCCATCCGCTGCATCGTCGTTATCGGATTTTGTAGCCACATTCGCTCCTTATTTGAATCAATCGCTGGTCCGAATCAGCATGAGCCTACTCTAATAGTGACACATTCCGGTGCACTAGACAAAAAGATCCAGGGCGCTGCCGGCCGCCCGCCCCACTCCGGCACTGCGCACCGTGCCAGACGGCACGGGCGCCGAGCTCACGACGGCCTGGCGAACGCCCTGGCGAGAACCTGGCTGCTGATCTCCGGCTCCACCGGCCCCACCCGCACCCGAGCTGCCGACCGACACGCCGGACAAGACCAGACCCTCGCGTTGCAGCAGGTCTTTCAGATGCGTACTGGCATTTTCAAGCGCTGCCTGGGCCTGCAGCTCATCGGTGCGAAACGCGATATGCGCCTCGTTGCCCTGCATCCGGATGCTGACTTCAACCGGCTTGTCACCCAAGCCATCAAGCTTCATCTGTGCATTCTGGACGTCATTGGATATCCAATACGCAACCTTTTCGGCCACGAATGTATCGGTTGGTGACGGCGCATCCACCGCGTTTTGCGGTGCTGCGCCGCTGGCGGTGGGCTGGTAGGTCTGCGCGCTGCCAGCGCCGTCCGACGCGTTGGTGCGAAAACCTGCCCTCTCCCGCCCACCGTCTTCGCGCCGGCCCGACACGGCGGTGCCCACTGCGGCCATGGCCGTGGCAATTGCCGCCATCGGGATTTCAGTGGGCTTGGGCATAGCCTGAATGACTTTGGGATCCACTTGTGCATTGGCTGTGGCGCCAGCCTGTGTGGCAAGCTCCGCATTCGCTCCCGCCAAACGGGTGGTGGCGTCCTTTTGCGATTTGGCCAAGCGCGCAGAGGCTACAGCCGACGCGTCCCCAACCACGGTCGCTACTGCAGGTTCGTCTGTCTTGACCAGTGGATGTGCAACTTTTGCAGCTGCCAGTGCGTCGGTAACGGCGCCCCCCGCCATTGATTTTGCAGCATCGGCTGTCGTCGCAACAACGCCACCCGTAGTGGCCGACCACTGGGCCGACTGCGCCAGCAAGGCCGTCGTGTCCGCCGGCAAAGTGGGCGGGGTCAAGCCTACCGGGCTGCCGCCCAGCAGGCTCGCACCATCGGCAGCGCTGCTGGGCAATGGTTTGCCCGTATCCGTATCCGACCAGGACTTGGTCAACGTGGCCTCGCCGGTGTCAACACCCTTTCCAGTCTTGGGCAGATCGGTCCCCGCGTGCAAAGGGGCCGATTTCCCATGGCTGCCTTTGGTCTTGGCATCTGCCAGCATGCCCTGCTGCGCAGGGTCCAGTGCATCATCGGCGCCTGGTGCAGCGCCTGTGGCATGTCCTAACGCAGCCAGGATCGCCATAAACCCGCCATGTGCCGACCCACCGCCTTGCGTCTTGGTTTTGGTCGGCGACGCATCGGAGGCATCCTGTGTGCTCGTGGCAATGGGGGTGGGGCCTATTTCAAGTGTCATGTCTCTCTCCACTCATGGGTCGTGCCCGGTTACGGGAAAACAGCAGGGCTGCAAATTCGTCGGTTTGGCGTTGTTCACGCCGGCGCTGGCGTTGCAGCAGTTCGGCCTGGCGTGTCTTGAGTATCTGGTTCAGGCCGGCCAGTCGAAACTCCGCTTGTGTGACACGGCCTTTGGCAAGTTGCAATTGCCCCACCACGCCCGCAATGACGTCGGTTTGCAGCGTGATGGCGTTGTGCAGGCGTTCCATGAACTGGTATTGGTGGTGCACCAATTCCACGCTGACGCTTTTTGAGGTAGAGGAAAGCCAGCGCCTGTCGGTATCGCCAGCATACGCCGACAACTGTGCCAGCTGGTCCTGCGCAAACACCAGGTTGCGCTCGACACGGGCAGCCGCCTTCAGCAACTCGTCCCGTTTGAGCGTCGCGTGTTCTATCGCCAGCAGCACACTTTTCAGTTCTGACATGTTTGACTCGATTCATGGACCATCGTCATGCCGCATCCACGACCATGCCGGTCGCCGCAGCCAGTTCGTCAACCACCGTATCGGCAGGTGCCGCCTGGTACATGTCCTGTTGCAAGAACCGGCTCATGCTGTCGTGCAGCGCAATCGCCTCGTCCAGCGCCGGGTCTGAACCCTGGGCATAGGCACCAATCTGCACCAGATCCCGGCCGCGCTCATATTTCGAGTACACCGCGCGAAAACGCCGCGCCAGCTCAAAGTGGTCGCGCGACACCACGTTGTGCATGACCCGCGATGCCGATTGCTCTACGTCAATGGCCGGGTAATGGCCAGACTCGGCCAGCGTGCGCGACAGCACGATATGCCCGTCCAAAATCGCCCGAGCCGCGTCGGCAATCGGGTCCTGCTGGTCATCGCCCTCGGTCAACACCGTATAGAAGGCCGTGATCGAGCCCACGCCGTTGAGGCCATTGCCGCTGCGCTCCACCAATTGCGGCAGCTTGGCAAAGCACGATGGCGGATACCCTTTGGTGGCAGGCGGCTCGCCAATCGCCAGCGCAATTTCACGCTGGGCCATGGCGTAGCGAGTCAGCGAGTCCATCAGCAACAGCACATGCTTTCCGTGGTCCCGAAAACTTTCGGCAATGGCTGTGGCATAGGCCGCGCCCTGCAGGCGCAGCAGTGGCGGAGCATCGGCCGGAGCCGCCACCACGACGGATCGGGCACGCCCCTGCTCGCCCAGGATGTCTTCGATGAATTCCTTGACTTCAAGGCCCCGCTCGCCGATCAGGCCCACCACAATAACATCGGCCTCGGTGTAGCGCGCCATCATGCCCAGCAGCACGCTTTTGCCAACGCCGGAACCGGCAAACAGGCCGATGCGCTGACCACGGCCCACCGTCAGCAACGCGTTGATGGCGCGCACACCGGTATCCAAGGCCTGGCGCACGGGCGCACGGTCCATGGCATTGATGGGTTTGCGGTCCAGCGGTTTGGACACGACATCGGCAATCGGGCCCAAGCGGTCCATAGGAATGCCCTGGGCATCCACGACCCGCCCCAACAGTCCATCACCCAAGGGCAGGCGCAGCATGCCGACATCGGCCGGCACACCCGAGGCAGCGGGTTCACCCAGGCGTGGCACGGGAATATAGGCCGCAGCCGGCGCCACACCCGCTCCGCTGGACAGCCCATGCACGTCACCGGCAGGCATCAAAAAAGCACGTTCGCCCGCAAAACCAACGACCTCGGCCAAAACGGGCGACCGGGCCTTCATGGACACCACGCACTGCGAACCTACCGGCACGCGAATCCCGGTGGCCTCCAGCACCAAGCCGGTCAATCGGGTCAGCGTGCCGCGCACCTCCAGGCTGCTGTCCTGCGCGACCGCCTGGCGCGCACGCACCAGGTAGTCGCTCCATGCGCTGCTCGCTTCAGTCGTCACCATGGGGCACCTCCCACGCCGAATCCAGACCCAGCCTCGCCACAGAGCGGCTCCAACGTTTTCCAATCGTGCCATCCACCACGGTACCCGCGGCCTCCACCAGGCAGCCGCCACGGCTGATATTGGCATCGGCCAGCAGCGTCAGTGACAGGCCGGAAAATTCCTGGCGCAGAACTTCTTCCAGCACATCCAGATCCAAGGGGTTGAGCCGCACCAGCGCCGCCTTGCAGTCGGCGGCCAAGACACCCAGGGCCTCGCGGATCACGGGCTGCAAGGCGTTGGGGTTGGTCGACAGTTCATGGCGCAGCACCTGGCGCGCCAGCTCACAGGCCAACTCCAGCAGGCCTTGGGCCATGACCTGCTGGGACTCTGCAATCTGCGTACTGGCCAATTCAAACAGTTGGCCAAAACGGCGTGCCGACTCCTGCCCTTCGGTCTGTATATAGTCATGGATCTGGCGCTGGCCTTCCAGCGTCGCCTGCGCATGGCCCTGGGCATAGCCGTCGGCAAAGCCCAGTTGGCGGGCGGCATTTTCCCGAACCTGCTCCTCGGCCGCCTCACGTGCCTTGACCTTGGCCGCAAAGCGCACCGAGGCCTGGTCGACCGCGTCAAAGTCCCAGTTGGCAACAGCGCCGGCGCCGATGTTCTCACCGGAAATGAAACGGTTTTGGTTGCGCGTCATATCAGATCATGGCGTCTTCGCCACCCCCGCCACCGATGACAATCTGGCCTTCGTCCGCCAGGCGCCGCACCGTCTTGAGCACTTCTTTCTGCTGTGCCTCCACTTCGGACAGCCGCATGGGCCCGCGCGATTCCAAGTCCTCCCGCAGCGTCTGGGCCGCCCGCGACGACATATTGGCCAAGATTTTCTCTTTGAGTTCCGGCTGGGCACCCTTCAGGGCCACGATCAGCACGTCGGACGAGATTTCCTTCAGCACCATCTGTATGGCCTTGTCGTCCAACTTGAGTACGTCGTCGAACACGAACATCTTGTCCATGATCTTTTGCGCCAGGTCGGCATCGTGGTTGCGGATGGACTCGATGACAGTGCCTTCGATGGCCGTACCCATCAGGTTGATCATCTCGGCAGCCGTCTTCACGCCACCCAACGACGATTTGCGAATCTTGTCGCCACCGGCCAACACCTTGAACAAGACCTCGTTCAGGTCTTTCAGCGCCGTAGGCTGAATGCCTTCCATGGTGGCTACACGCAACATCACCTCGTTGCGCTGGCGTTCCGTCAGGTTCTTCAGCACGTCGGCCGCCTGGTCATAGTCCAGGTGGACCAGAATAGCGGCCACAATTTGCGGGTGCTCGTTGCGCAGCAACTCGGCCACCGACAGCGGGTCCATCCACTTCAAGCTCTCGATGCCCGAAACGTCGCCACCCTGCAAGATGCGGTCAATCAGCAGCGCAGCCTTGTCGTCGCCCAGGGCCAGTTTCAACACCGAGCGCACATAGTCGCCAGAGTTCGACACCAGCAGGCTCTGCGAAGCCGCCACCCCGGTAAATTTGGTCACCACCTCATCCACGCGCTCCCGCGTGATCTGCGTGGT
>JACXTT010009167.1_pt1 | contig 13554 bp, 10 predicted proteins | sample 9270951 | NCBI WGS metagenome assembly JACXTT01 (sample SAMN15532306, study PRJNA645909) | rock metagenome | isolation source: weathered quartz diorite | place: Puerto Rico | collected 2017-06-21
CGTCGCGCGAGAGGGCGGGGGAGGTAGTCAATGTCGCTCGCCGAAAGAGCCGCCAACGCCATGAGGCCCGTCATCGTTACTGCGGAGCTCGTCTACTTCCTGCTCCGCTGTCTCCTTTCAGCCTCGGTCGCGATCTCGATCGGCCTCGCGCTCTACCACTGGCCCCAGTTCTCCCAGCTCGCCGGCAGCGCGGCGTTTGCTATCGGGGTTGCCATCGCTGGCTTTGTCATCGCCTCACCGTTCTCGTTTGCCTCCAGACGCTTCGATTTCAACCGCTGGTGGGTCGAACTGCTTCGAGCGGGGCTCCTTGTCGCGTTTCTCGTTGCCACGTGCACCCTTCGCCTGTTCCTTGAGCGCTTCGATCTGCGCTCGAACATCGCTCAGGAGCTTCTCGCTCTCCTTCGACTGAAGTTTCTCATCGTCAGGCCTGGTCTCTGGCGCGTACCGCTTTCGCTCCTCCCGGGAGCCGTTCTCGTTACCGCCGTGGCGGCGTTTCTTGAACGGCCGGAAGGACACACCTTCGATGGACCGAATCCTGACGAGAAGGTGATTCGCGGGCCAAAGCGGGTCCTCTATCCCGCCGTCGACCAGCGCCACCGCCTCCGCTACGGCCACCTGCCGTGCATCTCGTGGTGCCTGGTGCCACTCCCCATAGAGCTCGCGCGTCTCGGGCTAAGGCTGACCGGCTCCACCGGGTCGGGCAAGACCATCTTGTTGACGGCTCTGCTGAGATCCTGGACCACCCTTCAGCGAAGCGACGGCCTCTATCGCGCCTACATCTTGGACATCACCAACGACTACCGCGTAATCGTCGAAGAGCTCCTCAAAGGCTCTGGTGTGAAGACGTACTTCCTTCATCCGACCGACAAGCATTCCTGCTGCTGGGACGTGGCAGCGGTCTTGACCCGCCGCACGACCCGAGCCTTCGTGCAGTGCCTGTTTCGCTTCCCTCCGGGCTCCAGGCAAGACGCATTTTGGGTTGGGGCGATGCACCTCGTGGCGCAGGCGGTTGCCAACGGGATGCTGCAGAGATTCGGACGGAACTGGACCCTCGCTGACTACCTCGAGTGGATGAAGAGCCCCGAAGCCGCGCGTGAGGCCGCGAGCTGGGACGGTGGCAGTGTCGCCAACCAGCAAGCGATGAAGCTCTTCGAAGAGGAGTCCGACGAGCGGCTTCGAGACAATCTCTTCGCCACGCTCGCGGAGCGGTGCGGTGACTTTCACAACATCGCGCAGACGATGCGGCTTCAGTACGAGAGGGGTCAACGCTACTCGCAGGAGGACTCCGAGAACGCGGCGGTCGTGTTTGGCTGGGACGTCGACCTCGACGACGAGCTGAAGTCTCTTCACGCAGCATTCTTCGCCCTTGAGGTGCGAGCGGCGCTAAAGAGGCACAACGCGAAGGGTCAACTCTACTTGCTGGATGAGGCAGCAAGTGCGGGACCCATCGGCGCCGCTGGCCTCGCGCGGCTGTGTAGGGAAGGTCGGCACACCAACTGCGTCCCCGTTCTCGCCTATCACTCCTGGCATGCGCTCGTGCTCGAAATGGGCGACGAGGAGGCCGCGGCGGCTACCGCCGAGCAGCAGTTCGTGGCGAGCTTGACCTGCTCGGACTTCACGACGGCAGACCACATCTCAGAAGCGTTCGGCGAGGTCGAAATCGAGCGCACGGTGACCAGCACCACCACCAACCCGCCCGACGGGCACTCGGGAGCAAGGGAGTCAACCACCAAGAACACGCTGCGCGAGACCAAGCGCCTCATCAGCGCCGCGCAGATTCAGCATCTCCCGCTCATCGACCCAACCGGGGAGAGAGGCCCGACGTTCTACGCGAAAGATGACCAGCGCAACGTCTACGGGGCCGAACTCCCCATGGCCGAGGTGCGCAGAAGCCTCCCTCGACTCCCGGCCTTCATAGCGAAGCCCTTTGACGAAGCCGAGCTCGAGCGCGCGCCGGCCGTCGCGACGCCCGCGCGGGCGACGACCACGAAGCCAAGCGGCAAGGAGACACTGCGAAAGAAGGTTGCCGCGAAGAACGGCGCTAAGTCGCTTCGCGTTGACTCGACCAAGCGCCCACTTCGCGACCGTCTGAAGGGACTCAAAGGCATGTGAGCGTGCGCTTGGCTCACCACTCTGGAGGTCAGCGATGACATGCCCTTCGATGCTGTTTCTGCGCCCCATCGCGCGAAAGCAGTACGAGTATTGGCTGCACGAGATGAGGTGGCGCGCGAAGTACTGCACGCTTCACTTCGTCAACGATAAACAGCTCCGACTCGGGGAGTGGGCGTCATGGACGGTTGATGGCTTCAACCTCGGATTGCGCATCTTCCGTCTGGCCGACCCCGCTCGGGTTCATCCATCCGTGAAGTTCAAGGTCGTCGAGAGGGATGGCAGGGGCCACTTCCCGGAGATCATGCAGGCGCGCGAGGAGTTTGGTAGCTGCACGCTCTTCAAGATGCTCTCGGGTTCGCGCGAATCGCGACGCCTCCGCGACCAGCTCCTCGGCCGGCACAACTGGGCCGTGACCGCTTCGTGGGTCAATCCGCATCTCGACCACGTGATTGATCGCGGGCGCTTCCAGAGCATCATCAATGCCGCGTTTCGCCAGCAGCTCCGCGCGATTCGCCACGACCTCGACCACGTGGCTGGGGACTGGTGTCGCGGCGAGTGCTTGATCACGCCCGCCATGCGTCGTGTCTATCCGCATCTGGCGGTCCTCGAGGAGAGCGCAGACGAGGCGGTCCGCGCCCGCTACTTCGATTGGCGCCCGCGCTGAGAGGTCGGCAGAGGGGGAGGTAACACCAGACAACCAATCCCCCATAACACACTTCAGAGAGCGAGCGCGTGACAAAGCGGTCTGGGTTTGTCGGCTTCGTTCCCATCACCCCAACCCCGAAGGAGGGGCTATGAGTAGCACCGGCAGTGGCGAAGCGAAGGCAGCGGCTCCGGTTCACAAGGAGAAGCTCGCCTTTGTCGAAGCGGCAGTGTGGGAAAACGAGGTCGGGACGGAGGGACGCACGCGGTTTCGCGTGACGCTCTCGAAGTCCTATCGGGACAGCAGCAACGCCTGGCAGAACACCGGGAATCTCGACGCCGACGACATCATGGCGGCGATTGAGGTCCTGAGGCGCTCGTACGTCTGGATCGCCGAGGAACGCTACCGCCGCGCCAAGGCGGCCGCGTAGGTAACAACCGCGATGGGCGGGTAGGAGAGCGATGCCTTCCTCCCGCCACGTCGCGGCCAAAGGTTATTGCGACTTGTTGCATCGCTCGCTCTCTACTTTCGCCAAAGAGGGAACCGCGACCATGGACCACGCTGAGCGGGCCACGTTTTCCGACGCACTCTACGACTCAGTCATGGAGTGCCTGAGCTTTTTCGGGCGCATGGAATTCAAGGATCAGGATGAGCAATCCCGACGCTCGACTCAGGCCGCCTGGCTCTCGACGTGGGTATTGGACGACCCCCGGGTGATGGATTTCTTCCCCGACGGGCTTCCCAGCGGGCCGGTCTATCGGGAGGTCCGGGGCAGCGTCGAAGCCCAGGTCATTGACCTGGGGGATGTGGGCACGCGGGCTGCGCAGTACCCCGACCTTCATCCCGAGAGATTCCAAATCAGACTCTGGCATGCCGGCACTAGCGAGTCGGGGGACTGGCAGCGACGAGAGTCGTTGGGGGCGGCAGACGTAGGCGATGCCGTGGCCGCCCTGAAGTCTTGTCGTCGTTGGATGCGCGAGCGCGAGCGGCACGCCACCTCGAACAGTCAAGCTCCACCGAGATGACGCGTCGACGCGCCGGATATTTCACCGCAGACGAGATGGCCCATAACGAACGTATGGCCAACCGGGAACAAGACCGTAGACCGGCCGACGCTCCGCTCGAGGGCACACTTCCCGCGACGGAGGTCTACACACTGACCTGCAGCATCGGACCGAGGAGCAATTCCACGGGGCGCCGCCTCGCTGCGCTCGACTCACGCCCCGTGGCGGCAATCGCCCTGCTTCTCGAGGGCCTCCCGGAGGGCGAGGAGGCCTGGTGGTCCCCGAGCGTCTGGGTCGGTGATCGGCGAAGCTCGAAGCATTGGGAGCGAGCATGCGCCGTGGTTCTCGACCTCGATTTTCACGACGCCAGCGGCCGCCATAGCGCCCCAAGCGAGGAGCTTCGCCAAACGCTGGAGGAGAAGGCGCCAGTCCTTCCGGTCAACCTCTTTCACCACACTCCACGCGGGGCGCGCCTCGTGTTGGCACTCGAGCGCCCGGTTGCGGACGCTGAGCTCTACGCGCGCGCGACCGCGGGAGCCATGGCTGCGACGGACCTTGGGCTCGAACGCGCGGGACTTGCCGCAGGCCCCGGGCGCGCCGGGTACGCCGTTGACGCCGCGGCAAGGGACCTCGCGCGATTTTTCTACGCGCCCCGCGCCAAAGTGGCGGGAGAAGAGCGTCAAGCAACCGTGCGCCTGGTGCGCGAGCAGCCGTTCTCGGCCGAGAGCTTGGCCGGCATGTCGAAGCCTGCGCCGCCCACCGCCCTGCCCAAGCCCGCCGGCGCGCTGTCGCACGAGTGTCGCGAGGCCGTCCGACGGTGGAACGACGACCACGCCCAGGATTGGGGGGCTCCGGGCCAGGGAGAGTGTCCGGCGTGCGGGCACCGAGGCTGCTTCGGGCGACTTCCAGAGCGCCCTGAGAAGTGGACGTGCTTTTCGACCGGGCCAGAGGGACACGGAGCCCGAACCAAGGGCCGGTGCGGCCGCGAAGGAAAGGCTGGGCACTGGTTCGGCGACGCGCTTGATCTCGAGGCCTACCGGCGTGGCGCAACGCGTCGTCAGGTCCTGATCGACGAAGGGTATCTCGCGTCGCGGTCACGCCTCTCACGTAGCCGGTCGAGCGCCGAACCGCTTCCGTAGCAAACGAACTCGCATGGCCAGCGCACATCACTCCAGCAGCGAGCACCTGACTTCGGCTCCACCTGAGCTCATGACGGTCTCGGAGTGCGCCGAGTACCTGCGCGTGCACCCGAAGACGCTTCCCGGGCTGGTGCGCAGGGATGGCCTGCCTTGCTCGATGGTGGGGCATCGGCGAAGATTTCGCCGTGCCGACGTGGATCGGTGGCTTGCCTCGAGAAAGGAGGCGGGATGAGCAAGCCACTGAAGAGAGGCAAACCCCTACCGCGCGGGATGGTCGCGCGTAAACGGGGCTTCTACTACCGCCGACGGCGGAGCGGGAGGGACGAGCTCGTGTTTCTGCATACGGACCGAGGCCTGGCCGAGATTGCCTACCACCGCTGCTGGCTGGAAGACCGCACGGGGGTTCAGTCGCGACCGGCGCCCGAGCCTGTAGCACCAGCTCCGAGTCCCCCACCGCCATGCATCGCGGAAGGCATCGAGCACTGGCTCAAACTCGGCGTTGCCGACCGGAACGCAAAGAACCGAGCGATGACGCGGGCGCGCGCCAAGCGGTACTTGGAGCAGTTCATGGGAAGCGATTTGCTTCCTAGCGTGACGCGGAGGCGGATGCTCGAGTACCGCGAGTGGCTCGAGACGCGGACCAAGAAGGTACGCAGGGCGGACGGCAAGGAGGAGGAGAAGCTGCTCAGCCGCGAAACCGTGCGCCACATCCTCCCGGATGCGCGGTGCATGTTTCGCTGGCTGGAGGAACACGACTACGTCGCGCGGGCTCCGCTCCCTAGGCGGTTCCTGCCCAAGCGACTCAAGGTCACTCCGCGGTGGCTGAGCGAAAAGGAGGTCTCGCAGCTCTTGAGGGAACTCGATGGGGCCTGGTTGTTCGTGGTGCGGCTCGGACTCGCGACGGGAATGCGGTGGTCAGAGATGTGCCGCGCCGAAGCGAAGCACTTGGGCCGCGACGGGCAGCTCGACGTACCCATCACGAAGAGCGGCGATTCGCGGAAGGTGCCGCTGGGAGACGTCGACCCGCGCCTCGCGCGCGATATCAGGAAGCGCGTGGGGAGGCTCGTGCCATACGAGCCCAACACGGTGGGGACGTTCAACCGCCGGGTGAAGAAGAAGAGTGGAGTCGCGGATTTCTCGTGTCACCGGCTGCGCCACACATTCGCTACCCGGTGGCTCGCGCGCGGCGGGAACATCGTGGCGCTCCAGAAAGTGCTGGGCCACTCGGAGCTCGAGCTGACCCAGCGCTACGCCGACGCCGCGGAGGAGTTCGTACGCGCCGAGGCACGTAAGGTCGGAACTGCAGGAAGAACGAAGAACGGTGACGAAACGGTGATTCGGAAAAAGCGAATCACGGAAGTCGTTGCAGCGTCATAGGTCGGTTGTCTTCCTAAACCGCGTGCCGGGTGTTCGACTCACCCCGGGGCCACCAATCACCCGTCACCACCGCGTGACCCAAGAAGTCCTGAGCAGCGAATCGAGGCCGGCAATCGTGTAAGTCTCGACCTCGCCATCGGGCGCGTAGACGGCAATGCAAGTCCTGGCCGAGACGGAGATCGAATCGCGGGCGAACGCCACCGACTCCACCGCGGGGATGAGAGCGCGGACGCCATATCCTTCGAACAAGGCGGTCCGGAAATTGGTCTCGGGGTAGATGTCCTCCGCCGGTGGTGGAGTTTCACCACTCCTGCGAGCGACTCGGGCCAGCAGGGCGATCCGCTCACGTAGGACAAAGACGAGATCCGTTCCGGGAGGGAGGCCCGCTCGTCGCAGCCCGTTGATGGCGTTCTCCGCAACGATCGCCCGACTGACGATCGCGTCGCCGCGCAACGCGGGGTAGATGCGCATGGGCCGCGTCTCCATCTGGCGAACGAGCCGCGCGCCATTCCACGTCAGCGCGGCGAGGCAAACGCTCGCGACAATCCAACCGATTGTCGCCCCCGCGCGCGACTCCGATCCCCGCAGCCAGGCGTCGATCGCCGCGGCCGCGCACCACGAGACCGCGGCCAGCGGCGCGTAAAGGAAATAGTGGTACGTGTGATTCGCGAGCGCCAGGACGGGTGCGAGCACGAGCAGAAAGAACGCACCGGCGATCACCCAGCCGCGTCGACGCAATTGGGGAGAGAGGCAGCCGACGCCCCAGGCAGCCAAGGCCAGGACTCCCATCCAATACACGTCGGGGTTGCGAGCGTCGACGAAACGGAGCGGTGAGGGGCGCATCGTGACGTCCGCGGTCCAGCCAAGATAAGTCAGCAGGTTGCCGAAGAGGCTCGGCCCAACGCTCAACGCGTAGGCTGCATCGGGGCCGGTTCCGACGCCGATCCCTGCGTTCCCGAGGAGTAGATACGCCCCGAACGCGAGACTCATAACGCCGAGACTGAGCGTCAGTGGCTCGGGTCGGAGACGTTCACTCGTCGCGCCCACACGCCGCCAGCTCTCGAGCAGCCATAGCCCGACCGGCAACAAGAGAAACGTCTCCTTCGAGAGCAGCGCCATCGCGAAGCAGGGCACCGCGAGCCACCGACTCTTTCCTTGCAGAAGCGAGAGCGCGACGGTTGCGAGCGCGAACGTCGTGCCCAAGACGTCGCTGCGGGCGGATTGCCAATAGACGGCGGCAAAGTGTGCGGGATGGGTCGCGAAGAGTGCCGACGCGATGAACGCCGCGGGGGCCGACAAACGCCGCGACAGGAGCGCGAACAACATCGTCGCATTCGCTGCGTGAAGGACGATGCTGACGAGGTGGTAGGGGCCTGGACGATCTCCAAAGAGCGGGTAGAAGACGTCCATGAACGTCTGGACCGAGACGTAGCGCCAGAGACTGGCGTGGCGCGGCAGCAGCCCCTTCGCCACCGCGAGGCCACGGAAGTCCTCCTGCGCGAAGAAGAGCCCGAGAGCACCACGAAAGACGATGAACACCGCAACGGCAAGAGCGAGGGCGACAAGAGCCGTTGGCGCCCAGCGCGGGAGGCGGTTCGGGCTTGGGCGCACCGAGGCAGGCAGCGGTGGGGTGGGTCGTGCCACGTTGCGACCATGCCGCAGCGCCCGGCTCATACAAGGAGTGCCCAGCTGAAGGGGGGGGCCGAGCGGGTCGGGCGGCCGAGGTGGTCGCTCCCCGTTTTCGCCCTGAACTGCCGTGCGAATTCCTCGCCCACCCCGTTCAATTGTGCGAACCGCTACGGCCGCCGGGATTGCTGAACAGCAGCAGATGCCAGTCCCCGGTCCCGACCTGATTCATGTGGAAACTGTAGGTGTGGCCCGCCTGCAGGTAAACGTCCCAGGCGTCGCTCTCGCCCTGGAACACGACGTCCTTGCCCGAGAGGCTCAGCGACTCGTTGTAGGTGCCGGCGCGAACGAAGACGGTGTCGCCGGTGACGGCGGCGGTGAGCGCCGACTGGACGGTGGCGTATTGGTCGGGAACGACTCGCGTCGCGCCGTGCGTCGCGCCGACCGTGGCGAGGGCGAACGAAACCAGCGCGAGAGGAAAGCGCAACCTGTGCATCGTCGACCACCGGGGGACCTCCGTATCATTGCGTTCGCCGGCTTTGGGATCACCAACTTTCAACAACCACGAGTGGAAAACCGGTGAGGAATGTCGGCCTCGCCGCCGCGGCGTGCACGGCCGCGCAAGTGGCTGCGAATCCGCGCTTCGCGGCGAGCACGGCAGAATCCCGCTTCCCGGCCGCCGCGCGCCGCTACAATGCACGCGTCGTCGATACACGCTCGGTGCGAACGAGCAGTGAGAGACGCTCACGGATTCGAAACGTGGGCAGCAGCGGCGTCCGAGTTCAGGATCGAGGCTCTTCGGGGCTCGCTAGCCACCTGAACCATCGCTCGAAGTGTGACGCCAGAGCCGGTTGAAATCCGGCATATCACGACGCTCGCGGCCGCCCGCTCACGCGGGCGGCTTGCGCGTTTTCAGCGGGGTCGGTCGCGCGGGCCTCGGCTCGCCGTGGCCAGGTACACGGTGGGCAGCACGACCAGCGTCAGGAACGTGGCCGAGACCAGCCCGCCGATCACGACCACCGCCAGCGGGCGCTGCGTCTCCGAGCCGATCCCACGCGAGAGCGCCATCGGCAGCAAGCCCAGCATCGCCAGCAGCGCCGTCATCACGACGGTGCGGAAGCGCGTGGCGGCGCCTTCGAGCACCGCGTCCCGGGCGCTCCGTCCTTGCTCGCGGAGCTGATCGAAGCAGGTCACCATCACCACCCCGTTCAGCACCGCCTGGCCGAACAGGGCGATGAAACCGATCGCGGCGGAGACGCTGAGGGGAATGCGGGTGGCGAGCAGCGCCAGGACGCCGCCGATCAGCCCGAGGGGCACGTTCATCAGGATGATCAGCGCGCTCTGCAGCGAGCCGAAGGCGTTGAACAGCAGCACGAAGATGAGGAACACGCTGATCGGCACCACGATCGCGAGCCGCCTCATGGCGCGTTGCTGATTCTCGAACTCACCGCTCCAGGTGAGGTGCCAGCCCGGGAGGAGGGGCACGCGGCGCGCGCGCGCCTGCATGTCGGCCACGACGCTGCCCATGTCACGGCCCTTGATGAACACGCTGATGGCCGAGAGGCGTGAACTGCCTTCGCGGCTGATGTTCATGCTGCCCGAGGTCTCGCGGAAGTTCGCGACCTGCTCGAGCGGAATGTGGAGCCCGTCGGGCGTGTCGACCAGCACGTGCTTGATGTTGGCCAGGCTGCGCTCGCCCTCGGGCAGCCGCACGACCACGCTGAAGTGGCGCTCGCCTTCCCACAACTCGGTCGCCTCCCGGCCCGCCAGGCTGATGTCGATGACGTCTTCGATGTCTCCGACGTTGAGCCCGTAGCGCGCGGCGCGCTCGCGGTCGATCTCGATCAACGCCTGAGGAACCTCGCCGGCACGGTCGATCGCGGCGCTGGTCACCCCCTTCACGTCCTGGATCGCCTTCAGCAGCTCGCGCGCCTTGGCGCGCAGCTTGGCACTGTCGTCGCCGAACACCTTGATCACGACCTGACCGTCGATCTGCGAGATGCTCTCCAGCACGTTGTCGCGGATCGGTTGCGAGAAGCTGATCTCGACGCCCGGCATCGCGGCCAGACGCCGCCCGAGCTCTTCGAGGATGACTTCCTTGGTCATGCCGGCGCGCCACTGCCGCGCCGGCTTCAGGTCGACGAACATCTCGACCATGTTGATCGGCTTGGGGTCGGTGCCGTCCTCGGGCCGGCCGGCCTTCGAGACCACCAGCTTCACCTCGGGTGTGGCCAGCAACGCCTCGCGCATGCGCCGGCAGCAAGCGCGCGCTTCCTCCACCGAAACGCCGGGAGGGAGGTTGGCGTTGACCCAGATGCTGCCTTCGTTGAGCTCGGGCAGGAACTCGCTTCCCAGGCGCGGCGTCAGCGCGAGCACGACCAGGAACACGCCGACCGCAGAGGCGATCACGAGACGCGGCCGAGCCAGTGCGAAGCGCAACGAAGGCTGGTAGAGCCGCTTCAGCCATATCACCACCGGCGTCTCGTTGTGCGGTAGACGCCCGCGCAGTAGCAGCAGGCACAGCAGGGGCACCAGCGTGAGCGAGAAGGCGAGCGAGCCGATCAGCGCGCTGGTCACCGTCCACGCCATGGGCGCGAAGATGCGCCCCTCGTGGCGCTGCAGGGTGAAGATCGGGATGTGAGCCGCGATGATGATGAGCATCGAGAAGAACGCCGGGCGCCCGACCTCGGCCGCGCCCGCTTCGACCACGCGGCGCAGCGCGTCCCGGCCGCGCCCCTCGGTGGCGGCGAGGCGGCGGAAAACGTTCTCGACCACGATCACCGCGCCGTCGACGATGATCCCGAAGTCCATGGCCCCGAGCGAGAGCAGGTTGGCGGGGATGCCGCGCCAGGTCAGGCCGATGAAGGTGGCCAGCAGCGACAGCGGGATCATGGCGGCCACGATCAGCGCGGCGCGCAGGTTGCCGAGGAAGAGCAGCAGCACCAGGGTGACCAGGATCGCGCCCTCGGTCAGATTCCGGAACACGGTCTCGAGCGTGGTGTCGATGAGCCAGGTCCGGTCGTAGAAGGGCTCGATGCGCACGCCCTGGGGCAGGATCGAGCGATTGAGCAGCTCGACTCGCTGTTTGAGTGCGACCAGCACGTCGGACGGGTTCTCGCCCTTGCGCATCAGGACGATGCCCGTGACCGCGTCGTCGTCCTGGTTGACGCCGACCACGCCTTCGACCGGGACGTTGCCGACCGTGACCTGCGCGATGTCGCGGACCCGGACCGGAACACCGGCGTGGGCCGTGACCACGATGTCGCGGATCTCGTCCGGGGAACGCAACAAACCCACGCCGCGGATCAGGTATTGCTGCGAGCCCTGAGTCACCTTGCTGCCGCCGACATTGGCGTTGCCCCGGCTGAGCGCGGTGTAGAGCTGCTGCAGCGAGACGCCGTCGTAGCGCAGCCGCGCCAGGTCGGGATTGACCTCGAATGTCTTGATCAAGCCGCCGAGCGCGACGACGTCGGCCACACCCGGCACGGCCCGCAGGTTGCGCTCGATGACCCAGTCCTCGAGCGTGCGCAGCTCGCGCGAGTCGCGCCCCGGCCCGGCCACGCGGTAGCGATAGATCTCGCCGATCGCGGTCGACAGCGGCTGGAGCGAGGCCTGGACCCCGGGCGGCAGATCCGCGGTGGGAAGGCGCTCGAGCACCTGCTGCCGCGCCTCGGCGTCGGTGGTGCGGCCGTCGAAGGTGAGCATGATGAACGACAATCCGAACTGCGTGTGCGAGAACATCCGCACCATGTGCGGTAGGCCGTTGAGCGCCGTTTCCAGCGGCATCGTGACTTGCTGCTCGACTTCCTCGGGAGCACGCCCCGGGTCGAGCGAGATCACGGTCGCTTGGATGTCGGAGACGTCGGGGAACGCCTCGACCGGCAGCTGGAGGAAGGCCACGATGCCGCCGCCGATGAACAATACGGTCAGCAGTGCGACGAACAGGGGCTGGCGCAGCGCGAAGGCGACGACGCGTTGGATCATGCGCGACGGTGCTGGAGGATCAGTCGAGCAGCCCCTCGAGCAACACGCAGCCGTCAGTCACGACGCGCTCGCCGGCGCGCACGCCGGCCGAGACCAGCACGCGGTGGTCGCGCTCGGCGCTGACGTCGACCTCACGGCGCACGAAGGTCCCCGGCCGTTCCTCGACGAACACGAAGTGACGGTCGCCTTTGAGAAACACCGCGGGGGACGGCACGCTCACGTCGCTCGTCGCGCGGCTCGGGACGTCGACGCTCACGAACATCTCGGCCTTGAGCCGCCGGTACGGGTTGGGCACGATGCCGCGCGCCTTGACGGTGTGGGTGACAGGATCGATCGCCTCCGAGACCCGGTCGAGCCGTCCCTGGAACGGCCGCCCCGGAAACGCGCCGCTCTCGAGGCGGAGGGGAGCGCCCGGAGTGAGGCAGGCCATCTCGGACTCGGTGGCGTCGATCTGGACCCATAGTCGCGACGGATCGCTCAATACGAAGAGCGGCGAGAACAGCTGCGGCGCGTTGGCGAGCATCTGGTCCGGCCGCACCTCCTGGCCGGGGGTGACGGTGCGCTCGACCACCGTGCCGGCGATCGGGCTGCGCAGCAGGAACACGCCGTCCACCGAATCCGCGGCCGCGCCATAGGACGCCAGTCGGGCCCGGGCCCGCGCACGCTCCGAGGTGGCGCGCGCCGACTCGGCCTCCGCGGCTTCGACGTCCTTGCGCGGCGCCGCGCCCCGGTCGTAGAGCTCGCGCAGCCGCGCCAGATTGCTCTCGGCCAGACGCTCCGCGCCGTCGGCGGTGCGCATGTCGGCCTGCGCCTGCCCGAAGTCCGGCGACTCGATCTCGGCCAGCGGCGCTCCCTTCGCGACCGGGCCGCCGACGTCGACCAGGACGCGTCGAACGCGCCCAGCAAAGGGCGTGAAGACCCGCACGGTCGCGTCCTCGTCCCAGGCGAGACGACCGAACAGTCGCGTCGACGCGTCACTCTCGTGATCCACCCAGGCCACGCTGAGCGCGCCCAGCTGGGGCGCATCGGCCGGGAACGTGATCCGCTCGCCCGCCACGCGAGGGTCGGGGAGGGGCGAGCCGGTGGAAGGGGCGCTGCAATGGTCGAGCAGCAAGACGACCGCGGCCAGCGCCAGTAATGAGAGCCCCTTCATGGGCGGGACACCTCCGGAATCCGCGTGGTCGTTGCCGATCGCAGCCGGGCCGCTGCGATCACCGCGTCGTGGGCGGCCTCCATCGCGCCCAGCCGCACCTCGTTGTCGTTGCGCTGCGCGCCCAACAGGTCGAGCAGCGAGGCGCCGCCTTTCTCGTAGGCGAGTGACACGCTGCGGCGGACCGCGTCCGAGCGCGGGCGCAGGTCGTCCCGATAGCGCTGCCAGCGCGCGCTCGCCTCGTCGAAGGCGGCCTGAGCCGCGGCCACGTCGGCGCGGATCGCGGCCTCGACGTGCACCGCCACCTGCTCGGCCTCGTCACGCGCGGCGCGCGCCGCCGCGATCGCGCCGCCGTTGTGATTCCACAACGGGAGCGGGAATGCGACGCCGAATCCGATCGTGTTGGACCGGTCGGGAGGCTGGTGCTCGAGCTGGAACGTCAGGGTCGGATCGGGAATGCGCCGCGCCCGCTCGAGACGCCACGCCGCATCGGCGCGGCGCAGCTCCGAGTGCGCGACC
>JACXTT010009168.1_pt1 | contig 13554 bp, 9 predicted proteins | sample 9270951 | NCBI WGS metagenome assembly JACXTT01 (sample SAMN15532306, study PRJNA645909) | rock metagenome | isolation source: weathered quartz diorite | place: Puerto Rico | collected 2017-06-21
AAGAATCGATAGTGCTGCGGAGCCATCGCGCGATAGCGGGGATCTGTTCCAGTGTAGTAGACACGAATGTTGCCGTAGGGCGTGTTCTCCATCGTGCCGAGCAACACGTAATTCTCGTCCGGGTCTTTTATGTATGCCGGGTTCTTCTTGGTCGGTATTAACAATGCATAGTCCTTCCCGTCTATGTCGATGTTATCCACCATCCGCCGCTCTATGCTGACATAGCAACGGTCTGACTCCGGGAACGCAAGCCAGATGACCGGGCGTTCAATTGACGCGGGACACAGGTCTGGGGGCACAATATCTCTGAGGACCTCGCCGAATTCCGTAAAGCTTGCCAACTCGGGATTCTCAACTGCTTGTACATACCTGAACTCCTGTCTGGCCAGGAGAGCGCAGTACGCGCCGACGGCGAGAATGGCCAGAGCGACCGCCACTCTGTACAGGCGTGCAGCAGCCGGCCAGGGCTTCGATCGCAGGCGCCCTATAAACTCGCTTGCCTCCCGAATTAGTATGCCGGCGCAGAGGGCAAACCATGGACTCAGGTACGCCATGTATATCGCATACTTGCGTCTCCGACCCGTGACGATCGCTAGGAATGCAATTGCAGACAGAGTCACGACAAGGATCTGAGCCCCAGGATCGGTGGTCCGGGTGCGCCTGAACCGGCGTACGAAGATGATCACCAAATAAACTAGTGCAACAACAGTGAACGCCTGAAAGACGTGTTGCAGCGTCCGCGGCACCTCCGGGAACAGCAGTCCCCCTGAAACCCAGTCTCGGTAACGCAAAGGCTCGTCAAGCAAGTTCTGCCAGAATCCTGAAGACGAAACAAGAGAAAAGTGCGCTCGGTCTCCGCTGTATTGCAGGCGGACGTTCTTGTAGTCGATGATGTCGTAGACGATTTCGTAAGACATTACGAAAAACGCGCCGCCGCAAAACCAGTAGAGCGGAGGTCTCAACAACATCCGCCACCCGTCCTTCAACAACATCAACAGAACAATGGAGCCCAAAATGTAAGCGATGTTCGTATGCGTCATGACGCCGGCGCCCGCAGCAAGCCCCGAGGCACAGTACAGCCAGCCACGCTTGCGATCCTCGGCCAGATCGAAAAGATAAAAGGCAACAAGCGCGAACATCACCGCAAGGTACTCGTTCCTCACCATCCGGCTCCGTTCGATGAACGAATTGTCGGATACCAGCAAGACCACGGCGATCAGCCCGACCCGCCAGTCAAACAGCCTGCGACCTATCAGAAACACGCCTGCAAGACCCATCGAGGCGGCAATGAGGGTGACTGCGCGTCCCTGTGCCAACCCCCATCCGAATACCTTGAAGAAGCCGGTCAGCACAAGGTAGTAGACCGGCCTGAACGAATGCCATAGATTCTCGATGTTTCCGCCGAGGTATCGATACATCGGCCACGCGAACAGTCCCCTGTTGAGAATCTCGTAGGGGACCTGGAGAATCATCGACTCATCACCGCTGTCGGGTACCGGTACTGTCCCGAGACGTTGCGCGCCAGTGTAGACGAACATCCCGACCACAAGCGCGGACATAGGAAGGCCGAAGTTCCGGTTGCTTAGCTTCATTTCGCGATTCTCGTGCGTGTGGACGGAGCCGTGATATTACCGTTGTCTCTTCCCATCGGTCGAGGGTGTTTCCATATCTATTGATTTGATGTGCGCGCCTGGATTTATGATTAGCGGTCCAATCTTTGCCGAATCGGTCAAAAGGCAAATTGGCAATGCGACTGCTTGCGCGATTCTATCACTAGAGGTGGCGGATGCAACAAGAAAGCGCACTACTTCGCCGCCGGCTCGGTATGGTTGGGAACGAGTTTAGCACCAATGGGATTGAACAACGCGAAGTTCCAAATCCCCATCTGTTGAAGGCGAAACTTTATGGAGGTCTTGAGCACCCCAAAGCCATATTTCACACTCGGCGAGAACCCGATTGACGAAGCTTCCGCAAAGTATCGAGCGGGGCATGAGACTTCCCCGATTCGGCATTTGAAATACACAGCCTGAGTTAGGATTTCGTTATCGAATACGAAGTCATCGGCGTTTTCTTCCAACGGCAATGTCTCCAGCACACGACGATGAAATGCCCGGTACCCAGTGTGGTATTCGGAGAGCTTGTAGTTGAGCAGGAGGTTTTGCAGCGCGGTCAGCAATCGATTGGCGATGTACTTATAGAGCGGCATGCCCCCTTGCAGAGCTCCTACGCCAAGGATTCTTGAACCCAATGCAATGTCGAATTCGCCATAGGCTATCATTCCCGCGAGCGACACGATGAGCTTCGGCGAATATTGATAGTCGGGGTGAAGCATGACCACAATGTCCGCGCCTCGCTTGAGCGCCTCGCGATAGCAGGTCTTCTGGTTTTTCCCATAGCCGAGATTCTGCGTGTGACGGAAGACTGTCAGCCCGATCGCGCGAGCCACCTCAACCGTCGCATCGGTGCTGCCGTCATCTACCAGGATGATCTCATCAACAATATCGAGCGGAACTTCGCCGTAGGTGCGCTGCAATGTCAGGGCGGCGTTGTATGCCGGCATCACTACGACTACTTTCTTGTGATTTAGCATTGATACGTGCGTGTTTCGAAAAGTAGGCCGTCTGACCGATTGAGGTCGCGCCAAAGGAGCTTGCCACGATTGGTCCGCTTCCTACAAGCGGACAGCCCGCGTCGCTGCGGAATCCTCCGCGCATTTCATATATAGCCATAGAATCAAACAGGGAGAGAATATGGTCAGACAGGTCTTCTTTATCGTTTTCCTGGCATTTTGGGGTTTGTTTGCAAACGGCAACCCGAATGCAGCAGGTCAAAGTAATAGCGCTCCAGTCGATGACCGGGTGGGAACCTACTCTTCCATCGCCCCGCCCTACGCCGCTCCGGGGAAGGATTTGTTTGTCACCCGCGAGGGCGATCCGTTTGTGGTGACGGTCACTGCAACCTGTCTTCTCGAAGACGACAGCGAGACTCAGTTCGAACTGCTGCCTTCGGCCCCGGGCTTTATCCACGTATCAGACACCTATCGCAAAGAGAATCGGGCGTTTGGTTACACCGAAGGGCTCGGCGTGGTGTATATTACTCCGCAAGTTGGCGACGCGGGCAAATACTCGGTCATTCTCAATGTAAAGGCCTGCAGCGGGAAAGTGGAGCGCCTGATCACATTCAAAATCCACATCAAACCGGCGCGGCAAGATTAACGCAGGACGCGACGCTCGACCAGTAGGCGCTTCCCACAAAACCTACATTCGAGGGACGAACTATCCTTCATATTATTTTCCGCTCGACGGCGCCTCGCGAAAATGCTGTTCGATCCATTCGATCCACCGCCGCTGAACATCACGTTGTCGCACCGGATCACCCGCATTGTGACCGTAGATCGGATAGGCGATAAACTTAGTCGGTACTCCGTTGTCCCTGAGCGCGTGATAGAGCTTGAACGATTGCGTAGGCGTTACGCGGAAGTCTTGAGTATTGGTCATAATAAGGGTCGGCGTGTGGATCTTCGAAGCGTAGGTGATTGGCGACTGCTCGATGTAGGCCTGCATCCGCTTCGGATCAGTCCAAGGCGAGCCGCCGAAGCCCGCGCCACGCCGCACGTTCGCATCGCCGAGATTGTACTGGTCAATCCAGTCAGTTACCGCAGCGCCCGCCACCGCTACGCGCCATCCCTGATAGTTCCCAAGCAGCCAGGAAGTCATGTAGCCGCCGTAAGACCACCCGGAAACCGCGATTCGGGTCGTGTCAACGAAGCCGCCCTGTTTCAAAACCTCAACGCCGGCCATCACATCCTGTCCCGGCCCGGCGCCGGCGTCGTTGACGATAGCCCGTTGATAGGCGTTGCCGATCTGATCGCTGCCTCGGTAATTCGGCTGAAAGACCACCCAGCCCTTCGCCGCCATCAACTGCGCTTGCGATCCAAACGTTTGGAGCGACGCGGCAGTCGGACCCCCATGGATGACCAGCACCAGAGGATACTTCTGGCTATTTGAAAAGTCCGGCGGATAGGTCACTGTACCGTTGTGGGCAAAGCCGTCCGTTTGCCACGAGATCACCTCGGTTCGCCCAAGCGCGAGCCCGGCAACCTCGGCGTTCAGGCTCGTCAAACGCTTTGGTGACGCGGTCGCCGATGACATATAGTACAGTTCCGCCGGTTGGGACGGATCGGTCGCCGTGAACGCGATCGAGCCGTCCTTTCCGACCACAGCGTCAACCCAGAACGAGGACGACGGGCTCAGTCTCCCGAGATCTAGCTTGTGCGCCGGGCCGTCGAGAGGCTGCAGCCATAGCGAGACTCGCGTGCCGTCATTTCCGCCGATGAGCATAGACTTGCCATCGGGCATCCAGATGGATCTGGCGATGTTCCGATCCAGGGTTCTCGTGATGCTTCTGCCAGCACCCCCTGCTGAAGGCGCAATGTGAATCTCGTTAACATTTCCTGAGTCACCATCGCGTGGTTGCCAGTAGGCGACCTGAGAGCCGTCAGGAGAATACGACGGCTGGCCTTCGAGGCGATCACGACCGGTGAGCGCGCGCATTCGTCCGGTCGCAACATCGACCACTTGAATCGTTGCGTCGCGAGCATCCCCCGAGTGCGGCGTCGCAAGCCGTACAAGAGCGATTGTCTTTCCGTCAGGCGACCAATTCAACGGCGAAGCGGGCGCGCCGGGTGGATGATTGATTGGAATACTCCACGAGCCGGACGTCAGCCGTCGCGCCTCGCCACCTTCGGCGGGCACGAGCCACGCGTGGGTCGGGAGGGCTTGTGACTGGATCAAGAAATCGTCGTTGCCCACCTCGAACGAATCGTTGAAGCGTTCAGGCCCTGGCCTCTTCTCGGCTTCGTCCTCAGTCGCATATGCGATCGTGCGCCCGTCCGGTGACCACGCAAACTGCTGAACGCCTTTTGGGGCGCTTGTGATCCGACGCACGTCGCCGCCTCCCATTGGCATCACGAAAATCTGTGGCCGGGGCTGCTGACCGCTCGCCACCGCGACGTTCGAAAGAAACGCCAGTCTGTCGCCGCGGAGTGAGAACCGGGGATGACTCACGCTCCGACGTTCGCTGGTCAGCGGGCGCTGATTTCCAGTCGCGATGTCCACGAGCACCAGGTCGGCATCATAACGGTTCTCGTCATAGTTGGCGCGCCCTACAACGATGACGATCGACTTACCGTCGGGCGCGATCTGCGGATCGGAGACGCGAACGATGCGTCCCAGATCGTCGAGCTGCATTCGTCGCTGCTGAGCCAGCCCGGTTACAGCAAGTAGGCCCGCCAGAAATAAGAGTGCGAAGAACCGTGATTGATTCATGGGTCACCTCCATCGGGAAACAGCCCGCCGCGTTTGGTGTGTCATCGCGATGTTGGATCAGCGAGCGAACTGCCCTGGACCACGGATTAGATTTGACGGATTCACACGGATTCCTTGCCGGCTAAGCACCAATGTAGCCGAAACCAGCAAAGTGACCGTGGTAGTTACCACCACTGCGTGCGCGATTCTATCATCAAGGGCGGAGAACGCAAGCGGCGCTAGAAACGCCGTTCCCTCAGTTGACGAACCAGAGTTAAGGGCCGATTATTATGTAGTACAGCGGAGGAGCCGTCGGCGCTGAGTTGACGATCAGACGGCCTCTTCGCTTCAATTATGTGAGCGAATGACCGCGGTTCACTTGAAAGGCAGGATGTATGACCCTTCGTTGGTTTAGGATTGTCGCTTTGTTTCCGCTTGTCACCACGCTGGCCTGTAGCGTGGCCACCGCCACTGTCGCGATCCCGGATCCGGCGGTGGACGCGCCGCTTGCTGCGTCAAAAGGCCAGCAAATCGCAATTCTGGCCGGAGGCTGCTTCTGGGGTATCGAAGCTGTGTTCGAACACGTTAAGGGAGTCATTGACGTCGAATCCGGGTATTGCGGCGGATCGGCCAGTACTGCTCACTATGAGGTCGTCTCCAATGGCGGGACGGGTCACGCCGAGTCCGTACGCATCAAATATGATCCGTCGCAAATCTCTTATGGCCGTCTCCTCAAGGTGTTCTTCTCTGTGGCGCACGATCCCACCCTGCTGAATCGCCAGGGCCCAGATCACGGCACACAATACCGCTCGGCGATTTTTTGCGCTAACGAGGACCAGAAACGCATCGCGCAGGCTTACATTGAGCAACTCGATCAGGCAAAGGTTTTTCGGAGCCCAATTGTAACGGCGGTGAGCGTTGGTAATCAGTTTTATTTAGCCGAGGCATACCATCAAGACTACGTAGTCCATCATCCGGACGAGCCCTACATAGTGATGAACGACCGTCCCAAAGTTGAGAATCTTCGCAAGCAGTTCCCCGATCTTTATAGGTCCAGATAGGCAAGCAACCAGACTCTCAGGGTGTTTTGCTCATGCCTTCTGAATCTCAGAAGCTGTCGATGGCTGCAGTAAAGCTACTGTTCCACCTCAAGCGCCCACCTCCAGCGCATTTCTCCCTAAATCTTGGTCGGGGACTACCTAATGAATGCGACGCGTTGCCGGCCCCGACTTTCCGTCAAACCAGTTGACAAGACCACTGTGCCACTGAGCCGGTTATCGCTTCGTCGACCTGGTTGCGAGGTGGCTTTCTCTCGGCAGCTTCTGACGTGAATCGAGACCGGTCAGCCGAACTAAGAGCGTACGCTACTCACGCACCTTTTCGGCCATTCCACACACCATTTTTGTCTTTGAAATACGAGCGTCCAAGCGTTTTCTTTGAAATGGCGGCTTTTTCGCTCGGGAACGGACCTTGCCTTTCAATATTGCAAGATTGATTGACGGAGTACGAATACGAAGAGAGGGGTAGTTACTGATGTTGAAAAAGGAATCAGGACGAATATCAGCTTCAGTCGGGTTGGGGATGTTTATTTTAGGAGTGGTTGCAATGGTTGGAGCGGCGGTTCTATTGATTGTCCGACAGGGACTCAATAAGAACGACACCACGGTGAGTGCGAATGTTATCCCCTTTGCAGCGCGCCTGGATCGACTGGACGGCGACGTAGGGATTGCGCGGCAGACCGGGGTTCAGAAAGATCAACCCTATCAAGGCTGGACAAAAGCGACGGTTAACGCGCCGATCTCGCTTGGCGACCGAATATACGTTCGAGACGGTTCCAAGGCGGCGATTGAAATCAACAAGCATAACTATATTCGAATGAACCCAAAGACCTCGCTTGATGTAGTGTCGCTTACCCAAGGCCGCACTCAACTGGCTTTGCGTGACGGCGCGTGCGTGTTTGACGTGGGATCTCTTGGGTCAGATGAGATCTTTGAAGTGGGAACCCCGAACGGCGCTGTAGATTTCGCGAAGCCTGGCTTGTACCAGGTCGGAATCGATGACACCGGCGACACGGTTGTGTCGGTGCTGAACGGGGTAGCGCAGGTGGCCGGACTCGCAGGATCCGGCGAAGTTAGCAAAGGTCAATTGCTGACGTTAGGGGCCGCCGATGCTGCACAAGCGATCGCTTCTGAACTTGCACCTGATGTCGCAGGCAGCATCGTCAACGACTACTATACATATCGTTATCCTAAAACGTATGACGGACGATACTCAGACTACCACGCATATGAAGAAGACCCTGACTACTTTGAGCGAAGTTACCGCCCACCGGCGAGCGATCAGTACATACCGGAGGATGCGGAGATAGCCGGCTTAGAAGACCTTGATGATTACGGCGAGTGGCGAGACGTGCCGAACTACGGTCATTGCTGGCACCCGCGCGAGTCGGCGGATTGGGCTCCCTATCGGGATGGATATTGGTCGAATGATCGCACGTTAGGACTCACATGGGTTTCGAATGAGCAATGGGGCTGGGCTCCTTACCACTACGGTCGCTGGGCTCACGTCGATCAGGAGTGGTACTGGATGCCGGCTGGAATCCGACGGCATTCTGTTTATGCGCCGGCGCTCGTGGCTTTTGTGTCTTTGTCGCGACCAGATGAAGTCGGATGGGTGCCACTGGGGCCCGGGGATCCTTACATACCGCGTACGTACGATCAGGAGTATCAGCCTCGCTATTTAGGATCGCGGAACGATATCGACAGGTACGTCAACGGTGCCAACGTTGTTAACTATCGCGATCCGACTGCAGTAACCGTTGTCTCACTAGAGCAGTTCACCAGAGTAATCACGCCTACTACGGTGTTGAGAGCTGATTCGGACCTTCTCGTAAGCGCGAGGCCCATCGCAGACCCGTTCGCAGTGCCGGTTGTCAGGCGAATCGCGCCGACGATCGACGCCTCCAGACCCGCGGTGATCGTGCCGATCGAGGTTCAACAGAGAGTTAATCAACCGGTAGTAGTAAGACAACAACCAGTCGCACCGAGTGTCGCCGAAACGCTTAAGGTTCAGCCCGTACCGGAGACGGCAGTCAAACAAAAGCTACAGGTGAAGAACTCCGGCCAGGCCGTTACTGCAACTCAGTCGAACGGGTTGCCGGCTGTCACACCCGAAGCAAAGCTAGGGCAACAAACAACTCAGGAGCGCGAGGCGCGAATCGCTGCGCTCTCAGCAGAGGCGGCTCAAGGTAACAAAGCCGCGAGGCGAGAGATGCGTCAGTTAGAGGAGCAGCAGCGCCAGCAGTTGAAGGCGCAACGAAAGGCGGCCGAAGAGCAAACGCTCGCGCAGCAACAACAGCAAGCTGAGCAACAGAAGGCGCAAAAACGAGCGGCGCGTCAACAAGCTCAAGAGGCTGCTGCTCAGCAGGCCGAGCAACAACGACAGGCTCAGGCGCAGCAAGCTGAACAGCAGAAGTCTGAGAAGCGAGCCGCCCGTCAGCAAGCTCAACAGGCTGCTCAGCAGGCCGAGCAGCAACGACAGGCTCAGGCTGCGCAGCAAGCCGAACAACAGAAGGCGCAGAGGCGAGCTGCTCGTCAGCAAGGTCAAACGGCCGGCCAGCAGGCCGAGCAACAGCGTCAGGCTCAAGCCGCTCAGCAAGCTGAACAGGATAAGGCGCAAAAGCGCGCCGCCCGTCAGCAAGCTCAACAGGCCGAGCAACAGCGTCAAGCTCAAGCCGCTCAGCAAGCTGAACAGGATAAGGCGCAAAAGCGAGCCGCACGTCAGCAAGCTCAACAGGCCGAACAACAGCGTCAGGCTCAAGCCGCTCAGCAAGCTGACCAGCAGAAGGCGGAAAAGAGAGCCGCTCGTCAGCAAGCTCAACAGGGGGCTCAGCAGGTCGAGCAGCAACGACAGGCTCAGTCGGCTCAGCAATCTGAACAGATGAAGGCGCAGCAGCGCGCCTCTCGTCAGCAAGCTGCTCAGCAACAGGCTCAGCAAGAAGCTGCTCGACAACAGGCTCAACAGGAGCAACGGCGAATCCAAAAGCAGGCGCAGCGGCAGGCCCAAGAGCAAGCTCAGCAGCAGCAGGCTCAGCAGCAGCAAGCTCAGCAACAGCGTCAACAACAAAAGGCAGAGCGGCGCGCTCAGCGCCAGGATGCCGAGCAGCAGCAGAACCCGCCGCAAGATGCCGCGCCGCAAGGTAATCCTGGAAAGGCGGAAAGAAAGGCCGAGAAGGCTAAGAATAAGAATAAGAACTCGAGCCAATAGTTCGATAGTCAGGAGCGTGGTTTGAGCACACGATTAATCCTGATGAGACATAAATAAGGGCGGGCACGCGCCGCGACACCTCCTCTGTAGACTGGGAATCACCCCTCAAACTTGAAGGCCCGAAGCGGTTCGACCTCGGCGAGGTTCCCGACAGGCTTCTCGAGACTTGCGAGGTACAGCAAAATCGAAAGCCTGCGGACTCGGGTTGACGCTCGGCTCATTGAAAGAGAAAAAATGAGCGCGTACACTCCCCAATGGATACGGGCTGTTTGACATGACCGGGAATGTCTGGCAATGGTGCTCAGACTGGTTTGATGAGAAATACTATCAGTCAAGCGCTCGCGCTTGCCCGGCCGGTCCGGTGGACGGACACGACCGAGTGATTCGCGGCGGCTCCTGGCTGTGTAGTAGCAACTACTGTTTGGGATTTCGAGTGGCCGCCCGTAATCATGCGGCCCCCGATTCCGGACTAAATAATCTCGGATTTCGATGCGCTCGCGACCGGTAGGGATAGACTTATTTATCCGACTCCCCGGAGGTTGAAGGAATCTCCATATACCTGCCGCGCCACTCGCCCGTGGTGTCCCAACAAAAGGGAGTCTGCACGGTGGTGCGTGGTTGCCGCGCAGTCTCGAGGAGATCGAGCGCGATACTAACGATCGCTCGTTGCATCATTGAATCATCTGGTTTGCCGCAAGGGTTGCCGAGGGGGAAATCGGTGAACACAAAGCGTGGAACCCCGCATTGCTCGACGACATCCTTAGCAGAGCCGATCACCACGGTCGAGATGCCGTTCACCTCAAGGTGTCGGGCGACCAGACTCACGGTCTGGTGGCAGACTGGTCAAAGCGGCACGAGAAGTACGACATCGATGCCGTCAGCGCGACAGAGGTCGAGAACCGACGGAGCATACGTATCGACAGTCCGACGTTGGCTGAAATCGGTCGGCACTCCGTAGAAGCGTGGCGAGAGACTGCCAATACGACCGACAGCCGCGAACTCCGCAAGCCGTCGGATCGGTAGGAAGGACTCGACATCCCGAGTGTGCGTAGCCTTCTTGTCCCACGAGCGGTGATCGGTGTACAGGGCGACCGGCGGCGGCTCCGTGGGAGCGGCGTAGACTTCCATCAGACTTTTACTCTCTCGAGTCAGTGCCGCGGTCGAGATCAGCGTGACCCGGCTTTGGCTGAGCGGCTTCGCGAGCGGCGTGAACGGCGCGTTCTGGTGGTGTGCCCATCGGTATGGGTTACCGAAGCCGCGCGCGAGGTAGTACTCCCGAGACTTGTCGATGTAGCTTACGAAGACCCGATGCGACGGATCGAACTCAGTCATCCGACTCCTTCAGGCTATTGAGGATTGAAGCCGGCCGAGCGGCGGAACGCTTCAACATACTTACCCTCTTTCTTGGTAACCCGGCCCTTTAAGTATTGCACGAATCTCGCTAAATCCTGTGGGTCCCAATCCGCGCGGTATTTGTTGATCGAAGGCTCGAACTGGCTGACGTGTTTGCTCGCCGCTTTGATTTTCTGATCAATGACCTCGCTAATGTCTACCCAGTAATTCGCTTCGCTGGCGGCGTAGTAGAACATCATCAGCGGGACTTTGAAGGGCTTCAAGCCATCTACCAACAGGTGATCAGGGTAGTAGAGATGAAACTCAGCCGCGCGGATGGCGTCAGCGGTATTGAACGCGGCCATACGGTGATCGGATTTGTGCCAGCGGTCATACCATTCGCCGGGATCAATGCTGAAGACGACATCGGGGCGATGCTCGCGGATCAACTTGGCTGCCTGGCCACACAGCGCTTTTGGCTCGGCATATTCGAGTTCACCGTCGTCATAGCCCATCCAGTGAATACTTGTTTTCGGAATCCCCAGCACCTCCATAGCCGCCTCTTCTTCGGCTTTGCGGATTCGCGCCAGGCGCTCGCTGGTCATCTCCAGATCAAAGGAACCTTTATTGTCGTTGGTATAGATGACGATGATGATCTTGTTTCCGTTCTTGGCTAACAATGCCAGTGTGCCGCCACAACCGAAGAGGTCATCATCTGGGTGGGGCGTAAAGACCATCACGGTCTTGCCTTTCCACTGCTCGATGCGTTCTTGCGCCTGAACCACGGAGGGCATCAGGAAAAACAGCACCAGGACGCTTGCGATTCTCTTGTTCATCGGGCTTTTCTCCTTCAGGGTTGTTCGGGTTTGTCTTTTAGTTTGCCCAGCAGTCGATAGATTTGAATCAAGCCGCGATCGATCATGCGCTCGCCCGCTCCGACTTCGACACGCGTGACGACCGTGTTTGCGCCATAGCCTCCTACAACGGCGTCCCGCATCGTAGGAAAGTAGCCAATATATCCGTTGGTATAACCGCACAGAAAGGTTGCAGTAACGGGCGAACGTTGTTTGAGCAGCAGTTGCAACCCGACAAACGGTTCTCCGGGCAGACCAACAAGGGCGATTTGACGGTTAATGACCAGTGTCGACACCGGCGCCGCAATCGGATCATTTAGATAACGAAAATAGCGTTTCGCTGGATTCGGGCCGTAGGCGGAAATGATGGCGCTTCTGAGCGACTCCTGGCCCCAGCGATTTTTGAACCGCAGCTCTTCGCTGAGATACGCGAGCTCAGCCTGGGCAGGCGTTTCGGTTTGAATGGAACGGCTGACGCGGGCGACCTCGCGGCCCAATTTTTCTCCTACCTGCCGCATTTCCGCGTCGGCATTTTCGGCGAGCGGTGTTTTGTCGAGCAGCGGATTGATGTCTCCGGGCGCTCCTTGCAGGAAAAAGCAAACGGGACGGTCATTCCAGCTCGCTTCGACGAGGCGCGCCATCGCGCCGGGATAGTCGGCTGAATAGCGCAAATTGTCCGGACCGAACACGACCGGATGACAGGCGTAGTTCACCAGAATCGCCAGCGGGTTACCCAGTTTGTCGTCTATCCGAATAACTCCGACACTCGGATCAATTACGCCGGTGGGCTGGCCGGTGCTGTTGCGCCAGAGCATCTTTACGCGGCCGTCTGATTGAATGTAGCGGCGATTGTGACCGATGATCACCTGTCCATAGCCAACGCCCAGGCGCGCTTCGGTCTCGCGCCCACGCGCCGTGCCGATGGCCTGCACGATTCGGTCAAGCGCGCGTTGTTCCCATTCCGGTACCTGCTCGTAGTCCTCATCAATCACCGGGCCTGAGTGTGTGTGCGATGCGATGAACATTACCTCATTTACCTTGGCCGTCTGTCGCACACGCTCGCGCACAAAGTTCATCTGTGGCTGCCCGAATGAACGCCCCAGATCGAGTGTCACCACTGCGACAGCCTGACGTCCGTCATCCAGCACCAGCACTCGCGCATAAAGCGGATCAAGCGTCCCCGTCGCCGGGCCTGAACGATCGCCGTATCCCCACAATTCCACGCCCGTCGGCGGAGTGATGTCCGCGCGCGCGACGCCAGCCTTGAAGCTTTGCGCGTTTGCTACAAGTGGCAACCCACCCAACAGCGTAAGCCAACAGAAGAAGTTGCGCATAGTTTGCCTCCCGAGACCACCGATACTGGGTCAAGAGTCAATATTTCGGTGCGTGCGGCACCTCGTAGTGACGAATTGATTCGTTTTCCAACGGCGCAACGACGCATGAATTCGTCACTACGAAGCCTCGCCCTCCCTAACGACTCGGTGATGTTTGCAATTTACCTGACAAAGTAAACAGATTGACTAGATGGCGATCAATCATCGCTTCGCCCGCGCCGACTTCGATACGTGTGTTGTAACCGGCCCCGTAGCCGCCTTCGCTGGCGGCGCGAATTGTCGGCACATAGCCAATCCACTCGCCGCCCTCACTGTAGGTGTAACCGAACAGGAAGGTGTACGAGATTTCGGACTTGTCCCGCAGTGCAATCTGCAAATCCACGAACGGTTCACCGGGCAGAGTGGCGATGGCAATCTGGTCGTTGATCAACAGCGTAGTCAGCCCGGCTCGGATGGTCTTTT
>JACXTT010009169.1_pt1 | contig 13554 bp, 14 predicted proteins | sample 9270951 | NCBI WGS metagenome assembly JACXTT01 (sample SAMN15532306, study PRJNA645909) | rock metagenome | isolation source: weathered quartz diorite | place: Puerto Rico | collected 2017-06-21
GCTCAGCAGCTAAACGGGCGCCATCCACATCAACTTCCAACGAGATCAAGGACCCAGACCAACCCATGTAATTGTCGCGCCGCGTCAATCACAAATGGAGCTTGCCAATCAGCGACAACCAAACCAGCCTCGAACACGCAGGCGCTCAAGATAATTGACGCTCGCCGCTCATGTTGGTTGTCGGGCTACACCTCGTGAAGCGGGGCGCGTTCGCGTGATGAGGCGAGCCCGGCGCCCCCGTCCTCCAATGTCTCACTTGGGCCATGTCATGCCGATTGCTGAAATTCATGAGAGTCTTAGTCCGCCCTATCCTGCCGCAACCCGGATATTCGATGAGGCCGATAAGCTTCGCGATCGCGTCGCGGGCGTGCGGCGCGCTATAGTTTTCGACGAAGCGAACGCCGGTCGGCGCCGTCCAATTCTGAGTAGACAACGATGTCGGCTCGACTTTGATGGTTGCAAGAATCCTCCTCAAGCAATTGCGAAGGAGTTCCAAAGCTACCGGGCGCAATTGGTCCAGCCTTAAGTCGATCACGCCTGGTCCCCATTGAGCAAAGGACGCACGCCACGCGTCGAGCACGGGCGCCAGCTCGCCGGCGAGGCCGCTGGCGCTAGCGAGGTTTATGATCGCGAACAAATCGAAATCGTTGAAGTTCGCATATCGCCCTCTGAACATCTGAACACTGCGCGCCATCTGAACTCGCAAATCGCCAGTGACAGCAACGGACCAGAGATCATTTTATCCGCGCAGCCCGCGAATGTCTCACTACGCCGGTTGCGGCCGCTGGCCATAGTTGCTATCCGGTGCCCGTTCAACGCCAGCAATTGGGAGGCGACCATGTCACGTCATCGCGATCCCCTCGATCAGCCCTGCTTTTGAGCCCTCTTCCAAACGCAGGAAGGGCTACCCGTCAGAGACGCGCGTGAAGCGCGGCGTCCGCGTGGTGCGAGGGCGATGTAGAACTGTTCGAAAAGCTTGGAAGGAATGACCTCTGTCCATGCGGATCACGGAGGTTGTTTCAAGAAATGCTGCATGAAGAATGGTCGCTACGACGGCTCCGAGCGCAGCTACTATTTCCGCGAACCTTAAAGCCAACACGACCGGCGGCCTGCGGGCGGCCGGTCAACGTCGCATATGGGCCAGCGCCCGCCCTGCCCGCATATTTCATTATTGGCTGGGCCGCTCAATTCCTGCCCTTGATTACGTTGGGCGTGTCTGGGCACGCCGTCGCCGGGGGTCACCCAATCCAAAGGCGACATCCCTCAGGTCGGCGTGTTATTGCACAGATGAGGTTTGCGTCGAGGGCGGGGTGGCAATGCGAGCACTGCTTATCTGCATTGTCGCGGTGGCGCTCGTCCCCGCAGCGCCGGTTCACGCCGACCAATTTCCATATGGCCAGTCAATAATTCGGGAGAGTGAGAACATGGGCGTGAGCTCATCTCCCAACGATTCCTGGTCCCAGTGCGCCAATGAAGAGCATCGGCGTCCCGCAGCTCAGGCGATAAGGAGCTGTTCCAGGTTGATCGGTGACCGGATGGATCGCCAAGAGACAGCCATGGCGTACTACGATCGCGGATGCGGCTACGAGGATGCGGGCGATCAGACACATGCGCGAGCGGATTTTGATCGCGCGATAGAGATCGATACTTCCCTCGTCCAATCTCACCCAGCTTGGGCGGATTCATACACTCAGCGCGCCGCCGTTCTCTATCATATTCAGGAATACGACAGAGCCCTTGCCGACTATGACGCAGCAATCGCGCATGACAGTCACGCTGCATATCCGCATTACGGTCGCGGGCTCATCTTATTTCGGCGTGGCGACTATGCCGACGCCATGGCTGAGTTCGACACCGCCCAACACTTGGCGGTTTCCGACGATGAACAAGACTATAGCGGAAGCCAATGCGAGGCTCGCGCCGCCGCCGCGACAGAACTCGCGATCGCGCAAACCGCTTGCGACCATGCGGTGAGCGATTCAGGGCGTAGCAGCAGTAGTTTAGTCACGCGCGGCTACTTGCGCTTCATGCGCGGACAAATCGAAGCTGCTTCCACGGATTTCGCCGATGCTGTTCGTCGGGATGCTCGCAATCCGTCGGCGCTTTATGGTCGCGGCGTTGCAGCAATCCGGCTCGGCAACAGCGCCGACGGACAAGCCGACATCAACCGCGCTCGTGAACTGGACGCCCGGGAAGTGGACTACTATGCCAATGCCGGATTACGTCCCTAGCGATCTCTGGCGGCACCCTTTCGATCGATACCTAAGGGACCGGTCTGGGCCATCGTCGCGCCCACCGCTGAAAATTGCGAGTGACTTACTGCGGATGGCGGTTTGGCTTTGGACAAGGACGGTCGCTGGCATCAGGTCGTCTCCAGATTGAGTGGATTTGCAACCTCTGTCTGCCACAGCTGGCCGCCGTCCACCCTCATAGGATCTGGAAAGCGCCGCCTCGTCACGGCGCACGCCGCGAGCGGACATTGGCGTCCGCATCGTGGCTGGCGTCCGCGCACGTTTTGGGTCGAGACCGACGCCTGGTCGCGCTACAATTCGGGCTAATGGCCCTGCGCTGGCCCTTGCTTTTCGCCATTCTGGCGATTTCAGCGTCGAGCCCGCTCGCCGCCGGGCAATCGACGAGCGGGCCAGTGCTGTTGGCGCAGCTCGATGGTGTCATCGGCCCGCCCGCCGCGCACCACGTCGAAACCGCGATCGAGCGAGCTCAGTCGCGCAACGCCGAAGCCTTGATTTTGGAGATCAACACGCCCGGCGGGTTGGAAACCTCGATGCGTGAGATCGTCCAGGCCATCTTGCGATCTCGCGTACCGGTGATCGGTTACGTGGCGCCATCGGGCGCCCGTGCGGCGAGCGCCGGGACGTACATACTATATGCAACTCACATCGCGGCCATGGCGCCTGGCACCAATATCGGCGCGGCGACGCCCGTTCAGCTGCAAGGCGGGGGCGCCTCGAGCCCCGGCGCCGGCGACACCAAACCCGCCCCAACCAACAGCGACGCACTCGATCGCAAGGCCGTCAATGATGCGGCCGCCTTTATTCGCAGCCTGGCGACGCTGCGGGGACGCAACGCCGCGTGGGCCGAGCGAGCAGTGCGATTGGGTGACGCGGTCTCAGCCGACGAGGCGGTGAGGCTCCATGCCGTCGACCTCATCGCAACGGACTTGAACGATCTCATGCAGAAGCTCGATGGGCGTTCGGCAGCCATGCCTGGCGGGGCTCACGTGTTGTCGCTTCGGGGACACCCGATCGAACGGGTGCAGCCAAGCTTGGTCACACGTGCGCTGGGCGTGCTCGCCAATCCGAACGTCGCCTTCTTGCTAATGATGCTCGGGGTTTATGGGCTAATCTTTGAGTTCATGAATCCCGGCCACGTTGCGCCTGGCGTCATTGGCGCAATCTGCCTCGTGCTTGGCCTCTACGCGCTCAACATGCTGCCGCTCAACTATGCGGGGCTTGCGCTTATCATGCTTGGCGTCGCTTTCATCATCGCCGAGGCATTTACGCCGACCTTTGGATTGCTCGGTATTGGCGGCGGGCTGGCATTCATCATTGGAGCCGCGATGCTAATTGACACCGACCTTCCCGAGTACCGCTTGTCGTGGATGGTGATCATCGGTGTAGGTGTGTTGACGTTCGGCTTTGCCGCATTGGCGGTCGGCTACACCATACGCGCATATCGACGTCCTGTGGCGACAGGACGTGAAGCGCTAATCGGCGCGCGGGTGAAAGTGCTGGATTGGTCCGGCTGCGCGGGACATGTGTGGGCCGCCAGCGAACGCTGGAGCGCCGAAGGGCCCGAAGGCTTGGCCCCGGGCGATTGGGCGCGCGTGCGCGAAATGGAGTCACTTAAACTGCATGTGACGGCAGACGACACGTCGCCAGGACAAGTCTCATGATCCCCATTCTCACGTTTCTCGTCTTAGTTGTTCTGGTCTTGGCAAGCGCGGTCCGGATTTTGCGCGAATACGAACGCGCGGTGCTATTCACACTCGGGCGATACACGAAAGTCGTCGGCCCCGGCCTTGTGTTGGTTATTCCGATCATTCAACAGATCGTCAAAGTTCAGCTGCGGACGGCGGTCGTTGATGTTCCCAGTCAGGACGTAATCAGCCGCGACAACGTCTCCGTCAAAGTGAGCGCCGTGCTCTACTATCGCATCGTCGATCCTGACAGAGCGATCCTCAACGTCGAGAATTTTGCAGTGGCCACAAGCCAGCTCGCGCAGACCACTCTACGGTCGGTGTTGGGCAAGCACGAACTCGACGAAATGTTGGCCGAACGCGACAAACTGAACCATGACATTCAAGAGATTCTCGACGCGCAAACCGACACATGGGGAATTAAAGTCTCGAATGTCGAGATTAAGCACGTCGACATCGACGAGAGCATGATCCGCGCCATCGCCCAGCAGGCCGAGGCCGAGCGCTATCGGCGTGCAAAGATCATAAATGCCGAAGGCGAGGAACAAGCCGCACGCAAACTCGTCGAGGCCGGCGACATCCTGGCGTCTTCGCCCAACGCCATGCAATTGCGCTATTTTGCGGCGCTGCATGACGTGGCGGGAGACCGCACGTCGACCATCGTCTTCCCGGTGCCGATCGATCTACTCAATAAGTTGCAAGGCGGCCACGATAAGGAGGCCGGTCAGTCCTAGGTGCGACTGACTGGACCTGAACTAATGGCCATATTGGGCGAATCCGGAGTTCAAACCGATATTCCCGCCGCAACGGAGCTCATCGGGCCCTCGCGTTAATCCAAGGATTGAGACCAACCCAAGCCTATCCCGCGCGCGTGAACGCCCTATGATCGGCGCAGGAGAAACAATGGCCCGCCTCACGCGACGCGGCTTCGGGGTCGGGTTGACGGCGTCTGCGCTCGCTCAGGGCGCACCCGCACGAGCTCAGCAAAGCGAGACTTGGTTCAAGGCGCAGACGCCGCGCTTCGCAGTCTTCTACGACGGATCTCAGTCTCGCGTGCGCTCGCTGATCGGCGAATTGGAAGCGTTCGACGCGCTCTTGGCGCGGATGCTGGATGCGCCCAACCCGGCGCCGCCTTTTCCTCTTGAGATCTATCTCTTTCGCGGCGCGGACTTGTTCGATGACGCGTTTGGAACTCGTTCGTCGGACGCGCGCGGCTTCTATCTACCCAGACCTGAAATCATCGCCGCCATTGCTCGCTATGTGGATGTCTATGGGCTAACCGCGCAGGATATTCTGTTTCACGAGTATGCCCATCATTTTCAGCTCGCGCATTTCGCGGCTGGCTATCCGACTTGGTTCGTCGAAGGGTTTGCAGAGTTCGTTTCAACGATCAGGTTTGAAGACCGCAAGACCATAATTGGACAGAGCAGCACCGCGCGAGCCTCCTGGCTTGCCTCACAGAGTTGGACGCCGATCGATCGTCTTTTGCGAGGAGACTCGCGCGCGTTCCGCACCGAGGATGACGTGGCGTCGTTTTATGCCGAAAGTTGGCTGTTGACGCACTACATCCTGCTGACAGGCGAGCGAAAGCCGCAATTCTTAGCCTATTTGCGCGCCTGGCGCGCCGGCGCCGAACCCGTCGCGGCGTTCGAGCAGGGCTTCGGCATGCCGGCGACTTCAGTGCAATCGCAGCTGCGCCAATACTTCCAGCACAATCCTCCTGCGATCGAACTCACGCGCCCAGCCGCAATCGAACATAGCGAGATCACGATCACGCCCCTTGCGCCAAGCGCGGCTCAGCTCCTGGGTCTGTCGCTACGGGTGCGCCGCGGCGTCTCCGACACTGAGGCGCCGGCGCTCATCGAGCGCGTTCGCCATCTTGTCGGCTCGACGCCCACGGACGAGTTTGCGCTGAAGACGCTCGCGAGCGCCGAAGCGAAATATGGCGATCCGGCTCACGCCCGCGAACTGCTTCAACGCCAGCTTGCCGACCACGCCAACGACGTTGAAGCGCACTATCTTTTTGGGCTCACCTATTATCAACAAGCGCAGAAAGCATCACACGCCGACAAACCCGCTCTGTTTGCCTCCGCGCGGCGATCCTTCGCGCATGCGCACAATCTCGACGGCAATTATCTGCCGCCGCTTTACCGCTATGCGCAGACCTATGACGGTACGGCCATGGATGACGCGACCGCCGACAATGTGCTCAACATTTTGTTGCTGGCCCACCAGCTCGCCCCGCAAATCGCAGATATCAATATACGCGCTGGTCAAATGCTGATCGACCGCAACCGCCCGGAAGAAGCCGTGATCATGCTGCGGGCGGTAGTCTATAATCCCCACGTAGCAGGTGAGGAAGCGACCAGGGCGCAAACGCTCCTGACGAGAGCACAACAAGCAGCGAACCATAGCCAGCCTTCGGCGTCGCCGCCTTCCTCGCCGACGCCATCTCCGCCCCGGTAGACTCGGCAATTCTACTCGCTCTTTCCGCGCCGATGGCCGGCGCGCTCAAGATCGCCCGTTGGGATGCAAACCGACCAGATTTGGCCTATATAAACGACACGGCGCTTTGCTCGAGCATCGCAATCCCACGGTGTGAACGCGCTATGGAGCACTGTCTTGAGCGACCCTTCCGCGGTATCTGTTCCGAGTTCGACGATCACGTGCCCTTATTGTGGACATCGTGAAATTGAGATCATGCCCACGGATGCATGCCAATATTTCTATGACTGCAAAGGTTGCGATGTGGTTCTGAAGCCGCTGGCCGGCGATTGTTGCGTGTATTGCTCGTACGGCGACATTAGCTGTCCGCCAGTTCAGGCCGGATACGCCTCATGCTGAAACAAGCGCCAGCGGGGCATGAGAAGGACCGCGACGCCTCGGCAAGAGCATTGCCCTTCGCTTTGGTTTGGTGCGTTCCGATCTTTCTGGGACTTGTCATCAGCTACGCGCCCGTAGCGCGCCCGATGGCATCACTAGCTTGGGCCGCGATCTTCGCCTGGATGGGCGGCGCCTGTCTCGTTAACGCCGTTCGCTGCGGGCGCGTGCATTGTTATGTTTCCGGCCCAATTTTTCTTATTGGAGGTCTTGCAGCCGCACTTCTGGGTCTCGGAGTGATTGATCTCGGCGCGAGCGGTCTTTCTCTCGTTGTGTCAGCGACACTGGCGCTCGCCGTCGCCACCTACGGGCTCGAATGGATTTTTGGGCGATATCGCACCTGATAGCCTGATAGCCCCCTGCTGCCAGCGATGTTTGCGGCGATCGAATATAGCCAGTTCGCCCTATTCACCGCGTCCGGAGAAAATTGGATGGCTGCTGATCGGTCCGCGACCGGACGGCACGACCTGCAATCGCGATGAGCGCGCCGCGCTCGCCGCCGTCGCACCCCCTATCGCACGCGCAATCGCAACGGTTCAGGCCAGGGATCGACGCGAAAACCGTTAGCGACGATTTCGTCAAGCGGCGGCGCGTAAGGCGCCGGTTGCGAAATGCGGCGGCTGAAAAGCGGTAATCACGAGTGACCGAAATCCGGGCTAAGCTCACGTCTGGCCCTTTCTTGTATATGGGCGCATCCTACCGATCATGGAAAATCGCCAGCGGCCTGGTCGCCTGAAAACTGCTCTTCCGGCGCCGTGCACAGGCTCGGCGCGCTATCGCCGTTCACTCCGATCCGAACAGTCTTCCTAACATAGCACGCTGATGGTCCTGACCGCCGAAGAAGACCGCCAGCACGCGCACAAGTCGGCGATCATCAGCCACGTCGAAATAGAGGATCGCTCGCTGGTTGGTGACCGATCGCAACCCAGGAAGCAGATCCGGCCGCAGCGTCCCCTGATGCGGCACATCTCCGAGGGAAAGCATCGCTGCCTCTATTTCCTCTAGCCGCGCCGCCGCACGCTCACAAGCGTCTTCGCGCCCGTCGCCGAAATCCAGGCAGCTCTGCATCAGGAAGTCGAAAATAGCGCCTAGATCCCGGTCCGTATCCAGCGAACGTTCGACACAGTAGGACATCAGCCGGATTTCTTGGCGCGGATCATCCGTTTAGTGCGTTCACGTCCCTTCGCGACGTCGATAAACTCTCCGCGACGACGCGCCTTCAGTAAGCCTCGGAGCGCCGCTAGTTCGGCTTCATCCAACTCCCTTTCCTGCCGTAGCAATTCCAGCCCGTGTTGTAGCACGGCGCTAAGACTCGGATACCGTCCGCGCTCGACCAGCTCCCGAGCAAAGGATTCCTGGCTATCGGTCAGAGAAATCGACGTCTTGACCGTCATGGTAAGTGCGGCGGCAGCAGCATGGTACTACCTAGTAGTACCATGCCAACGCTTAAAACGTCGAGTGTTCACAGCACTGGCGCTCAACTGCGAGGCCCAGTGACTGAAAAGGGCCGCCGGCCCAACTCATCAGCGCAACACGATCCTTTATTGGAGGTCGTGGATCGATGGCTGTGACGAAACCCTAACAACGGATCGGATTCCCGCCGGCCCAGAGTGCTGAGCTCTGGGAGCGCTGGTGACAAGGGAGACGGCGTGACGGTGATCGGGCGTCTGCCTGGCAAACCGTCATCCGTGCATTCTCAATCACCTGAACCCAGCGGCGGGATCAGACCGTCGCCGCGGCGACCATCGCGGCTGGCGCTGAGCTTGGCCGAGCGCGAGGAAATCTCGCGCCGGCTAAACGGCCCGCTTCGTCACGCCAAATCACTCTCGACGTGTGCTCGCCCGAAGGCGCAAACGTCTGCTGTTTTCTAGCTTACGAAAAGGGCAATCAATGGCCCGCCAAGATAACGCCTAGGATCAGACCCGTGGCGACACCCACCAGCAGGTAATTGCCGCGGTCGTCACGGACATAATGCGCGCCCCTGGGCGGTGCGGTGAGATGGTGGGATCGATAGTCAACAACGCCCAGCGAGTCCTTGTAATAACCTGGTAGAACATCGCCTCGCCGCCACATGTGATAGCCGAGTTCGACGGCGTCGCCGAGTGAAAGTGGCGGTGGCCCGTAGTGCCAGATGCCTTGGTATGTGTAGCCGTTGAAGTTGCGTCGGTTCCAGCCGCGATGGAGGCCGTTGTCGTGGCGCCCTTCGGCCTGAGGCGGACCGTGACCGTTTCCATGCCCGTGCCCCGGCGGCGGATCGGCAAGGGCGCAAGGAGACGACGCGAGCCACGTCGCGAGCATCGCGGCCTTGGCCGCAGTACGAGTTAGGTGTTTCATTCAAAGCACTCCCTAACGTCGTCGCTTTTTGTAGGGGGAAGGTCGCTTGAGTTCGTGGTTCGGTCAATGGCGCGTTTGATGGGTTGGACGCCCCCACGGCATCGGATGCGCCAAAGTGGAGGTTGTTACCGCACCACTTGAGGGAGGTGTCCGTGGAAAACGTTAGCATAATAGGCCTGGATATCGCCAAGGCAGTTTTTCAAGCGAGCGGCGTCGCTTCTGGCGGAGTTGAGCTTCGCTAAGAAGATCTTCGCGCCAAGTTATTGGAATTCTTCACTCACGTCGTCTCGCACGCCTGAGATCAGTTGACGTTTAGTCCCAAAGCACATCGGGCGCAGGATCGACCGATTGCGTTACTCTAGCCCACACAAACCTGACCAACCAAATGACAACATAAAGGATCAGAAAGGTGGAGAGCACAGTGGCGCCGGTCCGCATTGTGGCGAATGTATCTTCCAGCCAGCGTTGCGTTGGAGAAACCGGCAAGCGCGCCGCCTGCTTGGCGGCAAGGGGGATGATGAAGCGCAGAGCAAACGCAACGACGCCAACCATCCCCACGTAGCGGTGTATGACCCTCAACAACAGCACAGTCGCCAGCCTATAGCCGATGACGCGCTTAGTACATGCGTCGCGACGCGCGGATCTTGGGCGTTTTCATGGCAAGGCGAAGCGAGCGTTGTCTGAGCGTGCTAATTCCCGCCGTCGCCGAAGCCGATCGAGCGGCGTAATGTCCGGGCATTGATCAGAACCGCTACGACCGCGCCGATCATGCTGATGACGGTCAACATTAGAAACTCGGCGTTGCTGAACATGCTGAGTTGCGGCACGCCGGTCGATCCCAAGGCGAATAGCAGAATTTGGACGACGGCCAGGGCTGCCATCGCCATGGCCTCAACGGTGTTGTCTATGCCGGGGTGAGACACGCGCAATTGCTCGGCCATCGCCGCCAAGGCGGCTGCCACGATAAGCAAGTCGTTCCAAGAGAGGTTCGTTCCAAGGATCGGCGACATGGGATTTGCCACCGTGAACGTCCCAATCACGTAAAGAATTACAACGAGCAGGAATGCCGGTATGTATTTCAACAACCCACCCCGTGGCTCATGAAGGGCGCGAGACGCGCGATGAGCAGCTTCGGATTCTTGTGTCATCTACTTCAATCCCTTCAATGCCGCCTCCGCGCCAAATACCGGCGCCTATGCGAAGGTAGGGCGTCCGGTCCCCGGTCTCAATTCCACCCCGCCAACCGTTTCCTGTTCCGGCCTGCCCGGTGGCCTAAGGTCGTGGGTGTCTTGGTCGTTACAATCCTGACTTGCGCAATGTTGCGACAGCGAAGGCGGGCCATCGCTGGGAGCGAACATTGTTGGGTGTAGCGGCGATGTGATGGCGAACACATATCAGGCCTAGTGTCTTCAGCTCAAAACGCGACGCCGGCCACGATCGCCAAGTTCGATCGACGAGGACGACGAAACACGCGCGGATTTCACCGAACCGTTTCCTTTTCCTTGGGCCCCGAAATGCGGCGCGTCTTGCTCTCGAATTTAGGCTTAGGCAGGAGCCTGAAGCGCGTCTGACACCAGGCGAAATCAACACCCACATCGAGCAAAGCATCGGAACGCCCGCATGGGCAGGCGAATTCCATGATCGCGATGACACGGTAGGTCTCTCCTGCAATCCGCGGCACCGGCCTTCCGGTTACATGGTTGGGAGCGGCGTTGACGCACAGAACCAGATCGCCAGGGCCGACAGCGTCGCTCATGTTTCCATCCATTGCCGAACGGGAAGACTAGACCTGAACCCGCAAGCGGCAAGGTCGGTTTTGATCACACTCCGCTGGCTTTGACATGATGTCGCCGGGAGCGGCGCTCACCCGGCTTGAGCAGCGGGCTCACGTCGCTTGGATCAGTGATGCCAAGCCGACGCCCGAGGTCCAACGAGCGAGCCTAAGCCCGAGCGCCGGCTTCCGCGACCGTCCACTCGCTCCGATCGCGCCGGCCCTGACCGCGTGCGGCAAGGTGACTTCGCCGATCTCGGCTCTTGGCGCTTTCTTCTCGATCGGGCTCATCGTCCATCCGTCTCTCTCTTTTGCCCTCTGTCGATCTCTACTTGCCTCCGCATCCATTGCCTGGAGGCCTGGAAACTCGTCCTGGGGTCCAACGCGCGGCGCCCGCTTAGGCGTTGGGTTACCGTGCAGAGTGAAGTTCGATGAGCAGACAAGCAACGCGCAGATTGTTGCTAACGCAGGCTGCGGCCCTTGGCGCAGCCCTCGCCTTCGGTCGTAGCTGTGCGCACGCATTCAGCGGCAATCGCACCCAACGGCGCGACCTCTATCCGCAAGGCGTGGCGTCGGGAGATCCCGCACCCGACAGCGTAATCTTGTGGACGCGTCGCGCGCCCGACGCTGGCGTAAGCACACACCGGCTGATGGTGGAGGTCTCCGGCGACGAAGGCTTCGCGCACATCGTTGCGCGTGGCGATGTGGAGGTGAGCGCGGCGACCGACTGGACCTGCCGTTTTCTCGCCGCCGGTCTTCAGCCCTCGCGCGAGTATTGGTACCGCTTCGTCGACGAGGCGGGGAACATGAGCCGCATCGGGCGCACGCTCACCGCGCCTGTCTCCAGCGATGATCGGGCCGTGCGTTTCGCGTTCGCGAGCTGCCAGGACGTCACCAACGGCGCGCTCAATGCTTACAGGCGTATGATCTATGAGGACGCGCGGCGGCCGCGTGCAGAACAGTTGAGCTTCGTGCTGCATCTCGGCGACTTTATCTACGAGATTGTACGCTACCCAGAGGACGCTCAGCACGGCATCGACCGCGGCCGGCGGGTGCGCGACATTGTGCGTTACCCGCACGGCGAAAAGATTCACAACTTCAATTTCCCGACGGATCTCGACGATTATCGCACCTCCTATCGCAGCTATCTCACCGATCCCGATTTGCAGGATGCCCGCGCGCGCTGGCCCTTCGTGCCCGTGTGGGACAATCATGAGTTCTCGTGGAAGGGTTACCAGAGCCGGCAGCAAGTGTTCAACGATCCGCCGCGCCCTGCGCAGACGCTGAAGGTTGCAGCCGCGCAAGCATGGTATGAATACCAGCCGGCGCGTGTGATCAAGCAAGGGAGGGGCGACGCGTTTGTGGCGCCGGCGGTCACGAACACGCCGCTCACAAACTTCGATGCGCGTGGCGTCAGCCAGGAGGCCAACAATCTCGCCGCAATTCATGCGCTGAAGATCTACCGCGCTTTCCGCTTCGGCAAGAACATCGACATGATCTTGACCGACAATCGTTCGTACATGTCGCCGCCCATCAACGACTCGAGCGTCCCTTCGTTCGACTTCGGCGGCAATATTCAGGAGGTGAACGACATCTTAGATCAAGGACGCGAGTACGCTGGCGGCTCACCGCCAGCAACCATTCGCGTCGGCCAAAATGAGGTCGCCAATCCGCAACGCGACGCGCCGCCGCAATCCTATCTCGGCATCGAGCAAATGGCTTGGTTCAAAGAGCGCCTGCGCGCGGCGCACGCGCCTTGGAAAATCTGGGGTCATTCCTTTGGCACGCTCGCCCAGCGCACGGATCCGCAAAATCTCCCGCCCGAGTTCGCAGCGACTTGGCCAAGCACCGAGTACGGCTATTTTGAGCGCAGACATACGATTGAGCATGGCGAAATATTCGGAATGGTGCGCGCCGAGGGCATAACCGGACTCGCAATCGTTGCAGGCGACAAACATTCCTTCTGGGCAGGCTATCCAAGCGAGAATTTGCCCCCGCATCCGTTCGAACCCGTGGGCGTCGAATTCATCGGCGGCTCAATTTCGCAACAAGGACTGGCCGAAGTGCAGGAGCTGACGCTCCCACACAATGATCCTCTGCGCCCGTTCTCGGTGCATGACCGGCCCGACGGCTCCATGCAATGCGCGTTCAACACGACGCTCCTGCACGGCGTGCGCGCAGCGCTCGCGCTTCGCGACACCGATGACCCGGCGCGCGCGCGCGCCGCGCACAACCCGGAGGTCTCGCCGCATCTCAAGTTTGTCGATTGGGGCGGCCACGGCTACGCTACTGTGCGCGCCTCTCCGCGCGAACTGGAAACTGAGTTCGTGTGCATCCCGCGGCCGCTCGAACGCAACGGAACTGAAGACGGCGGTCCGCTTCGCTATCGCGTCGTGCATCGCGTCGCCCTCTGGGCGCCGGGCGAGCATCCCCAGTTGCAGTCCGAGGTCGTCGAAGGTGACGCTGGGCTTTCAATCTGAAATGAACGATATCTGTCGCATCGCCAATGATGTGAGACCAGCTCCTTATCCAGCGATCGGCCTTCCGCTCGCGTGGCCCCGTGTCCTCACGGGCGAACGCGGATGATCGTCTTCCCCGCGCGTCGCTCGGTCGAGTTGAGGGCCCCAACGGC
>JACXTT010009170.1_pt1 | contig 13554 bp, 10 predicted proteins | sample 9270951 | NCBI WGS metagenome assembly JACXTT01 (sample SAMN15532306, study PRJNA645909) | rock metagenome | isolation source: weathered quartz diorite | place: Puerto Rico | collected 2017-06-21
CAGCGCAGCACGAGGATCGCCATGTCGTCGGATTGCTCGACGCCGTCGGCGAACCGGCTGACCTCCAGACGGATCGCCTCGCCGATCTCCGCGGCGCTCGCCGCGCGGCCAACCTTCTCGAGCAGCGCCTCGAAGCGGGCCCGCCCGTAGGCCTCGGCCTTGGGACTCATCGCGTCGAGCACGCCGTCGGTCACCAGACAGATCGTGTCGCCCGGAACGAGCCGGCGCGAGCTCGCCGCGTAGGGAAAGCCCTCCAGGACACAGAGCGGCGGCCCGCCGCCGCCGGTGAGGCGGGCCAGCGGCCGGCCGCCGTTGGGCAGCAGGTAGAGCGGCTCGTGGCCCGCGTTGCAATAGTCGAGCATGCCGCTCCCCACGTCGAGGAAACCGGCCAGCATCGTGACGAAGAGCCCTTCGGCGTTGTCCCGCGAGATCTCGCCGTCGGCCTCGCGCATCACGGCGTCGACCGATCCGACGCCGCGCAGCGCGGCGCTCTTGTAGAGCGCCTTGCTGACCGCCATGAAGAGGCTGCCGGGCAAGCCCTTCCCCGAGACGTCCCCGATCAAGAAGCACAACCGGTCGCGACCGAGTGGGAAGAAATCGTAGAGATCGCCGCCCACCTCCCGCGCCGGCTCGAGAAACGCGTACAGGTCGAGACGCGCGTCGCCCGGGAACACGCTCACCGGGTCCGGGAGGCTGCCCATCTGGATCCGCCGCGCGGCCTCGAGCTCGCCGGCGAGGCGCGCGGCCTCCTCGCGCTGCTGCTCGACCTGACGGCGTAGCGACTGGCGATGGCGCTCGGTCTCGGCGAGCGTGACGACCAGCGTCGAGGTGAACAGGGTGCCCAGCGCGAGCGACGGGGAGGCGGCGTCGAGCAGGATACCGCGCTGGAGATAGAGCAAGATCCCCGCGGTCACGATGACGCCGACCAGCGCCGCGTACAGCGCCACCGAGGCGAGCGCCGACGCTCGCGGCACGACCAGGATCAGCAGGAGTCCGCCGGCCAGCAGCAGACCCGCCTCGGCCCACACGACGGCGCGCGGTCGCGACAGCAGATCGATGTCGAAGATGTTCTCGAGGAGCTGGGCGTGGATCTCGACGCCGGGCATCCGATCGGCCACGGGAGTGGCCTGATAGTCCGAGAGCCCGAGCGCGGTGACGCCGATCAGCACCAGCTTGCGCTCGAGGAGCTGGCGGTCGACCTTGCCGGCGAGGAGCGCCGTCGCCGAGACGAAGCGGTCCGGGTCGGACGGGGCGAAGTGCACCCGCACGCTGCCGTCGCGCTCGGTGGGAACGAGCAGATCGCCGATCCCTACCGCTTCGACTCCCGACGCCCCGGTGCGTACGGTTAGCACGGGCTCGCCGATCGCGACCCGAAGGATCTCGATGCCGAACGAGGGGACCAGGTCGTCGCCGACAGCGGCCACGAGGGGCATCCGCCGCACCACGCCGCGCTCGGTGTCCACGCTGAAAAGACCGTGCCCGTTCACGGCGCGGTCGATCTCGTCGGCGCTGCGCAGGGTGGCCTCGAACCGGCGCACCAGCGATTTCGGGTCGCCGCCGAGGAGGCGAAACGGGACGCGGCGAATGGTGCTGTGCGCTCCCGTGTCGGCGTCCAGACCCGCCACGCCGAGCACCACGGGAGAGGCACGTAAGGTCCGCGCCAGCACGGCGTCGTTGCTCGGCAGGCTGAACAGCTGGCGGATCAGGTCCTGGCTCATCCCGGGGACGAACTCGGGCAGGCGCCCGGGCGAGAGCCGATCGGCCTCGGGCATCACGATGTCGATGCCGATCGCCGCGGGGCCCGCCTCCGCCACCTTCGCGATCAGCTGAGCGAGCCAGGTCCGCGGCCAGGGCCACTGCCCGTGGACGCGCAGGCTTTCGTCGTCGATGGCCACGATGACGGCCGGCGCCGAACGCCGGACGCGCGGCGCCCACCGCTGGTAGGCGTCGAAGGCCGCGAGCCGGACGAGCCCGAGGCCGAAGAGCTCGGGCGCGATCACCACCGCCAGGAGCAAGGCCAGCAGCGCGACGCCGAGAGGCTGCCCGCGGCTCCCGCACAGGACCCGAACCCAGCGCCGTTCCGACCAGTGCATCGGGCTCAGGCCAGACCGCTCAGAGGGCGATTTCCATGCCGTCGTACGCGGCCAGGATCTCGACCCGCCGGTCGCCGCGGGTGATCTCCTCGAGGCGCCGCGTCTCGGCGAGGAGCGCGGCGATCCGCTCGTCGTCGGAGACGGGCTCGTGGTGGTAGAGGCACAGGCGCTTCGCGCCCGCCATCTGACACAGCTCGAGCCCGACGACGTTGCTCGAGTGCCCCCAGTCCTCCTTGATCGAGGTGGCCTCGGCCAGCGAGTACTGGGAGTCGAAGATGACCAGGTCGGCGTCGCGGAAGAACTCGGCGAACGCCTTGATCTCCGTCAGATCGTCCTGCTTGTGCTCGGCGTCGGTCGAGTAGACGACGACCGTGTCGCCCGCCTGGAATCGATAGCCGTACGAGTCGCCGCCGTGGCGCTGCAGCTTGGGCCGGACGCGCAGCCCCGCGATCTCGTACTCACGGTCGGGCTCGAGCCGCACGAACTCGATCGTGGCCGGCAGGCGCGAGAAGTCGACCGGGAAGGACGGCGCCGCGTGCTGGCCGCGAAAGGCTTCCTCCAGGTCGGCGTGGCAGCCGTAGATCTTGACATGATTGCCGGCCGTGTAGGCGGGCATGAAGAACGGAAAGCCCATGATGTGATCCCAGTGGGCGTGCGACATGAACGCGTGGAACCGCTGGCCGGAGGGCCCGCGCGCCGCGAGGACCTCGTTGCCGAAGACGCGCGCGCCCGAGCCCAGGTCGCAGAGCACGTAGTCCCGCTGGCCCGTGACGATCTCCACGCACGACGAGTTGCCGCCGAACGTGTGCGAGCCTGCGAAGTCGAGCTCGCGGTCGAGAAAGGCTGCCGCCTGCTCGGGCGTCTCGAGCTTACGGCCGGAGGCGCGAACGAGGGCGGCGATCAGCTTGCGCCGCACCTCGCCCGACGTCATGGCTACGGGGATCGAGCCGCGCGTCCCCCAGAACTTGACCTTCAAGCGCCGGTCAGGCGGCATCGAACGCCGCGAGCGCCTTGGGCGAGAGCCGGGCAAGCCCCTCGCGGACCGACGGGAAGACGTCGAGAACCATCGTGAACCGGCTGATGTCGAAGATCTCCCGCACGGCCGGCTGCAGGGCCGCGATGCCGAGTGAGCCGCGCTGGGCCTTGGCCTGCTTGGAGGCCAGCATGAGTACGCGAAGCCCCACGCTGCTGATGTACTCGACTCCCGCGAAGTCGAGGACCACCCGGTCCTGCGCCTCGGCGCAGCGCGCCATGTGGGGCGCCAGCGCGGTCTTGAAGTCCTCTGACGTGGAATGATCGATGCGGCCCACGGGGGACAGCACCACCGTGTCCGCGTACCGTTTCGGCCTCAGGTCCATGTCGGCTCCATGGAAATGGCCTGCCGTGCAGGATTTAATGCTATCACCCGCTCCCCCGCAAGCCGCCATCCTGCCGTGCCGGTCTCCGGCGGCGGGGACCGCGCCGGGTTGACCGGGCCGGCCGGCCCGGCGCACTATCGCCGGGGCGGCGCGGGCTTGGCCGCCATCGAGGGTACATGAATCAGGCGCTGAGCGACGTCACTGTGCTGGACCTCGGCCAGGTCATTGCGATGCCCTTCTGCACCATGCTCCTGGGTGACATGGGGGCTCGGGTGATCAAGGTCGAGTCACGGGAGCGCGGGCGAGAGCGCGTCTCCCTGGGAATCAAGCGCAAGCGCGGGGGCGTCGAGGAGCGCGTCACCGCGGCGCAGTACCGCGATCGGAACAAGCTCGGTATCACCCTCGAGCTCAAAACCCCGCGCGGCGTCGAGCTTTTCAAGGAGCTGGTTCGCCACTCGGACGTGGTCACCGAAAACTTCAGCGTCGGTACTCTGGAGCGGCTGGGGCTCGGCTACGAAGACCTCAAGCAGGTGAAACCCGACATCGTCTACGCCTCGATCACGGCCTTCGGCCAGCACGGACCGTACGCCGCCCAGCGGGGCTACGACATGCTGGCCCAGGCGATCAGCGGCTACATGAGCATCACCGGCTTTCCCGACCACCCGCCCACCCGCTCCGGGCAGTCGATCTCGGACTACTACGCCGGGATGCTCTGCGCCTTCAGCATCGTGTCGGCGCTTCACTATCGCCAGCGAACGGGCCACGGCCAGCTGATCGACCTGGCCCTCCTGGACAGCCTGGTCATCGCGCTCGACAACCTGGGCGAGCGCTATACCGTCGGCGGCGAGCTGCTCACGCGCGCGGGCAACGTCTCGTTCGGCGGGTCGAGCTCGGGCGTCTACCCGACGACCGACGGCCACGTGGCGATCGCCGCGGGGGCCAGCGACGCGGTCTGGCGCCGCTTCTGCGAGATCATCGGCCGCAGCGACCTCACGAAGGACGCGGGCTTCGCGACGGCCGCGGCCCGGCGCGATCGACGCGACCAGGTCGCCGCGATCATCCAGGGCTGGACGGGCGCGCGCTCGAAGGCTGAAGTCGTCAAGACGCTGTCCACGGGCGGCGTCCCGGCCGCCCCCGTCAACAACGTCGCCGAGATGGTCGCCGATCCCCAGGTGCAGGCCCGCGAGATGTTCGTGGAGCTCGACCATCCGACCTACGGCCGCGTCAAGACGACTGGCACGCCGCTGAAGCTCTCCGAGACACCGGGCCGCGTGAAGTGGCTCGCCCCCAGCCCCGGGGAGCACAACCGGGAAGTCTTCGGCGGAATCCTCGGCTACTCCGACGACGATCTCGCGCGCTGGCAGGCCGAAGGCGTCATCTAGCCCTGTCCCTAGCCCAGCGGGACGAAGACCGAGACGCGAGCCTGGGGGCCGACCTCTCGCGTCGCGTGCCCCTGGCCCGTCAGGTCCTCGGCGATGAGGATGTCGCCCGGACCGAGCCGGCGTACCGTGCCGTCGCCGATCTCGATATCGACCGCGCCCGAGAGCGTGAACACGGCGTAGCGGCCGGGCGCGTGGTGCCACGGATTGGATCGCGTGGGCTCGAAGCGGCGGACGACGATGCCGCTGCCGGGGATGAGCTCGCCGCTCTCCGACTTGTCGCCGCGCGGCTCGAGCTTGGGCACGATCTCCTGGAAGTGGGACTTGCCGTCGGACCCGGTGTGAATTCGGATGATGGCCATGGGACCTCCCGCGCCAAGGTAGCATCACGCGAGAGCGCGCGGTCGCGATAGTATGTTGACACCAAGAGAGGAGATCGACACATGCGCTTCGGCATCTTCACGAGCATGGGAGGCCAGACCTGGGCCGGCGTGCTGGACCTCTGGAAGCATCTCGAGGCGACGCGGTGGGACATCGCCTGCGTGACCGACCACTTCATGCCGAACACCAAGGAGCGCGAGGGTGCCATGCTCGAGTCGTGGAGCACGCTCAGCGCCCTGGCGGCGCTGGTGCCGAGGCTCCGGGTCGGAACCATCGTTCTCGGCAACACCTACCGTCATCCGGCCGTGGTCGCCAAGATGGCCGCGCAGGTCGACATCATCTCCGGTGGACGGCTCCTCCTCGGCCTGGGCGCGGGCTGGCAGCAGAACGAGCACGAGGCGTACGGCATCCCCTTCTACACGATGCGCGAGCGGCTCGAGCGGCTCGACGAGGCCTGCCAGGTGATCCGGTCGCTGTGGAAGGAGCGCCGCACGACGTTCGAGGGGCGCTACTATCAGCTCGCCGACGCTCCCCTCGATCCCAAGCCGGTCCAGACGCCGCACCCAGAGCTGATGATCGGCGGCGGCGGTGAGCGCGTCACCCTCAAGATCGTCGCGAAGCACGCCGACCACTGGAACTGCTGGGGCGGACCGCGCGTCCTGGGGCGCAAAGGAAAGATCCTCGACGACCACTGCGCCACGCTCGGCCGCGACCCCAAGAGCCTCAAGCGCTCCGCGAACATGGCGCTGCTAATTACCGACAACAAGATCGAAGTCGACCAGCTCGCCGACACGATCGCCAAGCGCATGGGCCGCCATGCGGCCGACGCGCGCGACACTTGCCTGGCCGGCACGCCCGATCAGATCCGGGAGCAGCTCCACCAGCTCCGGTCGGCCAGGGTCGACACGCTCTTCATCCCGAGCATGTTCCGGCCGATCGACGAGCTGCGCCGCGATCTCGATCGGTTCATCACGGAGATCGCGCCGGCCTTCCGGTAAGGATGGCGCGACCGCTCGCCGGCCAGGTCCAGACCGTCCTCGGCGCGGTGGCGCCCGATGCCATCGGCATCGCCCTGCCCCACGAGCACCTGCTGATCGACTTCAAGGTGATGTTCGCCGAGCCGGCGGCGGCCGCCGACAGGGAACGGGCGCGGGAGCCGGTGAGCCTGGCGAACCTCGGCTGGGTCCGCCAGAACTTCAACGCCAACCTCGACAACCTCCGGCTTCTCGACGAGCAGGTGGCGCAGGACGAGATCCTGCTCTTCAAGCACGCCGGCGGCCGGACCGTGGTCGATCCCACGCCCAAGACGATCGGCCGCGACCCCCAGGCGCTCGCGCGCATCGCCCGCGCCACCGGCCTCAATGTAGTCATGGGCGCGGGCTACTACGTCGCCGCCTCCCACCCGGCCGACATGGACCGGCGATCGGTCGACGATCTCGCGCGCGAGATGATCGCCGACGTCGCCTCCGGCGTGGGCGACTCGGGCATCCACGCTGGGCTCATCGGCGAGATCGGCACGACCTACCCCTGGACCGAGAACGAGCGAAAGGTGCTGCGCGCGGCGGTGGCCACCCAGCGCGAGACGGGCGCGCCGCTCATGATCCATCCCGGGCGCCATCCGGACATGCCGATGCAGCTGGTCGAATTCGTTCAAAAGAACGGCGGCGATCTCGCCCGCACGATCATGTGCCACATCTGCCGCACGATCGCCGACGTCCGCGCGGTGATCGACCTCGCTCAGACCGGGATCTGGCTCGAGTACGACCTGTTCGGGATGGAGAACTCGTTCTATCCGTACAATCCGAGCTTCGACATGCCCAACGACGGCGGGCGCATGGCGCACGTGCTCGCCCTCATCGCCGCCGGCCACGCCGGTCAGATCCTCCTGTCGCACGACATCGCGTACAAGACCTCGCTCGTGAAATACGGTGGCTACGGCTACGACCACTTGCTCGTGAACGTGGTGCCTCGGCTTCGCGCCAAGGGCGTGGACGACGCGGGGCTCACGCGGCTTCTCGTGGAGAATCCGGCCCGCGCCCTCGCCTTCGCATGAGCACCGGGCTCGGCCGGGGCACGGGTCACCGCTTCGGCTCGGGCTGGATCAGCGGGATGCTCGCGGTCACCTGCGGCGCCCTCGGCTATGGCGGCGTGCTGTGTCTCTTGTTCCCGAGTTGGCTCACCACGCCGTCAGCACGCGCGCTCTACCCGCTCGAGATCGTCCGGTTCCTGATCTACGTGATGCTGGTCGTGGGCTTCGGCCTGGGCGCCCTGAGCGTGGTGCTGCGGCGGCGCAAGGTCCTCGGCTTCACCGGAATGGCGCTCGCCACCGCGGGCACCCTGCTCGGGGGCTCGAGCGCCAAGATCGGCACGCTCGGTGGAACGACGGCCGTCGGGCTCGACTGGTTCCTCTTGAACCTATTCGTTCTGGCCCTGCTCTTCGTGCCGCTCGAGCGCGTGATCCCGCGCCTGCCCGAGCAGGCGATCCTTCGCCCGGGCTGGACGACCGACCTCATGCACTTCGCGATGAGCCATCTCCTCGTGCAGGTGACGGTCGTGCTCACGATGCTGCCGGCGGCGGTGCTCTTCCGGTGGGCGACCCACCCCTGGCTCCAGAGCGCGGTGTCGGCGCAGCCTCTGGCACTGCAGGTCGTCGAGATCGTCCTGGTCGCCGACCTCACCCAGTACTGGGTGCACCGGGCGTTCCATCGGATCCCGTGGCTCTGGCGCCTGCACGCCATCCACCACTCGTCGGAGACGATGGACTGGCTGGCCGGATCGCGCCTGCACCTGATCGACATCGTCGTGACGCGCGGGCTGTCGTTCGTGCCGCTCTACGTCCTGGGCTTCGCGGCGCCGGCCGTCTACGCCTATCTGGTCTTCGTGTCATTCCTCGCCGTCTTCATCCACGCCAACGTGCGATTCGACCTCGGGCCGCTCGACTGGCTGGTGGCGACGCCGCGCTTCCACCACTGGCACCACGCCGCAAGCCCGGTGGACAAGAACTTCGCGGTGCACCTGCCGTGGCTCGACCGGATCTTCGGGACGGCCTACCTGCCCGCCGGGCGCTGGCCAGACCTCTACGGGATCGCCGGGCATCCGGTGCCGGAGGGATACTGGCACCAGCTGGCCTGGCCGTTCCTTCGCTCCTGAGCCCCGGACATCGGGCGACGCGCCTCAGACGCGGACGCGGAGCGACTTTGGATCGTACGGCGGAGCGAGCTGGGCGCGCGCGCGCCGGCGCTCGCACGCGATCTCGATCTCCCACCGGCCGCTCGTCACGAACGCCTCGGTGACGCCGTCGGGATTCGCGATCCAGCCGAGCCCGACCGAGCGGCCGAGCGTGTGGCCGTAGGCGCCCGACGCGATGCGCCCCACGAGCGCGCCGTCCCGCCAGATCGGCTCGTCGTGATAGAGGAGCGGCTCCGGGTCGTCGAGCAGGATCACGACGAGACGACGGGCCAGCGGCTTCTCGCGCTGAGCCAGGAGCGCGTCGCGCCCGGTGAACGAAGCGCGCTTGTCCAGCCGCACCGCGAAGGCGAGCCCGGCCTCGAGCGGCGTGTCCTCGCACCCGAGGTCGTGGCCCCAGGAGCGATACGCCTTCTCCATGCGGAGCGAGTCCATGGCGTGATAGCCCGCGTGACGGAGCCCCAGGTCCTCTCCCGCCGCGACCACGGCATCGTAGACGCCGCCGGCGAACTCGGTGGGCACGTAGAGCTCCCAGCCGAGCTCTCCGACGTAGGTGACCCGCTCGGCCCGCACCGGCGCCGCGCCGAGCCAGATCTCGCGGCACGACAGGAACGGGAACGCCGCGCTCGAGAGGTCGGCCTGGGTCAGCCGCGACAAGAGCTCGCGCGAGCGCGGCCCCATCACGCCCAGCACCGCCTCGCTCGAGGTGACGTCGGTGAGCGCGGCGCGTGCCTCGCCGAGGTGGCGGCGGATCCAGTGGGCATTGTGTGTCGCGGCGGCCGCGCTCGTCACGATCAGGAAGGCGTCGCCGGAGAGCCGGGTCACCGTCAGGTCCGCTTCGATCCCGCCCCGCGCGTTCAGCATCTGCGTGTACACGAGCCGGCCCGGCGCCACGTCGACCTCGTTCGCGCACAGGCGCTGGAGCACCGCCAGCGAATCGGCGCCCTCGAGACGGAGCTTGCAGAACGACGACTGATCGAAGAGCCCGACCGCCTCGCGCACGGCGCGATGCTCGTCGGCGGCGCACGCGAACCAGTTCTGGCGGCCGTAGCTGTAGCGGTACGCGGCCTCCACGCCCGGGGCCGCGTACCAGTTGGCGCGCTCCCAGCCCATCACGGCGCCGAAGCAGGCGCCGCGGGCGGCGAGCCGGACATGGAGCGCGCTCTGGCGCACGCCGCGCGCCGTCACCGGCTGCTGGAACGGCCAGTGAATGGCATAGAGCGCGCCTACCATCTCGACGGTGCGGTCGCGCAGATAGGTGGGGTTGCCCTGGAACGGCGCGACCCGCCGGATGTCGACGTCCCAGAGATCCATCGGCGGCCCGCCGCCAACGATCCACGCGGCCACGGCGCGGCCCGCGCCGGCGCCCGACGCGATGCCGATCGAATTGAAGCCGGCGGCGACGAAGAAGCCCTTGCACTCCGGCGCCTCGCCGAGCAGGTAGCGGCCGTCGGGGGTGAAGCTCTCGGGGCCGTTGACGTGGCGCCGCACCGGCGCGGTCTCGAGCGCCGGGATGCGGATCAGCGCCTGCTCCATCAGGACCTGGAAGTGCTCCCAGTCCTCGGCGAGCAGCGAGAAGGCAAAGTCGTCCGGAATGCCCTGCATGCCCCAGGGCTTCGCGACCGGCTCGAAGCCGCCCATGAGCAGGCCGCCGACCTCTTCGCGCACGTAGATATAGCCGTCGGGGTCGCGCAAGACCGGGAGATCGGGGGTCACGCCGGCCATCGGCTCGGTAACGATGTAGAAGTGCTCCGAGGCGTGCAGCGGCACGGTCACCCCCGCCAGCAGACCGACGTCGCGCGCCCACATGCCGGCGCAATTCACGACGACCTCGCACGCGACGTCGCCGCCGGTCGTCGCCACGCCGGCGACGCGCCCGTTCTGGACGCGAATCCCGGTGACGGCGGTGTTCTCGAGGACCGTCGCGCCGCCCAGGCGCGCTCCCTTGGCCAGCGCGAGAGTCGTGTCGATCGGATTGGTACGGCCGTCGCGCGGCAGCCACAGGGCGCCCACCAGGTCGTCGGTGCGCATGAGCGGCCAGCGGCGCCCCGCCTCGGCGGGCGTGACGACCTCGACGTCCACGTCGAAGCAGCGCGCCATCGAGGCCAGGCGCTTGAGCTCGTGCATGCGCTCGGCGTTGCGCGCGAGACTCAGACTGCCCGGCCGGCGGAAGCCCGTGGCCTGGCCCGTCTCGGCCTCGAGCCGCTCGTAGAGATCGCCGCCGTACTTCGCCAGTCGCGTGAGATTCTGCGTCGCGCGCAACTGGCCGACGAGCCCGGCGGCGTGCCAGGTCGTGCCGCAGGAGATGTCGCGGCGCTCGAGCAGCAGGACGTCGCGCCAGCCGAGCTTGGTCAGGTGATAGGCGACGCTGCAGCCGGCGATGCCGCCGCCGATGACGACGACGCGCGCGTGGGACGGGAGCGCGATCCTAGGGTCCTTCCTCGGCGGGCGTCGGGATGCTCCGCGGCGGGAACTCCCGGTACGCATACCGCGCCAGCGCGTCCTCGCGGAGCTCGATCCCGAGGCCGGGCGCCGTCGGCACCGTCAGGTAGCCGTTCTCGACGCGGAACGGGTTGACGGCGACCTCGGCCGCCCGGGCGTCGAAGTTCACGAAGTACTCGGTGATCAGGAAGTTCGGGATCGCGGCCGACACGTGCAGGGTCGCGGCGAGGCCGACGGTGGTGCTGTTGTAGTTGTGCGGCGAGACGACCACGTGGTAGGCCTCGGCCATCGCCGCGATCTCGCGGAGCTCCTCGATCCCGCCCACGTTGCACACGTCGGGGTTGATGATGTCGGCGGCGCGGCGCTCGAACACCTCGCGAAACTCGTAGCGCGTGTAGAGCTCCTCGCCCGTGACGATCGGCATCCGGATCTCGCGCCGGCACTCGGCCAGGGCACCGAGGTCACGCGCCGAGACCGGCTCTTCGTACCAGAACGGATCGAAGGGCTCGAGCATCCGCGCGACGCGCACCGCGTGCATCGGCGCCAGCCGCCGGTGCACCTCGATCAGGAGATCGATCTTCGGCCCGACCGCGTCGCGCACGGCGCGGACCGTCTCGACCACCTGCCGCTCGGCGTCGCGGGTGATGTGGGTCCGCCACGGCCCCGGGAAGGGATCGAACTTGAGCGCGGTGAAGCCCCGCGCGATCGTCTCCTTCGCCTTGGCCGCGTAGGCCTCCGGCGTCTTGGCGCCCGAGTACCAGCCGTTGGCGTAGACGCGAATCCGCTCGCGGCACGGCCCGCCGAGGAGGCTCACCACGGGCACGCCCAGGCGCTTGCCCGCGAGATCCCAAAGCGCCTGCTCGATGCCGCTCACCGCGCTCCAGAAATCCATCGCGCCGCGCTTGGCGGCGTAGTCGTGATAGGCCCAGTGCGTGAAGTGCCGGATGTGGCCGGCGTCCCGGCCCACCAGGTAGCGCCCGAGCTGGCGCACGTGGGCGACGATCGACTGGTCACGATCGGCCTGCGTGTAGCACTCGCCCCAGCCGGTGAGGCCGTCGGACGTCTCGAGCTTCACGAAGAGCCAGTTCTTGCCGTAGCCCGGGTCGACCACGAACGGCGTGACGGCCGTCACCTTCATGAGCCGATCTCCCTCGTCTTGGCGTACTCTCGCTCAGATCGTGGACCCAAAGATACGAGTGTGGGTGGTGTTCGGCAAGGGGCCGAAGCTCGGCCGCGGGCGCGCGCAGCTTCTCCGGTTGATCGACGAGCGCGGCTCACTCCGGAAGGCGGCCCTCGAGTTCGGCATCTCCTATCGCAACGCGTGGGGCTATCTGCGCGAGCTCGAGCGCGCGGCCGGGTTCAAGTTCGTGGAGCGGATGCCCGGCGGCGGCCCGCGCAGTGGGATGCGCCTGACCGTCGCCGGGCGAGACTTCCTGGCGCGCTATCAGAAGTTCCGGCTCGGGCTCGAGGCCGCCAGCCTTCGCCAGTTCGCCCGCGCCTTCAAGGGAACCGACTTCAGGCGGACGCGATCGCCAGCGCGATCCGCTCGGGCGAGAGCGGCAGGTGCGTGAGCCGCACGCCCGTCGCGTCCTCGATGGCGTTGGCGATGGCCGCCGGCGCCGGGACGATCGGCGGCTCGCCCACGCCCCGCGCGCCGAACGGGCCGTGCGGCGCGGGCTTCTCCACGATGATCGTCTCGATGTTCGGTAGATCGGCCGACGTGAGCTTTCTGTAGTCGAGCAGGCTCGGGTTCGTCAGCCGCGCCTTGTCGTCGTACATGAGCGCCTCGGTCAGCGCCATGCCGAGGCTCTGAACCGCACCGCCCTGCATCTGCCCCTCGATCTGGGCGGGATTGATAGCCTTGCCGACGTCCTGGGCGACGACGAAATTGTGCAGGGTCACCTCGCCGGTGTCGGGATCGACCTCGATCCGCGCCAGCTGGGCGCAGAACGCCGGCGCCTGCACCGAGAAGGCCGGGTGGCTCGCGCCGAGCACCGGCTCCACCTTCGACATGTAGAGGTTGCCCTTCTTGCCGATCGACGCGAGCGTGATGCCCTTGTTCGGCACGCCCTTCACGACGACCTTGCCGTCCTCGATCTCGAGATCGTGCACCGAGGCCTCGAGCTCCTTCGCGGCGATCTCGAGGGTCTGATTGCGCGCGATCTCGGCGGCCTGGATGACGGCGACGCCGACCGTGTAGGTGGTCTTGCTGCCGGCGCTGAGCCCGGTCATCGGCGCCACGTCGGTGTCGCCGGTGGTGATCTTCACCTTGTCGATGTCCACGCCATAGGCCGTCGCGGCGATCTGCGCCAGCGCGATGTTGGTCCCGGCGATGTCGACCTGCCCCGTCATTACCTGGAGCGTGCCGTCCGGATTGAGCCGCACGGTGGCACCGGTCGGCTGGAGACCGCCGAGCCAGCCGCCGAGCGAGATGCCCGTCCCACGAAGCTTGCCGTCCTTCGCGCTCGCCTTCCACTCCGCGCGCTTCTTCCAGATCGGATGCTCGGCGAGCCGCGCCAGCACCTCGGCGCCGCCGTTGCTGAGCCACGGCTGGTTGTTGGCCATCTTGTCGCCTTCGCGCTGCATGTGGCGCAGGCGGAACTCGACCGGATCGACGCCGAGCTTCTTGGCGATCTGCTCCATCTGCGAGTCGATCGCGAAGATCGTCTGCGGCGCGACCGGCGCGCGATAGGCGGCGATGCTCGGCTTGTGCGT
>JACXTT010009171.1_pt1 | contig 13553 bp, 11 predicted proteins | sample 9270951 | NCBI WGS metagenome assembly JACXTT01 (sample SAMN15532306, study PRJNA645909) | rock metagenome | isolation source: weathered quartz diorite | place: Puerto Rico | collected 2017-06-21
CGTGTTGCGGTTGGGCCGGAACTCGTGGCCATGTGGTATCCCCGATCGGCTGTGGCCGAACAATATCGGGTCGCCGCAACAAGACTTGGCCTGATGGTAGCGAGACAAAAGAGCGTAGTTGTTTGTGTCACTAGTGCCTTAATGGGAGAAGGGAAGAGTTCAACAGCCCTAAATATGGCGCACGTGCTGTCGAGATCTCTAAACAGGAAGACCGTTTTGGTCGATTGCGACTTGAAGAGGCCGATGCTACATGCATATGCTGGGATGGAGTCCACTGCGGGAGTGGCGGAGGTCCTGCTTGGTCATAAGACTGTTGAGGAATGTCTTGAGTACCATGAGCAATTGGGAATCTGGATCTTACCCGCGGGGATAGAGCAATCCGGAACTGCCGCACTGGCTCACGTCGATCGTCTTTCAGAGCTCATTGACAGTCTTCGTGCACGCTTCGACTATGTGGTTCTCGATTCTCCGCCGCTTCTCCCCGTGGCAGAATCTATGCTCATCGTTCGTCTAGCAGACATAGTGGCTCATGTTATTCGGGCTCGATCTACTCGCCGTGACGCGGTCAGCAGCGCACTCAAGATGATAGGCGAGGAGAGACCCGTCGCAGTAGTGCTGAACGGGGTCGAATCGAAGGACGTGCCGTACTCATACTACACCTATGGCAGTGGGGTCTATGAGTCTCACCATAAACAGATTCGATAGGTCCGATCCCGGCAAGGTCGTGTCCTTTCCGCTAGCGCACTCCGCCAAGGCGATCTTTCGCATCCCGGGCTCGCGAAGACGTATTTTGATCTTGGGTGTTGGATCGTTGGCCCAGGGGCTTTCTCGGGTGCTTTGCTCGCGCAACAAAATGTTTACTGATGTGGTGGGCCTTCTGTCGAAGGATAGCGACCAGGTTGGCGAAGAGATAGTTGGCATGAAAATTGTGGGAACAATGGACCAGCTGCTTGCTGTTGTCGAGAAACACAACGTTGATACAATTGCAGTATGTCTGGAAGACCGGCGTGCCGTTCTGCCTGTCCAGACTCTTCTAGATTTAAAGGGTATCGGCGTGGACATTTGGGATGGGCACCAGTTGTATGAGGAAGAGTCTGGGCGGCTTCCCATTGATGAGCTAAAGCCTAGTGCCATTATCTTCTCAAGAGCCTTCAAGAGGGGAGTTGTCGTCAGGACGACGAAGCGCTTGATAGACTTCTTTGTCGCATTAACAGGCCTGATTCTCACCCTGCCTCTGTTGGGGTTGATTGGATTTCTTGTCAAGTTGGATTCGCCCGGGCCTGTATTTTATCGGCAGGTTAGAGTTGGACTTCAGGCTCAACCCTATATGATTTGGAAACTTCGTTCCATGTTCATTGACGCGGAAAAAGGAGGCGCCAGGTGGACATCGGTCGAGGACCCGCGCATTTCCCGCATAGGGTGGTATTTGAGGAAATGGAGACTTGACGAAATCCCCCAGCTCATTAATGTAATTAGAGGAGAAATGAGCTTGGTCGGCCCTCGCCCGGAGCGCCCGATTTTCGTCCAGGAACTTAGAAGAGTCATTCCGTTTTATGACCTTCGGCATGCAGTCAGGCCTGGAATTACCGGATGGGCACAAACGCAGTTTAGGTATGGAGCGTCGGCAGAGGATTCTCATGTGAAACTGCAGTACGATCTTTACTATGTGAAGAATATGTCGATACGGCTCGACATGCGCATATTGCTTCATACGATACGGGTCATACTTCTTGGTGAAGGGGCTCGATGAATAGTGTTGGTGAGAGACCCGTGCATTGCCTCTCCTTCGATGTGGAGGAGCACTTCCAGGTTTCGGCGTTTTGGTCGGAGACGAGAAGGCAGCAATGGGGGCAACTCGAAAGCCGTGTCTCTAGGAATACGGAGAAAATACTTGAATTGCTGGCGCAGCGGGACGTGTGCGCCACGTTCTTTGTATTAGGATGGGTGGCGGAACATTGCCCTGGACTTGTTCGAACCATAGTGACACAGGGGCATGAGCTGGCCTCTCACGGCTATGGACACGAATTGATCACGACTCAGACTCCGGCAAGGTTTCGGAACGACGTTCGAAGGGCCAAACAGATACTGGAGGATATAAGCGGGAAGCGTGTGTATGGGTATCGAGCGCCGAGCTTTTCAATTACCAAAGATACGAAGTGGGCTATCCCGATTCTTATTGAAGAAGGATATACATATGACTCCAGCATCTTTCCAATCTTACACGATCGATATGGTTTGCCAGATGCCGCTCCCACGATTCATCTCCTTCGTGGCGAGGCAGGCTGCATATGGGAGGTTCCTCCCTCCTCTGTGAGTGTTTTGGGGATGCAAGTGCCAGTGGCTGGGGGCGGGTATTTCCGTCTGTACCCGTATCCGTTGCTGCGTTCAATGTTGAAACGCATAGAAAAAACAGGACATCCATTGGTCATATATTTGCATCCTTGGGAACTGGACCCTGACCAGCCTAGGATGGATGGGCCCTGGCTATCCCGGTTTCGGCATTATCTGAATTTGCATAAGACGCAGCACCGTCTCTGTTCACTTCTTGATGACTTTTGTTTCAATGCGATTCAAAAGGTCTTAGAACCGATGACTGGCGCATTTTCCGACAGCCATACGGTGATGCCACATTGCGAAGAGAGCCTTGCCGTTACGCAACGTGTATTTCTTGTGACAAGCCCTCCTCACCCATAAGGTATTTACCTGAAAGCCCTGCATCGACCGGGTCCATTGAAAAAATCATGAATGTGCCTGCTGAAATGCAGCAGATTGTAAACGAATAGGTTCTAAGAACTCCGAATCACAGGTCGAAGAATGAAGACGATAGCGAGCACAGAGACTTCACCGAATAGTACGTTAATATCCACCCAGGTGGCACAGCCGACTGTTGTGATAGAGGCCAACCGAAGTTGGTGGAACCTGGACTTCCGTGAGTTGTGGAAATTCCGCGAACTGCTGTATACGCTATGCTGGCGTGATATTAAAACCCGTTACACCCAGTCCCTCATCGGCGTCGGATGGGTCGTCATCAATCCTCTGGTGACAGTCGCGATCTTAACGCTCATTTTTAGTTATTGGGCCAAGATACCATCGGACGGATTGCCGTACCCGCTCTTCGCATATGCCGCTCTTCTTCCCTGGGGGTACTTGGCGAAGAGTTTAGAGCGCAGTAGCACCAGTGTGGCGTATGAGTCTGGGCTCATCACGAAAGTCTATTTTCCTCGTGTCATTATCCCCCTTGCTTCTACTCTTGGGGCACTCATCGACTGCCTCGTGGGGTTCGTGGTGGTAATCGCAATGGAACTCTGGTTTGGTATCACTCCGAATTGGGGAATCCTCGCCCTCCCGCTGTTCCTGGGGTTAGCTATGGCGACTTCGCTCGCAGTCAGTCTGTGGTTCGCAGCTCTTCATGTGCGCTATCATGACATCGCGGCCGTCGTGCCGATCGTCATCCAAGTATGGATGTACGCATCCCCTGTTGTGTACCCCTTAAGCATCGTGCCGGAGCAGTGGCGGTTTGTGTACGGCCTTAATCCGATGGTCGGTGTCATTGAAGGGTTTCGGTGGGCATTGTTAGGAAAGGCTCCTCCAGATTTTTCGCTGGTGGCGATCAATACGATGATCGTGTTCATTGTCCTGTATGGAGGATATCTCTTTTTCAAGAAGCTCGAACAAACCTTTGCCGACGTGATCTAATGAGCGATATCGCGATCAGTGCCACACATCTGACAAAACAGTACACCATCGGGGAAAAAAGCCAGCGCTTCGATAGCATAGGGGAACTCCTCGTTAACAAGCTTCCGAGTCTGTTTCGGATTGCTGGCTCGCAAAGGAGTCACAAGACGACAACTTTCAATGCGCTGGATGACGTGTCATTTGAGGTCAAGAAGGGGCAGGCACTGGCGATTATTGGAAAGAATGGATCGGGAAAAAGCACACTACTCAGAATCTTGTCCCGTGTGACTACGCCGACAAAAGGAAGAGCTGAGGTGTACGGTCGAATAGGCTCCTTGCTGGAAGTCGGTACTGGATTTCATCCAGAATTGACCGGTAGGGAGAATGTCTACCTGAATGGAGCCATTCTCGGCATGAAAAAGGCCGAGATCGACGGCAAGTTTGACGAGATTGTCGAATTCTCCGAAGTCGAAAAATTCATCGACACTCCAGTGAAACGTTACTCGAGCGGTATGTACACCAAGCTCGCCTTTGCCGTGGCGGCGCATTTGGAGTCGGAAATTCTGGTGGTCGACGAAGTGCTAGCAGTAGGAGATTTCAGCTTTCAGAGAAAGTGTCTTGGGAAAATGGATGATGTCACCCGGCAAGGACGAACCATTCTGTTTGTTAGCCACAATCTCTCTGCAGTCCAGAACTTGTGCACAGAAGGTCTCGTTCTTAAAGAAGGGAGTGCGTTGTTTCTTGGGAAGATCGGTGAGGCCATAGAAAAATACATCGGCTCGATCACAAAAAATGAGTATGGATTTGCCGACCTTGTCTCGCATCCGGGCCGCTATGCTGGGATGAAACCGATCATCCAATCTATCGGAATTCTGAACAGCCGTGGAGTAGTCCATTATAGCGATATGGTCACGACGGGTGACGATATTGTTCTTGAGATTCGCTTTGACTCCGGAGAAGACACTCTCGATTATGCGGTCGTTGGGATCGATTCTGCAACAGGCGAAAGAGTCTGCACCGTTGGGACACATCTCTCAGCGGATCATAAAATAACCCTTCGCGGCAAAGGAGTCTTGGAATGCCGAATTCCGCATCTCCGCCTTGTCGAAGGTGAATATACTCTGTCGGTCGGAATCGGTCGAGCCATGCCACGGCATTGTCTCGACTTCGTGGAAAGCGCGGTGAGGTTCCACGTTGATCTCGGAAACTATTATCGAACAGGTCATTCGACCAAAGATGGTCAGGGCCATCTTGCTCAGCTCTCAGAGTGGAGCCTCGTTTCCTAAATGATCAGTTTCCTCCACATATTCCGAGAAACAAGATTCTTGTGAACTTCACCTTCAATTTCTCGTTCGATTCCGAATTCGCAATTGCAGAATAAATGGAGAATTGAATGGAACTGACACGTACCTTTGTCGCCAGATCTCCTCAGGCGAGAGATCGTGTGCGGCTCTGCGGAGAGGTCGAGTATGACGATAGGAAAGGCGCACCGGAAATCTATTGGTTCGATATCCACGAAAAGCATGCCGATTTTTTGACCACGTCAGGAAATCCATGGTTAGCATGTCTGCTTCCGTTGGCGGTCAGCCTGGGAGAACCCTTGCGTATTTGTAGACCTGTCGACGAGATGCTGTTCGAAAATGCCGGTGAATTAATGAACATTTGGGCTTGCTGGCACTCCCATTTGACCGTGGTCCCCATCGAAGCAGATATCACGAACTCGAAAGGGCAGAAGAATTCCGATAGGGCAGCAGCGTTCTTTTCTGGAGGGGTTGACAGCTTTTATACGGTGCTACGCGCCCAAGAACCCTCTAAACTCTCCAATGGAGCGATTCATGTCGAGGACCTCATTCATGTATGGGGTTTTGATATTCCGCTAACCAACAATGACGCCTACCTTCGTATGATATCCAAGCTACGGGTAGCAGCATCAGCTCTCGGGAAGGAGTTAATCGAAATTATTACCAATATACGCACGACAAGGTTGGATAAGACTGGCTGGGGTAAATACGATGGGTGGGGAGCTCTGTACCATGCCAGTGCACTCGCAAGTGTTGGGCTTGTGCTCGAGAAGAGATACGGAAAAATCCTCATCAATTCAGCCTTTGGATATAACTATCTTCACCCATGGGGTTCGAATCCACTCACTGACCCTTTGATGACAACTAGCCAAACGAAGATTATCCACTATGGCGCGGCCTCCAGCAGAATTCAAAAACTGGAATATCTTACTAAGCACGATTTGGCTCTGCGATATCTTCATGTGTGTCCTAAGCTCGGCTCGGACACGAGTTGCGGAAACTGCCGAAAGTGCTACTACACTATGACCACATTACTTCTTCTTGGCGCGCTAGACCGGTGCCCGACTTTCAGGAAAATAAGGTTCGATGTGCGAAAGGTCGAGCATTTCTATTCTGTGGACGACTGCGACCGTGCAGGTCTTAAGGCGCTTCAGACGTTGGCGATCCGGCACGGGCGTCCCGACATCGGCAGAGCCATCGATCGCAGTTTTGGCAATACCGATCGCCTTGACAGGTGGTCTCCCATCGCATCCTGGCTTGGCAAGAAACTGAGCCAAGTACGGTTTGTGTGGAGATATGCGGATCTTCCCGAGAAGATTGTGTCGGGAAAGGCGCTCACCTAGGAACGTTCTATTCATCATAACCCTTGCAAGAACTGCATTAGAACAACTTGAGAGGAGGTTGCTGTGCTGACAACTAATCCAGGTTCTTCCGCTTCTCCCCGACTTACCATCCTTTACTATTGTTCGGGGTGGCCGATAAATATCGGCAATGCGTTCTTGGACCTTGGAGCCCTTGCAATTCTTCGCGCTGCATTCCCGGATGCCAATATCGTGTTGGCAAGTGAAATGTCCCGCTGGATTTTTTTCAACAGTTGGAGAGAAGAAAAACAATCGAAAGGCTTTTTCGCAGCAGCAGCAAAAGGCCCCAAGAGCAAGGCCGAGGCAATGGAGAACGCCCTCGACATTGGGGCAGTCATCAAGTGTGATCTGGCAGTCTTTTCTGGAATGGCCATGTGCGACGAATTCATGACCATCAACGGACCTCCTGTGCTTGCCTTGGCGGAACGGGGGATTCCATCGCTGCTCTTAGGGGCTGGTGCGGAATACTACAATAAGAAGGAAGAAGAACTCTTTGGAAATTTCCTCACTCAATTAAAGCCCATGGCCTTTATATCCAGAGATGAACGCTCGTTTACGATGTTTGCTCGGTTTGTTCCGCAGTCTGTCCGGGGTATTGATTGCGGGTGGTTTCTTTCCGATGCCTATACCCCCCCTCCACTGACGCTGCCTCCCTACGTCGTATCAACCTTTGATTCAAAACCAGAGCCTGACATTGATTCCAATGGAAGACTGATTGTGCGGGCTCATCACGAATGTTGGGGCCCATCGCCTGCCCGCTATCTTGGCCACAAGAACACGCTCATCTCCGATGTTCCGTACGACTACCTAAACCTCTATGCGTTTGCGGAAGAAGTCCATTCCGATAGAGTCCATGCTTGCGTGGCGGGGTTGTCATACGGCCGGCCCGTGCGACTATATAGCAACTCGCCGCGCAGCGCCCTGTTCGACGTCTTGGACGTGGGACGTGTCAGAGACAAGTTGACACGTATCGACAGTGAGATGTTAGCAGAGAGGAAACGAGTTCATGTTGAACTCGTCAGACGGGTGGTGCACGAAGCCATTCCTCGCTCGCGATAGTGCTTCCTATCGCGATTTGTCTATGAAAATCTCGGATGAGCTCTGACGTTATGGATGCAGCAGTCTCCACCCCCTCGATTAAAATTATAGATACCAGGTTCATGGAGAAATTGTTCGTGGCAGGGCTTACCGCGATGCTTGTGCTCTATAGTGCGTATGTGATTGTCCAGTTCAACCTTGTGTCCATAGATGGGGCCCTTTACTCTCTTGTCGATGACGACATCATGATCAGCATGCGCTATGCACGAAACCTTGCTGAAGGGAATGGACTTGTCTTCAATCCGGGCGAACACGTCGAAGGATTTACCAATCCTTTGCTCACTCTTCTTATGGCGTGCTCCCATCTTCTCCCCATCGCAAAGCCTATCTTGCCTGTGCTGCTCATATTGCTCAATCTGGGACTCAGTCTCAGCATCATGTATATGATGGTGCGGTTTTGGGGTGATAGTCCGAACAGTATTTTAGCTGGACTGCTCGCAAGTCTGTTCTACGTTACACTTCCCAATCATGCTTGGTTCGCCTATGCGGGCTACGAAGTGTACATGCTAATAGCAATCTTGCTATTTTCCATAAGGAGGATGGGTTCGCTGAGCATCGTAGAAGCCGGCATTTTAGGCCTCCTCCCACTGACACATGGCGTGGCGCTCGTTCCCTGGGCCGTCCTTGTTGTATCCATTTTCCCGACTACAAATGCACCTCTACAAAAAAGATTATTGCTCGCTGTTCTCGCGTCACTTCCCTTTCTTACTTATGAAATATTTAGGCTCTCTTATTACCAGGATATCTTGCCCAATACCTATTGGTTAAAGGTAGGTGCTGGCTCATTCGTGGGAGGCCTTACTTACTGTAAGGGCTGGTTGCTAACTGTATGGCCGATGATCGTTCTGGCACTGTTTTCTTTGGTCGAACAACGAGGGAATAAGAAAACGATTCTGCTTTGGGTCTGTCTCGCAGCTCAGATCTCGTCGGTAATTGCGCTGGGCGGAGACATATTTCACCAGTATCGATTTCTCTTTCCTTCTTCGGTGCTGTTGGCCGTGTTAGCAGGGGAGGGCACATTTCAAATTCTTAAGCTGATCAAAGGCTTTTCTCGTCCCGTATCAACCTTCCTGTATATTCCGCTGATAGGTGTGTTGATATACGCTCTTGCATTCGTGCCGCTGACTAACTACCGCAAGAATGCATCCGTTTTTGAAGAAGATAAACGTTGGAACATTCGAGCGATTGGTTTGGGAACCGCTATTCGAGATAATACGGAGAAGAATGCAGTCGTTGCTTTGTTTGGTTTGGGGTATGCGGGATATTACAGTAACCGTTATGTGATTGACATGCTGGGAAAAGCCGATCGGCACATAGCTCGTGCGAAAATTACTCCGAACCGGCACATTGCTCACAACAAGACGGATTTCGACTATGTGATGAAACGATCTCCGGATTACGTTTCTTTGTATATTCCGCCGAAACAATTTGACGATAGATCATTTCTAGAAAAAGGCCAAAAAGTGGATCTCTTCGGATATACCTTCGATCTGGCTCTCCATCCAATTTTTCGAAAACAGTACGCTCCTATAGTACAGGACGAGAAAGGCCGCTTTTTTGCTTTCTATGCAAAATCTGACCGTGGGACACAAGTTTGGAAGGTATCTGAGTCTTATTATGAAAATTTAGAGCCGTGGATGCGGGAGTAAAACATCATTGGATTGTCCCGTCGAATAATGGAATCTTTAAGCACTCAGTTAAGGAATGACGCAGTATCTATCTATGTGGATCTCGATGGGACACTTTTGACCTCCGATACTCTCTGGGAGTCAGTCCTTCTTCTGATTAAGAAGAATCCGTTCATGATATTCTATCTGCCAATCTGGCTTGTGACTGGTAGGGCATCCTTGAAGCGAGAGGTTGCAAGGAGGGTTCGGTTAAATCCTGCACACCTGCCTTATCGTCCAGAGGTCCTCTCTTTTCTACGCGCTGAGAGAGCGGCTGGCAAGAACCTCATTCTTGCCTCTGGGGCAGACCAAACGATCGTGGAGGAAATCGCACGCCATTTGGGAATTTTCTCCAGAGTCATGGGAAGCGATGGGAGCACCAATCTCTCAGGAATAAATAAGCTGAATGCGTTGAAACAGGATGCTGGACAAATCGGTTTTGATTATATCGGGAATAGCATCGTCGATCTCCCCATTTGGCAAGCGGCGCGGCGCGCAATTCTGGTGCATCCTTCCCTCAGAGTGCTCAAAAAAGCTGGGCAAGTCTGTGCGTCTCACGACATTCTGGCTCCGCGGGGAAGTGCTTTTAAAGGTTTTCTCAAAGCCCTCCGAATTCATCAATGGGTGAAAAATCTTCTCCTCTTTGTTCCATTGTTGGCTGCTCACAAGCTAACCGATGTTGTCGCCGCATTACATGGTTTTGCCGCATTTGTGGCATTTAGTTTAGGGGCGTCGTGCATTTACATATTAAATGATTTGTTCGATCTCGAAGCCGATCGTCAGCATCCAACAAAACGCAATCGTCCTTTTGCTTCCGGAGTCCTACCAATTACGACGGGTATAGTGCTTGCGGCGGTACTATTTGTTGCCAGTGCGGCTGTGTCGGCATTGTTTCTGCCACCGTTGTTTGTTGCCGCGCTTATACTCTACTTCGTCCTGGCTGTTGGATACACATTCTATTTTAAGCATGCGTTGCTGCTCGACGTGTTTCTTCTAGCGGGTCTGTATTCATTGAGAATCCTGGCGGGAGCCGTCGCTGTTGATGTCATCGTCTCGCCATGGCTGCTCGCATTCTCGATGTTTGTGTTCCTGAGTTTGGCCTTCCTCAAGCGTTACTCGGAACTTCGACTCATGCAGATGCGGAACCGGGAGCACATGAGTGGGCGAAAATATTCTCTCCTTGACATCGACTTACTCAGAGGGATAGGGCCGACCAGCGGGTATCTTTCCGTACTCGTGCTTGCACTTTATATAAACAGCAAGGAAGTCTTAGAGTTGTACCGACACCCAGCGTTCCTTTGGTTCATCAATCCGTGTTTGCTCTACTGGATTACTCGCATGTGGTTTTTAGCCCATCGAGGGAAAATGACTGACGATCCTATCGTTTTTGCGATCAAAGATTCCAGGAGCTACTTCATAGGAGTTGTCATCCTCACCATTGTATTTGCTGCTTCCTTTTAAGGCCGTTGACATTCGTTGCTCGACATCACTCACACACAATTCTATGCTATGAAACAATATGAATCCTGGGGAAGATATCCTCAGGTAAAACATCAATCGGTCGTCCCAATCTATTGGATTAGTGAACCACCAGACTGGGATGCGCTGAACTACTCTGTGCTTCCATTTGGACAAGGAAGAAGCTATGGAGATTCCTGCCTTAACGAAGGAGGGATTTTACTGCATACTGAACCGGTTCGCCGATTTCTTTCATTCGATGGGCAGTCCGGCATCCTTCGTTGTGAGGCAGGAACGACCTTAGCCGACGTTCTGCAGTTGATTGTTCCCCGGGGATGGTTTCTTCCAGTTACACCGGGGACAAAGCATGTGACTATTGGGGGTGCGATTGCCAATGACGTCCATGGGAAGAATCATCATCGTGCCGGCACGTTCGGTTGTCACGTCACCCAATTTGCGCTCGTTCGGTCTAGCGGTGAGCAATTGCTGTGTTCGCCACGGCAAAACTCAGAGCTCTTTAACGCAACGATCGGAGGGCTGGGGCTTACCGGACTCATTCTATGGGCTGAAATCAAGTTAAAGAAAATCAGCAATCCGTTGATTCGGATGGAACGAATCCCCTTTAGGAGTTTCAGTGAATTTTTAGAGCTTGCCCTCTCGTCCGATAGTCAATACCACTATACCGTCGCATGGATCGATTGCCTGGCTAAAAAAAACCACCTTGGAAGAGGAGTTTTTATTCGTGGAAACCATGCAGATGAAGAGTTATGCCCGCCTTTCCAGAATAAACCGAGAAGTGCCTTTGAAGTGCCGTTCGATATGCCGGGCTTCGTCCTGAATTCCTACACAATGAAGGCGTTCAACGCTGCATACTATTATGCCCACCTTTTAAAGAATCATCGGACACTCAGCCACTACGATCCATTTTTTTATCCTCTTGATTCTATCTCCAACTGGAACCGGCTGTATGGTACGCAAGGTTTTCTGCAATATCAGTGCGTTGTTCCTCAGGATGAAAAAGGCGAAGTCATGTTGCAAATCTTGCAGCGTATTATTGCAACGAATAAAGGAACATTTCTCAGTGTATTAAAACGGTTCGGAGAGATACGGTCTCCGGGAATAATGTCTTTTCCCCGCCCAGGTCTCACGCTCGCTCTCGACTTCGCGTATGAGGGCGAAGCCACTCTACGGTTTCTCCATGAGTTGGACGATATCGTCCGAAATGCTGGTGGGGTTGTCTATCCGGCAAAGGATGCGCGTATGTCTCCGCTGAACTTTCAGTCTTTTTTCCCTCAGTGGAAAACATTTGCGCAATTCGTTGACCCGAAGTTTTCGTCCTCCTTCTGGAGGCGCGTCACCTGTTCGGAGAATCGGGCGCGGTCATGAGAAAGGTACTCGTTGTCGGAGCGACCTCCATGATCGCGTACGAGGTGAGTAAATGCTTCGCTGTTCAAGGCGATCACCTGCTGCTCGTCGGAAGAAATGAAAAGAAGCTAACCACGCTTGCCGACGATCTGATGGTGCGAGGGGCAGGCAACGCGCAACCGATTGCCATCGATCTGAACGAGCTGGAGTTTCACACTAAATGGGTTAGGGAGTGGATAGACATTCTCGACGGCATTGACGTGGTATTGATCGCCCACGGCACGTTGCCAGACCAACGGCATTGTGAACGCCAAGTAGATGCGACGCTAACGGAGTTCACGACCAATTGCGTCAGTACGATATCGTTGCTCACGATACTGGCTAATTACCTTGAAAGCCAAAACTGCGGATGTCTAGCTGTGATTTCATCGGTAGCAGGCGATAGAGGAAGACAAAGTAACTATGTTTACGGTGCAGCGAAGGGGGCGGTCAGCATCTTTTTACAAGGGCTGCGGAACCGGCTGTCGCGGTCTGATGTAGGGGTAGTGACAATCAAGCCTGGTTTCGTGGATACACCGATGACGGCGCGGTTGCCAAAGAATTTCTTGTACGCGAGTGCGGCCAGTGTTGGGAAACGCATTTACCGGGCGATCGAGAAAAAGGAGAACGTTGTCTATTGTCCTTGGTACTGGCGCTGGGTCATGCTTGCCGTCACGAGTGTACCGGAAAGAGTTTTCAAGAAAATGCGACTCTGAAGCTTTCTCTGTTTGTAAGAACGAGTCGTGATGCTTCCCTCCGATGCGGAGAAGTCATCATTCAATGACAATTATGTGGAAAGTCGTTGGGAGATGCGTTAAATCCAAAGACGAAACATCAACGGGAAGAGGAGGCAATGCGGGTGCATTTGTTCTTCAGGGGATGATTCAGCTGCGGCTGAAATGTCTCATGGCCATCACCATTAACGTTTAGTGAGAGGGACGATCCAGATGATCAATCTCGTCGCAATTTTCTTTGCAATGCTCTCGATTCTTTGTGCATCTGAAGGGTGGCCTCATGGTGGTAATGAGCACGTAATGGGCACGGTGACGGCAATTGATGTTGCACATATGGAGGTGAAAACACCAGAAGGCCGGTCGGTATCTATTAACTTAACGGATAAGACGGAATATTCGTCAAAGAACGCGCTTCCGACGCCTAAGCCGCATATTGGCGATCGTGTAGTCATTGATGTGGAAAAAGATGAAAATGGGTTGAAAGCTCTCGGGATGGAGTTTTCCACTCCGAGAGAAAAGCCAAAATCGGCAAAATAGCGGGATGCCAGGCACTGCTTCTGAACTTGGCAACCCGATCGCACAGCCGCATGACTCTCAAATGGAGAAGCAGATGCTGACAGTGCTCAGCGTAATCGGCACCAGACCGGAGGCCATTAAAATGGCACCGGTTGTGAAAGGGTTTGGCCGGCATTCGGATCGCATCAGGTCTGTTCTGTGCTCGACCGGCCAACATCGAGAAATGCTGGATCAGGTGTTCAATCTGTTCCAGATCAAACCTGATTACGACTTGAGTTTGATGAGGCCGAATCAAAGCCTGTCTGCACTGACGGCGAGCGCGTTTATCGCGCTCGATCA